>Ga0209500_10000677_pt1 | contig 28275 bp, 45 predicted proteins | sample S_140212_EF_Meta_FD_187323 | JGI IMG/M metagenome (GOLD analysis project Ga0209500, IMG submission 187323) | Freshwater microbial communities from Lake Simoncouche, Canada to study carbon cycling - S_140212_EF_MetaG (SPAdes) (version 2) | ecosystem: Environmental > Aquatic > Freshwater > Lake ...
AAACCAGTCTCTGCCAGCGGCGCCGCCCCATAGGTTGGCAGCCACATCGGCAGGCGTATCGGCCTCGGCATCGAGGAATCGCTCGTTGCGTGCCCACCAGGCCGCGGCCTTGACTATCTTTTCGGGGCTGGGCTCCTCGCCTTTGATCAGATTGCGGGCATCGATGACCGTGGCTTGCTCCAGGCCGTCACCACCGAGGCCGGCCTCGTATTGTCGAATGCCACGCTCTAGGTTGGTTACAACCTGAGAAGGGGCGGTCTTGGTGACAGCCCGAGGGTGCCAGCAGGCAGCCATTGCGAGTTGCTCGGTGGTCTTGTCGGCCAGGCCAAACTGGATGGCCTCCTGGGCGGTAAACCATGTTTCCGCGGTCATTGCCGCGCGGATCTGGGCCGAGGTCTTGCCGGTGCGCTTGGTGTAGATGCCAGCCAGTATCTCGGCGTGCTGGTCGAGGGCATTGGCCATCTTCCGCATATCCTCTGAGGTGCCTGCAACCATTCCAGACGGGTCGTGGATCATAAACAGAGAAGCGTCGGCCATCTCGATGCTGTCGCCTGCCAGGGCTATAACTGAAGCAATCGAGGCAGCAATGCCGACCACCCGTGTGGTCACCGGCGCCTGCCGGCCTCGAAGCATATTGTAGATTGCCAAGCCGTCCCAGACGTTGCCACCCGGGCTGTTGATCTCGACCACCAGGGGGCCTGGGCCGACAGACTGGAGAGCGTCCGAGAAAGCCTTGGCTGAAATACCGGAACCGCCAAACCAGTCTTCACCGATCTGGTCGAATATCTGGAGCACCGCCGGCTCATGAACCGAGGCGCGCGGCTGGTAGGAAAGCCAGTTGGTTACTTTAGTCATTCGGTTTTCTTGGCTCTGGTTTTCCGCTTCTTTGGCTCGAGCACCGCAACCACCTCTTGGATGGGCTCGGCCGGGATCGGATCGGGCATTTCTTCGGAAGGAGGCTGCTCGAGAGCGGCCGCGGCCGGCTCCGGTGCTATCGGCTGCTTTTGAGCGGTCGAGATCTGTGAGACGTCCAGGCCGTACTTGACTGCCAGGTCTTGGATGTACCGGGCCTGTTGAGCCTTGGCCTCCAGGGCGGATCGCCAGTCGATGCCTCGGGCACCGTAGATCTCGTCGTAAGTGGTAATGCCTGCACCAAGTTCGTTTAGCTGGGCGGCAGAGTTGCGACCGACGTCGACGTTAGGCGCCCGGGGTGCCTGGATGGCGACCTCGTACCAGTCGTCGGGGCTGTCCCTGAGTGTCGGATCGGTGCGGATGGCGTACTCCATGACGTATTCCCAGATGCGTCGAGCGGCCGAGGCCATCACCTGGTGCCGGCTGCGGAACCACACCGATGACATATCGAGTGAGCCTCGGTAGACGGTGCCTTGCATCGATTCTGGGAATACCAGGACGTAAGGAATACCGACGCCAGCACAGACCTTCTCGGTCAGGCTGCGCCAGTACTCGCGCATATTGACGTTGGGGCGGTCAGCGCTGAACTGCTCAAACTCGTCGCCAGTCTTCATGACCTTCACCGAGGCGCCGAAGATATTCTCGTAGTAGTTCTGGGCGGTCCCTTGGGATCCAGCAACACCGGATCGGAGGCTGGTGGCCTGGACCTCGCCGGAGCTTGTCTTGATCACCTGGGCCACGCTCGAGGCGAGCTTGCAGGACTCCATCTCGAGCTTTTGGAGATCGTCCAGGTCGTGCAGGTCGTTGATCACACAAGCCACAAAAGGCAGGCCGCGGAGCTGGCCGGCACGCTGGGCCTCGTAAATGTGGACCACCGAGTCGGAAGAAATGGATCGGATGTCGGTAAGTTGTCCCTGCTGCTGCTCCTGGCCGCAATAGAAGGAGATGGCCCGACCGGTCTTGGGGTCGAACCGAACGCCATCGAACACATCAGGAAGACCCTCCTGGCCAGTGGGTGTCGACACTTGCTGCGGCTCAATGAGCTGCAATCGGGGCCGGCCGGTCTCGCCCTTGGTCAGGAGGATAAAGGATTCCCCGTCGTAGAACCAACCACGGGCGGCCAGGCTCATGAGGGTGCCGAAAGACTGCCGGGATCCGATGTCAGGGTAGCGGCTCCAGATGTCCCACCATTTCTTAGCTCTAAGATTCCAGTCGGGATTTGAGCTGGCCGGCTGAACTGAGAAGTTGCTGCCGACGGTGTAGTTCTCAAACAGGTCTCCCAGGCGATTCATCACCGCGTTGTTCTGCTCGAAGAATCGGGACTTTCGGACGATCTGCTGCCGGGTCGAAGCAGTCACGTCAAACCTCACCGAGGTGTAGCTGGTGTCCAGGAAGGACCGGCGGATCGAGTTGGACGCGCCCTCGTAGCGGTCGACAGGCGCCGACCGGAACTTGTTAAGGATGGTGTCGAGGAATCCCATTAGCTCATTCCCATCCGATAGCTTGCCTCACGGCGGAAGTTGGAGAAGTCACCGCCGAAACTGGTGGCTGCAACCAGAACCACGGCCACCATCTTGGTGTAGATCTGGGCGTCGGTGGGAGTGATGATGCCGTCCTGCTCGAGGTAATCGACAGCCAGGTCGTAATCGTCGACCAGGCTTTCCCACATCTCGACCATCTCGGAAGGTGTGGGGGCACCTTTGCCGGGCTCGGCGAACTCGACCGACACATCGGAGGATGATGTCGACCGGACCACCTGGCCGGACTCGATCACTGTGGCCGCGGCGATAGACTTAGCAGCCAGTGCAGCCAGGAGCGTCACACCGCCCAGTGTCGCATAGACACTGCGGAGATAGGCCCTCTTGATGGCTACGGTAAACGTGAACACCTTGGGCGGATCTTCACCGATCCCAGGGTGACTTCAATAGGTTAGCTGGCTATTGACTCACTTGACGTGACCAGATCATTCCAAAGCATCACCATGGCGAGCTGCATGATTTCGCAGTCGTGCAGATGGTCGGGCCACTTTTGGTTCCTTTTAACCCAGACGTGCTTGATGCGGCCAGCGCGGTTGGCTTGGGGTCGTAGGACGTGAGAGTCGAGGTGTCGCCAGTACAGGTCGGGCTCGGCGATGTAGGCTCCTTCGGCCTGGACGCTGGGCGGATCCTGATCAACGCCCCATTCCCGGTCGATGTCGCCCTTCCTTAGCCTGGAGAGCATATCGCGGAGGTGCTCGGTGTCGAACACCAGGAGCGGCTGCACCACGTCGGTCCTCATCGAGGAGGATGTCGACAGGCCGAAAGGGTGCACCGCCCCGGTGGCTGCTGTGAACCGCGCGCCGGTCTCCCGGCCTTTGAGTGGCATCCAGCCGATTACCATGGGCTTGCGGAGGCCGCCTTCCGGTGGGTAGCGGAGGCCGCATGGGAAGTTGATCGGGTTGGATGTCACTGAGGAATAGGAGGCACAGGCGTCGTAAACGGTCTGGGTGTTGAAGCCGCTGTCGATGCCGACATCCATGTCGTGGACCTCGAGGGCCACCTGCACCCGGCGAAGGGCTGCAAAGTCGTCGGCATGGCCGGCAGCAATCAGGGTAGAGTTGCCGTCTTTCCATTCCCTGCACACCCACCACAAGAACGGCGCCACAGCCTGGACGTCGGCGGTCAGATAGCGGCGGCCGCCATCGACGGTTACGGTGGCCGCGGTCTCAGTGCGCTCCTGCTGCACGTCCTGTTGCTCCCATGGCTCGGCAAGGTTTCCATTAATAAAGCCTTGGAGGCCGGCCATTGATGCCTTGGCCTCGAGGAATGAGACCGCCAGATATCCCCAGGTGCATTTGCGGTCGGGGCTGTAGAGGCTGCTCAGGTGGTAGGACCGCACACCGGGCATGGCGTTTGGGTTCTCTGGGCGCCATTGGCCGTGTCGGAGGGCTGCCACCTTGTGAGAGTCGGTGATTTTGCCCTGGCAGAGCTGGCAGACGTAATGGGCCGAGGATCGGATCTTGCCCAAGTCGTGTTTGCCGTCCTCGGCCTTGGCGTCGTCCCAGGTGACCTGGCGCCATTCAAGCTTGATGTACTCACGGCAGTGGGGGCAGGGCAGGTAGTACTGGCGCTGGTCACCACGGAGGAAGCGCTGCCAGATCCGGCCTTCGACCACCGTCGGTGTGCTGGTCATAAAGGCCTTGGAGCTTGAGAAGCTCTTGAGGCGCTGCTCGGCCAGGTCGAGGGCGTCGGCCTCTCGGGCAGTAGCCTCGGCGAACTTGTCGACCTCGTCGGCGATGAGCACCCGAACAGGGCGGCTGGCTAGGTTGGCCGGGCTGTTGGATCCTACGAAAGTCAGGGTCGAACGTGTGAAGTTCTGCTCTAGGTTGGTGATCTTGTCGGCCTCGGCCGGGTAGCACTCGAGCATGGCCGGGCTGTCCTCGAGCATGGGAAGCCAGCGGCTCTTCGAGAATGACCTGGCCAAGGACTCGGTAGGCATCAGCCACAAGGCCGGGCTCGGCTCGTTGGCGATTAGCCAGGCCAGGCCGGCCATCAGGGTGGTCGTCTTCGATGTCTGCGATCCCCAGCACAGGGTCACCTCGTAGACCGTCGGGTCTTTCCAGGCCTCCATGGGCTCCCGGGTATACGGTCGTACCGAGGTGCTGAATGGTCCTGGGTGCTCGGTCTGCCGTTGGGTCAGCCGGAGTGATGCCTCGGCCCAGTCGACCACCGTCTGCATGGGTGTCGGCCGGTAGAGATTGCGTCGGTAGTCCAGGAGGCTGCGCTGGAGGTCGGTCAGGTTTTCCATGGGTCGGTGTTGTGTAGGGTCTTGAGCGCCACCTCCTGGACCCACCGGGTCAGCTCGCGCTCGGCGTGCTCGGGGTCATGCGGTGCAATACGGCCGGAGAGCTGCTTAGGCATGGCCTTGATCAGCGAGGCCACGGCGCCGTCGTGCTCCTGCATCACCCGGCGCACCCAGTCGCCGGAGACCAGGCGACGCTCCTTCTCGGCCTGGGTGATCACCTCGTCCCTGGCGCTGGTAAGGTTCTTGGCTGCCGCGGCATGGATGGCGACCAGCCGGCCGGCGTCGGCTCGACCACCGCGGAGGGCATCGACAGCCAGGTCATAGGCTGCACGCTCGATCTGGCGCTGCCTTTCGTAAGCGCCTTCTGGCGAGTCGGTGGCGGCTGTTGCGGTGTTGAGAGGGGTGTCTGCTTCAATAGGCCTGTAGGGGCCTTCCTGTTCGATTGCAGGGGCGTCTGGTATTGGTGGCGATTGTATGTGTTGAGTCGTCGACTTTGACCGGATGTTTTTCTTGCGCCAGGCATCGGCGACCTCGGGACTATGCATAGGCATTCCCTTGGCAGCCAGTTGTGTGACGTAGCCATGCGAAACACCGGCGTGCTTGGCGTATTCCCGCTGGGTCATGGCTTTAAGGCTCCCAGGATCTCAGGAGGCAGCATCGAGTCGGGCACGTCGCCAGCGTACTGCAAAGCCCTGAAAACGCCGTCGCGTCGGCTGTCTTGCGAGTTCGGCACGCAATAGCCGACGATTTGTTCCGGTGTGGTGCCACGTTTCATTAGCCGGATAAACCAGGCCACGTTTATCAGACCGTATTGATCCACAAGAAACTGGATGTGATTGTTTTGCATAGATATTGTGTTTTGTGCTTGATCACAGAAATTGATAGGGGTCTCGCGTTCACCTGTTATTGGAGATATGTCAAAAGATTCCTTACACTTTTGGTTGTACGTAAGTGACCGTTGTTGTGTTATAGTCTATCCTCTGCTGCTTTAAATACATCTCATGGCCTTTGGCTATTATGTAAGCAACAGAACCACGGGCAACACCGCACGCCTTGGCTACATCGTCGAGGCTTAGGTCGCGCTCGCGTAGATCGTAAGCCTTGCGACAGATGTCTGCATCCTGCGCGGTGGCAGTGACTTCGTAGTCCTCCTGCTCCTCGAGCACCACGATTGGCGTGCCTAGGGCGCTTAGCTTGACGCTGCGAGGGTAGGACAACCAACCACGCTTGATGCCTAGGGCTACCAGGTCTTTGGCTTCGTTGAGGAGTTTGACGCGGTCGAGGTCGTATGGTGTTTTCATTGTAGGATTAAAAGGAAGGTGATGGGTCGGTGAACCGGCAGTATTGGCCTTCGTACCATAGGGGAACGAGGCCGCACTCGCCGTCTCGTTGTTTGGCGACAGCGATGATAGCCTCGCCGTTGGCTTGGTTGCGTTCCCGGTTGACCAGCAGGACTAGGTCGGCGTCACGTTCTATCTGCCCAGAGTCGGCCAGGTCGGTAAGTCTAGGCACCCGGCCTTTGTCCTTTTCGTTCTCCCTGTTTAATTGCGCCAGGGCGACCACCGCGGTCTTGGTGTCGGAAGCAATGGCCTTGAGTCGACCGGAGACCTCGGCGATCTCGTAGGTCTTCTTCTCGGCCGCCTTGCTGCCGTGAATCTTCTGGAGGTAGTCGATCAACACCAGCTTGACGCCCCACTTCCTGACGGCCCGGCGGATCACCGCGGTGATGGTGGCGATGCCGGACACATCGGAACCGGAGACAAAGTAGATCGGGCTGCCGGCCACCTTAGCGGAGGCGCTGGCCATAGCCTTCATTCCGCCTTCATCTAGGTCGCCGGTCTTGATGTCCTGCATCGGAATAGATCCTACGGTAGAGACCATTCTCCGAACAATAGACTCGTCGGACATCTCCAGCGATATAAACAGGGTCGGCACCCGGTGCTCGATGGCTGCTGCCCGGGCTATTGCGATGGCAATGGCGGTCTTTCCGATGCTTGGCCTGGCCGCAATGATGGCAAGCTCGCCGAACTGAAATCCGTCTGTCATTAGGTCCAAACGCCGGAAGCCGGAGGTGATGCCGGACAGGTGGCCCTTCCTCGAGAAGCGCTCTTGGGTAGAGTCAATGAACCGACTGACTACCGACTTGCAGGGTTGCATCTCTTCCTTGGATGCCTCGACGGTGAGCCCTGCTTCGGCATTGGCGACGATTTGATCCACAGACAGGGTGGTGACAGCAGAATCGCGAATCAGACGGTCACCGGCGAATCGTAACTGCCGGCGGTGATGGGCCTCGAGGACAGCCTTGGCAAACTCGGGATGGTTGGCCGGGCTGGCGCATATCTCGTCGCACTTGTTCAGAGCCTCGAAAGGCACCGGATTACCTGGCATCGAGCGTTTCCATTCCTTCACCACGCTCTGGAGGTTGACCGGCTCGGTCTTGGCGACCAGGCCTTTGGCCACCTCGTAGATCTGGCGCAGGCTGTCGTTCTGGATTGCCTCGGTGGTGATCCTTGAGAACACCTCGTAGCAGACATCCGAGCCACCGGATAGGCAGGCGCCCAGGAGTCCGAACTCGTCGTCCTCGGCGAAGTAGGGGTCGCTCATTGCCAGTTAGTGATGTCGGCGCTGATAGCGCCTGGGTTGTTGTTGCCGGAGATGAGATCGCTTTGAGTCTTGTCGATCTCACCGTTCCAGTGGTTCAACAAGGTCTCAAGTTCACGCCGGAGATACGGGTCGTTTGATTTGTAGCGTTGCTCCAGGCGAACGACATCTTCTTCAGGTGTGTTTAAGTCGAACACCTCTTTCAGCTTTTTGATCTCACTGGTAGACCATTTGGTCGAAGGCCTCCGGCGAAGCATAGCACCAACACGTAGTCGGAAGGCTTCAAGATCAGGAGCAAGCTCTCTCGTGGAAACTCCTTCCTTTCCCTTCCTTGTTCCCTTCCCTTCCTTGTGGCACGCGTCGTCGTCGCGTGGCTCACGCGTGGCTGACGCGTCGATTTCCTCGGTAATTGCGCCATTTTCCGAGTAATCCGGCAGGATTGATGCCCTTTCCTTGTTGTTGACCACTTGATGCTTTAGGAAGCTCGGAATGCATCCAAAATACTCGTCATCTACGCGATATCTGAAAACGAAACCACGCGTGGTCAACGCGTCGAGCACGCGTGAAAAGTCGACCCCATCGTAGGGCAGCACCTGCACACCGATGCGCCGAGGCTCCCACTTAAAACGGCCTTCCCGGTCAGCAATGCACCAGAGGCCAGCAAATGCCACGCGGATCGGTAGCTTGGTTTCCAGCTCGGCCTCGAACAGTCCCTCATGATGGAAGAACTCCGGCTTGATCGTGCGGATTCTCATTGGTTAGAGGTTTGTTGTTTTCGGGTTGCCATAACCTGTTTAGAAAGGTTAGTCAGCCATTCTGCCGTCATAATCCCGTGATCGGCGGCGTCTTTCAAAAGGTGCATTGTCTCAAACGGAGGCCACCCAGCCTCCTGACCAGCTTTTTCGACCAAGAACAGAACACCTTTGTCGTGATCTATATCGTGGTGGTTCATTTGAATCTGGCGCTTGATCTCGTAACAAGCTGACAGCTCCCAAGAGGTAAAGAAGGTTGGGAACGACTGCGAATCCTCGTGACCTTCAAAGTGACATTTTCGGCACATCGTTGCCATTGATCCCCCTGGGTATTCCCAAGGCATTCTTCCCGAAACGTAGTAAAAGTGGTGAACCGTCAGTGTGTTGGTTTCGGACAAGCACTTTACGCACTGAAAGCCGTCTCTCGACATGATTTCTAGGCGCTTTTTCTGCCACCGCGGATGTTGGAGCTTTTCGGAGTAGGTCATAATTCAAACAGAGACCCCGTCACGCACCGTGCTAGGAACTCGCGGAGAAACAACGCGACGTTACACGATGCGGACGGGGGAAATTGGTTGAACATGGTTTCTCTTGTGGTGCCTGCGCTCGCTTCCTAGGGCTCACGCTGACGGTCTCTATCTATCTGCTCTCCTGGTCGATGTCCAGCCCTCAGTAAGCCGGCATCAGGATGTCGGCCACCGCTTGGGTGAGCTTCACATCCTGGATGCAGTAGTTGATCGCCGCCTGCCGGTCGGTGTTCCACAGCAGGCTGAAGTCGGCGCCGTTGCCGCTCTTCTCGCCCAGTCCCAGGTGCCTCGAGATGGACGCAAGGCTGCCGTGGGACCGGTTGTCCCCGAGCTGCCACACCTCTCGAAGGTCGACCACCAGCTCCGACCAGTAGCGGCCATTCCTTAGCCAGTAGGGCGGCATGATCTTGTGGCGCCAGGAGCGTTTGATAAGGAAGGGCAAATCGAAGGCCTTGACGTTGAACCCGATGAGCTGGGGCTGGCGCTCGTAGTAGTTGAGAAGCGCCCACCATTGTCGCAGCAGGTGGGCCTCGCCGTCGGCATCGGCGCAGAGGATGTTTTGCTCCTGATGATCGACCCGGTAGCCGATGCAGAGCACCTGGCCCGACAAGGCATCCAGGGCGGCATTGCGGATGTAGTCGGCCGTGTGACTTTCCTCGGCCTTCTGGAGCTTCTCGGCAATTAGGTCGGGGTTCTTGATGTTGCCCATCTTGACCTGCGTTGGGTCGAAGGGCGGGATGTTGAGCTGCTCGAGCGGTAAAGGCCCGGTCTCGATGTCGAAGTAGATGTTTGGATTGGCTGGCATTTGTCAGAGTTGTTTAGAGTTGATGCGCGTTTGTCGGCCGATGCGCGCCCCCGGCACTACGAGTCCCCGACAGCAACAGGCTGCCGGAAAGTGGTTAGATCTTTTTGCCGCAATGTGGGCAGACGAGGAAGTTAATCGGCTCCCGGGTGGTCGGTACTTCCAGCCACTCGCAGATCTCATGATAGGAGACCCACCCAAAGCCTCGAACAGCTCCCGGTCGCAGGTGTCCGCTGTTATAGAGGTCGAGGGCCTGCTCACGGCTCTTGATGCACAGGCGTTCTAGAGTGTTGAACGTCCTAACCGAGAACGGGAAGCCCCACAACTGAAGGATCTCCTCATGCATCTCGGCTGCCTGCTCAATCTGGTTGATGCGCTGCCTCGATAGGCCAAAATGCTCACCGATCTCCTTCAAACTCATCCCCTCAGAGCGCATCCGTACCACCTCGGGAATTTTGTCGACCAACTTAACGTATTTCTTTTTAGTTTTCATCAAAAAGGCACGTCGTCAAAGTCGGGTTGGTCCTTAGCGTCGATCTCCTGCAGGCGCTTGATCACGGCTGCAATGAGCTGTTTGTCATCCGGGCTCTTGCCGGCGTTGACCTGCGCCTTGGGCAGCCAATGCTCGCCCAGGCCTTTAACCGCGGAGTCTGTGAGCTCCGAGATGGCGGTGCCTTTGAACTTGCCCACGTGAACCTTGGTTGCTCCCAGGTCAACTGGTCGGGGTGTCGTGCTATTTGGGACCACGGTGGGGACCTTCTCATCCTTAGCCGGGCGGTCCTGCATTCTTACCCACAGGCCCGAGGGTTGAAGCGGCTCGCCATGCTTGTGCGACATCATCAGCTTGATGTTCGCGTACGTCTTGGTGCCGTCCTGGCTTTGCTCGTGAGCAATGATGAGCGTCACCGGCTTGCCAATGAGCGACTCGAGGTCGAGGCCGTTGTTCTCGGCATCGGTCAACTTACGGCCAAACCAGTCCTTGAGCACCTTGGTCAGGGCTGCCTTCTCGTGAAGGCTCGGGACTAGGGGCTTGCTGAACACCACCCAGGGCTGCACTGGGTCGCGGGATCCGTCAATCAAGTCCAACTCAAAGGCGAACTTGAACTTCTTCTTCACACCGTACTCGGTTTCGTACTCCTTCAACGGAGTCACATCTACGCACACTGCTCGTCCCGAGAACTCGGGGCACGGTGCGAACTCTTTACCGCCTGCTGCTTTAATGATCATGTCTTACGTTTTGTTGTTAGTTATGTGTTATTTGGAGGCCTGTTTCTCGACCTCCGAAAGCTGTATTGCCATCTTGGTGTAGTTTGCCCAGTAGTCCGGGAACGCATCCCGGATCTGCTTAAGGTTGGAAGGATCAGCGGCTAGTGCTGCTGATCCCAATTTTGATATGAACGAACCCCCGTATTCGATCATGCACCTGGCTACGTCTCTATCGTTGATCACTTGGTTGCCTTTCTGCGCTTACGGTTCCAGAAGCTAATGAACTCCGTTTTAATCTTGCGAGCTGCACGGTATGCTTCGCCGGCCTGCTCCTTGGTCAACTGATATGGACCGCTGCCTTGGTTTATGATCTTAAGAACTTCCTTGCTCATGGTAATTGTTATTCGCAGGTGTAAATGGTGTCGGTTATGGGGTTGGTTGGATGATGAAGTCGAAGTTGATCTTCCAGTTTTCTCCAAGTCGGTTGTATGTGTCGCCCTTAATTTTCCAAGTGCGCGGGTCGCGGGTCGTCTTGGTGTGACGGCAGCGGATTCTGACATCAATGTCTTTGAGCGCCACATTCCTTAGGCGGTCGTCCTCCGGTAGTTCGTGCAGGTGTTTCATTTTAGCAGGTGTTTGATGATGAGGTTACGGTCTTTGATCGTCGCTCGGAGAATTTGCTCCAGCACAACGTTAGGATTCACTGAGCTAACGTGCTTCCATTCTGGATTTCCATCAATGTGTTTGGCTGTATAAATATTCTCCACGCGAACTAGTCCGTTAGATTTGTGGACGTATATGAATGAGCAGTCTCTCATTTGTCCTCCTTCGTTTTGTGCGAGTTATTGTAGTTTTTCCACGCTGCCACTTCTAACCGTTTGATGAGTTCTTTCGCTTCATTGAGTTCGCGTTCTAGCTCGCGAGCAAACGCAATGTTAACAACTTCCTCTCCGTCGCATACGTCTACGCTGTATAGAACTTTGTCTGTTCTTGGTGTATCACTCACGCCATTTGTCCTCCAAATAGAGCAATAGATCCGCTCTCATTGCGTCGTTTTCTTCCTCTAACTGTTTGATGCGGTCTTGTAGCCGCAGATTCTCTTCATCTAGCAATTGCTGCTGCCGGATGATTGAGTTTGCTGCGTTGAGTTCGCGCTCCAGCCTCCTGCATAGCATACCCAGATCGCCTACGTTGTGCGGGGTTGAGTCGCAGATGGGGGTGTCGCTAATCATTTTCGTGTGGTCAGGAATATGATCGCTCATTTCGCCTCCTTCACTTGTTGCACCTGCACAAAGTCCAGTCGGTTCTCTTCGTTGATTGCAATGCCCCAGCCGTTGCGTCGGCATGACAGTTCGATTGCGCTAAACAGTTCGTTCATAACTGCGTCGTGCAGATAAATAGACATAAGTCCTTTGAATGTGAGTCGATACTGCTCCTTGTCTTCTTTTTTGCTCATTTTACTCCCTCCGCAATCAGCGCGTGCTCCAATATCAGAACCGCATCTGCCGTCTTAAGCGTAATGTGGAGGCTGGGCTGCCGTTGCTGCGCCAAGCCCTTCAGATGGCTCTTCCAGCGGGTTCCGTGTGTCTTGGTATTACCGGCACCCAAAGTCTTCTGCCAGCGCTGTGGGGTAACCTCGATCACCCTGGTCTTGGTGCTGGCTATCAGGCCATGGAGAAAGCCTACGTTGCGACCGAAGTTAAACATGGCCGAGCCCGGTGCGCCCTTCCCGCCCACATAGCCGCCCACCTTCTCGATGTACACCACGTCGGTCACGCCAAGCCTGTCGAGCACCAGGTCGCGCACATCAGCGTCGGTGGCCGGCATGGCGTCCAGCGTCACACCGCTCGGGCCATAGTGCGCCAGGCCGCCGGACATCCCTGGGTCGATTGCGAGGATGCGCTTCACTTGGCGGCCTTTCGTAGCCAGGCCTGAATGGCCTTGTCGGCTACCGCCTGCATTTTTAGGCCGGCTGCCAGGCAGTAGGCTCGCAGGATTTTGTGTGTGTCGGTGGTCACGTTGATCGTTTTGGGTTTGGTCATTTCAGATTGCGTTGAACTTTGAGCCAGTAGGCCTGAGTTGCCTGCTTCTTCTTGTGTCCCTGGGGCCCTGCATTCCATATCCGGGCCTGCTCCTCGGTGCTCTTGCCCTTGCCATAGTGGGTCAGGTAAGCCTCGCACACCGCCCTGGCCTGTACCCGGTTGGTCATGGCATCCCAGCGGTAATGCGACCCAGTGAATCGGTTCACGTCCTGCACCACACCGCGGTGGATCTGCAGGGGGCCTACAGCGCGTCCGTTGTCGCCGATGGCAAGATCGTTGCCCGAGGACTCCACCGCGATTAAGGCGGTGATGAGGTTTGAAAGGTTCACGAAGCAACCTCTTGTTCATCGGCCTGCCATGCTTCAAAGCACAGCCGGTCGCAGTGGTTGACCGTCTCGCGGTCCGGAACCAACACCGCGGAGCAGTGTTCGCAATTGGTCGGTTCCAATCCCGGAACCCCGGGAAATCGGCAGTTAAAATTGTTTTTCATGATTCGGTAGGTGTTGAAAGTTGTGCGCGTTGGCCAGTCACGCCCCTGGGGGTGGTATTGGCCCCACCCGGGGCTAAAGTGTCAAACCACTGCGTAATTGTAATGACCGCGGCAATAAGCATCGAGGCCTTCGTACAGCTTGTTGATCTTTGCAGCCGCAGATTCCAAAGTTGGAAAGGCACAAACAAACCGATTGTAGGAACCAGCCAAAGCGTCGGTAGAAGCGCAGTGATACTCGCACTTCAAAACAACCACAAACAGGCCCAGAGCCTTGGCCTTGTTGATTGAAACGCTCTCCTTAGCGGCGAGCTCGTAGGCAGCCTGCTGTGCCTCGGTGAAACAATTTTCAAACTCGCTGGCAGCGCCAGACTCAAACTCGTAGTGCTCTTCTTCTTGGAGTGTTGCGTATCTCATGGTGTTTCCTTTTTCCTTCAAACTTGATTGCCCCGACGGAAGTCAAGCTGCCACAGAGATAGACACGAGTCTACAGCAATTTACTCTTTTCTGTAGATTTGAGAGAAAACCCAATGTTTGCAGGGGTCAAACAGGGGTCACTCCTTGGGTATGTAAGGCTCGCCGGGGTGCGCCTGGGCGTGCTCGGCAAAGGCTGCGTAGGCCCGGAGGTCCACGTAGTTGTCGGCATGGAATACCCGGGCGCTGCGCTGGCATTTAAAGGTCACCATCATCAGCTCCACCAGGTGGGCTGGCAGCGGCGCAGGCAGCGTGATGCCGTAGTACTGCTGGATTAGAGCTGTCCAGGCCAGGCCCACGTTGGTGTGGCTGTGGTGCGGCTCGCCGTAGATTGCGCTCCGCTGCTGGATGGTATCGTCAACTATGTCGTTCATTTGATGGGGATAAAACTGGCAAGGAATTCCGCCTTAGCGCGGACGTAAATTCGACCATTGTCTACCCGCCGATAAACCACCGACAGCCAGCGGTTTTCGCCTACTCTAAACTCGGCGTCGGCTGCGATTACTTCGACTATGAGGCTGGGTTTAAAGGCGTTTTTAAAGCGCGGTAATGGGGCGTCGGATAGGATTGTCGGACTGGGCATGGTATGCGGAATATTTGGGTTTCAATTAGGCCGTTCGAGACTCCGGTGCTCAACAGTTTGTTTGTGTAAGCCCTGGCCAGCTTCCACTCTATAGCCCATTGCTGGGCAGTCTTCCACTCGTCTGGGACATCATGGATATCTTTTCTAATCTCAGCCTTGATGCGCTTTAGAAGCTCGGCAGATTCCATTTGGTTTCTCCTTGAGGCCACTGGTGAATGTAGAGTTGCGCCGAGTCCTCGGTGTACTCGCCGAAAACGATGCCATGAGACCATGCGAGCGTGTTGCGCCGCCTAAGTGCGTAATCCATGCATGGGGCGTCTGCAAGTGTTCCGGGCGACAAACACACCGGATGGTCGCTACGACGCCCTGTAGCCATCCCAGCGCGATGGGCATGGGCCACCACGGTGTTGCCCCAAGTCTCGGCGGTGTCTCTAAGAAAGTTCTCCGAGTAAAGCAGGCCATGGCCCCAGGAATAGCCGCCCAACTTATACCAGCTCCTGGGCAACACGTCGTGGTGTTTGATAAACACCCGGGCATGGCGCTCGATTGGCTCCCGCATTTTGTCCCAGATAGCCTCGGCAAATCCCCGTACCACGGTGTTGTGGTGATGTAGATATTTGAGCGCTCGTTGGTCGTGGTTTCCGAGGATGAAAACGGTCGGCCTCAAAGCGTTTAGAAACTCTCGACCGCACTCAATGTCGTCGAGGTAGTCGTCGGCATGGTCCGAGTCGTCAGGGTTGGCAAGAGAGCCTGCACGAAGGCTGGCCAGGTCGTAGGCGTCCCCCAGGTGGATCACCTCGTCGGGTTGGTACTGCTCCCGAAACAGCAGCACCGCGGCCAGGGCGTCCTTGTTGGCCCGGTTGCCATGACTACAACCGATAGCCATCACACGTTTCCGGCCTTGGACATTTGTCACAAATGATTGCAAGCATTATTTCAAATGAAACTCAAGCACTATGGCTGCGCGTTTCATTCAAACAGCAGGATGTTAGCTCTGTTGTCGCAATGTTTGCAGGGGTCGAAAACTATCGGAGATTAACGTATCGGATGCGGTCGAAATACTGAGTTGAGGTGGTCGGGTCGTAGTAACCGGATCCCTGGTTGGTCTCACCGAAGCTGTAGTTGCGCTTCGAAATGTAGCCTGTGGCTGCAATCGGAGGGCTGGCCCAGAATTGGCCGTTTTCGGTGTCGAAATTATACGAAATAAATCCCTGGCTGATGCTGTACGAAGCTAGATTTGCCGACGGAACATAATAACGAAGGTTCCCGACCGAATCTGTCGCTTGGTAGCAAATAATTCCGTTGGCAATTAGAAGGTCGTAAAGCGGCTCGGTCAGGTAAAAACATGGCCCACCGAACGCCTCTACGCCTGATGAATATATCAGCACCATTCCGATGGTCAGCACGCCCAGAACCCGAAAGGATCCGGTGGCGTCATACAGCGGGCAGGATGTTTCGCCATGGCATAGGGGCACCGCCCTGGTCCATGCACTGACCGACCATTCCATCAGATCCCAAAGCCAGGCCGACTTCGGGATCTTGTGGAAAAATGGGCCTCCTCCAGGACGGTAGGGGTTCTCAATCGGGCTGTAGGGCAGGTCAAAGCCGATTTGCTCGACGCCACCTGTCCAGCATATGTGGGTCATTTTGTCGAGATAGGGCGGTATGTAAGTCCCTGATTTGAACGGGACTGTTGATGCAAACGAGGCGCCGCGGCCGTCCTTGAAAACGTCATCTTTCCCGGCTGCCACTAGGTCGACGAAAGAGCTGTTTGGCGCTTCTGGTATGTATGAGTACTGCTCGGTCATGTTGGGCCTTCCTAGGATCCGCACAGAGGCATCGGATCCGCCTGGGCCTCCCCACTTATTAACCCAGAAGTCGCCTCCCCATGGTCTGTCGTCTATTCCTGAGCTGAGGTCTATTTCGAGGACCCTTACTAAGTCAAAGTCATAGATTGAACTGGAAAAACCCCAAGGGCCTCCTGGTGGAATGAACGCTGTATTGACCGCCTGCTCAGATGAACCAGGCACCGGGTTGCGAGCAGGTAAAATGTTGGACCATTGAAGCCTCGGGAAGGATCCTGCGACCTGGAGGTAGAAAATGTGAGTGCCTGAGGTGTACAGCCAGTTCCTCCAGGGGCCCACTCCGAATTGAGCGGCACGGTCTGCGACGTAGAGGGTCTCATTCGTGGCAATGGTCTCCAAGTTGTTGAGTAAGCTACCACCAATTCCCGATGAGGTTGCAGCCCGACACATCAGCCCCAACGGGGTCATGCTGATAATTGACACTTTTTCCTCCGTGATATCGTCGACCTCGGTGTAGTTGGTAAGGAATCCAACCTGGACGCCGATCTTGCGTCGGAGATCTCGCATCGAGTCGAATATGGTGGGCTCATTCCCGGCGTCCCATGTGTAGGTGCCTGGCCCGAGCATAGGATCCATTCCCATGCTGTACTGGGCGGGGTAGATGGTCGAGATGGTGACCGGGCTCGAACCGATTTCCCAATACGGGTTTGACGTAGTCGTGAAGATGTTGCTGTCGATGGGGTAGATTCGAATTGTTCCCATGGTGCTCGACAGCTCGATTTCGGTGTCGGTCACGTTCACAGTCGCCCCTAGGTCTCTTAGGTTTTGAACCAGATTATTGGCGCCGGAGAATATCTTGATGACGTCCGTGAATACATCACCCGCGGCGTTGGCGTAGGTTACCCGGGCACGTCCCCAGGTGAACACGGCATCACCGATGGTCGTGTTGGCGTTAGATGGGTCGGCATAGACTCCGGTGTAGACTTGCCGCGGGTCGTACGGGATGAATGGGTCATGGACCGCGCCCATTACTTGGCGCCATTGAAACAAGATGAACGGGTTGGCGACGTTGTTAGCCTGCGCTGATTTCTCAATGGCTACAAAATTGGCCTGGGTTACACTGTCCGACCATTCTGGTGGGCCTTCTGCCAAGAACGGGATGTCCCCGCTGAAGTACGGAAAAAAGTAACAGCAGACTCCACCACTCGGGAATCGAGCTGCCCATTTGCCGTCAGGTCGGCGCCGGAATGCTCGACAGGATCCGCGGTCGACCAGGTGCCGGTCGGCGCTTCCGTCGGGATTCTGGAGGAACACGGTAACACCGCTCTGGCCGCACGCATGGACCCGCCAGCAGTCGTATCGCTGGTAGGTGTTTAGGATCTTAAACTCGGATGGGCCCTCGACTGCGATCTCGGCGACAGCCAAGCGGTGCTTGTGGATACGACCAGGAGGCAGTGTCGGGTCAATACCAGGTCCAAGGCTTCCGCGGACATAGGACGTCAGCCCCGATCCTTCTGGTGGATCCCAGCCCAGATGGACATCGTATTTTATGCCATCAATCTCTTTGGTTAACAGCTCAAAGCTGTAGTGGATGTCTGATATATTACAAGCAAATGTATCGTTAGGATAAACCCAGTGATCAACATAAACCTGTCCGCCTTCTTTATCTACATATTGATTTTCAAGAGTTGATAGCTGGATGCCTGCGTTGATTTGTTGATAATTATCAAGCCACTCGCCTCCAATTCCTGGTATGTAATTGGGGCCTACAGGGTTATCGGCCCTCAACCTTTTACATGAATTTGCGTCGTTTCTATAAACATACCACACTCCGTATGGATATTTTCCTATCCAAGCTCCATCTGGTGAGTCAGCAAACAATGGACTCATGCCGTTAAGAGCCAGATAGCACTTCCGGTCAAAACGCGCATACAGATCGTTCAGGTTTTTGGCCGTGAACATCTTGTCTTTCCGATCTGTGGCGAAAGCCATGTTAGTAGAACCAGGACTCTTCGGACGTCTGCACGGTGCTGGACATTACCGGGGTCTTTAGGGTCGTGCCGTTAGCATTCTGCTCTACCCGTTGGCCAGGTCCGGCGACGAGCTGGACCCGGCGCACGGCCTCGATGAGCTGATTGATGGCCCGGGCATGATCTGCCTTGAAGCCGGTCTCAGCCAGTTTTGAGGGCAGTTGAATGGCCATGACTATAGCTCGCAGTATTGGACAAATATCTTAACTGGTGAGTTTTGGGCTTTGACAAACATCTGCATATTTACCAAAGGAATCAGCAGGAACTGTTGCGGAGGAACCCGGAAAGGGAATACGCCAGTGGGCCCGATGGCCACATCGTTTGAGAGGTCCATGTTGTAAATCAGCATCCGGTACGGTGTCGCCGTGTCGGAGCTAATCTCCAGGGCCTCGTCAGCGGTTCCGACGTCCTGAGTGATTTGACCCATGTCCCTGCCAGTCATGTTTGCCACGACAGTAAAGGAGTTGGAGTTAATCGAGGCTCCGCCTTTATTGGCGTAAAGCCGTGCCGACATCTCGACTTCGTTGGCCATAGTGTTGGTGAGTCAAACTTCGCAGAAGGTGGCTTGGATCGTCACGGAAGACGTGTCAGCCCTGAGATACAGGGTAGATGCCGCGGCGACGTAAGGAATTAGCATTGTCTCACCTGCTGGGACACGCATGGTGTAGGTGCCGGACACAAAGCCAGCATCGACAAAATTAGTGCTGTCGAGGTTTGAGATCAGCAGCTTGTAAGGAGCCCCGACGTCGACAGGAACACTTAAAGCTTCGACAGTGGTTCCGATTAATTGGGTCTGTGATCCCATGTCGGTGCCGACCATCGTGGCGCTCTTAGTGTAGGTGACCGAAGGTAGGTAAGCGCCGTTTTTGGAGGCGTACAACCGGGCCGTCATTTGAATTTCGTCTGCCATAGTTTTAGTGGGTAGAGGTTAGAAGAACGGATAGATTAGTGTGTCGTAAGGTGCGAAAGTCCATGCGATGATCTGCTCGACCTGGTTTGTTTTGGTTATCAGACTGGTCGAGTAGTTTGTCTGCTTCCAGCCCCATACCGTGCCGTAAGGAGCCAAGACTGCTCCCGTGACGGTATCTTTGGGAATTTTGGGAAGCATTTGTTGCACAGAAAATGGTAGTTGCCAATTCAGAACGAACGATTCCGGCAGGTAGACAGGCGGGATTCCGTTAGGAACTTGAGGAAGTCCCATGTTGCCGCTGAAGGTAGCTATCCTGGTCAGGCTGACTCGGGCAATAGGGAACGTATCTTGGCCGCGATAAAGCATCTGCCAGACTTTGTTCGCCAACGGATAACGAGCTGGGTCTGCAATGTTAGTGTCTCTCTGGGATAGAACCTCGCCGTTCTTTGCTGCTGTCTCAATTACCAGCTTGTAGAGGTTTGGATTGCCTGTGGAGTTGGCCTCCTTGTCGACTGCCGGCAAAGCAAACACCGACACATCGAGGTAGTCGGTGCGGAACTCGTATCGAATGTCTGCTATTTCTCCAGGTAGCGGGGCCGACTGGTCTTGAATTGGTGTTCCAGGGTCAAAGGAACTCCCTCCGATTGTAACGGTGGCCTCGGAATACGGGCCGTCCTCGCGGATGCTGTATTTGGCGCCCAGGGCCACCCATTGAGCCGATGCGATGCGGAGGGTATTTTTGTCGCCGCGGAAAACTAACTGCACCACCCGTCCGTTGCCGTTGTTGTCGTAGGCGCGGCTTACTTCGATGTACTCGAAGTTGTTTGGGTTTGGTGAGCCTTGGAGTGTTGCCATGTTATTCGACAGCCTGAGCTGTTCTGCCGGTGTTTACTCGGATCGCACGGGTCTCGTTGGTCTGGATCTTGATTTGACCCACCAGGGTGTTAACCCATCCAGGAGGCGCTTCCGTTGAGAACATTGAGGTCTCGCGTTTTGCCCTGCTGTCTATTGTGCCAATGGTTCCGCGTTGGATCGGTAATGCCTCGAAACTTCTGTTAACGTCCTGAGGCGAAGCAAACGCTTCTTGAAAGCTGGCTTTTAAAATTGATCCCTTGCCTCCTAGTGTTTGAAAAAAGCCAGTTAATCCATCTTCCATTGTTGCAGCATCTTTAGCAGCCCGCTCAACTGCGTCTGCAAAGAAGTTGATCTCAGGAACTGCAGAAAGAATAATTGTGCGCTTTATCTCGTCGAATCGATCAGCCAATTTTCCAATAGAATCGATCTGCTCTTTTGAGATCAGATTGATCGGACCGATCTCCTTGATCTTGGCCATAGCACCCGCGGCCTTGAATGCCTTCTCACCCAGGATAGCGATCATGGCAGCCTGAGTCTGTGCGCTGCTGCCTGCATCCTTGTGGGCCTGGCCCATCCTCGAGATCAGGTCGATGTTCGAGATGCTCTTGTCGTTAAGTTCAGCGACTGAAAAACCAAGTGCTTTAAAATATTCCCGAGCCTTTCCTCCCTCCTCAATAGCCTTTAGACGCTCCTGGCCGACTGCTGTGATCGACTTGGCCATGGACTCAAAGGAAACACCCGTCTGGCCTGCCAGCACCTGGAGGCGCTGCACGTCGTCGGTGCTGATGTTGAGTTGCTCGGACAAGTCCCCAATGGCATCGACTGTCTCGACCACCTTTGAGACAAAAGAGCCAATGGCAGCAACAGACAGTGCTGCACCTAACTGCATCCCAACGGATGACCTGAACTTGTCGGTCACGCTCGACGCTCGTTTGAGGCCGCTTTCGTAGGCCGAACCGTCCAAGCCGAGCTTTGCAATAAGTGAGAAAATGGCCATTTGTTAGTTCCTTACTGTCTCCCGTTCTTGACCGAGGCGCCAGAGGGCATCGTTCTTATCGTTCCACAATTCGACCTGACCGTGCATTTCTGCATTGGTCAGGAAGAACCTTTCGGCATCGGTCACCGGCATATTCAGAACCGTCTCCTCGGTGAATCCAATGTCGACCAGGCCAACCAGCAGCCTTTCAGGCCAGGGCATGGCTGCCTCTCTAGATCCTGCACCTGGCTGCCTCAGAACCTCGGGGCAGTCGGATTTGTCGCCGATCCATTCCTGAAGGATTTGGCATTCCTTTACTATGTCAGAATTGCTGACCTTCTTGCGCATCAGCCGGAGCGGCACCCACCGGAACACCGAGGTCATGGTCTTGATCGACTCCTCGGCGGATTGGCTGCACACGATAACAGCCTCGACCAGGTCGTTAGCGGTGGCCCGGCCTCCGGTGACGAAGGGCGATCCCAGACGATGCAGCAGGATGGCGTGGCCGACAGTAAAGGGCACCATGCGGAGCCCGATCACCATCGGACAGGCCTTGGCTGTTGCGCTTAGGATGGCGGCCAGGCTGCTCACACGTTTAGGGCGACAGCGGCAGCGGTGGTCAGGTTCTTGAATTTCTTCACAGTGATCGAGACCATAGCCTTGCCGCTCTGAGTCATTTTAACTGAGCCACCGCCGGCATAGATGAACCGTCCCGTGTTTAGGATGTCCGCTGTGCCCATCATCTTAATCACTGGAGCGCCGGTAATTCCCACGGTTCCGTTGACTGGAGCCAGTGAACAGAAGGCCAGGGCGGCGGCCGCATTGGCGCCTGAGGGAATTAGGTTCAGGTTAAGTGTCACCCGTTCATTGTAGCCGATGTGGCCGACCGTCTCACCAGCGCTATTTCGAACCTCATCGGTGTCGGCTTCGTGAGTCAGGTCGTAACTCTCAATCGACGCCAGGGCCGTAAATATTGGGGTTGAGTTATCAGTGTCTAACATGGTCACCGTAGCCGGTGAACCAAACTGGTATGCGAGTCCTTGTGAATTAGCCATTCGTGTGGGTGGTTAGATGGTTGCCGAGCAGTAGAGGGTGAATGTCCTAGTAAACGTCCTGGACCGATTAGAGATTGAGGATGCCCCAAAGTCCAGAGGGGCGGCGAATTGCGCCGTAAACGGGCCGCTGGCGTCGTTTGATGGCGCGTTGAGAGCAGAGGCCCCGGTGTCGTCGAACAGTGGCAGGATCAGGTTGTCGAGCACCTGTACGGTGGTTAGGACAGCAGCCTCGTCAGTGTCGTCGGCCGATAGCTGAAGCTCGACAGCGATCTCGACCTCGCAGGTCAGGTCTGTGCGCTGCATTGGCCTGGCTGAGTTGGTTGAGACAACCAGGCGCGGAAAGTTGGGCATGACGTCCTGCTCGTCAGGGTCGTCGTAGAGGCCGCGGCTGTAGGACGTGAGGCAGGTGGGCGTGCCGGCGCCGGAGGTCGACCAGTCGGCGGCCGCCAGGTAGTCGGCGACTGCAAGTTCAGCTCTTAGGGCGACGGCGTTCATTTGATTGAGATTCCGTTGTCTTCGAGAACCTTGCCGTTAGCCAGGAGGGCCTCGGTCATGTGGTTGATCATTTCCGTCGTCTCGTCGTCCATGGCCTTCTGCATGGCCGTGTTGTAAATTTCAGATACCCGGTTGTATTGATTGTCTGCAACACCTGTACGCATCGAAACGAAAGCGGTGGGATTGAATCCAGGAACCGCCTGAAATCCATGTGCAACGGTGCCTTTGTGGATGCCTACATTCTCTTGAGGAAGACCATATTCATTGGCCATTGCAACTAAAGCGCTGTTTGTTTTCTTTGGCGCTCTGTAGCTGGCAGGTTTAGAAAGCGGTTTCCATTTAGGACTTTGAAATTGAGTGAATCCTCGGTTGTAAATTCTGATAGATTTTACCACTGCGGACCTGAGGTATCCAACCGATGCGATGGATCTCTTCATCAGCGCCGAGGCGGCTGCTTTCATTGCTTTTCCGTAAAGACCGTGACCTCCGTTTAGGTTTACTGTTGGGTTTTTAGCGGCTTTTGCTTGAACGATAAGGTGGACTCTCCTGAGAATCCTTGAGGTTCCAATGCGCTTACCAGTCTTCTTAGATTTTCTGTTTATGTTTCCGGCAGGTGCCCCTAAATAGTCGGCGATCCTTCGGCGCTCCTGGCCCGGGCTCTTGGGCGGCACCAGGACGAACAGTCGGACCATCAAATAAAAGAACCGGCTGTTGATCGCCTTGTGAAGATCGCGGCTCGTCGTCAGCAGATACTGCTTCATTGCAAGGTCGAACTTGCTGCTGTCGACCGTCATGTTGACTCCGAATTTCACTTGGTCTTGGCCCCCAGCTCGAGGTTGTAGTAGGCGCCGGAGGCATCCACACGGCAGGACAGGATGCGGAGGGTCCGGCCTTGATAGACCAGAGTCCTACCGACCACCGGCCGCGGCTTGCAGAAGGTTAGGGCGATGCGGTCGCTGTTCTCCTGGAGAATGAACAGGCCGTCCTCCTTGAGTAGCCGGGAAAAGGTCGTGCCCTGATCGAGCGTGAACAGCGTCGAGTCCATCGAGACCAGGGTGCTGTCGCAGGTCTTCCAGTCGGAGAACATGACCAGGATCCTCGAGGTCACATTGTCTTGGAACCCACCGGAGATGGGCACGTTAGCATCGTTGACCGCTGCCGGGATGCATCGGATCGACGTCCCCTCCCAGATGAACATCGGCGCCCCCAGCATCTGCTGGAGCACCGCCATGCCCTGCTGGAGACTCGAGCCGATGGTGGTCATGTTAGGTGGTGAAATACGTGCCGGAGACTATTAGGCGGCTGGTGGCCTGGAGATGGGCGGCCAGGCTATTGGCTGCTCCGGTCTCGAAGTGCGACAGCTCGAGGTAGCTGGTGCCGGCGATTAGTCGAGCGATGATGGCGGTCTTGGCCTGGTTGGTGCCGTTGGTCAGCCACACCGTGGCGGCGGCCTCATAGGTGACGGCGTCAGGCAGCGACAGCCGGAGGTTGCCTGTGGCGGATCCGCTCACCGAGTTGACGGTGACGTCCGCGGTAAAGGTAGTCACGCATCCGATGGTGGTGTGCCGCGCGGTGTTGGTGGTGATGGCGAAGGTGCGACCACCGCCGGAGTCGATGAGGGTCGGCACCCAGGTCGTCGGTGTAACCAGCGGCAGGGCGGCATACAGCTCGTCGAAGTTGTCGTTTATCTTCTCGCCGGCGCCGCGGAGGGTGTCCCCGGTCTGGTCGTTGGCGATGGTGCCGATGTTGATCGTTTGCTGGGCCATGATTTTATTCCTTAGGGAGAGCGTACCAACCTTCTGCGAGCGTTATACGGTTCCTGGAGAGAACAGGAACACCGTCTGCACCTTTGACCCAGACTCGCGCCTTAACACTCTCAGCCAGGCGCACAGGCTCGCCATGGGGCACATAGACCACACGGGTGGCGCATCCACAGCTAGACGCCAGACTTATCAATGCGATCCAGCAGCTTTTGTTTAAGGTCGGGGTCTGGTTTTGCATCTTCGGCTGTTGGTTCAGTTTTAGCAAGGCCGGTCAGCCATTTTAGAATAGCTGTCACGATCTGCTCGATCACGTTCATTCCGGCTTCTTGTCGGCATCCTTAGCCATGATCAAACCAATGCCGGCGGTCACCGCTGCGATGGTCGAGGCGATGTCAATGTTGGTGCTGGGGTCACCGTCGAAGGCAGCCCGTAAGGCACCACCAACAGCGACCAGTATGGCACCGACACCGGCGAGAGTTGTTTTCGTGTTTTTCATTTGTATCTAAATAATCGATATGCGGCGTAGATGGCGCAGGCTAAGCCAATGAGCGCGGTTATAAGCCTTACCCAGTCAGTGAGGGCTGGAATAAACGAAACAGCGGTGGCACCTGCCGCTGCTGCTAGCGATAGTCCAGGGCTGGTGCTGCTGTTCGTTGGTTCCATTACTCGGATTTAGGCTTCGCTGCGTCGAGGATGATGTCAGCCAATGGAACGCCTACCTTAGCGTTCTGATAGCCACCGGCTTTGATGGCAATGTCGATGAGTTGGAGGAGGCTGTTGGCCTGCTCCTGAGTGAGTTCGATCTTGATCATACGACGGGAGGATCGACAACAACAACCGGCTCCGCAACCACCTCCGGCGGTAAAGGCTGCGCCACCCACGGCAACGGCAGCGTCACCACCGGAGGATTGATCTGATTCTCGATCTGCTGCGTCACGTTCGCCTCAATAGCCGCTTGATCAACTCCGTTGCTGTAGCACCAACCAAGCACCTGCGATTGCGTCAGGTCAGGATATGGCGTGAAGTTATCAGACGGCGGAGCGAACGAGCATGAGCCGTAGCAGGTGCCGCTGTATTGATCCTGAGTGCCATTGCAACGCCAGTCGGCGGTGATTACGACATCGGTGAGAGTGCCTTCGACTTTGCGGACGAGAAGGCGTTCGATGATCCAAGAGAGGGTAATCATGGTATTGGTTAGGCGAGCGTTATGTTGGCGACTCGGGTTGTACCATCAGATCCGCGAAAGCTGAAGCGGAGGTTGGTGTTGCTGGTAGCGTTGACGGTAAGCTGACCGTTGGCAGCAAGAGTCGGAGGTGTAGATGGTGAGGTTAGAATCAAATTGCCAAGATAATCAATCCGCATCCGCTCTCCCCATGCTGCTCCATTATACGTCTGGAAAGCAATGTTACCGCTCGCAGTACGAGAACCGATGACTCCGGTATTCTCGGTTGTCATTGCCCCAATAATAATACCAGCCGAATTGCCGGAAACCAATTCTCGGACATCAAGACCAACCCGAGTGCTTGCGGTCAAAGAACCTGTTCCAGCCGCTTTGAAAGCACCAGAACCATCACCAGCAGCAGGCGTAAGCCCCACGCCCAACCCCGTAGCGTTCAGGGTCATTTTGGTGTTGCTGGCACCTTCGCTGAAAATCAATGCCTTACCGCCGAAGTATTGAATCTGCGTGTTGGCGTCAGCGGCTCCACCGTTGATGATTCCACTATCACCAAACTTGCTCTGGCTGTCCGAGCACAAAATAAAGCGAGAAGCACCTAGCGTAAGCGTGTTTGCGGTTGGAGATGTCGATCCAATACCAACCGCATTTCCAGCGCTATCAACCTTCAGCGTATTCGTATCCACCGTCAGATCGCCGGTGATGGTCAATGCTCCACTCGCAGTCGGAGAGCATGAAAGTAGATTGTTGACGCTAATGCGTTTAGTCGTACCAGATGCCGCCATTGTCGTGTCGGAGACATCGACTACCGGAAACATATCGTTGACTGGATCAGCAGCCGTTAAGGCTGTTAGTGCTGTAATCTTTGAATCTGCCATAGGTCAGTTGGATTGGATTGCAAGTTTAAAGAGGTCTTCCTGTTGCAGAAAACCAGCGTCTTCTCGCAACAGAGAATCGAAAGTGCCAAGTGTAATAACAAGCTTTGAGGTTCCATCTTCCTGCCACAGGAAGCCCTCGTCTTCCCGCAGAACGTCTCGACGCAGCACCGGCGCATCAGTGCCACCGGCTTGACCGGAGAACAACCGATTCAGTGCTATGCCGAGTGAGATCATTAGCTGCGAGCGAGGAAAGCTACAACGCTACCGGATGAGATCTGGAATCCAGTGATATTACCCACCAGCGGGAATCCAGCAGGAATGGTCTTAGAAGTCCAAGTGCCAGATATTCCAAAGCCAGTGATGCTAGTAAACACCGTCGGCTCGGTAGGAATCAAGCCAGCCCAGTTGCCGGTCTGAGCGGCGGTGCTGGTGATGAGCGCGAAGCCTTCTCGGCCCATGCTGTATTCAGTAGAAATGTCTGCTTGAACGGCCATAAAATTGTGTTTCGGTTAAAGGGGAGGCTGTCAGCGTGTCCAACAGCCTCCCCAGTTTTGGTTTGTTAACCCTTACGAACTTTTGGTGCCAGTGCTCCCTGTACCCACAGGATGAGCTTCGAGCCCTCTGCAATCTTCGCGGTGTTGAAGTCTTCGCGCTGGGCAGTCGCGTCGACTTCGGGACCGGAAACAAGCTTAGTCTTGCCGTTCTTGTCCACCGAGATGGTTGTGGCGATTCTCATGACTCAGCCTTAGGCGGTGACGAGAATCTCAGCCTGCGTGGTGTCCGCGGCGGCGGCGCCGAACATGATGTCGTAGGACGCCATGTGAGCGCGGGATGCGCGGCTGTACCAGACGGACAGTAGGACCGAGAGGCCGTTGGACAGTTCTACCGTGCGCTGCTCGAGGAACTCGCCGGCGATCATGCCGACCGGGAGACCGGAGGCCACCGCGATGGCGTCTTGGCCGCAAACGAAGCCGGCAGTGTTCGTAGCAGCGCTGGTCCAGTCGTTCTGCTCGAGGATGTTCGCAAATCCAAAATAGCCGTTGTTCAACGGACCATATCGGCTATCAGGGAACGGATTAGTTCCAGCGGCAGCAGTGAATTGACCGGTGAACATGAGGCGAGCCATGTGTCCGCCATCGAGCAGCAACAGCTTCTGACGGTAATTTTTGGCTAAGGCCAAAATCGCAGGAATGTCGGAGCTGTCGAAGTTGGCGGCTATTCCAATGACAGTGGCGGCGCCGAACAGCGCAGTAGTCATTTGAGCGGTGATCTTCTTCGAGATACCGAGGGCGAAGATTTCGGCGCTGCCCTGGGCAAGATCGGACAATGCGAAGCCTTGATTAAGCTCCTGCTGGGTTACCGTGAAGGTCTTAGTGATCTGATTCACGGTCACCGAGGTGGCGGCCAGTGTGGACTGGTTAGCGGCGCCGTCCTCGAAGTTGGAGGCGTTGTCGACCGTGGCGTCGCCGGTGGTAAACTTCTTTACCTGAACAGTGGCGCGAGGGCGGAGGTTGTCCAAGCCGACGTTGCGAGTGAAACCGCTGACCATAGCCAGCTTAGCGGTGGAGACGGTGATCACTGCATCGGCGAGGTAATCGACAACCAAACCAGAGGCGAAGGTGTTCGCGTTCTGGGGGGCGATCAAGCGATTCTGGCGCAGTAGCTCGCTGTGGTTCTCGATGAGGAAGCGCTGGCGCTCGGCACCGGCGCGAAAGCCCTTGTGCTTCTCGAGCAGTGCATTGCCGAGGTTCTCGATGCGAACCGGGGCGACTGGCTCCGGTGCAGGGGCGGCGGTGAAGGCTTTGGCGCTGATGGCAGCGGCAACCGCTTTGGCCACGATGGCGTCGATGTCGAGGGCGGTCGGCGCAATAGGAGCGGCCGCCACCACGGTGTTGGAATCAGTCATGTTGTGTGGTGTCTGCTGTGATGTCGGCGCGGTTGTCGCGCCATCGGCGGCAGCGTTAGTGCTGCCGGTCGAAATCTTGTCCTCGGTCTGCGAGGCGTCTTCATCCTGGTCGAGCTGGGCCGCTAGGGCCTCAAACCAGTCTCTGCCAGCGGCGCCGCCCCATAGGTTGGCAGCCACATCGGCAGGCGTATCGGCCTCGGCATCGAGGAATCGCTCGTTGCGTGCCCACCAGGCCGCGGCCTTGACTATCTTTTCGGGG
>Ga0209500_10000679_pt1 | contig 28259 bp, 22 predicted proteins | sample S_140212_EF_Meta_FD_187323 | JGI IMG/M metagenome (GOLD analysis project Ga0209500, IMG submission 187323) | Freshwater microbial communities from Lake Simoncouche, Canada to study carbon cycling - S_140212_EF_MetaG (SPAdes) (version 2) | ecosystem: Environmental > Aquatic > Freshwater > Lake ...
AGCCGGGTGCTGGCTGCTGCAGCACGAAGGCTTCTTGGGGGCGGGCGATGCGATCGCCAAACGATCGGTGAGGGCATTGCGTGCCACCCGATGCTCGAGTGCCACGAGCACGGCTGAATGGACGTTGTGCAACTTCGCCCACGCCAGTCTTTCGGCCAGAGTATGGCAGCAGCAACTGGAAAAACACTGCTCGGCCGTGGCACACCCACAGGGCTTATCCATGCATGGAAACGGCTTCGAACGATCCTTGCCGGCCAGCCGTTTGGCCGCAGGGGAGTTCGTTGCATCGGCGCACATGTTCCCCAGTGGCAAAGGTAATCCCGAGGCCACAAGCGTGTAGCCCAAAATCGCCAGCCATGCGATGATCCGACGAACCGGAGTGGGGAGGTGCATGGCGAGAGCCTATGGCAGCGTTGTGCGGAAGTCAATGATTTCTACAAAGCCACTCCAAGCCCGAGTCGCGGCAGACATGAAAAACGCATCGCTGCATGTGAAGCCGGCCGGATTCAACTTCGGCTGACGCATCGGGCTTTTAGGATGACGGGCCGGCCGAAGCGTCGGCCAGCCAGGCGTGCCACTCGCCGACATACCGGTTCAAAACATTCTGGGCAGCCGCCGGTGTGATCGTCGTCGTATCGTAGCGAAACGAAATCGTCATCCGTCTTGCATACTCAAAAATGCCAAACCCCCACCGAGTTCCGGGCCGCAGAGGAGGCGTTTGGATTTGGATGTCGAGACACTGCGCGTTGTCCAGCCACATGAACCCGTTGGAGTCGACCCGCAGTCGCTTGCGAAGCCGGCGGGAAGGATCGCTCAGGTTTGTCAGCACGGCAGTGGAAACGCATCGCCCACGTTGGAGCACCCATCGCAATGCCTGTGGCCATTTGGCCGCGGCACGCAATCCTTCCAAAAACTCCACTCCCATGCGCGACTGCCGCAGCGTCTGCATTTCGCTCTGCACACCGGGCAGCAACGTTGCCCAATCACCGCACTCCCTGAGCCGTCGATTCAAAAACATATAGGTGTACCGATTCGTCGCCGGCATCCGCTCATCATCCCGATTGCGTAAATCGAACGGAACCGTCACCCGCAACCTCGCATTGGGATGGGTGCCGTGATCGCGTTGCCACTCTCCCAATGTGGAAAAGAGCATGGCCACGGCAATATCGTTCAAGGCTGCACCGGAACGCTGCCGAGGATCTTGCATCTGGGCCACCACATCGGCCTCAAACGTGTGCGAACAAAAACCCAGCACGCTGCCCAACCCATCGCCGGTCGGTGATCGATTGACCAGCGGCGCATCGATCGCCGTCGGTTGCGGCGTCAAAAAGGCCCACTGAAATGCTTTGCGAAACTTTCGCCATGATGAATTATCGAGCCCAACGGTCGGAGGATATTCGCCTCGCCGGTCGAGATGCGCGATGTCGGCTGTAAAAAACGGATCTCGCTCTTTCGAAGACCCGCGGAGCACCGAATAGGCCAGCACAAGATCCTGCAAAAACATTCTCGCGCCCTGGCCGTCGCAGCAGGCGTGATGAAAGAGCATTTTGACATCCCAGCCAACTGCTGTTTCGGACAACCAACCATGCAGGCCCGTTGACTTTTCAAGATCGATTGCCATGGCTCGCAGTGGAGGCTTGTCTCCTTTAGATACCACGCTCAATGCTGACCACCCGGTCGCAGGGGCATGCCACTGGACGTGCCGCGAGGTGGCTTGAATCGTAGACCGCAAAAGCGGATGACGGCCAAGTGCGAATCGCCACGCATCGCGCATCGCCTCGGGATCAATATCGCCCGCAAATTGAAGATTGATCTCAAACAGGAGGGGGTATTGCGGCCGATCGTCCAGCCACATAAACGTCTCAAACGGCGTCAACGTCCACTGGCGATCCACGTTGGCCCACGGCGCGTGTTGGGCGAGGAGGGTGTCAACTTCTGACATGGACCGATTCCATTGTGCCGAATCGCTACGCGGCGACCATGCCTTGAGGCATCAGTGCCTGCGTGCGAATGTCATCTCACTTTTGCAGTTCGACTGCGGAATTTCAACGCCCGCTCCCAAAGCAGGCGGAAAGCAAACCATATCCAAGACCTGCGGGCCAATAGCCTTGTGCACCTTCTGATTTAGAGCATTCGAAGCGAGCGAATGGCTTCGGCAAGTTCGGCTCTGGCACCCACGCTATCGACCGGTTCCAGTTCGATCCAACCGCGGTAGCTCCGCTCTTCCAACGCCGCCAAGACGCCCGGCAGATCGACCTGTCCACTCCCTACAATCACCGCGCGACCGCGGCCTGCATAGGCACCGGCCACGGCATCGGTCGCCTGCACGTGGCCGATGTGCGTGGAGAGCATATCCACAGCCTCAACCGGATCGTGTCCGTGAACCACCAGCGAGCCAGTCACGAGGTTGCACGTGATCGCGGCTTCCGGCAACGCCTCGAATACTCGCAGCAAGTCGGCCGGCGGCGAGCGGCCTGCCTCAGCGCAGAGCACTGCACCAACGCGATGCCCCCAGTCACCCAAATCCATCAGCACATCCACAAGCAGTTGCCAGCGTGGATCCGTTGTGGGTGGGGGCTGCTGCTCATCCGGCTTGGGCGATTCCTGCGGCAAGAACTGCGGTGGAATATCGCCGATGTGATTCGTTACAACCGATGCACCGAGTGCGTGCGCCAGTTGCATGGCTGCCTTGGTTGCAGCAATACGGCCTTCGAGACGATCGGTATCGGCGTAGCCGCTGCGCGTCGGAAACGCCACCGCCGCCACCACGAGGCCCTCGTCGCCGATCCACTTGCGAATCTGCCGGATGCCCGTCTGCGACATCTGTTCGGCGTCCAGTCCTCGGCGAGCATCCAGTTCCACTCCGTGCAGCCCCAGTTCTCTTGCGGCTCGCAGGGCCGACCGCAGATCGCGGGCGAGGGAGAGGGTACCGACTGAAAATTGGGATGTGTGCATAAGGGCGCCAGCGGGTTCGCGAAAGAGACCGCTGGATTGTATCCTCATATCTCTTTCCTCTCCTATCGATGCCATCGATGAAACGTATGCCTGCAACGAATTCTGTGCCCTCGATCCAACAGGTGACCAATGCACTGGAGCGGATCGCGCCTCTACGGCTGGCCGCCGACTGGGATGCCGTTGGGCTCTTGGTTGGCACTCGCCGCGAAGGAATCTCCCGCGTGATGACATGCCTTTCGCTCACGCCCGAGGTGGCCCGCGAGGCCACGCGCGAGGGGGCCCACCTCGTGGTCACCCACCACCCCCTTCCGTTTCGGCCAGTGAGCAGAATCACCGATGGATCGGGCGTGGGCCGCGTGCTCTTGGAACTGCTCGGTGCGGGTGTTGCCGTCTGGAGTGGGCACACCGCATGGGATTCCGCTGCCGGTGGAATCAACGATCAGCTCGCCACTGCGATTGGGCTCCAGGATCGAGTGCCAATCCAACCGGATGCACTCGATCCGCTGGTTGGGTTTGGTCGGGTTGGCATGGCTCAGGCTGGCTGGACCGTCGCCCACCTCTCCCAGCACATTGCCAAACACCTCGGCGTTGAAGGGGTGCACGTGGCAGGCGACCCACACCAAAAAGCCGGGCGGGTGGGAATCGTCTGCGGCAGCGGGGGCGAACTGGGGGCCTCGCTCCAGAAAGCTGGCTGCAACACGCTTGTGACCGGCGAAATCAAACTCCACGCGGCGATGGAAGCTCGAGCCAATGGTCTTGCCGTGGTGGCAGTGGGCCACCATGCCAGCGAACACTTTTCTATGGCCGTGTTGGCCCGCCGCCTTGCCGAAGCTCTGCCCACACTCCACTGCTGGGCCAGTTGCGACGAGGTGGATCCGCTTCAATGGCTTGTGCGGCGGCCCTGAGCGAACCGACGCTGCGTGCATTCTGCTTGCCCCGCGTTTTTTTTGCGCTACACTTGCAGGCAGCTTGAAACGCCTCTTTTGCAACCTTCTCAGCCACACAGGCAGAACTCGTGCCGAAGTTTCTTACCGCCCTACCGGTTTACAACGAAGTCGCGCATGTGTCGGCGGTGCTGGATGAAGTGCTGCATTTCACGCCACACGTGTTGGTGGTGGATGACGGTTCGACCGACGGCACCGCGGATTTACTTGCCAAACGGCGAGACATTCGCTCGGTTCGCCACGAAACAAATCGCGGCTACGGTGCTGCATTGGCCACTGCCTTTGCAACCACACTGGCTGGCGATTGGGACGGGCTGGTCACGATTGACTGCGACGGCCAGCACCAGCCGCAACTCATTCCCGCATTTATCTCCGCAGCCATGCTCGATCCACATAGCGTGCAATCCACCGGCACCATCGTGAGCGGCAGTCGCTACCTCAAGCATTTTGAAGGCGACAGCCAGCCTCCCGAATCTCGTCGTCGAATCAACGCCGAAATCACTGCCGAGATCAACGCGAGGCTCGGCCTTGGCCTCACAGACGCCTTCTGCGGATTCAAGGCCTACACTCGATCGGCCATCGAGTTGCTGCACATCAACGAGACAGGCTATGCGATGCCGCTGGAGGTGTGGGTGCAGGCGGCCGCAGCAGCAGTGAACATCGTGGAACTGCCCGTGCCGCTGGTCTACCTCGATTTGGCGCGGAGTTTTGGAGGGGCACTGGACGACGCGGCAACCCGTCTGGCCTACTATCGCTGCGTGCTTGATCGTGCGGAAATGGCCGTGGGTGCAGCCGCTCATACCGCGGCTCGATAACGCGGAATCCTGTTGACGCGTCGAAGGCATATTCTTTGACCATGTTTCCCTTCCGCAGTTCTCACACAGCCCCCGAGCAATCGGGCGGGCGATTGATCGATCCACCGGTCGTGCCGTCGGCCGACGCACCGGCTGATTCCATTGAAACGCTCATCGACAACAACCGGCTCCTCCGGGCCGCCTTCAACACCCGGATCGGCGATCTCCGGCTCTGGGAGCTCGTAGCCGCCACCCGCCGTGAAGTGCTCACCGTGGCGTCAGAATACACTTCCAACTATAGGGATATTGAGCGGCCTTCCGACATGGCCGATTGGATTGCCCGGCCGATTGTGATGGGGGGTCACCAGCCGGAACTGTTCCACCCGGGAGTCTGGCTCAAAAATTCCGCGCTCGATGCCTATGCCCGCGCCGTCTCTGGCACGGCAATTAATCTCGTCGTGGATAGTGACCGCTGCGTGCGCACAAGCGTGGGGGTGCCGATAGGGACGCCACACGAAGCGCATCTGGAGGAAGTGCCGTTCGATAGCCCGGCAGCTGAAATGGCGTGGGAGGAACGCGGCATTCTGGATCCCGATCTCTTTGCATCATTCGGCGATCGAGCAAGTGATCTGCTGAAGCCTCTTGAGCCCAACCCAATCCTGCGACGCTGGTGGCCTCTGGCGGTGGAGCGTGCCGGCGAGTGTCATCGACTGGGACTGGCGATGGCGCAAGCCCGCCACTCACTGGAAGCGAGGTTTGGTCTGGAGACACTCGAACTGCCGGTGAGTGAACTGTGTCGGCTACCAACAGTGATGGTGTTTATGGGATGGCTGCTGGCCAACGCGAGACAGTTGCACGAGGCCTACAACGCAACGCTCAGCGACTACCGCCGCACGCATCGCCAGCGGGGTCGAGCGAGGCCGATGCCAGACCTCGCGATGCGCATCGATACCCCCTCAGAGGGACCGTGGTTTGAGGTGCCGTGGTGGATCTGGTCGCGAGACGACCCAAGGCGACGTCGCGTTTTTGCCAATACGAGCACGCCCGGCATGCTCGTGCTTTCCGACATGGAAACGCTGCGAGTGGAGCTTCCGATCTCACCAGAAACATCTCCATCCAAGTGGGTGGATGCCCTGTCTCGCATGGAGGAACATGCCTTGCGACTGAGGCCGCGGGCGATTATCACCACGCTGGTGGCCCGGTTGCTTGTGGCCGATGTGTTTGTGCACGGCATCGGAGGTGCCGTCTACGACCAGCTCACCGACGACCTCGTGCGCCGGCTGACGGGCTGCGATCCACCACGGTATGCCGTTGTCTCTGGCACACTCAGGCTGCCGATCGAGAGCGTTTTTGGGACGGGCGCAGCGGGCGATCCGGGAGCGGAACTAGCCCGCATCCACCATGCGTTGCGGGATTTGGAGTTTCACCCCGAACGCCACCTCGTTCCCACCGCCGCCCAACCAGAGCACGTGCGAGAGCTCATCGCCCAGAAGGCCCGTTGGATCGAGACGTTTCCAACGCCAACCCTTGCCAAGAGACGGTGCCGCGAAATCCGTGCCTCAAACGATCGCCTTGCGTACCACACTCAACCGGTGCGCAGCGAACTCTTGGCCCGGGTTGGCCCGCTGGCCGCTGGGATGCGAGCCCAAAAATTACTCCAGTCGCGCGAGTATCCTTGGTGTTTTTTTACCGAAAAAACGCTGAAAATGTTCCTGCTACTGGAAAACGGTTGAGAATCGGCTTATCGTAGAAGTAACGGAATGTTTGTGTCACTCCAGGGAGAGGAGAAGCCATGCGTCATGCAGGTCGTTCCACAAAACGTTTACCCCGCCGATCACCCGTCAGGGCATCGGCACGCACGCCCTCGCGGGCCGCGACTGTGGGGCAACTCGGACAGGCGATCGAGTCTGGAAGGACTGCCGCCCGCAAGAGTGGCGGAAAAGCCCTATTAAAAGAGGCAAAAATGGGGGCAAAGACCCGGCTCAAAATTCGGGCTGGCACGGCAAAGCTAGGGCTTTCCCAAACCCGGCCGCAGGTGGCGCGCTCGCCCAGTGCTGGTGGTTTGGCGATTCGGTTGGCTCCTGCCACGCTGGAGGTGACAAACAAACAGGCTGGCAAACCAAAGCAGTCGCCTGCCACGGCCGCTTTCAAGTCCCTACCGGAACTGAAAGTACCGGGCAGGAAATCCGTTCACACCATTGTGGAAATCCGGCCTGCCGGCACAGTTGTGAGCCGCCGCCCCGCCACCAAGCGGCCAGCAGTACGCCATCTGCCACACCAACTCGTGCGGCCGATGAAGCCTCCAGCGTGGATGCTGGAAGAATGCCACGTGGCGCCGGCCCGTGCGGGCGATCAAAACGAAATCCTGCAACTGCTTTCTGGCCTGCCGTCCCCTCCTTCCAAGGCTGAGTTTCACGCCGCTGTGGATCACCCCGAACACGATTCTGCCAACCGCCTAGTAGCTCGTTTGGCTGGACAGATTGTCGGCCATGTTGAAGTGATGCCTCGCAGTGCTCTCTTGGGCGGTGTGGCAGTGCGTGCAGCCACGATCGATCGCGTAGCGGTGCTGCCGGAATGTCGCGGCGCCGGACATGGGCAAAGGCTCGTGCAAGCCGCAGAGGATCGCATGCGGCAGATCGGTGCGTGCATCGGTTTCTCTCGTACGCGCATTGCTGCGTCGTTCCACGAACTGGGTTGGGCCGTGCTGGGTCGCGACTGCGCCACGCCAGGCCGTCCAGCGGAAATTCTGGCACGGCTCCTCGAATCGCCGCAGCGAACTGGAGAGACTGTCACGATGCGGCAGTGGCGGCATGTCGAACTACCAGCCATTCTCCGGATCTACAAACAAAACGCCTCTCGGTTTATCGGTCCGGCCGATAGGAGTGAGTCGTATTCTCGCTGGCTTGTCAGTCGGGCGGCGTTCGATTCAATCATCGTGGCGCTTGTGGGGCAGGACCGCTACGACCTGCACGAGACAACAGCCCGAATCGTTGGGTATGCAATTCAGTCTGGAAATCGAGTTCTCGAACTGCTTGCCGATCCAGAGTTTCCAGGGCTGGACCGCGACATTCTGGCCAGGGTTTGTGCCGAGGCGATTGAGAACGACAGGCAAGAGATTGTGTATGAATCGGGCGCATACGATTCGCTCCATGAAGCCGTGGCTGGCGCCGGATCGGTGCGGGCAGGCGGCAGCGTGCAATCGGGCGACCGGATGATCGTGGCCAAGTTGTTTCAGCCTCAAGAAGTGCTCGAAGCCCTGCTTCCGGTAGTGGGCGCAAGGATCGCTGCTGCCGGCATCCGAGAGACGATGGAACTGGGTTTGGATTCTCCCGATTTCCGAGGCTCGGTGATTGTGTCCGACGGGAAAGCCACGATGCACGTTGGCCGTGTGGGTCGCAGCTACCTCAAGCTCTCTGCCGACGAACTCACTCGTCTGCTGCTAGGGCAATGCGATCCACTCGAAGCCTCCGCTGCAGGTCGGATGGAGGCCTCGACGCAGGTGTCGCAGAAATTTGCAGCCCAGCTTTTTCCGCGAACGCCACTCTGGAGTCCGGCGTGGGACGATCTTCCTGCGTAACGCCCTGCGTAACACTTTGTACTCTGGCCTATGCGATGGCGCTGGCCAATCTGTCGGCTGTGATGGCTGCCGAACCTGCCGTTGCGCCAGCAGTGGATCCAATCCGGCACATGCAGGCCGAAGCACAGCGATCTGGGCGAGCGTCGTGGGGGCATTGGGGTGACCAACCCGATCGCTATGCCTCGTGGTCAAACCATTCCAACCGGCTCGTTCCTGTCTACACATTCGGCATGACGCTCCAAAGCGTTACCGGGAGCAAGAGCGTCTACCGAAGCGCCGAATACCTCGCACGCCTCTACGGCCGTGTTCCCGACAACACGCTCAATCCAACTGCCAACTACTGCGATCAAACGGATGTCTATCGGCTCCAGCAGGAGGCCGTTGCGGCTGGAAAAAAACGCATCATCGTATTCGTCTTCGACGGCATGGACTGGATCACCACTCGCACGGCGGCCATCGCAACCACGGGCACAGTGGCCTACCGCGAGGGCCGCGGCACGGGACTGTCATTTCAGGATTACCGCGGCGCGCAAACCGACTTTGGAGCGTGTGTCACAAGCCCGGCCAATAGCGGCACTGTGTTCGACGTTGATGCCCAAGCCGTCCACAATCCCGGCGGCACGACAGCCGGTGGCTACGATCCATTGCTGGGGGGCGTTTCCCCGTGGGATGCCCGCAGAAGCCTGCGCTATCTGGTTGGCCACTCACGGGAACAACCGCATGCGGTCACCGATTCTGCGGCAGCGGCCACGTCACTCTTTACCGGACATAAGACGTACAACGATGCCGTCAATGTAGATGTGCGAGGCAACCCGGTGGAGCCGGTAGCCGTCATGCTGCAGCGGCAGGGTTGGGCCATTGGCGTGGTATCGAGTGTGCCGATTTCGCATGCCACTCCAGCCTGCACGTATGCCAACAACGTCAGTCGCGACGACTACCAAGACATCGCTCGCGACCTTTTCGGTCTGAAGTCGATCTCGCATAAAACCGATCCACTCCCAGGAGTCGATGTGCTGATCGGTGGGGGCTTTGGCGTGGACGTAAAGAACGACCAAGGGCAGGGCCGCAACTTCGAGCCAGGGAATAAATATGTGGCCGATTCAACGCTGCAGGAAATCGATTCGGTAGTGGGTGGCCGCTACCGAATGGCTCTGCGCACGCCTGGACAATCTGGCGCTACTGTGCTGGCCAAGGCGGCTGCCGAGGCGGTGGCTGGCAAGCATCGCCTGTTTGGGTTTTTTGGCATTCCGGAGGGAAACCTGCCGTTTCAGACGGCCGATGGCGACTCCAGCCCAGTCAACGCCCCGCTCGAATCGCGTGACACTCAAGACGCACTGAAGAAGAAGTACAGCGTTGGAGCTCCGTACACGCCGGCTGATGTCACCGAAAATCCAACGCTTGTCGATATGACTCGCGCGGCACTCGATGTGCTCGGCACCAGCCAGCGGTTTTGGCTCATGGTGGAGGCGGGGGATGTGGATTGGGCCTGTCATGCCAACAATATCGACAACTGTATCGGCGCCATCCACAGCGGGGATGCCGCATTTCAGGCCGTTGTTGAGTGGATCGAACGCACAGATGCGTGGGACACGACCGTGGTCATTCTGACCTCCGACCACGGCCACTTGTTTGTGCTCACCGAGCCTGAGGCATTTGCTACGCCCGACTAGACCGACACGAGTCCCATCCGATTTTTCTCTGGCGTGGTGTGAATTTCGTGGCGCTGGCCTCGAGTGGATCTCGTATCTGGCGTGTGAAGCCGGCGACGGGTGCGGCAGAAGTTTCGTCGCCGAGGGCGAGGATACGCCCGAGGGCTCCTCAAGCTTCCGCCGACACCCATCACCTCGGTTGGCGAGTTCTCTAAGCGGATGCAGATCAAGTCCGAACAACCGCTTGGCGAGTATCTCAGGCACCAAGTGAATCATGCGTGCTATAGCCTAGCCCCGGCGAAGGGCTTCCACTGCACGCTCGCAAGACGCGGCTCTAGCCGTGCCCGCGAGCCCCGGCCAACCACTCGTCGGCCCACACGCGAACGGCATCGACTCCCTTGCGGTGGCAGAAGTCGCCGAGCGTTTCAGCGGCAGTGCGTTCGGCTTTATAGCAGGCAAGAACGGCTGTGATTTCTTTGCACAACTCATCAAACGGCACGACATCCTTATAGATCACGTTGAGCCGATCTCCCAAGAGTCGGCCACCCAGAAAAATCGTGTATTTCCCAAGCGTGCGGCCAACGATGCCAATGTCGCAGTTGTATGGCCTGGCGCACGCGTTCGGGCAGCCGGTCATGCGGAGCGTGAAGGCGTCATTGGAGAGCCCCAGTTTTGCCACCTCCGGCTCAAGGGAGTCGATGAGACCGGGCAACACCCGCTCACTCTCGGCCACAGCCAACGAACAGGTCGGCAATGCCACGCACGCCATGCTCCAGCGTCGTAGCGTGGAGATCTCCTCGGAGGTTTTCACTCCGTGGGCATGCAGAATTTCTGTGATCCGCACCCGGTCGGTGATATGCAAGTCGGTGAACAGCAGACTCTGGTGCGCTGTGATCCGCACGCCCGGTTGAATCTCTTTGAGAATCTGCCGCAACGCCGTTTTAAGCCGGAAATCGCCTGCGTGCTTCTCTGAATCCTGCGTTTTGTGCGTGTCGAGGATTCGACCGTTTTCCACGTTGAGTCCGTAGAAAAACTTCCCGTTCCCCTGCTCGTGCCAGCCGATGTGGTCATCGAAACCGTGCACGTCGCTGGGGTGGCACGGTAGGAGCGGCTTCCCAAAATACTCTTCCACCTTGGCCCGAAAGTTTTCCAAACCCATCGTGTGGATCGTGTACTTGAGCCGGGCCACTTTCCTATCAGAGCGATTGCCAAAGTCTCGTTGCACCTCCACGATCGCAGTGGCGATCGCGAGCACATCCTCCTCTGGCACAAAGCCGAGTCGCTTGGCAAGCGCGGGGAATGTCTTGGCGGCACTTGGCGTCACGCCCATGCCGCCCCCGGCGAGGACGTTATAGCCGAGAATTTTTCCAGCCTCGTGCACCACGAGAAACCCGAGGTCATTGGCATAGATGTCGACGCAATTATCTTCCGGGAGGCCAAACGCGGTTTTAAATTTCCGGGGCAGATAGGTCGGTCCGTAGATCGGCTCAATCTCTTTGCCTGCTGAGCCGCCACCGGCCAGCGTTTTCTCGCCGGTATCCGAATCGGTGAGCCAAATCTCGTGGTAGGCACGCGTTTGAGGCGCGAGGTGTTCGGCCAGCCTGCTGGCCATGGTCTGCATCTGATCTCGCACCGGATTGTTTCTGAGCGGTGCCGGGCAACACATGACGTTTCGCTCCACGTCGCCACAGGCGGCCAGCGTCGAGAGCTGAATCTCGTTGATGCGTTGAATCGTGGCCTTGAGATCCCCCTTTACGATGCCGTGGTGCTGAATGCCCTGCCGAGTCGTGAGTCGCACAGTGCCGTTTGCCAACTCATCGCCCAAGTCAATCTCGGCGAGCATCTGCGCGGCGGTCATTTTGCCACCGGGAATCCGCGTTCGCACCATGAACGAAATTTCTCGCAAGCTCTTCGCGCCTTCTCGGGCTTTCCGAGTCTCGCGGTCGTCCTGCTGGTAGGTGCCGTGATTCTTGAGCAGGTGGATGCTGGCTTTACCAAAACCGGGAGCACCGTCAACGAGTTCCTGAGGAATGTCGCCCAACAGATAGTTGCTAGCGATTTTTGCCAATTCGACACCGCTTACCTTGGCTGCCGGGGCAGGGACGCCTGCGGTAAGCGGCGCAGCGGCAGGGTCTCCTAGCGCAGGAGTGGATGGCGTTTCGTCTGACATGGCTTCCTAGAACGGCTCTGGTGCCGACTACTTTTTGATTGCGGGCTTCGGTTTTTCTTGCTTGGGTTTCTTGTTTTTCTTGTCGTTCTTCTGCGAGTTGTTGCCTTTGCCCATAGCGATCGTTCCTTTCAGGTGCGTTTGTCTTGATACCACATGATACACACGAGGCACGCAGAGACGCACCTCAATGAGCGCAGTATCGTAACCAATCCTTGCTGTTTTTGAACAACCCTGTCCAAAAGCGCGTCATTTTCGCAGCCGCAATGCATTCCCCACGACGCAGAGCGAACTGATGCTCATCGCCGCGGCGGCGAGCATCGGATTGAGCAGCAGGTGCGAAGACAACGGGAAAAGTACTCCGGCCGCGATCGGAATGCCAAGCGCGTTGTAAATCATCGCAAAGAAAAGATTCTGGCGGATATTGCGCATTGTGCGGCGGCCCAACCGCAGCGCCTTCACAATGCCTCGCAGGTCGCCTTTGACGAGCGTGACTCCTGCCGACTCAATCGCCACATCCGTTCCGGTGCCCAGGGCAATCCCCACATCGGCAGCGGCCAATGCGGGTGCGTCATTGATGCCGTCACCTGCCATTGCCACCGTGCGGCCTTGGGCGCGCAGCGACACGATCAGTTCGTACTTCCCTTCGGGACGGACTCCGGCGTGGCATTCATCGATACCAAGGTGCTGGGCCACTATTTTGGCCGTCTCTGCGTTGTCGCCGGTGAGCATGATGATCCGCAGGCCCATCGCATGCAGACTCTTCACCGCCTCAAACGTCGAAGCCTTGATCGGATCAGACACCGCCACCACTCCGACAAACTGCCGATTCACTGCGACATACACCACCGTGCGTCCTTGCCGTTGCAAGGCGTCGACTCGGCCATCCAATGCAGCGAGGTTGTCTACGTTGTGGCTGGCCAGCCAGTCTCGCTGGCCGACGCATATCTGCTGACCTCCAGCGGTGCCGCGCACGCCGCCGCCAGTGGTCGAAATAAAATCATCCACTGGCGCACGCGCAATGCCCCGGTTTGTGGCGCCTGTCACAATAGCCCGAGCCAAAGGATGCTCGCTGTGCTGCTCCACGCTGGCTGCGGCCTGGAGCAGGGATTCTTCTGTCTGTCCAGTTACCGGGATGCACTCCGTCAGCACGGGGCGGCCCTCTGTCAGCGTGCCCGTTTTATCGACCACAACGGTATCAACTTTTTCGAGTCTTTCGAGCACCGCAGCATCCTTGACAAGCACCCCTTCCTGTGCCCCACGACCAATGCCGACCATGATCGACAGCGGCGTGGCGAGCCCCAAAGCACATGGGCAGGCGATGATCAGCACGGCCACTGCGTTGACAAACGCCAAGGCCAGCGGGGGTTGGGGTGGCGATGCGATCGCCCATGCGATCGCCCATGCCAGAAACGTGAGGACGGAGCACGCCAACACAGCGGGCACAAAATAGGCTGCCACTGTGTCGACGACTTTCTGAATCGGCGCACGGCTGCGCTGAGCGATGGCCACCATCGCAACGATGCGGGAAAGGACCGTGTCCCGGCCGACCTTGTCAGCCACCATGAGAAATGAGCCGGCTTGGTTCAGTGTGCCTCCGATTACCGCATCGCCAGACTGCTTTTCAACCGGCATCGGCTCGCCGGTGAGCATCGATTCCTCCACCGTACTCCTACCTTCTAGGAGTCTGCCGTCCACGGGAATTTTTTCGCCCGGACGCACTCGCAACATGTCGCCACCAACCACCGCATCCAGCGAAACGTCTTGTTCGTGGCCATCCCGCACCACCCGTGCCACAGGTGGGGCCAGCGATAAGAGTTCCCGAATGGCACTTCCCGTACGACGCCTGGCTCGCAACTCCAGCAGTTGCCCCAAGAGCACCAGCGTGATGATCACCGCGGCGGCCTCAAAATAGACAGGCACAGCCCCATCGTGCCACAACTGATGCGGGAGAAGGGATGGGAAAAGGACGGCCACAACGCTAGAGAGATAGGCGGCACCTGTGCCAATGGCGATGAGCGTGAACATGTTGAGATTCCACGTCACGATCGACTTCGCACCGCGCTCAAAAAAAGGCCATCCGCACCAGAGCACCACAGGCGTGCTGAGAATGAACTGGAGCCACACGTGGAGCGTGTTTCCCAACCAGCGATCCACCCGCACGCCGAGCATGGGCAGCATCGCAATGAAAAACACGGGCACGGTCAACGCCACCGCCACGATCAACCGCTGCATCATCCCTTGGAGTTCATCGCTGTCTTCGGGCGACTCAGGCTGAAAGATTTGTGGTTCCAAATCCATGCCGCACTTTGGGCAGGCTCCGGGCCCAACCTGCTTGACCTCCGGATGCATCGGGCAGGTGTACATCGCGGCCTCAGCAGGAGAAGCGGCAATCCTGGGCTCGTGGCAACAAGAAGCGTGCGGCTTGGCGAGAACCTGCGGCACAAGAAATTTTTGCAGGCACTGTTCGGAACAAAAAAAGAATCTCTGACCATCCCGCTCTGCATGGCGGGCATTTGCCTCGTCGACGGTCATGCCGCATATCGGATCTTTGGCCATCGCGGATCACCTTGAATGGGGCCGCGGATCGATCCAGATCCGCACGCCACCCTGCTACTCTACACGATGCCCCGATCCTGAGCCGTTATGAACACACACGCTCACACTTCTTCTGGCGTAACGCCAGCGAGCAATGGCTCGCTGGCCTTTGGATTATCAATCACCAAGAATTCCGGCGAGACTTCGTTGCGTCGCTTTGTTCGGCCCGTATTGAACCTTGCGGTGGCTCTGTCTTTGTGCCCGCAAGCCCAACTATTTCTTCACTTGCCGCTTGGCTGCGGCGCGAGAAGCGGCGGCTTGGTCCGGTCAATGATGGTTCCATCAAACACGATTCTGGCATCCGTCACATTCACCAACTCATTGAGTTCGTAGACGTTGCGGTAGCCGTACCCGTAGAGGGTGATGTACGTGGGGACATTCAAAGCAAGCATGACTGGCTTTTCCTGCGACGCAAACTGCGACTGCAACCCGTCTCGTGGCCGGGGCACGAAGACTTTTGTGGCAAAATCAGTTTGGTTCCCATCAAAATTGTTGTTGCAGTAGATTAGAACCATGGTCTCTTCGGAGGGAATGACCTTTCTCAGGTTCTCTTGAGTGAAGTCGGTAAAGCTCAAGTGCTTTGCGCCCTTGAGATGTATTCGCTCGTATCGAAATGCAGAGCGTGTGTCGAGAATGATGACGTTGGGCTGTGTGCTCATCTTCAGAAACGCGCCTAGATCGACCAGTCGCTTTTGTCGATGCGGCTCAACTTCGGCGACTAGGCTCTTGAAGTCGTCGTAACTCACCTTGGCCTTGGGATACGTTTTCTCCTCCGCCATGACCGCATGCGCAGCCAGCAGAATCGCCAGAGTAGCCATCGCCTTCGTCGTCATATTTGCTCTCCTGCCGAATGTTGACCTGCCCCATGGCTGGCACCCGTTTCTACGCGTTCTACGCGAGGGATTGCCCTGCCAAGTGTACACCCGTCGCCACAGGGATCTGAGACGCAATAGATGAGCGTACTGCGGACACTTGAGGCACCAGCCGAGGGAAACACTCATCGCCGCAGCAGTCTGACGACCGAAAATCGTACGCGCACATCGGGGTGCGTGGTGTAGAGCCGGTGGTGCATGCCGTCGTCCACAAGCATCGCGCTGGAACACTTCGGGTGATTGGGGTCGACCGGCACAACCGGGTTGCCACCATATTTTTCCCAGTGCAAAAGATCGCGGCTCGTGGCGATGCACGTGCTCCACTGGCCCCAATCTTCCAAGGCACTGGCGTGGTAATAGGCGTAGTAGCGGCCGCAGTGCTTGATGATCTGGTCCACTGCGATGGCATGGCGGTCGTAGAGATCCGGGCCACAGGCGAGCACGGGCTCATCGCTGAAGTTTGTAAATATCTGAGCGTCACGGGAGGTGGCCAGCCACACGCCCCGATCCCGGCGTTCGTAGAACAAATACCAGATGCCCTTTTCGTGCCACACTGTCGGCGTGCCGCGCGGGCCTTCGGGAATCGTCGCGCCTGTTGTGAGGCGGATATCGAGCGGCCCCTGCTGCTGCCAGTGGATGCGATCGACTGATGTCAGCGCGTGGGCGATGTCGCCTATGCCCTCGGCAAACATATGGTAGCGGCCACACTGTTTGACAATACACATATCCTCGATCCACGCATCGGCTACGAGTGGATTGTGATCGGATCGATTCCAGTTGAGGCCGTCGGCACTCGTGGCATAGCCCAGCCGTCGCACGTCATCGCGGTCAGAGTTGGACCCGGTATACCAGAGGTGCCAGCGGCCGCCGTCGCGGGCAATCCAGCCCCGCTCTCGTAGGTCGCGATCCCACGCCCCCTCGCCGCCGCCGGCAAACAGCGGCGATCCAGAGGCTGGCCCAAAGTCGACCAGTTCGCTCGGAAAGTTGGTCTCGTGGGCACGGGCGCCCAGACGCCCCCCGCCTGCCGGATCGATTCCAACCAGAGTCAGAATCACAATGGTTGCCAGAGCGTGGCAAAGCGTCCGGACAATGATCGATCTCTTTGGCATCGCACCAGCATACCTTGCTCGAGCCCCGCAGCATCCCAGCAGGCAGGGTAGAATCGGGCCGCATGGTATCTCCCACCCATCACTCATCGCTCACGCGGCAACTGGTCGTGCCAGTGGTGGGCCTTTTGCTGGCCGCCGTGCTGGCCAACGTAGCCTTTGCGGCATGGCTGGCGGCACGACGGTCGACGGAGGCAGTCAGGAAGCAACAGATGCAAGTGGCGACGGCTCTAGCGGCATCCCGAGTCTCGCTTTCGATGCCGGTGCTGGATGCTTTGCATCGGCTGACCGGCAGCCATTTTATCGTCTGGAACGAAGCTTCGAGCGTGCGGGGCCTTTCCACGCTCACGCCAGACTCGCTTAACTCAATAGACAACGCCCGAATCGCTTCGGGTATCGCGGTCGCCGCAATCACGGTTGGCACACAGCGGTATCAGATCGGCGTTGTGCGCTCGCAAGGCGTGCGGCCAGAGACGGTGCTCGTGCTCACTCCGCGAGATGCCCTCGTGGGCACCACGCTGGACGCCGTCTGGCCGGTGCTGGCAGTCGCCGCGGCCACGCTCGCCGTGCTCATCCCGCTCGGCATGCGCACCACGGGTACGTTGGCTCGGCGGATCGGCAGCATCGAGCGGCATGTCGGGAGGATTGCCGAAGGGCAATTTGGCGAACGTCTGGTGGAAGCCAGGGCCCAGCACACCTGGCCCCATCCCGAGCCAACCGACGAAATCGGCCGGCTCGTCATCGGTGTCAATCGGATGAGCACGATGCTCGGCGAACTGCGAACGTCGCTGGTTGCCGGCGAACGGCAGCGATTGCTCGGTCAACTTGCTGCCGGCTTCGCACACGAACTGCGAAACGCCATCACCGGCGCCCGACTCGCAATCGATCTGCACCGTCGCCGCTGTCCAATGACTGCCAGTGCCCAAGAGGCCCACACCCGCCTGCTTGATTCCCCTCCCGATGAAAGCCTGGCCGTCGCGATCCGTCAGTTGGGCATTGTCGAAGAGGAGGTTCGCGGCCTGCTGGCTCTGGGAAAGAAAACAGAAGCGAAGCCAAGCGTGCTCTCAGTCGATACGCTGCTGACAGAGGTTCGCGATCTGACATCGCCGCGGTGCGAGCACGCTGGCGTGCAATTGCACTGCGAACATCCGATGGGCCTGGAGGTGTTCGGCCGTCACGACACGCTCCGTGCTGCGATGGTCAATCTCGCACTCAACGGCATCGACGCGGCAGGGCACGGGGGTACTGTGTGGCTTTCGGGCACTGCTCTTCTTTCCGGCGCTGGGTCGCAGGAGCATGTGGCTCTGGCCGTTGTAGACACGGGTCCTGGTCCGCCGGAAGCGATCCGTGAAGCGTTATGCGATCCTTTCGTGACCGGCAAGATGGAAGGGATCGGCCTAGGACTGACCGTGGCCAAAACCGTGGCCGAAGAACATGGAGGCACGCTGGAATGGGATCGCGTCAACGACCGCACGCGATTTACGATCCTGCTCCCAAGAAGTGGTGAAGGCGCGAGCCACTGGGAATGTGCGTGAGCCGAATAGCGCGGTACAATCCTACTCGCACCTCCCTGCTCGTTGCGTCATGCTACACAGCCGCACCGAGCAAAACGTCTGCGTGATCGCATGAGCCGCATTCTGATTGTTGACGACGAACCGGCTATTGGCTGGAGCCTGCGCGAGTTGCTCTGCGATGACGGTCATGTGGTCGAACTGGCCGCCAGCGTCGAGGCAGCGATTGATATCTGCTCGCGATTCACACCGGATGTCTTGCTTTTGGATGTGCGACTGCCGGGCCGCGACGGCCTGTCTGCAATGCCTGAGTTTCGCGCACTGGCCCCGCACGCGGCCGTTGTGGTCATGACGGCCTTCGGGGATCTCGACTCGGCTGTTCGGGCCGTGCAGGCCGGTGCGTTTGAGTATCTTGTCAAACCGTTCGACTTGAATCGCGTGTCGGATGTTGTCTCACGGGCATTGGCGGATCGGGCCAGCGAAGCCGTGCCGGCGCTGGCTGCGACAAACGCAAGCCTCTCGCCAGGCCTTGCGCTGGTGGGCAGTTCGCTCCCGATGCAGCGAGTGTTTCAGCAGATTGCTCTGGTGGCTCCAAGCGATCTGCCCGCGCTCATCACAGGCGACACAGGCACTGGCAAGGAACTCGCCGCGAGGGCCATTCATGCCCATAGCCATCGACGCAACAAGCCGCTTCTCACCACGAGCCTAGCGTCGCTGGCGCCCAGCGTGATCGAAAGCGAACTCTTCGGCCACGTGCGAGGCGCATTTACTGGCGCCACAGTCGATCGGCAAGGGCTCTTCGAACTGGCCAACGGTGGCACGATCTTCCTCGACGAAATCGGAGACGCGCCGCCGGAAGTGCAGGTGAAACTCTTGCGGGTGCTCGAACACCGCGAGATCGTGCCTGTTGGATCGGCTGCCGTGCGGTCGGTGAACGTGCGTGTGATCGCAGCGACCAATCGGGATCTTACAGCAGCGATGGCCTCGGGGCATTTCCGCGAGGATCTCTACCACCGGTTGCGGGTGTTTCCAATCCATATGCCGAACTTGGCCACACGGTTGGAGGATGTGCCGGCGCTGGTGGCGTGTTTTCTGAGCCGCAACACCGACGGTCTGCATGCACCAGCGGCATCGGAGGCATTTCTGGCAGCAGCATGCGCAAGGCCGTGGCCTGGCAACGTCCGCGAACTCAAGCACGCGGTGGAGTATGCCCGCGTCGTGGCCAGAGGGAGCACGCTCCAGGCAGAACACCTCCCGCCGACAACCAGCGCTTTCCCGGTTGAAAACGCATTCATGCGGCCGACTGACCAGACGGCCGACCAACAGATGACCGCCGCGATTGGGGCGTGGATAACAGCGGTCTGGCAGGAGGGCGAATCGGAATCCGGATCGCTACACAAGCGGCTTATCCAATTGGTGGAAGCGATCTTGGCACAAGAAGCTGTAGAACGCACCGGGGGCAACCGAACCGCCGCCGCCAAACTGCTCGGTCTCGACCGGGCCACGCTCCGCGACAAACTCAAGCGGTGAAAGATTCACCGCGCGGTGAAAGAATCCTCGCTAGCCAGCAACCCAACGAAATCTCTTTCACGCCCAAAACAGCCCGAACACTCTTGTGCGACCGGTTCCACCGCGTCTGCGTGGACACCGGCGAGTGTTTCGTCGTTCGCTGCCTGCACGGGTTGAATAAGAACCTCGCTTGGCACACCGTATGCATGGTTGGGCTGACATGGATACCCACACTCGAAAAACAGGCTGCCGTGGCTTCACGCTCGTGGAACTGCTCGTCGTGATTGCCATCATCGGCACGCTCGTCGGCTTGCTGCTGCCAGCCGTGCAGGCCGCCCGTGAGGCAGCGCGTCGCAGCCAGTGTGTCAACACGATGAAGCAGGTCTCGCTTGCGTGTCTGAACTACGAAAATGGAAGGAGGAGGCTGCCGCTGGCTCTGGATACGAAGGCCATCTTCAGTTGGGCACCGCAGGTGCTGCCCTTCCTCGAGGAAGCCAGCATGGTCGCACAGTACGACACCGCTGTCGGCTGGTGGTTGTCGCCCACGAATCGGCCGATCGTGGCCCGCCAGTTGAGCGCCGTGCAATGCCCTTCCACTCCCACGCTCAACCGGATCCAAGACAAGCCTGAGACGACAACGGAATATAAGACTGGTGCGTGCGGCGACTATTTTACGCCGGCCGGCGTCCACCCTGTTGACGCAAATGTTTTTTTATCTTTAGGGGAGCAGATCACCGGGGACACACGCGGCGCTCTGTGCTGGTTTTCCTCCGGCACCAACACAAAGCTCGCCGGGCTCAACAACAAGGGATTCGCAAATTCCAAGAACAGCCTCAAAGACATCACCGACGGCACATCAAAAACGATTCTGCTGGCGGAGTGTGCCGGCCGGGAGGATGTCTACCGTGGACGCACAAAGTATGCCGTGGATTACTTTGCCACCGGACCGTTCGGCAAAGCCATCCGCGCCCGGGGCGGGGCGTGGGCCACGACCGACAACGCCTTCATGATCGGATCGATCAAGCCGTGGACATCCGGAAGCCTGCCGACGCTCGGCGATATCCCCACCGCTCCGGCAATCAATAGCTCGAACGAATGGGGCCACTGCTTTTATGCATTTCATCCCGGCGGCGCGAATGTGGCGATGGCCGATGGGTCGGTGCAATTTCTAAGCGACACAACCCCGCTGCGACTGCTGTGCACGTTGGTCACGCGGGCGGGCGGTGAAACGGATGCTATGCCCTGAATGTCGCCGAGGGTTTCCAATCCTTTTCTTTGACGCATCTCCCATCTAAAATACTGGACGTGTCTCACTTCCTTGTTTTTGAATAGGAGATTGTCATGGACATTCTGGGCGAAATTCTGAAGCAGGTTTTGGCTGGAGCTGCGGAACAGCAAGCTCCGCAGCAGCGGGCTCCAACACCCCAGCAGCGGCCCCCCCAAGCCGCGCCTCCGGGCATGCCATCTCCCGATGATCTGGCTGACATCTTCAAGCAGATCTTCGGCGGCGGCAGCGCGGAAAAATTGCCTGAGGTCGTCAAGCAATTTGAGGAAAAGGGTATGCGCGACCAGGTCGATTCGTGGGTGCGACCCGGCCCTAACAAGCCGGTCGACCGTCGTCAGATCGAGGATGTGTTTGGAACTCGTGAAATCGATGAACTGGCACGCAAGCGGAATATCGATCGGGAGCAACTCGCCGAGGTGCTCAGTCGGTATATTCCTAAGATCATCGACGAACTCACGCCAAGCGGTCAGATGCAGGCCAGACGCTAGCCGTTGGAGTTTGCCGTTTTTGAGGATTCGCTTGGAGCGGGCCGTGTGTATGCCGCGCGGCCCGCTCCTGCGTCGGACGCGCCCGAGAAGATACGGTATACTTCTCAACGGCATGCATTTGGGCTGGACCAGCCCATGACCTCATGACGCCGCTTGGACCCGCCATGACATTCGTCGATTTCGCGTACTCTGCTGCGTCATTTCCAAGGCACTCACCCCTGCGTCTCGTGACCTCTAGCCTCGTGGTTCTGGCCTGCATTGCATCCCCAGGGCCGTGGGCTGCTGAAAGTCCTGCCTCGGACCGCGACTGGTCGACTGTGCAACTGGCGTGGAGGGACGACCCACGAGCTACGGCCGATACGCCGTTTGAGGCGGAGGTGCCCGCCGGCCGACGGGGCACCAGACGAGCCCAGCGACGCGCCATGTCACGGCGACGGATGCCGCTGGACGATCTCCCCGTGGATGTGCAATCGTCCCTGCCTCAAACCCCGATCCAGCTGCCAGCGATGCAGTCGGTGATCCCACGCTCGCAGGCCTCCCTGCAGGGGGTTGTGATCCCTGTAGAAACAACGCTCGCGTCGCCCTTTGCCGCCCTCTCGTCACCGACTCCTTCGGCTGTACAAAAAGTGATCGCACACCGTGATCAAGCGTATGTCGAACAGCAAACCAGCCAACAACGCTTCGATATTTTTCTGCCTGCCCAGTGTGGCGGTGGGGGCCTCCCGCTGGTGGTGTGGATCCACGGCAACACGTGGCGTGATGGCTCGAGGGCGGACTGTCCGATTGCGTGGATGGCCGAGGAGGGCTATGCGGTGGCCAGCATCGGATACCGTCTCAGCGACACAGCCGTCTTCCCTGCGCAACTTGACGACTGTCGCGCCGCCATTGCCGAGATCGCAGGCAACTGCGATGTATGGGGAATCGATCCCAAACGCATCGCTGTCGTCGGTGCGGCAGCGGGGGGGCATCTGGCGTCGCTCGTTGGCCTGTCCACTCCAACAGCACGCGTGGCAGCGGTCTGCGCCATTGCCGCGCCCAGCCACCTCACAACCCTTGGACCAGAACACGATCGTCCGGCATCTCCGGCCAGCCTGCTCATTGGCGGGCCACTGCCTGAGTTTCGTGAGGCGGCACAACGAGCCAGTCCGCTGGCACACGTATCGGCCGATGATCCCCCTTTCCTGTTGGTACACGGCGATGGCGACCAGACAATCCCCGTTGCCCAGAGCGTGCGGCTGGATGCTGCCCTGCGGGCCGCCGGCGTCGAAAGTTCACTGCTGGTACTCGAGGGCGGAGGCCACAAGCCCACGCTAGATCGCTCGTCACCCGCTGGCCGGGCTCTGCTTGAATTCCTCGATAACACGCTCGGTCCGGGCGTCCGCCGCGAGGAGCCTGCACGTGAAGCAGTCGCCTCTCCACGTTAGGTATCGTCGTCGTGATCTGCTCGCACGGGCTGGGTTGCTCACAGCCGCCGTGCCGCTTGTGGGTGCCATCGATGGCTTCCTGATCACACCGCATCGGCTTGTAATCAGCGTGCATCGTTTTGGGAATGCTGCTTCCAAAGCAAACGCCAACTTGCGGCTCCTGCAAATCAGCGATCTGCACCTGCGACGGATGGGTGGCCTCGAGCAGCGATTACTCGAGCAATTGCACGAGTGCCAGCCTGACGTGCTCGTGTTCACAGGCGACATCGTGGACACTCCGGCTGCGCTCTGGCAACTGGAAATATTTTTACGAGAGTGCCCTCGGCAGCCTCGCACGTTTGCCATCGTTGGGAACTGGGAGCACCATTCGGGTATTTCCTTGGAAGCGCTTCATCGCCTCTACGACCAGCACGGCATCGAGTTGCTCATCAACCGTTCAGTCGAATTGGAAAAAAATGGTGTGCCAGTGCGAGTGACTGGGCTGGATGATTTTGTTGGCGGCCATCCCGACGCCAAAGCCGCCCTACGCGATACCACTCCCACCAAACACCACCTCGTGCTGACTCATTGTCCAGCCGCTCGCGATGCCATGCATTTACCCAGAGAGCATCCTGCCAGTCTTGTACTCTCTGGACACACGCATGGCGGGCAAGTTGCACCGCTGGGAATTGCGATGGTGCGGCCCAGAGGCAGTGGCCGCTATGTGGCCGGATGGTATGAAGGCGACGGGCCGCCGCTCTATGTTTCGAGAGGCATTGGCACCTCGCTCCTCCCGGTGCGCATCGGAGCCACGCCCGAGTTGGTCCATATTGATTGGTCGCTTGGCTCAACTGAAGCCACCGCAGTCGGCTGAGGCCGGAGAATCGCCACGCTCGATTCAGGCGATACAGAACGCCTTTCTTTCCCTCCTTGTCCAGTTGCCCTATGGACTGCACCGATATCACGGGTGTGAGTCGGATGGAGCAGCGGCCACAGTGGAACACACCACTGGGAAAACCGCTCACCTCCGGCGTGCAATCTTCGTCCATCGTCTGCAGTCCGTTCACCGTCACACCACCACCAAACACTTACGGTTGTCACCACACCATGGCTGCTCCACGTCGTAAACTGCCTTCCGCTGCTGTACAGAATCCTCTGGAAACCTATCTGCGCGACATCAACGCCACCTCGCTTCTCACCGCCGACGACGAAAAGCGACTGGCAGTAGCGATTGGAAAAGGCGATGCCTCAGCCCGCGATCACATGATCCGAGCCAACCTCCGGCTGGTGGTGAATATTGCCCGCGGCTATGCCAATCGGGGCCTCGCGCTCCCAGACTTGATCGAGGAAGGCAACCTCGGCCTGCTCCGGGCAGTCGAGGGCTTTGATCCCACAATGGGCACTCGCTTCAGCACGTACGCCAGCTACTGGATCAAACAGTCGATCAAACGGTCGCTGATTAACTCAGGGAAGACGATTCGGATTCCGGCTTACATGGTGGAGCTGCTCTCCAAATGGCGTCGGGCCACAGCAAGGCTTTTTGATGCTCTGGGCCGCACGCCGACCCAAGAAGAGATTGCGAGGATGCTTGGGCTGGCCCGAAAAAAACTCCCGATCATTCAGAAAGCGATCCACGTGCATCACTCCACGCCGCAGACTGAGCAGCCTGACGGCGGTTGGTCGCTTGGCGATATTATTCGCGACGAAAACATGAAGTGTCCGGCAGAAGTGCTGCTGGATGCCGACACGATGCGACACGTGCTCAAGCGCATCCAAACCATCGATCACCGCGCCGCGACGATCCTCAAGCTACGGTTTGGGCTCGAAGGGAATGAGCCGATGACCCTCAAGGAGATCGGCGGGGTGCTGGGGCTCACGCGCGAGCGGGTGAGGCAGATCGAGTCGGAAACGCTGGCCAGCTTGGCCCTCGAATTCGATGGTGTGCCACGCGCAACGATCCAACTCCGGCACCGCGCCTAACGCTCAATACGTCAGCACGCATTCGATGCGATGCGGGGCAAGGCGTTCGCGGCCACCGAGTTGTTCCAACTCCAGCAGAAACGCTGCTCCAACCACCGTTCCGCCTCCAGCCTCGATCAGCCGCATGCATGCTTCGGCGGTGCCGCCGGTCGCCAGCACATCATCTACGATAAGAACACGCGACCCTGCGGCAAGCACGCCTGCGTGCATCTCCAGTCGGTCGTGGCCGTACTCAAGTTTGTATGCGTGCGAGATCGTGGCGGCCGGAAGCTTGCCTGGCTTTCGCACCGGGATAACGCCGATGCCCAGCGCCAATGCCAACGGTGTGGCAAACAAAAAACCCCTCGCCTCAACCGCGGCAATGGCGTCCAGTTTCGCGTGCCGCCAAGGCTCTCCCATCCGCTCAACGGCCACAGCAAGAGCCCGAGGATCGGCGAGCAACGGCGTGATGTCCTGAAACAGAATGCCTGGCTTTGGGAAGTCTGGCACGGGCCGGATAAAGCGAGTGAGATCCATTCGGCACAGCCTACTAGTTGGGTGACTCGGTTTTCTAGCCAGCCATTCAATCTGGCCCTCTCACGTCGCGCAACCCACATTCCCTTCCCATTCGTGCCGTTTTTAGCGGCATTTTCCAACTGCTTTCATCTGGCGGCATCGCGAACTAGGCTTGAGGGGTTCTCCAGCAGGTGGTCCCTGTTGGCCAGCAAGCATCCATATCAGCACCCATACCTGAGCCGTGAGGTTTCCGTTGAATCAACTGCCATTCCAAATGCCCCTGCCAGCGATCGTGGCTGCTGGTCTCGTGCTGGGCTTTGTCGCCTTGATGATGCTGCTGTTGATCTTTAATTACGGCCAGCTTTGGTTTCAGGCCTACTGGTCGAAGGCACCGGTGACGTTTCTCGAACTGCTGGGAATGAGCCTCCGCAAAGTGAACGCCCGCACAATCGTGCAGGCAAACATCATGGCCACGCAGGCAGGGATTGGCCGCGACGTTTCGGTGCGCCGGCTCGAGGCACATTATCTGGCCGGCGGCGACGTGCCCCGTGTAATCCGTGCGTTAATCGCGGCCCACCGCGCCGATCTCGACCTCGATTTTGACCGCGCGTGTGCGATTGATTTGGCTGGCCGCGATGTACTCGACGCGGTGCAGACGAGCGTGAATCCGAAGGTCATCGACTGCCCCGATAGCGCCAGCGGAAAAACCACGCTCTCGGCTGTCGCGAAAAATGGCGTGGAATTGAAGATCCGCGCCCGAGTGACTGTCCGCACCAACCTCAAGCAGCTCATCGGCGGCGCCACGGAAGAAACAATTATCGCAAGAGTCGGTGAGGGAATTATCACCTCCATCGGCTCTGCGGAGAGTCACTTCGAGGTAATGGAGCATCCCGATCAAATCTCGAAGGCCGTGCTGCACCGCGGCTTGGATGCTCAGACGGCATTTCAAATCGTATCAATTGATATTGCCGACATCGATGTGGGTGAAAATATCGGCGCCCGACTCCAGGCTGACCAAGCCGAGGCCGACACGCGAGTGGCCAGAGCCAAAGCCGAGGAACGCCGCAGTTTTGCGATCGCTCGCGAGCAGGAGATGAAGGCTTCCACAGCTGAAAACAGGGCCCGAGTGCTGCAGGCCGAGGCACTTGTGCCAAAGGCCATGGGGGCGGCATTCCGGGCCGGCAGAATGGAAAGCCTAACGGTCAACAACGGCAAGGCTCCGTCATAGAGTCGCGAAGAGCCCGTGGCAAAACAGTTGTGACGCCGCGATGCATAGTCGGCCTCTGCTGGCCACGGTGCCCGTTGGAATCTCCCCTTTCCTTGCCTGCTTTCCTCGCCTACCGAAACTGCCACGTACAGTAGGCATATTCGATACAACTCGTGGATTTAGCCAAACTTTAACGGCAAGCAATGCCGATACAACTCCTAGCGGGAGACGGTGCCAGTCAAGATGACAGTTGGCCTCGAACGGCCAACACACCTTCCCGTTCAACCACCACAGCAAGGGAGTGTGCTCATGGGAATGCGTAAACTTCGCGTCTACAACGGTCCAAATTTGGATCAACCGACCGCGTCGCTGCTGCGAGAATCGATGCATGCAAACACTGTGACAATGACGTTAGGCGAAATTCTACCTTTGCTGGCAGATGCCGTTGCGAGCAGTCGCACATGGCTTTCCGACTTTGCGGCCGACGAGATCACAGTCTCGTCGGATCTCCACGACGTTCTGCACGCCTACCGCCACTTCCGCCGCCCGGTAGCCTAAACTCCCACGTCAGCCAGCCACTCTTCGGGGAGAGCACTGGTGTGAGGTTGCCTTCGCATGTGCGTTCATTTGGCTGCTGTGTTGTTGCACAAAAAACACTCTCTTTTTTCCATTTCCTAGCCTTTGGCCCTCTTCTAGAGCGCATTCGACTTTGGTGTAGCACCGACTCGGGGGCGGCAAAAGTCTCCTCGCGTGGGCCGCGGCGGCCCAATGCTCGTCGAGCGTTCGCCGACCCCCTCGCCTCCCTTTTCCAGTTTGCCGAGTCGCCGCTACAGGCATCCGAGATGCGATCTAGCAGCAACTCCTTTCGATGTGATCTTTCACTCACCCATCTCTTGTGGGGATCCTTCACTCTTTGTAAGCTTGCATCGCACGCTTGCATCTGAAGCCGAGAAAGACTGAACTTCTGGCTGCTTGAGTGCCGAAACTCTCGTGGGATTCTGCCTTCTGAGTTTTTGCAAACAACATTGTTCGTAAAAAAGAAATGGTTTAGCACGTTGAAAAATCATTCTGTGGGATCGATTGTGAACTTGGTTGATCTCGGCCGCCGCGCGCGGGCCGCCCGTATGGTGCGGCGACTCACGCTCGAAGACGTTGTTTCTCGCGCCGATTTCACAATCAGTTGGCTCTCTAAACTCGAGAATGGGCAGCTTTCGCCATCTCTTGAAGGATTAGTCAAGTTAGCGCAGGTGCTAGAATGCGGCGTGGATGCACTCGTCGAGGGCCTTTCCGTGCCACCCAGGCACGTGGTCATGAAGGCAGGCAATGGTCGCATGGAAAATCGCAGGAATGGGAGAGCGGGCAGCACCAATGAGTATCTGGCCGACGAGTGGCGCGGCCGGTCGATGGACCCAGTCATTCTGCACGTGTCTGGTGGCCAAAGTCATCGAGATGTCGAGAGCAAGGATGGCCAACGTTTCTTGATAGTGCTCGAAGGTGCTGTGCAGGTGGAGTACGGCCAAGAATTTATTCTGTTATCGCAGGGCGACAGTATTTACATCGATGCCACGATCCCGCACAGCATCACCACCTCCGGCCGCAAGAAGGCTCGCGTGCTGAGCGTTTCACACGCACCGCACGCGCAACCCACTGGCACCCAAACGCACAACGGCCATCTCCACGAGACCGAGACACCCGCCGGGCGGCCTGCGGCCAAGGCCC
>Ga0209500_10000680_pt1 | contig 28245 bp, 52 predicted proteins | sample S_140212_EF_Meta_FD_187323 | JGI IMG/M metagenome (GOLD analysis project Ga0209500, IMG submission 187323) | Freshwater microbial communities from Lake Simoncouche, Canada to study carbon cycling - S_140212_EF_MetaG (SPAdes) (version 2) | ecosystem: Environmental > Aquatic > Freshwater > Lake ...
CAGTATATTCAGTCATTTTGAGCAGTGCAGAAAGTATTTGTATTCAGAAAGCATACCATATTGCCACTGAACTAAATCACAACCTTTGTATTCACTGACGACTGTAAAAGTTCCGTGTTTCTCAACTTGTTCTGCAACTGGTTGTGGTGAAACAGGTGGTTCTGGTTTTAGCATATAAAATGCAAGAATGACAGTAGAAGCACCAATAATCACACCAATAGTTAGTGTCTTGTAGTATTCAAAATTAGTCATTTTTGGTTCCTCACAAATGTATCAAGTTTATCATAGTGTTTTGTAATGTGTTGTATCTTATATAACACATCATCAGGACCTTCACCAAACATACAGGCAAGATTTTCTGCCTCTGCTTGAATGATAAGTTTGATTTGTTGAATGTCTTGTTCAGTCATTTTGCCTCCAGTTTTTCAATCCTATTCATAAGTTCTGTAAGAATATGAATAAGAGAACGATAATCAATACTTTCTACATCATCACCATTCTCCATATCAATATACTTGGTATAGAGAAGTTCGTATGTGAGGTCTCTTTCAGTAGTCATTTTTCCCAAGCATAAGATTTAATAAGTTCCATATCTTTTTCCAGAGCTTCTACTCTGCTTTTGAGTTCTTGATTTTCCACATACAAGTCCTCCAAGATACTTGTGAGATGATAATAATTTACAGAACCAACATCATAATGTCCTTCTTCAACAAGTTGTGCAAAGATTTCCTTCCATTTAAGTGGATTAAGTTCAGTCATTCTCCTATCCTCAACTTGCGTTCTTTTGATTTTGATGGTTGATACCAATCATCATAAGGATAAATGTATTCTGCCATCCAACCATAAGATAGTGCTTCCCAAAACTCACCATATCCCCATTTATCCCCAGCATCATAGCAATCAAGGATATACAGGATATTACCAAATCCATCAAGGAAGTCTTCCCATTTACTTTCTCTAAGTCTCATAATGCCTCCTCATCATAATACATTTGATACCAACCATAACTGAGTTCCTCAAAGAAGGCACAACGGTCTATGTTGTCATTATAATCAACAAATCTGGAATGAATACAACATCCCCAAGACCACCAAGCATCTTCAAACCATTGTTTCATTTTCCCTCCAGTTCATCTAAAACACCAGCAGCATAACCACCAAAGTCAATCTCACAACCTTCCTCACAATAACCAGGCAGAGCATCAATCAGGTAATCATCAAATCCAAGAAATACCTGAATTGCTCTGCGTTTATCGTGTTCTGTGATGGCAGTATGAGGAGAAGCAATCACCTTGGTTACAATCTCAAAGAGTTCATCAATAGAAAGTTTCATTTGTTTACAGGATAAAGGCAGGAACTAACATTACCAGGACGAGCAAGAACTTGTCCTCCTGCTGCCTGACATTTTGCTTCAAGTCTTGGATTGGTAATAGAAAGAAGACCTACTGCAATCAAGAGAAGAAAAATACCAGCACCAAGAGTTACAGTGATTTCAAACCAAGTTGTGTTGTTGTTCATCCGGTTTCTGTGTGTATGAGAGTATTATACCATAAAAAAGGAGGTCTTGCGACCCCCAGATGGACAGTTTGGAAAGTGGTCCTCAAAATCTTAATTTACCAATTATCCTGAAGTTCAGTGCTTTTAGGTCTTCCTGTTGCTGCTTCTCTTTTACGACCACCTTCTCTTCTATTATCATCCTCTTTTCTTTTGGACCAGTAAGGATCATGATCGTCAGCAACCTTGCCCATTTTTGCAACTCGTTCTGATTTTCCCTGCCTTGCAGCCTGGTTGAGCATTTTACCTACAGGAAGTTTTTTATAAGACATTTCAGCAACAAACTCTTGGAAGGTTTTCATCTATAGGAATACGTTTTAGTTATTTATTGTTTTTACCAATTACAGCAAGAACTTTACGATTTGGATACTTCTCGGCAATCACATCACGGGCATCCTCATAATCAATCGCATCTTCTACAACTTCATAATACACAGTTTTATCTGTGGCATCATAAGTTTGGACTTCATATATCATTTTACTTTATACTTTGCTTTAAGGTGTTGTAATGCTTGTTTACGAGCTTTAATTTTCCCTTTGGATATGCCTCTGGGATTCTTTTTCTTACCTGAATTATGCAACCAGTTGGGAATCATTGTCCTAAAAATGTATAGAAAAGGAAAGGGGCATTTGCTGCCCCTTATTTATTATCAAGCAGCAACAGGTTCAGTCACACTATCAATAACTGCACTGTCATAAGCATCAAGTGCTTCAGTAAGTTCAGCACCATTTTGTGCATTTTGCATACTCATAATGAGTTGAGAAGCAGCGAAATTGGTATCAGCAAGGTCAGCAGCAAGAGACATCAGATTGGTAGACATAATAAAAAAGTGGTAAGGTTAACAAATTGTGTGACTTTGGGGCAAACACATTCCCATACAGTTAAGCAGTGATTCCTACATCATAATCATATTCTTCTTCATCAGGAAGATGGTAAATTAGTTGGTAATAATCCTCATAATCTACTCCAAGATAAGAAGCAAAATCTTCCAAATCATCATGTGAAATTGAAGTGTCAATCATTTTCTTAACTCTTGATGTATACATCATAGCACATAAACTCAGGTTTTGGGAGTGTTATGTGCCAGTTGCACAACTGTCCCAGTTTGTGCTTCCAAAGTGAGAAAAGGATCACCCACAAACAGTAGAACAATAAGGAAGATTCCTTTCCAAACAGCATTAGACATTAGATTTCTGCTAGTTTTTTCTTGTTACGAAGTTCAGTAATAATAATTTGTAGTTCAATTACATCTTGTCTACAATCTTCTAGGTCTTCTACAAGCATTTCATATTGATACTCACTCTTGCATTGCTTAATTTTCTTAGCAATTTTATCATACCTCTTCTTTGCATCTTTGAGGTCTTTTTCATATTCTTGAATAGACTTAAAGTTAGTCATTTGATGAAGGGAGAATTAAAATAAGTACGAAAAACAGTGATAATAATAATAGCAGTGCTAATGACACCAACCAGACCAATGAAGGTAACAGCATCACCTGTGAAATTGTATGTAGGCATTTGTTTGTTAATTACTTTGTAATTATAGCAGATAAAAGTGGATTTGTAGAGTTTAGTGTGCCAGTTCTACCACTGTCCACGCTGAACCAAAATCTTACGAATTTCAGTATATGCAAACTGTTTCATCTTTGCATCAGTTGCATTATCCAAGACATAATACATTTTGTTTAGATATTCATCAGGTGTTGTAACATTTACAACCTTCACCTTAGTAACACCAAGACCTGAAATAGGAGAACCTGCTTTAGTTTTAGGACGACCAAAGTTTCCAGTTACATTACCTTGAGTTCTCAACTTTGGTTTAATCTTGGAAAGATTAGAAGTTGCGAAGTTCATCTGTGTTTTATTCATACAAGTATGATAGCACATAAAGTGCCTCTGTGCTCTTTTATTGTGCCAGTTCTACATCTGTCACATAGATGTTATTGGCAGCACTCACAAGTTTATTATACAGTGCAGGCAAACTTACATTCTGATGTTGTTGAATCAATTTTTCATTCCTTACATCAACAATTTGCAATGCACTAATGAGTGCTGCAATCTCATCAAATGTCAGTCCTAAACTCATGTTTTCCATAGTTGTTCAATCAATAGTTTAATATCTTCTACAAATATCTTATCAACATCATGCTCCTTATAGAATGTAAATGTCTTGATCATACATTCTAATGCTAATGCCTGTAATTGAGGCATGGTAATTGGTCCACCATGAGGCATAGATGAACATTCATCATTGTAAAATTGATTATACCTATCAATAAGTTTCATGTTATAACTTTCCAGTGAACATCATTAGATTTTAGAACCCAGAAAAAGTATTTCTTATTGATTGATGCAAGAAACATTGTGGTATCTGTTTCTTGTTCTACATGACAACCATGTAATTTGTCCATAATGTTAGCAAACCTATTCTTTGCTTTATTAGACATAGGTTCAACATTTACCATTTTGCGTTTAGTCATTACCATGTCAATTCTCAATCAAAATCCACTCATCTTGGTCACTTTCAATAAGTGATTCCCAATTATCTCCAAATAGATCAAACATTGCTTGATTTGGGACAATACAATCAAACTCATCAATTTGAATTTCATCAATAAATGCAGTGCTCATGTATCTCATTTGATTACCTTGTTAATATAGCATGGATTTGAGTGTTTTGGTGATTTACTGTGCCAGTTATATTTGTGGCACAAGGTATAAAAAAAGAGGGTCAAAATGACCCTCTAATGTTTATGCTACTTTTACAAAATCATCATCAGGTTCTTCATCTCTAATTTGTGGCATAAATCCAATATAGTTGAAAGGAAGTTTTCCATTCATCATTACATATCCAGAAACTTTCATAATTACTTCCTGAAACTCATCAAAGTCATTAAATGCAATACTTCTTTTACGCTTGATTGCTTCTGCATCTTTTCCATCAACATGAAGAGCAACATTTTGAACTTCATTTGATACTGCAAATTTTTTACATAGAGAGTAAATCCTATCTGCAAAGTAGTGATGAGCAAAAATGCAATCTACTTTATTGACTCCAGAATAGACATTTTCTACCCAGTCTTTACCACTATCATCTCTCCATCCTACTGTAGAAACAGGAATATCATTTAATTTAATGATATCTTGAATGATTTTATTTTTAGTTTGAGTTTGCATATTTTTGCAGCAACCATAAACCCATTCTTCAATTACTTTTTCATTATCTATAAGTAATCCATCTGCAATTAGTTCAGATGCTGCTTTAATAACATCCTCAGATTTATGAGGTTCTGCATGAGCATGATCATTCCTAATTTGTGCAAAAGTGTGTAGAGCTAACTTATAGGGAATTGAATCTACACCAATCTTAATTACATCAAATACCCATTCATTATATTTGTTTTCCAAAAAAGCTTTATACCTGTTATTACCATCAATCAATGTATAGTAATATTTTTTACCATTAGAAATAAAGGGAGTTTGATGTTTCTCTACAACTGGCAAAGGCATAGAATAAATTACTCCTTTAGACTTTAGAGATTCACTAATCTTAACTACATTACCCCTGATTGCACCATGAACACGACCTACATTGTGTTCAATTTGACCAGTATAAATTTCCTCTAGTTTAATTTTTTTCCTATCAATATGTTTAATTCCAAGTGTTTCTTCAAACGAATAGGTAAATTGATTTTCATTAACTTGCATAGTCAAAATTCTCAAATTATGTGAGTTTTAGATTTAATACAATTATTAAATCTAAATGGAGGATATCGGATTTGAACCGATGACTTATTGCTTGCAAAGCAATCACTCTACCACTGAGTTAATCCCCCAAACTGGGATGACAGGATTCGAACCTGTAACCTAGGAGTTAACAGCTCCTCGCACTGCCGTTGTGCTACATCCCAATATTAGTTTTCTTTACTAATCAAATACTCTACAGTATTTGCAATATCATTCATAGCAGCACGAAGATCTGGTTGTCCTCCTGCTTCCATATTCATATCCCTATCTGTTAGAGTCCACCTCCACAGTTTCATTCCTTCATTATACCACAAATTAATGATCATGTTTCATGTGCTCCAACTTAATCCAGTTAATAAGAGCATTTGTTTCTGCTCTTTCTGATTCACTCATAACATCAGTAAATGAAGTACTATAATGCTCTAATGCTTTAATTGTAAGTATTCTATCTTGTTGTGATATAAGTGACATAACAATAATTTAATTGTTTGAAGATATTTAGTATCTCCAAGTCCGGATAACAGGATTTGAACCTGTATTATTCCACTTCCCAAAAGTGGTGCCATAACCAAGTTAGGCGATATCCGGAAGGTGGGTGATACTGGATTCGAACCAGTGACCAATAGAATGTAAATCTATTGCGCTACCTCTGCGCTAATCACCCAGAAGTGTTACGGCATTCTGGTTTATCTTTCCAGTGCAAGTAACACAACTTGGCATCTTTCTATGCTATGAGCATAACGATTACCAACGGAAGGTGGGAGAGTCGAACTCCCAAGGACTTTAACATCTCAACTGTTTTCAAGACAGGTTCCGTCGCCAATCGGATTGACCTTCCAATTATACTGGGGGATTGCTCCCCCATATTTATCAAGCAGTCAGTTGGTCAACAGGAACAAGAACACTATTCTTCTTTAGTTGAGCAATCAACTTACCAACACTTTCAGCAGTTTCAACTTGCTTTTGCACATCTTCAACATTATCACATTTGAAGATATAGAAAGTATCAGGATTGCTATTGTAAGCAACACCAACCTCTTGCAATTCAGTTTCAAAAGAAACTTTAGCAATAGCAGAGGAGTTGGTCACTTCAAGAACAGACATTTGGTTTTTCATTTGATTACCTAGTAATAATACCATGGATAGAGGGGAAAATCAAGGGGTTGTGGACGGTTCTAGAACTGTCACATGCTTCCAATCTTGTTTATAAATGAGCAAAGATACATTACTATTTTCTATAATAAGTGTAATGTATGGTTCTCCAACAAAATCAATAGTTCCAACAAAATCTTTATATGATACTTTTATTTTTGATTCAAATTGCATTGCGATAGGTGTCTCCCTTACCTTCTAATGACCTTACAAATAATTCAGTAAACTTCTCCATTTTTTTAGGTGAAACTGTATGTGGATTGTAGTTAATTGCTTCTCTTAAAGCATTCAATTCTTTCCATTCTTCTGTTGTAAGTTCTGCTGGACCTGTTTTTGATAGTGTCATAATTATTGAATACTGTGTTGGTATCATAACACAGTATCTATGAAAATGAAGATTCCTTAAGGTTTTCTTTGCAATTACTTAATCTTTTGTAAAATATAAGAATCATTATCTTGTTCAATCCATTGAATTTGGTCACCTTCTTTTAAGTCTGCTGCTTCCAACAAATCATCAGGAAGTGTAATATAATACTCACCATCTTCCTGTTCTTCAACAGGAAGAGACCACTTAATTACTTTATCTTTTGGTTCTACAATATCATCAAAATTTATAAGACGATGACCATTCAAAAGAGAAAGAAGTTCCCTTGCTTGATCTGCTGATTTAGTATAAACATTGAGGTTATCTTGAACAGCATCTCTAATAGTATCATAGATTTCTTGTGGTGTTGCTTCTGCACTCATTGCATCATACAAAAAGTTCTCAACTTGTCCAAGTGCGTATTTTTTGTAGTCAGTCATTTTTAAGTTCTTTTTCAAGTTTTTCAAGTCCTTCAATCAATATAGCAGTGAGTTCTTCTTGAGTCAATCCATTTAACATTGACCAACGTGGGTCTTTCTCATCCCATTCTAAGGTAAATGTACCATCTTCATTTTCTATTACTTTTAGTCCATCATCCATTCCATTCCTCCTTTTCTTTTTTACGAAGTGATTTAAGTTCTTTATACTCCTCTTTAATCATTTGGTATGCATCTTCTGGTTGAATTTTATTAGTAATTTCCATTCCAGCAATCAAAGCAACTTTATCTCCAAAACGTGCTAGTGCTCTTTCAAATTCAGACAAATTTTCATACATAAGTTTATTCTCCAATGTTTCTAGGTTTGTATATATTTCATAAAGGCAATTAGAAGTTTCAATGTTTTCATGTTCTAATTTTTGAATTTTATCAAGCAAACTTGGTTCCATAGGCCACATGTTCTGTTTCATAATAAGCGCTTACAATTTTATCATCCCAAGCAGAAGGCAATTTACTTTCCCTTGCCTTTATATGATTTAATCCAGAAATTTTATAATCTAATTGAAGTTCTACATCATGGACAATGCCATCAAGTTGTTTACGTTCATTTTCTGTGTGTGGATATCTAATTGCTCCACTATGAATGTATTCAATGTTTCTGTTAGTTCTGCTCATTTTTGACACTCCTATAATAGGTATTGTATCTCAACCATTTGGTTAAGGATGGTTGTACATTAAGACTAGCACAACATTCCAAATAACTCAAGTATTCAAACCATGGTGTAGTTTCATCAAGAACATGGTACATTATACTAATCCTCAATATATATTTTAATAAGTTTATGGTTTATTTTTAACACTTTTCTTTTTAGTACTAGGCACCATAGTTTCTAGAGTTGTTCCAGGTTTAATGAATACTTGATAATCTTTTTGTTTAAAATTACTTTTTACAATATACTTGTCAGCATAGTGCATATTTTCAAAATAACACTTTTTAGTGTCGTTCATTTCCTTCCCATCTTTATGCATAATTAAAATAGGAAACTGTGCATAAGGAAAAGTTGGTTTTTCTGGTTGTTTTTTAATTGCCATTAAGTAGGTTGCTCCTTCCTTTGTGTATAATACTTATCAAATGTCATATTTAAAATTTCATCACAAATTTGATACTGCTCTCCATTAAAATGAATTCCATGGATTTGATAATATCTAACTGCTTGATGAATAATCTTTAATTGTTCTTCAGTAAAGTTCATTTTTTACCATTCTAAAGTTTCTTTTGAATTAGTTTGTAGTGGGGTTTTAATTCCATGAAGAGGACAATCACCATTCACCCATTTTTTACCTTCAGGCATATCCTGATTATCAAGAATAGGACACTTACATCCTTCTGCGTATGCTTCATCTGTTCCAGGAACTAAACCATTCCAATTCTTATATTTCTCTGGAAGAATCTCACCAAGTTTTTCTTTCAGTTCATTGATTTCTGCTTTCAGTGTTGCAATATCTTCTTTTTGTTCCTTTTCAAGTTGCCTAATCTTTTTGTGATGATCTTCTTCAAGAACCAGTTCATACTCATCAGCAAGTTTTTTCATCTGTGCTTCATCATTACTATCATTAAAGGCAGTACGACAGGCAGCATCCAGAATGTTATACTCATCAAACCCAATAGCACGAAGAAAACTCTTGAAGAGTTCAAAATGCTGCCACACATTCAAGTCTTGTGCAGGTGCTTCAATAGTAATTGTCTGCTTATCAACAATTTCAGGGAAATACTTGTTATGGGATGCTTCTGTGTCGTTGATGTAGCAGAGTTTGACTGTTGCGTTGTAAGTCATGATGTTTGGTTTCTATACAAGTATTATACACCATCCTGGTGCTTCTGGGAAAGTTCTTGTGCCAGTTTCTCAACTGTCCTCATGTACTTTCTCATCATCCACCATTTACCAATAGGTGAGGCAAGAATAGCAGGATGAAATTTAATCATCCAATACAATCTTTCAGTTTTAATTTTTACAATTTTACCAATCAAATAGATATATGTTCCTACATTTTGGTCTATTACCATCATAGTAACTATGATGGCAAATACAGTAAACAATGTATAGTAATAAACCATTTTAATTGTACAATTATCTATTTAATCTACTACTTCCCATGTTAAGTCAAGTTCTTCTAAAAATTCAATAATTTCAGTATCATTTTCTGGGAAAACTACTGTTCTTAATTCTTCATCTTCTATGGTAAATGTTGTTTCGCACAATGCAGGACCATACTCAGCAGGTTCATACTGAGTCTGTGCATGTGTTTGTACTGCATCTTCAATTATAGCAGTAACATAAAATTTTCCATTTTCATTCTGATGAATGGTATCAATACTTAAGATGCTCATTTTTTCCTCTGTTGTTTTTCAATAAATCTTTTAGCAGTTTCTAATGTATTGTGAGTACAAATTTGTTCTCCATTATGTATGGAGACATATTTTTTCCCCCAAGGGATTGCTGCCCACATACGATCTTTAGTTACATATCCATCATTTTCCATTTATATAATTTTCAAATAAATGAAGTGTACCATTTGCATCCCTGTAGTATACAGTGTTTCCTGATTGTTGTGCTTTTTTTGCTAACAATCTGGATATCCAATTTGTATTTTGTAAAATTACTTTTTTAGTCATATAATTCTCATAACAGGCACGACTGGACTCGAACCAGTAATAGACAACTTAGAAGGTTGGTGCATTATCCATTATGCTACGTGCCCATAAAAAAGTGATGTAGAAAGTGGTTGGATTCGAACCAACTACTGTAAGCATTGTCTGCTTCCCTTACCATTTGGGATCACTTTCTCCTATTACATACTACCTTGAAATATCATCAAAGTCAACATCAGGATGCAAATGTTCCAAGTAATCTTCGTAATCAACACCAAGATATTCTGCAAACTGTTTTAACTCTTGATGATACTCAAGGGCAATAAGTTCTTCTATATTTTCAATCATAATAATCTCCTTAGTATCCATATCTGGAGATCATTTGATTCATTCTATCTTCCCTATATTCTTCTTCAAAATCTTCTGATGCATTTTCTTCAAGTTCTTCGTAGATTGTGTCTGCGTCTTTTTCTAAGAAAATAGTGCTCATAAAAATTTTAGCAAATTGGGTATGTTTTTATATAGGCAAGGAAGGGATTACTCCCCTTCCTGTTGTTGGAATTCTGCATCAATCTTGTCATACAACTCTACAAATGTAGTTTTGGTTTCATCATCAAAGCGATTGAGACAAACTTTAATAGCTTTATCTTTTTTCCCAAAGATAGAATATGCTTTGATAATATGTACAAGACGACGAGTACTAATAACCTCATCAATACCTCCATCATTAAAGGTTTTACGAATAATCTCAGACCAAGTGCAAAGATGTTTGACGAAATTAGTGTGCTCACCAATCATAGGAATACTAAGAGACTTGGCAACATTTGTCAAGATTTTAGTTTCCACAGTTACTGTAGGATACTCTTGCTCAAAGGTAATAGGGAACCTTTCTAGGAATGCTTCATTAAGTACATTTGTGCCAATAAAGCGACCATCATCTGAACCTTTACCTTTAGTATTAGCAGTAGCAAACACATTAAATCCTGCTTTAGGATGAATATGTGTACCAATTTTCTTCAAGAAAGTACCTTTACCCTCAAGAATAGATTGAAGACACATAATTTTATTGGAAGCAAGGTCAATCTCATCAAGAAGAAGGATTGCACCACGTTCCATTGCTTCAACCACAGGACCATTATGCCATACAGTTTCACCATTGACAAGGCGAAAACCACCAATCAAATCATCTTCATCTGTCTCAATAGTAATATTGACACGAATCAACTCACGATTAAGTTGTGCACATGCTTGTTCTACACCAAAGGTTTTACCATTACCAGAGAGACCAGTAATGAAAGTAGGGTAAAACAAACCACTGGATACAACTTTCTTAATATCAGTAAAGTTACCAAAGCTGACGAAGGTATCATCTTTTTTAGGAATAAGATTTTGAACAACAGCACTCATAGTAGATACAGGTTCTGCTGATGGAGCACTATAAGTTTCTTCCAATTCTTGAACTGCTTGTTCAAGATTCCATTTGCCACGACTAACTTTGTATACTTGCAGATACTTACTAATGGTTGCATAAGAACTATTCATTTGTGCTGCAACAGCATGAATAGCAGAAGCATTGATTTCAGGACCAAATTGTTCCTTCAATAGTTTGATTGCTTGCTCTGACATAATTTTGGGTTGATTACTCTGTAATAATAGCATGTATTCTGGGGTTTTAGGGTGCCCAGTGGACACCCTGAGAACTGTCCTAAGCAATCATCTCAATAAAGGATGCCAAGATCTTCTTATTTGTCTTCTTTTTGCCTAACATTTTTACAAATGCAGATTTGATTTGTGCTTTGGTAGCATCTTCCTCTACTTTAAACTCTTCATCTTGGGCAAGTGATGTAGAAGCAATTACATTAAACTGGTCAAATCCAGTATCCTTAAAGGTAATGCACTGGTTCTTCCTAAAGATAACTTTATCAACATCATAGTTATCACCACCATACCACCTGTGACAGATAGAGAAGTCCCTAGAAGGGGTGATTCTAAAGTTGATGAGGTTCACTGTAGGGAACCTATCTTTAACTGTCTCCAAGAGGATTTTGGCATACTTAGGGAAGCTATCATAACCAAAAGAACGATAAACCCTACCAGTCATTCTATCACGAATACTGGTTTTATTATACTTAACATAAGCAATACGTGGTTCTTCATTTGCATACTTTCTCTCTGTAGTTACAGCATTTTGATAACCTTCACCATCAGTCAAAAAGATAACATTAACCTTCTGAAGTTTATTCTTTTGCTGGAAGGCAGGAATAAGTTTATGAAGAGAAATGATGGACTCACCAATAGGAGAACCAGACAATTCTAGGTGATGAGGAACAAACCCAGAACGATTTTGAAATGCATAACAAGCAGCCCAAATGTTCTTGAGTTGTTCTTCCAATACACGTGTATTAGTGCTACTAGTAAAGAAATTCATCAACCTAAATGTTTGCTCAAGAGCAATTACATCTTTAACTTTTTTATAAATTGGAGGATGGTTTGGTTGTAGTTCCATATAAGCATTACAATCTAAGGTAAATGCATACACTTCAAATGGAATATTAACTTTCTTACAGAACCAAACCAAGTTCAACAGTTGCTTATAAGTATCTAGCATCCAGTTGGCCATAGAACCAGACCAATCAAGAATAAAGATTAGACCATGGTTCTTACCATCAGGAACTACTGATACTTTCTTAAATAGGTCTTCATTAAACTTATAAGTATGGAGTTTAGCAGTATCAAGTACACCAGTTCTTGCAGTAGAAGAACGAGCATACTGGTTTGCTGATTTCTTACATTCAAACTCCTTGACCAGATAAGATACTTCTTTCTCTGCTGATTTCTTGTACCTCATATACTCTGCTGTAGCAGCAGTAAACCAATTAGAAACCATACCACTCTGGCTATAATGTTCCTTTGCTTTTTTATGAATAAAATCATTAGGAATAACTACATTCTCTAAGATAACTTCAGGAAGTTCTACATAATGAGTTTCCTGAGTATACTTACTATTCAAATCTTGTGATTTCTCATCAAAAGACCTTGAGGTTTTAGATTCAAGTTCATTTTGACCATGTTCATCACTTGGTTCAAATCCATTAATTTCTGATGATACATCATTTGTCACCTCACCACCAAAGGATTCTTCACCTTCTCCTTCTTCCATATCTGAAGGTTCTTCACTATCACCTTGAGGAAGTTCTTGTTGTTGACCACCATTACCTGTTTGACCTTCAACATTACTAACTTCAGGCATTTGTTGAGGTTGTTGAAGTTTTTTGTTCTTAACAAACTCTGTTAATTCCTGAGCAAGTTCAAGAACTTCTCTAAAAGTTTCTGTTTGTGATGTACGAGTTACAAATGTATCTTCATCATCTGTAAATGCAATATTATGAAACGCACCAATCTTAAAGTATAGATTGATACGATCAATTAAAGGAAGTTTATCTAGATTTTCTTCTTTGGTGGAAAAGAAGTCATCATTATTTAATTCATTATACCCAGTATAAAAAGTACGAGAAAGACCAGGATATTTTTTCTTCATCAAACGCTCTACACGAGCATCTTCCAATACATTTATAAAATCTTTTGGAACATCAGGATATTCTACAGACCAATCAATATTATCAGTAAACAGTGCATGTCCTACTTCATGACCAACAAGAAGGTCATAAACAACAGCAGATGCTCTTTCCCAGTTAGGTAGAGCAAGAATCCTATGATTTACATCAAAATATGCAGTAGGAATTTTCTTATGTTCAATAATTAAGTTTTCTGTTGCTAGACATTTAGCAAGAGAACCTTTGACTTCAAGATTGACTGACATGCACTGCTTTGTTTACTATCCTTATAGGATAGCACAAAAAAAGGGGGTCACCACACCCCCTTAGGACACTAATTAAACTGTCCACCACCAAGGACAGGTCTGGGGTCTCAAAGTCACAAAGAACCCTCAAGACTTTTATAGAATACCATAAGGTCTTGAGGGTGTCAAGTGTTGACAAAGTATCAAAACATGAGTAGGATCACTCTGCTAGGTTTGAAGATTAGTTATATCTAATAAATCTTAATTTCTTTATAAGCCGATTGAGTTTCATCGTTAATTTTTCTTTTAATTACTGCTCTAAGGTCATTTTGTTTATAGACACTTCTAGCAAGTTCAATAAATTCATCATCAAACTCTTGGTTTTTTTCTTTAATTCTAATCTCATCTTCAATATACCATAAGGATTGATTGACTTCCATAAGTTCATTAAGATATGATTGCTTATAGACTTGTAAATCTTCTGCTATTTTGATAAGATCATTTAGTTCTTTGATAATATATTCATTATCAGTATGTTTGGATTTGATTTGAAGAATTGTGATTTTATCAATCAATTCTCCAATAGATACTGGAACATTAGGGAAATTCATAAGACTCTATATAATAATTGTTAAATTTTTATGAAATATATTTTATTTTTTACTCAAGGTCACAATGGGGATATTATTCATAATAAAGCATTTATCAAAGATATTTTAGAAAATATAAATGTAAAATGTCTTTATCATTATAGAAATAGTTCATCATTAATAGAAGATTTAAATGTAAGTTATACACAAATTCATCCTGATAATAATTATAAATTATTTTTTGAATTAAATTCAATTTTATATATTAATGTTTGGTTGTGGCCATATATTTTTAATAATGAAGAGTATAAAAAATTAGGAGTAACACTAAAAACTAATTATAAGGTATTTGAAAAAATTTATCAAAAAATAAATTTACATTTTAATACAGACTTAAAGTTAAAACCAATAGAACAATACCTACCTTGCATAGATTTTTCTAAAGTAAATTGTTCTACAGTAGAAAGTTATATTCAAAAAGATAAATCTAAAAAAGTATTGTTTTCTAATGGTCCTTGTTTATCTGGGCAATCAATTCACAATGGTGATATGTCTGAGTTTATAATCAAACTTGCAAATCAATATAAAAATATTACATTTATAACAACTCAAAAGTTTAATTCTACTTTAGATAACATTAAATTTACTGATGATATTACACAAATTAAAGGATGTGATTTAAATCAGATTGGATACTTATCCACTTTTTGTGATTTAATTATTGGTAAAAACTCTGGTCCATTTTGTTTTTCTACAATTAGTCAAAACTTAAATGACCCTGACAAAACATTTTATGCATTTGGACAAAATCCTACTGATTGGTTTTGTACTGGAATAGACATTAAGGCAAATCATATATTTCAAACTTCTACTAAAATAGAAGATATCTATAAAGATATTGAAAATTTAGTATCTACTCTTTAATTTGATTATAAAGTAAATTAATTGCATTAATTCTTTCAGGTAATAGTGCAGTTTCTGGATTAAATCCACTTGCAAAAATAACAATGTTAGGGTTGTTTAATTTAATTCCAATTTGAAGTAAATATTGAAATGCCATTGTCATTTGTTCTGGTCCCATATTCATTGCTTCACTAACTGCATGAAATGCATAATTAGCACCTTTTTGAGTATCCCCAACTCCCAATAAAATTTGACTACACCTAATAAAAGCAAGAACTCTAAAACTATCAAAGTATGGTTTGGATACATTTAGAAACTCTTGACCATATTCTAGTGCTTTTTCTGCATTTTGTACATTAAAGTAATGATTAAAAATAAACCATATCCAATACCAGTTAGTTGGGTCTTTTTGATGTTCTCTTTCACAAATATTAAAATAGAATAATTCCTTATCTACGGTCTTATTAATTTTCTTGGTAATCTTAATAGTAGTATCTACACTAACTTCATTTAGATAGTTTTCTGTAGGGATAAAATTTGGAACCTCATGAACAGCATTTGCCCAAGTATAATTCTTTGTTCTATGAAACCTAGTATGAACCTCATAAGATTGCTTTGGTTCTTCAGTTCCATTATCATCAAATCTTAAATGATTGAACTTAGTAAATTCATCAGCAATTGCATCAAATCCTTCTGGATAAAACTCATCAACATCCTCATTAAAATCAAGCACAAATGCCCAGTCAGTTTCCACATAAGACAGTGCCTGATTTCTTGCTATTGAAAAATCAAACTCTTCTCTGGTTTGTGAATGCTCATAGACTTTGATACCAGCATCTTTGAGAAGTTGAACTGTATTATCTGTACTTCCAGTATCAACTACAACTGCATCATCAAACTTCTTTGCATTGAGAAGAAACTTTTCAATATTCTTTTCTTCATTTTTAGCAATCGCATAAAGTGTAACTTTCATAAGTATGTGCTCCAATCAATACAAGGGGATAAAAATTGTGAATGACAATGTGTAGAATAACCAGGAATACTTGAAATTAAGTTTCTTCCTTTTTTATGTAGTTCTAGAAATTTACCGTGGTCTGCTGATGGTTCATAACCAGTTGAGAAGTGTCTATGAACTTCTCTGTCTTCTTTGAGTGTCTTAAACTTTACCGCAAATGTATTTGTAGTAGAAGGAATAGGCATCCAGTGAGAATACTTTGTAATAAGAACCTTACTCATAAAGTCCTTATACATCTCCTGATACTTGTCTCCATGGTCGTACAAGGTCACATACTGAACTGGTAGGGTAAATCCATCTATAAGAACCTTACCCCACTCTGGACGATGCACATAGTCATCTTCTAGAAAGTAGATGATTGTATCATCATCAAAGTTTTGTGAAAGAATATAATCTAATGTCTTACAAAAACTTTGACTTTCCTTACCACAATTAATAGTAACTACTTCCTCATCTTTAAGGAATGTATCTTCTTGTTTCCCATAACACTCATCAAAGATGATTGTATAGTTTGTGGTTTCTGGATTGAGAGTATTCTTAAAGTTTTGGAATACCTTTTCTTTATCCCACCAGTCTGGTCTATTTGCTCCTGAAAGATTTACTTTGGAGGTATAGCAATGTCTCAAAAATACTTCAATCATATATTAAATTTGTCATAAAGTTTAGTGTTTTCTTCACCAATCACTTCTTCTGGTGGTGGTGAAGTTCTTTGAAGTTTTGGTCTTATTTGATGAAGATTGTCAATTCCCCATTCATAATCCTTGTCTTCCTTACAAGTATTTAGAATGCCTGAAAAATCGTGAGTATGAGTTTCCAGTCCCAAAAAGTCATAGATTTTATTCAGTTCTCTTTCTGGTTTTTGTGTTAAATCATTATAATCTACCAGATGAATGTTCTGTCTATTGTGTGTTATTCCATAAACTAAACTTTCATAAGGGTCACAAACATAGTTCTTCCAAAGACATTCAATTCTATTATCAGTATTGATTTCTTTTCCTTCTCTTCTTAAATGAGCATCTACAAAATTATCTGCTTCATTATTTCTTTGAATGAGTAAAATATAAGATGCAAGAACCTCACTAATTCTTCTATTAGTTGCTATAATCTTTGGAGTTTGTTGAAGAAACTTTTCAATAGATGGAACATTTTTACACCAACCTCTATGTTTGTCTAGAATATAAGGTTTCTCTATGTGATTATAAAAGTTTTCTAAAATAGAATTGTAAGTATTGTATTGTATCTGTTGCTTATCATAAGTGTATTGAATATCCAGTTTAGTGAAACCTTCATCAATCCAGCAAAGTAAATCTGCAAGTGGTGATGTTGGAGTTGCTTGTAGTTCTGGATGTTGTGAAAGAATTGAACCAAGTAAAGTAGAACCTGAACGAGGAAGTCCAGAAAGAAAAAATAATGTTTTCATAATGAAGAATAATATTTTATTGGTAACTGTCTATGTATGTGGTTGCTGCTGTGTGATTATCACCAACAGCAACTTGTTTCCAATTGGTTCCTCCAAGAAATGTAGTGACTGGAGTGGATCTAGCATTTATATCATTAGTTCCTAGGTTCCCATAATTAAACCCACCACCAGTACCCCAAGTCCACAAAGTTCCATCAGTTTTGATTGCTGCTGAAAATAAAAGAGATGAAGAAGCAACTTGTTTCCAGTTAGTTCCTCCTGCGAATGTTGTGACTGGAGTAAGTTTACTAGTTGTTGTATTGTCACCTATTTGTCCTCCAGCATTACCCCCCCAAACCCATAAAGTTCCATCAGTCTTGATTGCTAATGTAGTATTAAGTCCACAAGAAACTTGTTTCCAGTTGGTTCCTCCTGCAAATGTGGTAGTTGGAGTGGATTTATTTGTTGCTGTATTATCTCCTAGTTGTCCAGAATTATTAAGTCCCCAAGTCCATAAGGTTCCATCAGTCTTGATTGCTGTTGTAAAATTATCACCACAAGAAACTTGTTTCCAGTTGGTTCCTCCTGCAAATGTGGTAGTTGGAGTGGGTCTATTAGTTGTATCATTAGTTCCTAATTTTGGATATAGATTGCGACCCCAAACCCATAAAGTTCCATCAGTTTTGATTGCCGATGTATAATCACTTCCTAAAGAAACTTGTTTCCAGTTTGTTCCTCCTGCAAATGTGGTGACTGGAGTGGTTCTATTAGTTGTAGTATTGTCTCCTAGTTGTCCATAAGTATTATCTCCCCAAGTCCATAAGGTTCCATCAGTTTTGATTGCTGATGTAAAATATCCATTGCAAGCAACTTGTTTCCAGTTGGTTCCTCCTGCAAATGTGGTGACTGGAGTAGTTTTATTTCCAGCAGCATTAACTCCTAGTTGTCCATAATCATTTTTCCCCCAAGTCCATAAAGTTCCATCAGTTTTGATTGCTGCTGAATGTCTAAAAGCACAAGCAACTTGTTTCCAATTTGCTCCTCCTGTTGTTGTGGTGACTGGAGTGCATCTATTGTTTGCATCATTAATACCCAATTGTCCTTGGTCATTCCTTCCCCAAACCCATAAGTTTCCCTGCCTAAAAGCATCAGAAGGTACAAAGACATCATCAAAAGAATATACTTGCCCACTTTCTGTATAATTGTAAAAGGTAGGCATTAGAGAACTTCCCAGATATTATTGTTTAGATACAAAACTGGAGTGTTCATTTTAGTACTCCACTCCTTAAAATATTCTAATATATCTATATTTATCTTATCCTTTGTAAAAATGAGTTTCAGGTATTGTCCTTTTTCATTATTTTCTATAGAAGCAAGAACTCCACATTTATTAGGTTGAATTTCTTCTGGTAAAAGTTCTTGTGCCCAGGCACAGAAGTATCCCTCACACACCTTTGGTCTTGCCTTATGTACATCACATCCAGTTTCACATAAGAACTTGCAAGACTTACCACCACCAAACTCATAACCATAGGCACTTCCTCCTAACCAAGTACAACAGGCAGTACAATCACCACAAGGTCTCATTTTATATAATCCTCCTCCTTAAAATAATAAGAATAGTTATTAAACTCAAAAGGATTTTCATCAAAATCTAAATTATTATATAAAGTTTTTGGATAGCAACTATCACTATCACCAATCCATCTTTCCTTTTCCATTCTACATTCAGAAATTAAATATCTAGATTTGATTGTATTAATATAAGAAGCAGTTGCCCACCAAAAGTTTCCCATATAAGCATAAGTTGTATCATTTGGTATTAAAGAACCATCAGCACAAATACTTGGTCCAATAGTTCCTAAATGAGAACCAACACAGGTATATTCATTAAGATATTCAATACATTCTTTCCATTTATCAATCACAAAATATTCCATCATCAATCTCCAAGATTGAACAGAAAGTTCATTCTTTGTTGCTCCTTTGGTATGAAAATAAAGAACTTTATAGTCTGGATTATTCTTACAGAAATCATTAAGTGCTAATAAGGTAGGTTTTTCAGTTCCCCAATCTTCTTCTTTATTATACTTAACTATTACTTTTTCTGGAGCATTAAAAAGTTTTTGGTTTCCATTTACACTAAAATAAACATAATTTGCATTTTGAAGTAATCCTGAAGCATATAATCTATGTAACTGCTGTTGGTAAATGAAAGCACCTATTCCCATTTGACCAATATGATAAAATATTGCTGTTTTCATAATGAAAATCTTTCTCCACTCATACCTTTAATTAAATCTAATCCAAGAACTGGAACATTTAAAATCTTATCCCTATCAATAAAATGATAAAAGGTATGTTCAATATCAATTCCAGCAGTAAGTTGAATTGCTCTTTCCATATATTCAAAACTTCTTTGAAGAACAGTGAAAATATCATTAAATAAGAACCTATCAAATGACCATAATCCAGTCACCATACTTCCCTTACATCCATAAAGAGTTGCATATATGTTTTCAATATCCTCAAATCTTTCTTTATAATCATAATATTTCATTACATACTTATTTGTTAAAAATCTACTCTTATAATCATTAATATCAAAATATTCATTCAGTTTATATCTACCAGTTAATTTGAATACTCTTGTTACATCATTAAAAATATTATGTTGCATCATATAAGTTAGAACAATCTGCAAACATCTACACTCAAGCATAGATTTTACAAATGTAAATCTATCTGGGTCTCTATGGACATTTTCATAAAGAGACTTCATATATGGGTCATCACCACATTCAATAAACAAATCAGATAGTTCAATAAACTTTTGTTTATACTTTTCTTCAATAGAAGTTTCTGAACCCTCATAGATGCAGATATAAGCATCAGGAACTTTATCTTTAATAGATTTGATTGTATCTAATATTTGTTCAAATCTTTCTTGTGTTGTAAATTCACTAATATGTTCTGCATTAAAATGATTAAGTGCAGACCCAACTAAAAATAAAAACTTATAATTCATAAAAGCACGATGAATGATTTGGAATAATCTTTTGATTTTCTACTATATTATTTACTCTGGTTGTCCAAAGGTCTGGTATTTGGTTCTTGAACTTACTAATTCTAAAGTAATGCCAAGTTGCTGGATATAAAGTTCCTGTTCCATACATTCCATATCCAGAAAGTTTATATTCTTCTGGACCATCATAACCAATTGGATACATTAACTGATAAGGTAATCCAATTTGGTCTGCTCTTAATGTGAGTAGTTGTGCTGTATCTATCTGTGTTTCATTCTGCATAAACCAGGCAAAGTCTGGATTACCTAAAGTATTCCAAGCATCTTTAGTTACAATCAAACAAGGAGCAGCAGCATAGATATGATTTCTCATTTGAGTATGAGAAATATTTTGAGCATTTCCTACAAAGGACTTATTTTCTACTGCCCAGTTATATGTTCTTTCTAAAAGTTCTTTGTTATATGGAAGACAATCAATATCTAAAAAACAAGCAACTTCTTCTTGTTTCATCACGGAAGTCATAAACTTACCGTGTCCAGTATAAACATTATCATAAGTAGTAAAATCTTCACTATGATAAGTTACATCAATACCTATGTGCTCACAAACTTTCTTATGGTCTTCTATTAGTTGCTGTGGAAGATTTGTTGTATAAAATGTATGAAACTTCATTTGCTCATAAACTCTCCAAATTGCTGAATGGGAGCATCCCAAGTTCTTGGTTTCTTTTGCCTGAACAAATGAACATTATCTCCATACCACATACATTTTCCAGTGGAACTTGTCCATACATAATACTCCATAATAGGAACAAAGACACAAACTTCTTTACCTAGTGATGCTGCAACGTGTGCTACAAAACTACAAGAAGTTACAACCATATCAAGGTTCTTGATAATAGAGAATGTATCTGCAAACTCTCTTCCTTTGATGGATAATGATTGTTTGATTTCTGGATACTCATTAGCATCATTATTATCAGTATAAGTCTGTAATGAATATAATGAATGTCCTTTGTTTCCAAGAACACTCATATAATCTTTGAGTTCTACACTTCTAAAAGAGTTTTGCTCAAATCCAGAACTAGATGCCCAGAACATACCAATCTTATATCCAGTATCTTCTTTTATCCATTCCCACTTTTTATCATACTCTGGAAGTGTTTGTAGATAAGGTTCTGTTCCTAAATCTTTCAGTTCTAGATTGAGATAATAAGGAAGTGCAAGGCCATAAACCCAACAGGCATCTTTTGGAAACTCTGGTTTATCATAAATGCAAACAGCATCATAACCATTATGATTAAAAAGTTCTACAAGTTCTTTTCTGGTTGAACTCCAAATAGGTTTCATTCCAAGTTCTTTGAGATGTTTCATAAACCTAATATGAACCACCTCATCACCAGCACCACATTCATTATCAATGATGATAGTTCTTCCAGGTGTGATAGTTCCATCCCACTTTTCATAGTTTGGAAGTTTTCTGTTCTTGTATGCCTCTACTTCTCCTGCTTTAAGAAAGTGTTGAAGTCCTGTATGAATATCATCCTTTCTGAAATAATGTCCTGATAGATTATGAAATGCCTTTCTTTCAATTTCTTCTGGTAGTTTTCTTTGAAGAAGATTGAATAAAAGTTTCTCTGATTTTTCCTTTTGATTGAGTGCAGAATATGCAAAAGTTTCTTCCAGTAGAAGTTCAGTATCTAATGGATTGACTTTTTTACACTTTTCAATCTGTGTGATTGATTTCTCTGGATGATTTGACTGATTATAAGCATTAATCAGGTTCTTTGATGTTGTATATTTTTCTTCTTTTGTCTGTGCTAACTTGAGTGATTGTTCTCCATACTGAATTGCCTTGGAGAAGTTTTTAAGTTCAAAGAAACACTTTGCAATCTCATCATATTGTTGAAATACTTGTGCCTGTTTTCCAAAGGCATCTAATAAATCAAATGTTAATTGATGCTCATTAAAAGAATATAAGGTTTTTGCAACCAGTTCAAGGGGGTTCATTCAGTAATAATAATGTATTTTAGGTATTTAGATGCCTAGTAAATCATCTGAGGTTTTGATTGCTGCAAAAACAGAAGACCCAGATGCAGAAGAAATTTGTTTCCAGTTGTTTCCTCCTGCAAATGTTGTGACTGGAGTACATGCTAATGTTTGGGTTGTATTAGCTCCTAGTTGTCCATTGTTTAAATTATATCCCCAAGTCCATAAGGTTCCATCAGTCTTGATTGCTCCTACAGCATTATTACTACAAGCAACTTGTTTCCAGTTGGTTCCTCCTGCAAATGTTGTGACTGGAGTAGTTCTATTATTTGTATTTCCAGCAACATTAATTCCTAGTTGTCCATCAGCATTATTTCCCCAAGTCCATAAGGTTCCATCAGTCTTGATTGCTGCCGTATGATAACCTCCACAAGCAACTTGTTTCCAGTTGGTTCCTCCTGCAAATGTGGTGACTGGAGTACATACTATTATTTGGGTTGTATTATTAATTCCTAAACTTGCATAAGTATTATCTCCCCAAACCCAAAGAGTTCCATCAGTCTTGATTGCTGATGTAAATCGTCCAGCACAAGAAACTTGTTTCCAGTTGGTTCCTCCAGCAAATGTGGTGACCGGAGTAGTTCTATTATTTGTTGCTCCAGCACTATTAATTCCTAGACATCCATAATTATATCCCCAAGTCCACAGGGTTCCATCAGTCTTGATTGCTGCCGTATGATAAAATCCACAAGCAACTTGTTTCCAGTTGGTTCCTCCTGCAAATGTTGTGACTGGAGTGGTTCTGCCAGTTGTAGTTCCAGCAACATTAATTCCTAGTTGTCCATAATAATTATATCCCCAAGTCCACAGGGTTCCATCAGTCTTGATTGCTGCTATATTAGGACCTCCAATGGAAACTTGTTTCCAGTTGGTTCCTCCTGCAAATGTGGTGACTGGAGTGGTTCTGCCAGCCGTACCACCAGCAACATTAATTCCTAAGTTTCCATTAGAATTATCACCCCAAATCCATAAAGTTCCATCAGTCTTGATTGCTGATGCATTATTAGCTCCACAAGAAACTTGTTTCCAGTTTGCTCCACCAGCAGATGTTGTGACTGGAGTACGTACTGGAGTTGTTGCATTATTATTTCCTAGTTGTGCATAACCATTCCACCCCCATACCCAAAGTTCTGGAGTAATCATATTTGCAGCAATCTGTGGATACACAGACATTAAGTATTCTTTGGTAATTAATTTATTACCTAAATCAGTTCCATAATCATCTCTAAAATTAGTAATGGGATTAGGCATTTGGAATTATGGGTCTTTGTACTGGTGGAGTAATCTCAACAGCATAAACTTCTTCTTTAGTTTCACAAGCATCAATCTCTGCAAGTTTTGCAAGTTCCCAATCAAATGCTGCTTGAACTATACTATCAATTTCATTTAAAATAGTTTGTAAATCAGTTTTTGTTATTTCTTCCCATACACCATCATTAAACTTAAAGTTATAAGGACCATCACTTGAAAGTAATTTAGAAACTAATGAAAGTCTATTATCTCTACTTGTAGATACTGTAATTTCTTTACCATTAATTGTAACAGTAACTGTGGTATTTTCTTTATTCCATCTTTCTGGTGCTACACCTGCCTTATATTCTCCTTTGATTTGCTCTAATGTTTTATCTGCAACACTATAATTAAAAACTACTTCAGTATCAGTGATGGTATGACTGGTTTGTGAGACACTTTGAAATCTTGGGTCAAACTCTGGGACCTCATTTCTTGCTGGAAGTATCTTAATGTCTTCTGTGAATATAATGGGAACTGATTGATAATCAGAAGACTTTACTCTAAAATCAACTTCAAGTTCTTCTTCCAATACAGAATTAATCATTCTATAGTTGAAGGCAATTGGTCCTAATAGTAATTCTTGACCATTAACAAGTGAGTACATAGTTTTTGTAATATTTATGAGATGAAGAAGGTAGGGTTAGTACCTGATGTGACTGCTGCTGTATGATTTTGCCCACCAGCAACTTGTTTCCAGTTGGTTCCTCCTAATGATGTTGTGACTGGAGTGGTTCTGTTAGTTATTGTATTGTCTCCTAGTTGTCCAACATCGTTACGTCCCCAAGACCATAAGGTTCCATCAGTTTTGATTGCTGTTGTAAAATAACCTCCACAAGCAACTTGTTTCCAGTTGGTTCCTCCAGCAAATGTAGTGACTGGAGTAGTTCTACCTGTTGTTGTATTGTCTCCTAGTTGTCCATAATTATTACGTCCCCAAGTCCATAAGGTTCCATCAGTCTTGATTGCTACTGTATAACTTCCAGTAGCAACAACTTGTTTCCAGTTGGTTCCTCCTGCAAATGTAGTGACTGGAGTGCTTCTTCGAGTTGTTGTATTATCTCCTAATTGTCCATAACCATTAAGTCCCCAAGTCCATAAGGTTCCATCAGTCTTGATTGCTGTTTGATAACTAAATCCACCACCAACTTGTTTCCAGTTGGTTCCTCCTGCAAATGTAGTGACTGGAGTGTTGCTGTTGTTAGTATTATTAATTCCTAAATTTCCATATCCATTAAATCCCCAAGTCCAAAGAGTTCCATCAGTCTTGATTGCTGATGTATAATAACCTCCACAAGCAACTTGTTTCCAGTTGGTTCCTCCAGCAAATGTGGTAACTGGAGTGGTTCTATTAGTTGTTGTATTATCCCCTATGTTTCCATAAGTATTTCTTCCCCAAGTCCATAGAGTTCCATCAGTCTTGATTGCTGCAGTATGATGACCTCCACAAGAAACTTGTTTCCAGTTTGTTCCTCCAGTAAATGTGGTAACTGGAGTACTTCTATTTCCAGCAGCATTAACTCCTAGTTGTCCATACTCATTTTTTCCCCAAGTCCATAAGGTTCCATCAGTCTTGATTGCTGCTGTAGATTGATTTTGACCTACACCAGCAACTTGTACCCAGTTGGTTCCTCCTGCTGATGTTGTGATTGGAGTTGATTTATCTACTACACTATTAATTCCTAATTGTCCATTAAGATTCTGCCCCCAACCCCATAAAGTATCACCAACATATTGGTCAATTAACCAACTCTCATTTACAAAATAATTTTCAAGGTCTCCTTCTGGAGATAAAAATTGATTAGGCATTTAACTTCCTCTCCAACTCTTCAATACGAACTTGTTGTTCTTTGATTGCTTCAATCAATACACCAACCAAGTTTCCATAAGAAACTGTTTTTAATCCCCTATCATTAGTGGTTACAACTTCTGGAAGAACTTTTTCCATTTCTTGTGCAAGAACACCAATAGAACCTGTGTTGTGTCCATCCACCCAATCATAATAAACACCATTCATTTGTGATACAAGATTTAGTGCATTTTCAATAGGTCTGATATTAGTTTTTTGAGTTTCATCAGAGAGTGATGTAAATATTGTTGCTGATAAAGTTCCTGTTGATGGATTATAATTTAGTTTTGTACTTGATGCATAAGTTGCTGTTGGAGTTCCAGAAGAAACATCAGAAAAAAGTGGATATCTAGTAGCATTAGTAGCAATATCATTAGTAATTGATGAACCTCCAGGTGCGCCTTGAACACCTTGAGCACCTTGTGCACCTACAGTTCCTTGTACGCCTTGAGCACCTTGAGCACCTATTGCTCCTTGTGCTCCAGGAGCACCTTGTGCACCTGGATTACCTTGTGCACCTGGAGTACCTTGTGCACCTTGTGCTCCTGTTGCTCCTCCAGCACCTTGAACACCAACTGCACCTTGAGCACCTGTTGCTCCTCCAGCACCCTGAGCACCTGTTGCTCCTCCAGCACCCTGAGCACCTGTTGCTCCTCCAGCACCCTGAGCACCAACTGCACCTTGAGCACCTGTTGCCCCTCCAGCACCCTGAGCACCTGTTGCACCTCCAGCACCTTGTGCACCTGTTGCTCCTCCAGCACCTTGTGCTCCTGTTGCTCCTCCAGAACCTTGGGCACCTGCAGTTCCTTGTGCTCCTGCAGTTCCTTGTGCTCCTGCAGTACCTTGTGCTCCTACAGTACCTTGTGCTCCTGTATTACCTTGAGCACCTGCATTACCTTGAGCACCTGTTGCACCTCCAGCACCTTGAGCACCTGCATTACCTTGAGCACCTGCAGTACCTTGAGCACCTGCATTACCTTGTGCTCCTGCAGAACCTTGAGCACCTTGAGGTCCTGACTCACCCATTGGACCAAAAGAAACATTATTGAATGCTAATCCCGAACTATAAATGGAACTATCAAATGCTAGAGCACTACCAATTGCTCTAGCAACTGTTCTTAAAAGGGTTCCATTTAAATAATATCTAACATTTAATCCATCATAAATGACATAAGCAGTATCACCTGTTGTATAAGTTCCACTATTATAGGGGTTTGTATTACTTTCATAAATTGATACTGTTCCATTATTGAAATAGAATGCATAATCTATTGAATCATAGCTTGCGTTTGTTGTTGGGTCTGTATTGAGACCAAACATGGCATATCCAGTTGTTGAGGATATTCTTGCAGATGCATATGCTCCTCTTACATATGACTGAGTAGAATATACTTGAGAATCCCAAACACCATTAGTACCACCAGTTTTTGTAAATGTTGTAGAATCTGTTGTTGATTGTGTGATATTAGTTAAGTTTGGTGTCCAATCAGATGCACCACGAGCACCTTGAGCACCTGCAGTTCCTTGGGCACCTGCAGTTCCTTGGGCACCTGCAGTTCCTTGTGCTCCTGCAGTACCTGCAGTACCTTGTGCTCCTGCAGAACCTTGAGCACCTGTTGCTCCTCCAGATCCTTGAGCACCTGCAGTTCCTTGTGCTCCTGCAGTTCCTTGTGCACCTGTTGCTCCCTGAGCACCTACACTACCTTGTGCTCCTGTAGAACCTTGAGCACCTGCAGTTCCTTGTGCTCCTGCAGCACCTTGAGCACCTGTTGCTCCTCCAGAACCTTGAGCACCTGTTGCACCTTGAGCACCTGTTGCCCCTCCAGCACCCTGAGCACCTGTAGAACCTGTAGAACCTTGAGCACCTGTAGAACCTGTAGAACCTTGAGCACCTGCAGTTCCTTGAGCACCTGCAGTACCTTGTGCTCCTATTGCACCTTGAGCACCTGTAGAACCTGTAGAACCTTGAGCACCTGTAGAACCTGTAGAACCTTGAGCACCTGTAGAACCTGTAGAACCTTGAGCTCCTGCAGTTCCTTGTGCTCCTGCAGTTCCTTGTGCTCCTATTGCACCTTGAGCACCAACAGAACCTTGTGCACCTGTAGAACCTTGTGCACCTTGAAGTCCTTGGAATCCTTGTGCACCTTGTGCTCCTGTAGAACCTGTAGAACCTTGTGCACCAACAGCACCTTGTGCACCTTGAGCACCTTGTGGACCACTATTTGGAGTTACCCAACGAAGACCAGACCCAGTAGAACTTAATACTGAACTTGCTGAACCTACATTATTATTAGAATCATAAATTCCACCAGTAATTCTTGCATTACCCTGAACATGTAGTTTTTGTGTTGGACTTGTGGTTCCTATACCGATATTTCCACTATAAGCACCTAAACTTATTGTTCCATCAGCATTTACATCAA
>Ga0209500_10000682_pt1 | contig 28171 bp, 29 predicted proteins | sample S_140212_EF_Meta_FD_187323 | JGI IMG/M metagenome (GOLD analysis project Ga0209500, IMG submission 187323) | Freshwater microbial communities from Lake Simoncouche, Canada to study carbon cycling - S_140212_EF_MetaG (SPAdes) (version 2) | ecosystem: Environmental > Aquatic > Freshwater > Lake ...
GCGACATTCGCTGGAACTTCGAAAAGTTTCTTGTCAACCGTGATGGTGCAGTTGTTGCACGCTTTCACCCAAAGACAGCACCTGATGCACCCGAAGTAATTTCGGCCATCGAATCAGCTCTGTAAAAATCAATCTTCAAGAAGGGCGCTCAGGCCCCCAAAACGAATGATTCGAAATTCTTCGGCAGCCTCAAGTTCGTAACGCGCACCTGTTCCTTGCGTACCACGTCGTATGAACAGATCAATCATTCGTGAAGGATCTCCCGAACGAAGTGCATCCTCTGCAAGTGGTGCTTTCTTTCCGGCTGTACGTGCCTGCATCACTAGTTGGTTTGCATAGTTCAACATCATTGTCACGTGGCATTGGGCTGCCCCTACCTTTTTGTCTAAGACTGAGGAAACATCTACAACATGAGTTATCTCTGTCAGCCTTCGCCCGAAGTACCACCGCTCAAAACATCCGTGCGGCTCAAGTCCATCGCTAAAGTGCTCAGGGTGATGCAGATCGAACTGGCTTGTCCAGAATGCTTCATTGCATGCTTTCGCAACTACTAGATGATCTTCGTTATCTTCGCCGTACATTGAGAACGGATCAAAACTCACGAGTGCGTACGGCTTATACGTACGAATCATTCGAATGATTTTCTCGCGCAGTGCAACTTCACTGACATCACCTAAGACGTCTGTGTTGTAGCCCAATTCAACAATTTCACTGATTCCCAACACTGACGCCGCTGCCTGAAACTGTTCCGTGTTTTTCTCTATTGTCTGGGCTTCTGTTAATCCATGTGAGTCCCAGCGATCATCAGTGACTCGCACACAGACAACTCGCCACCCCATTTCAGCCAACAATGCAATGGTTCCTCCGAGAAAGAAAGCCGGATCATCCGCATGAGGAGACACGAGAAGAATTGTGCGACCCTCGCCTTTTTCAATCTTCATCGTTTCAATTTGCACAGTGTGATTGTAAACCCAGTGAAACTGCTCAATCGCTACTGAGTTAGACTTTCAACCATGGAAAAGCTCGGCATTAATGGCGGCACGCCTGTTCGCGCAACGCCTTTTCCACTCTGGCCTGACTTTGACGACACAGAACGTCAATTGATTCTTGAAGTTCTTGACAGTCGTCAGTGGTGGGCAACTCAAGGAACCAAAGTTAAAGAGTTTGAGCGCCAGTGGGGAGACTTTCATGGCACCGGACCCGCAATTGCAGTAACTAACGGCTCACATACTCTTGAACTCGCTCTATTGGGACTTGACGTTGGCGCAGGTGACGAAGTGATCGTCCCAAACTGGACATTCGTTGCTACAGCGGCAGCGGTGCTGATGGTCAACGCAGTTCCTGTTTTGGTTGACGTGGAATTGGGTACTGGCTGCATTGACCCCGTAGCTGTCGAGGCGGCGATAACTCCAAGAACACGAGCCGTGATTGCGGTACATATTGCTGGACACCCATCTGACATGGATGCGTTATCAAAGATTTGCAAGAAACACGGGTTGGCACTGATTGAAGACTGCGCGCACGCGCACGGAAGTTCGTGGAATAACAAACCCGTGGGGACTCTCGGTGATGCCGGCTCCTATTCTTTTCAATCTTCAAAACTCATGACTGGTGGTGAAGGTGGCGCAGTCATTGCAAAAGACCCGGCCGTCGCTGCGAAGGTTCGTTCATTCTCAGACTGCGGAAGACGCCCAGGTGAATGGTTTTACAGTCATTACGCACTTGGTGGAAATTACAGAATGACGGAATGGCAAGGGGCCATTCTGCTGGCACAACTTGGCCGCTTTGGCGCGCAACAAAACGTTCGTGCAAGTAATGCAAATCTTTTGAATGACGAACTAGCACGTATTCCTGGTGTTCATCCACAGTCGCGAGATCCGCGGTGCACATCGCAGGGTAATTACTGTTATGTCGTTCGCATAGACGAAGAAGAGTTTGGTGCCTCTCGTGAAATGGTCCGTACGGCCCTTCTTGCTGAAGGCATCAGCCTGACCATGTCATACCCAACAATCAATTCACTTGATTTGTTTACCGACCCGAACGGATTTTTACCCCGAGTGAAGTCTCGAGAAGGAATGCAAGATTTTGCGAATCTGTCTCTGCCTGTTTCCCAACGACTAGCTGATGAGACACTATGGTTCACCACATCGGTCTTGATGGGCTCAAGTGATGACACAAGAGATGTTGTGACTGCACTAGAGAAAGTACAACGACTTTCCCACACTCTTAATTCTGGAAAATAAAAGTGGATAACAACTTCACCCCAACTATTTCAGTTCATGAAATGTCAATTCAAGAACTGTTTAGCCAAATCAGTGATGCAACTGTTGTTTACAATGATCCTCCGTGGACTGAACTCTCACTCGTTCTACCGACTCCTGCACAATCAGTTTCAGCATGGAATATGGACCTTGAATACTTAGAGAAAACAGCTTCCTCGATGCACGTTTCCTCAACAGTTGTTGGCGTTGGCGGTGGGACCGCACTCGACACGGCAAAATTTTTGGCATGGAAGCACGGAGCAACCCTGATACAGGTACCGACCATCACCAGTGTTGATGCTGGTTTTACAGATGCAATCGGTGTACGAGTAAATGGAAATGTTCAATACGTCGGAAAAATCATGCCAGAAATGGTTGTACTTGATTTTCCACTGATTCGAAGCGCGCCCAAACATCTGAATCGCGCTGGTGTCGGCGACATACTCTCCTGCCATACGGGGCTCTTCGACTGGAAACTTGCACGTGCGGCAAATCGAGAAGACCGATGGAACGACAGCCTCTATGCATTGGGTAATTCATTACTCAATGAACTCGAGGCCGCAATCGGCGATATCGGTGCAGTCACTGAATCCGGAGTTCGATTCGTAGCTGACGCGTATCGGCGAATCGGAGCAGCGTGCGCAATCGCTGGGCACAGTCGCTTTGAAGAAGGCTCTGAACACTTCTTGGTCTACGCGCTGGAACACCTAACCGGAGATCACTACGTGCACGGTGAAGTTGTAGCTATGGGAGTCGCGGCAATGGCTTCGGTACAAGAGAACGATGTTGATCGAATTCGGAACATCATTTCTCTTTCTGGAGTGCGTGCCAATCCTCATGACATCGGAATCAGTCAGCAACAATTTTTCGACACTCTCAGATCTCTCGCGGAATACACCTCTAGAGAAAAACTTGACTATTCGATAGTCAACACACATGACATCACCGAATCCGAGATTTCTACAGCGTGGAATACGGTCACTTCCTTGCCACGAGTAAACATATGACGAATCCAGAGATTGTGACTCTCGGTTATGGATTTATTGCTGACATGCACATAAAGGCTGCCCGCGAAGTTGGTGTCACCACAGTGGGGATATCGGGCCACAACGGTGACAAGGCCCTCGAATTCGCCAAAAAGAATGACATTTCATACTTCACTGATGATTGGAAACATCTCATCGATACAACAACTGCTGATCTAGTGGTTGTGTGCACGCCTAATTATTTGCACTACGAACAAACCATTTATGCACTCCAGCAAGGCAAGAACGTTCTAGTTGAAAAACCAGCAGCGATGACCACAACTCAAATGCTCGAGATGATGGCAGTTGCTCGTTCGCAGGACAGGCTCCTTGCTGTCGGCCACATGTGGCGCTACCACCCGGATGTCATTGCATTGCGTGATGTGATTAGCAAGGGAGATCTAGGAGCCATTGTTCGCACGCATGGTTATGGCGTTCATGCACACTGGGGACCTGCAGGATGGTTTGTTGACAAGGCACTTGCTGGCGGTGGAGCACTCATTGATATGGGAATCCATGCAATAGACACTGCGCGTTTTCTACTTGGCGATCCCCAACCAGTTCGCGTACAAGCAACTCTGGGATTTGGAAAATACGGTGACTACGACGTCGATGACGATGGCATCGTGACAGTGGACTGGGATAACGGCGTTTGTTCAATCATTGAATCAGGTTGGTGGCAACCAAAGCTTCGTGGGCTTGAGGCAGAAACAGAAGTAATGGGAACAGCCGGATTCCGCAAGATTTGGCCAGACATGCCGCCTGTACCAAAGGGTTACAACCACTGTGAGACCGAAATGTATGCGCGTCAAATTCAAGACGTTGTCACATGTATTTCTTCAGGTGCCACACCTACATGTTCTGCTGAGGTGGGATTTACAGCGCTCGACATTGTCGAGAAGGCTTACAAGGCAGCAGGCGCCTAAAGAATTCCGGCCATAATTTTTGAGCCATACTCTAAGACACGGTCAATCTCTCCGGGGGCTACTCCAGCAGTAACTGTTTCATACCGCTCGTCACCACCTACTTCGTCAAAATGTTCTTGCATAGGCAAATACCGATAACTCGTATTTGCAAGTCCAATAACAAAAGCTCGATCAGACTGAACCAGTTCGCTCCATCGACGTCCAAGTGCAACAAGAACTTCACCAGGCATTGCTAGGAATTTGAGTGTGTCAATCACCAATACCTGAATAGGGAAATTGATAGGCGTCGAAGGCGTAGGACGAGCTTTTCGAGCGGTCAGGCCTAGGTAGTAACAACAAGCAATCATGATGCGTCGCATTTCACTCTCAGACATGTCAAGAGTGATCACCACATGTGAGGCAGCCGCCCAGAGCTGTGACATTGGAACTGTCGTTTGAAAATCAGCGCCAAGAAACTCTTTCAAGTCAGCAATGCTCTTAGCTAACCGAATCTCAGCAGCACTTTCATCCAGTCCCCCATTGTTTGGCAACAACTCCAACGCTGAAGACTGCATACCGAGAAGACCGTCATCAACGGCTGAAGAATTATCAGATAAGTCAGTCATGATGCCGATTACTGCTTCCGCAAGTTGTGCCCCAATTTTTTGGGTGTCATCGAAAGAACTGTTGCAATAACCCCGAGGATCTAATGCATCCCGCTGTGGTGATGTTGTCGGGACAATGTCACCTTCGGTTGTATTGATGAAGAGTGGGGTCACCCCGGGCATGACTTTTCTAATAAAGCGCTTTGCTTCTCCGGGGTAATCCGCCGACACTTCCGGGTTGTCCCAGCCCAAGGTTGTTGGGTGGCATCCACTGCCAAAAAGAACTGCAAACGGGGAATCGGTCTGAGAGTCAATAGCCAACAGAACAGGGATGCGTGTATCTACTTCTTGAATATCGTTCGGTTTCCAGCGATTAAATCCAATGCGGGCATCGCCATAGCCACTAACAATGCGCGCTGGGCGTCGTGAATGAAACGCCTCAATACCTGCTTGGACCAGTGCATCAGTCAGTTGCTGGGAAAACTGTTGCACCCCTATTGCTGACCCAGATGGGTCGTACGGCACAGGTGCTGAATGCGTATGTGATGCGGCCAGCAGTATCCGATTGGTGTCGATACCAGTAGCCAGATGAATCTGTTCAACAACATCCTTCGTAACCGGAGCTGCCATTGCAATGAGATCTGCAGTAATGACCAACAACGGGTCATCTTCACCAATACACAGTGCAACAGTTTCTATTGCATCGTGAACAGACTCAGACGGCGTAATTCTCTGACCGAATCCGCCAAGCATGACTGGATAAGACGGCGTGATATCTACTGATGCGACACCAACAAATGTAGTAATCATGTTTCCCCCGAGTAAGCCTCAGTAGCGAAACTAAGCCTTTTCGGCAGCAACAAACGAGTCGAGCACGGTTCCGCTCTCAACACTTGTAATCAACGCATAACGCGGGAAGTCATGATTGTGAACAACAACGTGCCACAACCGTTGTGTGTCAACAAGAAATCGAGAACCCTTGCTTAGCGGCACACGGCGTTCTGTTGTCCGGTCTGGCAAGCCATCTGGACCATTGTCCATCAGCAACATATAGCTATCGGGGCTATCAGTCAGTTCTAGCCACGTGCGAACGACCCAGCCTTCATTGTCTGGATTGAAGCGATTGTTGTCATCACGGTGAATACTGCGCAAAGCCTGCTCGTGATTTTGCGGCTCTAGTTTGATGATGCGCACGCGACCGAAGTTTGCACCAATGGAATCAACGTATTTCTTCAGTGTTGGAGCAGATGCTGCATTCGAAGTCCACAGTGCATCTTTGTCGGTTTTGCCCTTGTCCCAAAAACCACGGCAATCAAGTTCACCGTCGGCTGATGCAAGTGGCGCAAAGTTTGTGTCGCCACCACTCTTCCAATCCATGTACTCAAGTGATTCCCATTCTGATGCAGGAACATCAAACGGCGCGTTACGTAATGCAACAAAACCAGTCTCAGCTAAACAATCGAGACGAACATGTGGAGTGTGCAATGGGATTGCAACGGACCAGTGTTCTTGTGTCGGCCAGAATGCGGTGCTCATAAGTTCATTGTACGGAGTTGTGAGTACTAAATGGAAGGACCAATGTCATGGTTGCATAGTGGTAGTTGCGCCTATCGGCACAAAACCCGTAGCTGGCGGTAGTAACAACACTGTTCCTGCATCAACACGATCTGGGTTCTTGATTTTGTTCAGCGCAACCAGAGCCGGTGCACTGATTTTCAATTTGAAAGCAATTCCGTACAACGATTCACCAGGAAGAACCGTGTACTGCAATGGAGGTGCAGTGTTGGCTGGAGAAATAGTTGTACTCGTAGTCGTCGTGGCAACTTGCGTGGACGATGATGACTCGCCATCAGTCAATAAGTACGAAAAGAATGCAAGCAATCCGAACAAGCAAGTGCTCCACAACAGATACATATGAAGTCGAGTGCGAAGAAACATTCTTGCCATGTTATGTCGGTCACAGCCTCATGTGCATTACGCCCCATAAGAGAATTCGGGGGGCACTGTTCTAATCTGTATGTTTCATGACTCCTGAGACTCGCTCCTTCCCCGGCGCTGAACGCCCAGCCCGTTCATACCGACACAATGCCGATGGCGTTGATCTTGCGGTCTATGAATGGGGCTCCGAATCAAACCCGCCACTCTTTCTGGTTCATGGTGGGTCTGACTTTGCTGGCACCTTCGACGTTTTCGCCCCTCTAATTGCCGCTGCTGGATACCGCGTCGTTGCTTGGGACCATCGCGGTCATGGCGACAGCCAACACGCCGCTCTCTACGGATGGGACGCAGATATTCGTGACGCGCTCTCAGTGATGTCTGCAATCACGAATAAGGCTGCTCCGGTCATCGCGCATTCAAAGGGCGGCGCGCTAATGATGCAGCTCGCCGATTCTTGCCCGTATCGCATTTCTGCAATGGTGAACATTGACGGCATGCCGAGCAAGCGTCGTATGCCAGATGTTCCCGATCATGATCAGTCGCGATTGCTTGCAGACTCAATTGGATCATGGCTTGATTTTCGTCATGAAGCTGCTGCATCAGAACGCAAGCCAGGAACTTTGGTTGACCTCGCGCAACGCAGAGGAAAAATGAACCCACGTCTTTCTATTGACTGGCTTGAATATCTCGTCACAATCGGCGCACAACAAGATGCAGATGGTTGGCGTTGGAAACTTGATCCCACAATGCGCTTCGGCGGCTTTGGCCCCTGGCGTCCTGAATGGGCATCATTACGAATGGCAGCACTCACCCAGCCATTCCTCGGATTACTCGGCACCTTTGATGAGCCGATGGGTTGGGGTGCTCGCCCACGTGATGTGTTGCCGTGGATCCCTTCCAGTGGACGACTTGAAGTTCTTGAAGGCATCGGTCACTTCATTCACATTGAAGAACCCGAAAGAGTCAGTCAAATGATTTTGGAGTTCTTGTCATGAACACAGTGATTCTGCAACACAACAAAGTCACTCTTGCATTGCATGAAGTTCGCCCCGGAACTGGTCGCCCTCTTTTATTCCTTCACGGACTTGGTGAAAGTGCAGCCATGATGTCGACACTGTCTGTCAACTGGGCTGGCCCAGTGTGGGCACTTGATTTCACGGGCCACGGCGATTCATCTGTCCCTGCGGGCGGCGGTTATTCCTCTGAAATCCTTATGGCAGACGCTGATATCGCCCTTCGCCACATTGGAGAAGCCACCGTTGTTGGCAGAGGACTTGGCGCCTACATTGCGTTTCTTATTGCAGGTGCTCGACCATCATTGGTTCGCGGTGCAGTGTTGCTTGATGGTCCGGGACTTGCTGGTGGAGCAATCCATGCAACATCAAATACCGAAATCACATCGGGCGGAGATCGCACAGGAACAACACCAGACCCATGGGCACTGATTGAGTTGTCGCGCGATGCACGGCCACCGACATACACCACAACATTTGCACGCCTCGCTGTAAGTGGCTCAGGAATTGCAGACCCTATTGCTGTCACATGCAAAGTGTCACCACCATGGGTGGAAGCAATTCGTGCAGAACCTGGCGTGATGATCGACATCACCCTGCAAGATGCACTGGATATTTACGCGACAGTTTAAATATCGCGTTGGGTGACAGCGTCGGCGAGATTAAGAAGGGCTTCACGCGCTGTGCCCTGAATCAGTTTCTTATCTAAAGAGGCAACTGCTTCGTCACGCAACGAAACGATAAGCGATTCCATTTCAGCAACCGCGCCAGTTGCTGACACAACTTCTTGTACTGCTGAGACATCATCATGTGACATACCCGGAGTTCCGATGGTGTCAAGAATCTTTAATTGCGATGCTGATGCGAGCGCATACGCACGAGCCAACATTGGAGTTGGTTTTCCTTCCAGAAAATCTCCACCAACAGGTTTGCCTGTGATCGCGGAATCTCCGAATGCGCCCAACATGTCATCACGCATTTGAAAAGCATCACCAAGCGGCAAACCGTATGCAGACAGCATCGGCAACAACGCTGACCCTGCTTCTGCATTTGCCGCGACAGCACCAAGGTGCAACGGGCGTTCAATGGTGTACTTGGCGCTCTTGTAACGACAAATTCGTTCAGCTATTTCAATACGCCGCTCTCTGCGTGCTGACCCGAGGGTGTCGAGATACTGGCCAATATTCATTTCCATACGGAGGTCATGCCAAATAGAACGCGCAGCAGGTGACACGTCGTCCATCAACTTGTCAGACATGACATATGTGATGTCGCCAATAAGAATTGCTGCGCCTTCGCCGAATCGGCGTGATTCCCCTGCCATTTGTTCAGCTGTGTGCATAACCGCCATGCGCCGGTGAGTAGTGGTGTTACCTCGACGAGTTTCCGCATCATCAATCACGTCATCGTGAAAGAGAGCAAATACGTGTAGCAACTCAATTGCTGCACCAATACGAAACTGTTGGCTGTCAGCCGGATCGCCACCTGCAGCAACCCAGCCCCAATGGGCGAATTGCGGCCGTAGACGTTTGCCACCACCGAGAACTAAAGATTCAATCTCATCGAAGACTCTTTCAAGATCTTCATCAATTCGAGTCCATGTCTGTCGCTCATTGTCGACAGCAGTTGTCAGGACTTCATCTACGCGCGAAATGATTGCGCTGGCTTCGCTCATTCGTCTTCGTCGTCTTCTTCATCGTCTTCGTCATCATCATCATCATCGAAATCTGACTCGTCAAATTCAATATCAGCGATAAGTGTGTCAACAGTGAGTTGAGCAGCCGTAATTCGTTCGTTGCACCATGTAATAAGAAACGAAGCGCGCTCTACTTTCGTGGCCAACACATCAACATCAATTGAACTTGAATCAAGTTGAGACAGGATTGATTCAATCTCGGTCATTGCTTCTGCATACCCTGCTGGTGCAGCTTGTGATGTTTTCTTAGCGGCCATTAGGCAACTCCTTCTACTGTGCTGGTGATGCTGCCGTCGGCAAGCGCTGTGACAACGGTGTCACCTTTTTTGATATTTGAAATTGAACGAACAACATTGCCTGATGAATCACGCGTGATGCTCCAACCGCGCGCCATGGTGGTCACTGGGTCAAGCAAACGTACTGATGCGGCATGCATCATGAGTTTTTGAGTTTGACGTTCAAGAGTTGTCCGAGGCCGGGTGCGAAGGCGTTCTACTGATACTGCGATACGAGATCGAGCACGCTCCACAGCTGTTTGCGTAAGAGACCGCAACGAACCGGCACTGTATGAGAGTTCTGACAGAAAGCTCTCAACAATGGCGATGACTAATTGTGCGCATGCGGTCGGAGTTTTGACAGCAGTATGGGAAACGATGTCAGCAATACTTGTATCAATAGCGTGGCCAATACCTGTGAACACCGGATGTGAACACTTCGAAATCGCCATTGCGATCTGTTCATCATCAAATGCAGCAAGGTCGCCTTTCGAACCACCACCACGCATCAACATCACGAGATCAATGTCATCTCGGCGTGACAATGAATTAAGTGCAGCCACTATTTGTGGCACAGCTGCGTCACCTTGTACTCGAACATCAAAAAAGGAGATGGTGAAGCCAATACCCGATTGAGTGAGGTGCTGTTGCGCATCTGCCCACCCAGCAGCTTGGCTGGATGAAATGATTCCGAGTCGCAACGGAACTAAGGGAACTGGAATTCTCTTGTTGATTTTGTCAACGCCCTTCTCCATGAGGACGCGCAGTAGTTCTTCTCGCTTTGCCGCAACATCACCAGCAGAGAATTGTGTGTCGACATCTGTGGCAATGAGATTCAGTTTTCCGAACGGGCCGTAATACTCCACGCGACCAAAGAGACGAACCTTGAGGCCGTCTTTCAGTTCAATTCCTTGTTGACGCAATTTGGCTTGCACATTACGTAGTGGGCCAGCGAACAAGTTGATATTCAGTTGAGCTTTTACACCGTCAATGTTTTCAATCAATGTGAAATAAGCGTGAGGGTTTGGTTTACGCAAACCCTGAATTTCACCTTCGACCCAGACACCCTCATCAAACGATGCCTTGAGAACGTGATTGAGGACTTCAGTAAATTGACCGACACTGAATGACGGAACCCCATTGATGAATTCGACCTCGGATGCCATTGTGTCTACTCTACGGAAGGCGCAGACAGTCCGAAGGAACCACCGGCACGAACTTGTGATGCGTACATGGCATCCAGTGCCATCAGTTCATCATGCGTTCCCTGTTCCATAATGAGACCGTCATCAAGGACGACGATTCGGTCTGCGTCGCGAATGGTAGATAGTCGGTGGGCAATCACAATGGCGGTTCGGCCATGCAGTGCTGATTCCAGCGCCTCTTGCACCAATGCTTCGTTCTCATTGTCAAGGTGACTCGTTGCTTCATCAAGAATCATGATGGCTGGGTTCTTCAGCAACATTCGAGCAATAGCTACGCGCTGCTTTTCTCCACCTGATAAGCGGTACCCGCGCTCGCCAACCAATGTGGCATACCCATCTGGCAAGCCGGCGATGGTGTCGTGAATACGCGCTGCCACGCAAGCAGCCTCGATGTCGGCCTGCGTGGCATCGGGCTTGGCATAGCGAAGATTGTCGCCAATCGATTCATGAAAGAGATGCGGGTCTTGAGTAACAACGCCAATTGCATCGTGCAAAGTGTCCCCCGTCAAGTCACGAACGTCTATTCCATCAACCCGCACAGCGCCTTGCGTGACGTCATACAAACGCGGAACCAAAGTCGCAAGAGTGCTCTTGCCAGATCCGCTTGACCCAACAATTGCAACGGTTTCTCCGCTAGCAATCTTTAGCGAAAGGCCCTTCAATACATCTACATCAGGGTCACTGCTGGTTGAGCCAGGAGCTTCCAACGAAGCGACAGATGATTCTGATGCAGGTGGATATCGAAACACCACATTGTCGAATTCAACTTCGCCGCGTGGGTCAACCAGATCAACTGCACCTGGGCGATCAAAAATTGCAACGGGTGCATCAAGAACTTCAAACACCCGATCGAACGACACAAAAGCAGTGATTACTTCAATACGTGCGTTGGTCAGCCCAGTAAGCGGTTGATAAATACGTTGCACGAATGCCGCCATTGCAACAAGTGTTCCCGCAGAGATTCCACCAGACACCACCAGGTGTGCGCCGATGCCATAAATAGCTGCGGCCCCCATTGCGCCAACAAGACCAAGCGCAACGAAAAACACGCGACTGTAAAGAGCAGCCTTAATTCCCGTATCACGAACTCCGGCAGCGCGACCAGAGAACGTTGCAACTTCACGCTCGCGACGTCCGAATAATTTCACAACCATTGCACCAGCAACATTGAAACGCTCATTCATTTGCGTATTCATTTCGGCATTTATATCCATCTGCTGACGAGCGATGGAACCCAGTTTTTGTCCAACTCGTTTTGCGGGAACAATAAACAAGGGCAAAACAATGAGCGACAGCAACGTTAAACGCCACTCAAGTGCAATCATCGCTGCCAAGGTTGTAGCCAACACCACAATGTTGGAGACAACACTTCCCAAAGTATTCGTTACCGCGTTTTGTGCGCCAACCACATCGTTGTTCAGGCGGCTAGTGAGCGCACCAGTTTGCGTACGAGTAAAGAACGCAATGGGCATCTGTTCCACTTTGTCGAATAATGCAACTCGTAAGTCGTATATGAGGCCTTCACCAATTCGTGAGCTCAACCACCGCTGAACGATTGCCAGTCCGGCATCTGCAATTGCAGCAAATACAAGAATGATGGCAAGTGTCGTGATGAGACCCCGATTTGCTTGCGGAATAGCCCGATCAAGAATGGCCCGAAACAGCAAAGGCGGTGCAAGGGCCAATAGTGCTGATACGCAGATAGCGGTGAGGAAAACAATGATGTCCGTGCGATATGGACTGGAAAAAATCCAGACCCTTCGCAAGGAGGCCCGCTGAACTTTTGCGCCCTTTACGGCGGCACCATCTCCTGGCAACATCATGTGAGGACCCATACGCACACCATTGAGGCTACGGGCGTTCCTACGCCTAGTGTTCATAACTGTGATGCGTCGTTGTCTTGCCATAAGTGCTCTTCTCGTGTTGGCAACCGCCTGTTCCTCTGGCGCTAGCTCATCCGACACCACGTCTGATACCCCTACGCCGCCGTCCACTCTCTATGCGCCTGCCGAAGGTGGCACCCTCAAGTGGAAATCCTGTTCAGGTGATTCTCTTGATCCCTTGATGTGTGCTCGTTTAAGCGTGCCGTTTGACTACAACAACCCCTCAAAAGGTTCGTTCTCACTCAAACTTGTGAAGCATCCAGCAAATATCCGCACGCAACGAGTCGGTTCAATGCTCGTAAACCCTGGTGGGCCAGGCTTTGGGGGAACTGATCTTCCCGAAAATCCTGACTCGTATTTCAGCACCACTCTTATAGACACCTTCGACATCATCGGGTGGGACCCGCGAGGTACTGGCGAATCAACGCCAGCAGTTGATTGTGTCGACAACTACGACAAATACTTCACCTTGGACCCATCTCCACAGACCGAGGCACAGCATCAGGCTTTGGTTGACATCTCAAAAGCGTTCAATGATGAGTGCGAGAAAATGAGTGGAGAAATTCTGCCGTACATCTCCACCAATGCAACCGCTCGTGACATGGACATGATTCGCGCAGCACTTGGCGAGCAGAAAATTACCTACTTTGGTTTTTCATACGGAAGTGAATTGGGAGCCACATGGGCCACCATGTTCCCAAGCACCGTGCGCGCAGCAGTTCTTGATGGCGCAACTGACCCAACGTCGAACTACATGCAGGGCGGCCTCGACCAAGCAAAAGGATTTGAAACTGAATTCACAAAATTCCTCGCTCAATGTTCTGCAAATAAGAAGTGCCCTTTCTACAACAACGGCAATGCTGAGGATGCTTTTGACACACTGATCAAAGAGCTTGACGCACGACCACTCGTCGTCTCAAAGAATCGCGCTTCGGTGAACCAAGCAATTGCGTATACGGCAGTCTCGCAGGCAATGTATTCATCAACAATGTGGGCTGACCTTGAGACAGCACTCAGCAAAGCACAAAAAGGCGACGGCTCCGGATTGCTCTCACTTTTCGATTCGTACTACCAACGCACGCCAGACGGAAAATACGGCAATGAATTAGAAGCGTTCAATGCCATCATGTGTCTTGATGACCCAGGTCCGAAAACAGTTGAAGAAACTGATTCCTACATTCCAAAATTCTTAGAGGTCGCGCCTCGGCTTGGTATCAGTTTCACTGGTGGTTATGGCTGCGTCTTTTGGCCAGCTAAGCCAGACCCACGTATTGAAATCACTGGCAATGGTGCCGGCCCCATCATGGTTGTGGGCACCACTGGTGATGCCGCTACTCCACTTGCAAGTTCACGAAAGATGGCATCAACTCTTGAAGATGGCCGCCTCATCGTGGTGACCGAAGATCGCCATACTGGTTACGGCGCAAACGATTGCGTCGTCAAGGCAGTTGATAACTACCTCATCACAACGAAAGTTTCCTTCGCTGAAAAAGCCTGCTAACGATTCATCGTTAGCACTGTCGTACTGGAGGAAGGAGGGGGATTTGAACCCCCGGAGAGTTACCCCTCAATGGTTTTCGAAACCATCCCATTCGGCCGCTCTGGCACCCTTCCGTGTGAAAAAGGTTATCGGTGTGAATGGCCATGCCCACTTAGGGAACTAGGCCAACTGATTCGCTTTGTTCGGTTGGAAGATTGACACAGCAGCAGCTGCAACTGCGAAACAAATTGCCACTTTCCAACCGTTACGGAATCCGTCGATTCCTTCAGTCTGTGATTGCACAGTAACTACAAGAGCCACACCAACAGCTGCACCCACTTGACGGAAGGTGTTGTTAATTGCGCTACCCACTGCGAATCGATTCTGTGGCAAACGAAGAACCGTGCACGCAGACAACGCAGGGAATGTTGCGCCGAGTCCAATTCCGAGGAAAAACATTATTGGCAAGAACGGAAACCACGGTGTTGGATTCGTATGCAGAAACAACACAGAGGCCATCACGGTGCTTGCCATAATCATTGGTCCCGCAATGAGAAGCCGTCTGTAACCAATAGTCGCCATCCTTCGACCAACAATCATCGACGTGACAGCAACGGTGATTGGCGAAAGAACTGAGAACCAACCGGCCTTTGTTGCACTGAACTGCCAAACGGTTCGCTGAAACAAAACGTTGTTTAAAATATTTCCGCTGAATGCAGCGCCATAGAGAAAAGTTGAAATATTTGCCAAGGTAAACGTGCGTTCCTTAAACAACTCAGCAGGTAATAACGGGTCACTGTGATGAACAGACCTCCATGCAACGATCAACCCTAACGACAATGCAATTGCAAACAGTGAGAGTACAGATGAGTCGGCCCATCCCATAGTTTCCGAACGTGAAATTCCCCATACCAATGAGCCAACTGCAACAGTGAACACGACTGCAGCCAAAATGTCTGGTCTCGAACCTTTCATTCGTGGTGATTCAGATGTCACCCGCCATGCAAGAACCAAGGTGATGAAACAAATGGGAACGTTGATCCAGAATGCCGAACGCCATCCAAATGAGGAAACAAAGAATGCTCCGAGTGTTGGACCAGATGCGACGCCAAGTGCACCAATAGAACCAACCCACGCCATTACTTGTCCACGCTTTTCTGCCGGGAACACACCCAGCAACAAACCGGTGGATGCTGGCACCATCATTGCTCCACCGATTCCTTGCACAGCTCGACCAGCAATCAGCAATCCCATCGTTGATGCAATTGCGCACAACAATGAACCGACCAAGAAAAACCCGGTACCAGTGATGAAGAATCGCTTGCGGCCGATTTGATCCGCAAGTCGACCAGACACCACGAGCAACGACCCAAACAAAATGGAATACGCGGTGACTACCCACGCAACGGTTGTTGCAGGATCTTTCGGAAAGCTTTTATGAATTTCAAAAAACGCCACATTCACAATGGACAAATCCAATGCCGATATATAACTAGCGATGGCACACACAGTAAACGTGGCCCACGGACTAAAAACTTTACGAGTCGGTGCGTCAGTTATTGACATGAATTCCCCCCGGACCATGAATGCTTTTCAGCGAATAGCCAACGGTACTACGGGTTCTTATTTCATCATTAGTTGCAGCCATGTCACCACCCTGCGAATCGTTAGTCTTACGTTTGTGACGCAAATCGATTCAGATACATCGGGGACTACCCCGGCTCGTCGGAAGCGTTCTGATGGTTTACGCACTATTCAGCGCGTCTTGAAGGCAGCTGAAGATGAAATGGCTGAATTTGGTTTCATCAAGTTCAACTTGGATCGTGTGATGGAAAAATCTGGAGTCGCTCGTAGTTCGGTGTACCACCACTTCGGCGGCCGTGATGGCGTTATCGCAGCATTGGAGACAACCAGCACAATGCGTTCTCTCGAGAGAGGAACAGCAGAGTTCGAAGCCTTTCTTGACACATTGACTTCAGGTGAAAAAGCCTTTGAACTCATCGAACTTGGTGTGCGATCTTTCAACTCGTCAGAGAACAGAAGTTTGCGACAGCGAAGAATTTCCTCGTTAGCGGCTTCCCATAACTCTGCTGCAATTAGAGAAGTACTCGCTAATGAACAGCAGACCGGCACGGAGGTGCTCGCTCGGGTCATTGAAAAAGCCCGAGACAACGGATTGTGTAATCCAATCGAACCAATTCTCGGTGTTGCCTATGTCATCCAATCGATGCTGGTTGGCCGAATCCTTGTTGACATCTCAGAGGACCCTGCCCTTGATACTCAATGGGAAGACGCCGCAATTGCGACTCTGCGCCAAATCTTGAGGCCTACCTAGACAAACAGACAGCCAACATTTTCTCTGAATAGTTCTACGAACGTTTAGAGGCGAAGAACTCTTTCAGCAATGCTGCTGATTCTTCGGCAAGCAATCCGTGTTCTACAGGTGGGTTGTGGCCAAGGCGCGGGTCGCTCATCACGTTGTACAAACTTGCGGTAGCACCCGCTTCAAAGTTGGCAGCGCCATAGACAAGGCGACCAATGCGCGATGATTGCGCAGCACCTGCACACATGACGCACGGTTCCAATGTGACAACAAGTGTGCATTCGTCTAAACGCCAGCTACCAAGCTTCTGACTTGCATCGCGCAATGCCAACACTTCAGCATGAGCCGTTGGGTCGTTCGCGAATTCTCGTTCGTTGTGACGGCGCGCAATAATTTCGCCGTTGTGAAGAACCACAGCGCCCACCGGTACGTCGCCGTGTGCAAAGGCAAGGCGCGCTTCTTCAAGGGCAACCTGCATGGCTTCGAGATGAATGTTCGACTGATCTGTCATGGCGGAAGGGGTGGGATTCGAACCCACGGAAGCTTTCACTTCACACGCTTTCCAAGCGTGCCGGTTCGGCCGCTCTCGCACCCTTCCAGGTGGTTGTATCGCTACAACTACGGGTGGTCAGGCTAACTGGCTTGTACGCTGGAACCCTCAACGACTTCGGGTTCGCCCGTGGGTGGTGAGGTGGCGGTCGGGTCCTGTGCGACGATCGCCCGTAAACCAGGTCAGGTCCTGACGGAAGCAGCCTCCACGCGGGAACGATCGTGCGCCGCAGATCGCCTGGCCGTCACTTCACTATCCACGGACCAGCCAGAACAAACTCTTAGGGGTCAACATGTCAAAAAATAAATGGATCGCTCCAGTCGCAATTGTCTCTGGAATTCTCCTTCTCATCATCCTGACACTCACTAGTTCATACAACGGTCTTGTAGATCGTGAGCTCAAAGTAGATCAATCAGTTGCTGACCTTGATGTGCAGTTACAGCGCCGCTTTGATCTGATTCCTAATCTTGTGAAGTCAGTTGAAGGGGCTCTTGAACAAGAGCGCGCAATCATCGGAAAAGTCACAGAAGCTCGTACAAAGTATGCGAGTGCAGCCTCTGGCAATGACCGTGTTGCTGCAGCTGGCGAACTTGAAGGCGCATTGTCACGCTTGCTTGTTGTCGTAGAGAGCTACCCACAAGTTGCAAGTTTGCAGAACGTTCGCGACCTACAAGTGCAATTAGAAGGCACCGAAAACCGAGTAGCGCAAGCACGCCGTTCATACAACGAAACAGTCACAGATTTCAATCGTGCTGTCCGACGTTTCCCACGCTCCATCATTGCTGGAATTTTTGGGTTCGAAAAGCGAACCTTGTTTGAAGCAGCCGCAGGTGCAGACGTAGCCCCAACTGTGGATCTCAATCCAGGTGGCTAAGAAAACTTTCTTTCTTTCGGCACTATTTGGCGTCATTCTTCTTGGTTGTTCATTTACTGCTGCCTCGCTACCTGAATTCACCGCTCCAGTTGTCGACGCAATCGGGAGAGTCTCTGCTGAAACAGAAACACAAATCAATAGTGAGTTGATTTCGTTTCAACAATCTGGTGGCCCGCAAATTGCAGTAGCAGTTGTCGACACCACTGGTAACGCGACTCTCGAGAATTACTCCATTGATCTTGCACGCTCGTGGGGCATTGGCGACAAAGAAAGAGACAACGGTGTACTCGTTCTGATTGCGCTTACAGACCGCACCTTGCGCATTGAAGTTGGTAGCGGAGTTGAAGGTGAACTCACCGACATCACAGCGGCAGGAATTGTCGACTCCGTCATGCTCCCTCGTTTGCGTGCAAACGATGTCGATGGTGCAGTGCGCGATGGAGCACGTGCTGTGATGCAGGTGTGGCGTGGAGAGAACATAGTTTCTGAACCGATTGCTCCAAGCAACACCATCACTGAAGCAACGCCACAGCAATCAATTTTCGGCATCATTCTGTTCTTCGGACTGATCATTCTGTTCGTCACGCTTGCGGTACGCGGAAAGCGAAACGGTGGAGGCATGCTCGGACCTTTTGCTGCAGGAACCATCTACGGAGGAGGCTTTGGTAATCACCGTGGCGGATTCGGTGGCGGGTTTGGTGGTTTCGGTGGTGGAGGCGGCGGCGGTTTTAGCGGCGGCGGAGCAGGCGGGAGTTGGTAATGGCTCAGTGGTGGAAAGACAATGCTGATCAAGTTGCAGAGGCAATTGATACGGCCGAGCGCAGTAGTGGTCACCAGATTTTGGTACGCGTTGGACCTCTTGGAAGACACCCCGCACGAGTGGCCGACAAAATCGCAACCCGTTACACGGCAGCCTCGCTGGTGTTTTGCGTTGACCCCAACCGGCGCGTCTTTGAAGTCCGTTGGTCGCAGTCACTGCAACTTGACCCGATTCGTGCAACGGCCTCGGTGCAAGAACACCTTCGCGATCATGATCTACCGAGCGCCATCACTGCGCTGGCAGCTCTGCTACCTCACCAAGAAGAGGGAGTCGAATTCCCCGACATCATTGAGGAAACTGACTAGCTACGAACGGCGACCGACCATGGCGCGTTCTGTGCGTTCCACTAGGTCGGTCATGTTCAGTTGTTTTGCAATTGCGCCCAAGTCTTTTGTTGGGCCGCGCCATTCCCAGTCATCTACGGAACCAAGTGGCACATCGTCAGACACATCCGTAACAACTGTTGCAACTTGTTTGAATAGTTCTGCCATCGGGCGTTGGTCGCGCAGTGTTGCTGCAAGCTTTGCTGCACCGCGCACAACAACTCCATCGGTCGCCCATTGCGCTTCACTGTCTGGAATGTCATCTATATGTAGGTAACGCGACAACACTGATGTTGCGCTCTTTGCTCCCCACCCTGGCAAACCGGGGAAGCCATCTGCTGTGTCGCCGACAAGTCCCAGCCAGTCCGCGATGCTTGCAGGACCAACACCGAACTTTTCGATGATTGCAGTTTCGTTCACAATGAGATCATTGCGACGGTCGTACTGCACAACGCGGTTGCCGACTACACATTGACCGAGATCTTTATCGGGCGTAATCATCTGCACCTGATCAACACGGTCGTCCAGTGACGCAATCAATGCGCCTGCAGCTAGACCATCGTCTGCTTCGTACTTCACCATTGGCCACACCGGAACACCGAGCGCGCGTAATGCGTCTTCCATAAGAGGAATTTGGTCGAGAATTTCGGCTTCCATTCCATCAGATGTTTTGTAACCCTCATACATCTGGTTACGAAAACTTTCGATCACGTGATCTACGGCGACTGTGACATGCGTTGCGCCGCCAACAAGTAACAGCAACGTTGAGGTCACCACGCCGCGAGTTGCAGCCAACGGTGGTGGACTGCTGTGACGAACGGCCTGACCAAAGTGTTGGCGGTACAGCTCGTAGGTTCCGTCGATGAGATGAACAATCATGGTGCTTCAGTATCGCAGGGTTGGTTGTCGTTGCCGTAAAAACCCAATACCATTGCCGATATGGGAAATGGTTGCGTGCGCAACTATATCCACTGATCCGAAAGGTCCACATATGCCTGCAGTTACCGCCGATACCCTCACGCTTCCCCGTATTGAAGCGCCAACCGTTCTTGCCAAGGATCGCGCCCTGATTTCACTCACCACTGCCCCGAGTGGTTTCGAAGGCGAAGGCTTCCCTGTGCGCCGCGCATTTGCCGGCATTCCGAAAGAAGTACTTGATCCGTTCATCATGATGGACCAAATGGGTTCAGTTGATTACCCGCCATATGAAGCGCGCGGAACTGATTGGCATCCACACCGTGGTTTCGAAACTGTCACGTACATCATGGACGGCGCATTCATTCACCAAGACTCTCACGGTGGTGGCGGAATCATTAAGGACGGTTCAACGCAGTGGATGACTGCTGGTGGTGGCATCTTGCATATTGAAACTCCCCCAGAGCAATTGGTAATCAGCGGTGGATTGTTTCACGGCTTGCAATTGTGGGTGAACTTGCCCGCAGCACAAAAGATGGTTTCACCTGCGTACCAGAACCTTGATGCAGATCAGGTGAAATTGTTTACTACTCCCGATGCCGGAACATTGGTACGTCTTATCGCGGGCAACATTGCTGGTATTCAGGGGCCTGGTTCAACACGCACACCAATCGTTATGGCACACGCAACAATTCTTCCCGGTTCACAAATGGTGCTCCCGTGGAATCCGGCATTCAATGCGCTTGCTCACGTGGTGAAAGGTTCTGGCTTTGTCGGTATTGATCATCATTCATTCGGTGTCGGACAAACAGCTGTATTCGGTACTGGTGATTCCATCACGTTGGCAGCGTCACCACATGAAGCACTTGAAGTGATCTTGCTTGGTGGCCAACCAATTGGTGAACCAGTGGAGCAATATGGTCCGTTCGTTATGAATACGCGTGCAGAACTGCAGCAAGCTATGGATGATTACCAACGTGGCCGTTTGGGCACAGTGCCTTCTGGCGGCGTGCAGCCATATCGCGGCCCACGCAAATAGTTAGCTGACCTGCGTCAGTCCACCGTCGACAACAAAAATTTGTCCGGTGACATATTTGTTACGCACCAAAGCAAGAACTGCTTCTGCACAATCATCTGCTGTAGCTGAACGCTTCAACGGTGCCATTGCAGCAACACCTGCATGTTGATTCGCCCAGTCTTTGGTCCATGGCGTTTCCACCAAGCCGGGTGCAACTGCATTGTGACGAACTGGTCCGTGGCTCTTTGCCATGAGGCGAGTCATCTGGTTCAGTGCTGCCTTTGTCATTGAATATGCGATGGAAGAACCCATGGGGCGAACCCCAGCAACTGAAGTGATGTTGACAACGTTGCCATCTTCAGACTTAAGCAAATGTGGCATCGCCATTTTTGTAAGTTGCCATGTACCGAACACGTTCACTTCAAATGTGCGCTCGAAGATTTCGTCTGTGAGTGCTTCAAGGTCTCCGTGCGGAACCAATGTGGTCCAGCCCGCATTGTTTACAAGAAGATCTAACTTGCCGAACTTTGCGATGGTGCCGTTGATGAGATTCTCGCACTGAGCTTTGTCACTGATGTCGGCTTGTATATAGATGGCGCCATTCGGAAGCGATGCAGCCAGTTTCTCCCCTGCCTCAACAGAGCTTGCAGAGTTCACAACGACATGCGCACCCAATTCAGCTAAGCGTTGTGCGGTGCGTTCACCGATACCACTTGATGAACCGGTGACGATTGCAACCATTCCTGATAATTCCGACATGTGAAACCCCTTACGTGTGTGAGGTCATCGTAGAACAGCAACGAGTGTTCCGGCGATGAGAAAGGGGCCGAACGCGAAATGCGTGTTTCTGCTGGCCTTTCGTGTCGCCAGCAGCGCCACTGCAAAAAGGCCACCAACGAGAAAAGAAGCGAAGAGGCCAACCAGGACGGCTTCGTAGGAAAGCCAACCGAGATAGAGACCAAGTAAGCCACCAAGCCCAACATCGCCTCCACCCAAGTCACCGCGAGACAAGACCTCAAGAACGCGCAACATGCACCACATGCCGAGCCCACCAATGAACATGCCAAAGACTGAGCCTGTGTCGTCAAAGAATGCTGAAAGAACGAGGAGCGGCATTGCTACTGCGATGGTGCGATACACAATGCGCCGCGGAAGTAGGTGCGTATCGATATCAATGAGAGATAACCACATGCCAGCGCCGACCAACACGCCGTATGTCAAGACTGTCAGATCATGTGCGAATTGCTTAGCGAGCAAGAAATACAAGGTTGCATTTACTGCGATGACGATGGGAGTTATTGCAACTGTGTCTGTGAAGTGCGATTCACCGAAAGTTTTACCGGCTGCGCGAAAGCGAGCAATATCAGTACGTGCGCGTGTAATTGCTTTGTAGCCGCTAGCGGCACCAATGAGTGTAAAAACAATGTCACGCATGTGACATGTCTACAACTATTCCTGAACGAGTTCGATCAGTGTTCCGAAGCTGCCCTTTGGGTGAATGAATGCAACGGTTGTACCGCGACTACCCGGACGAGGGGCTTTGTCAATTGGCGTTGCGCCTGCAGCAATCATGCTGGCAAGAGCCTCTGCACAATTGTCAACTCGGTACCCAATGTGATGAAGACCTTCACCGCGCTTCTCAATTGCTTTTGCAACAGGTGAATCAGGGTTCGTAGGCGTGAGCAACTGAATGTAGCTTTCGGCAACTTTCAACAGCGCTTCTTCAACACCATCGCTTTCCACAACTTCACGGTGATCAACAGTTGCACCAAATGCTTCTTGGTAATACTTGATGGCTGCTTCTAAATCGCGAACGGCAATTGCTACGTGGTCAATTTCAGTGAGAATCATTCTGTTTCCTGTTGTTTTCTATCGACGGAACCAAGTGAGTTTGTCTGCAACTTTTGCACGCAACTCATGATCATCAACGCCAAGGCCTTCTTCCGGAGCCAAGCACAACACACCAAGTTTTCCTTCGTGCATGTTGTTGTGAACTTGGTACGCAGCTTCACCGGTTTGTTCAAGAGTGAATACTTGAGACATCACAGGATGAATCATTCCCTTAGCGATCAGGCGGTTTGCTTCATAGGCCTCTTTGTAGTTAGCAAAGTGCGAACCAACAAGGCGCTTCAAGCGCATCCAGAAGTGACGGTTGTCGAACTCAAGCATGAAGCCACTTGTGGCTGCACACGTAACAACTGTTCCGCCGCGCTTCACCACATACATAGATGCAGCAAAGGTGCTGCGACCAGGATGTTCGAATACGATGTCCGGATCTTCGCCAACGAGCGTACGAATGTCTCCGCCAAGGCGACGCCATTCTTTTTCATTGTGCGTGCCGTCTTCATTCCAGAATTGGTAGTTAGCTGCTTTGCGGTCAATGACTGCTTCGCAACCCATCTCGCGAAGGATCGCTGCTTTTTCAGGGGACGACACAACTCCGACAGGAATTCCGCCGCCGTTCAATACGTACTGCACTGCGTATGCACCGATACCGCCCGATGCACCCCAGATAAGGACAACATCCCCTTGCTTCATGTTGGCGCCGTTTTTAGAAACGAGCATGCGATAGCTAGTTGAGTTACACAGTGCGTTGACTGCTGCTTCTTCCCACGTGAGGTGAGCAGGTTTTGGCATGAGTTGGTTTGCTTTGACAACTGCAAGATCTGCAAGGCCACCAAAGTTTGTTTCATATCCCCAGATGCGCTGGTTAGAGCCCATCATTGAGTCGCTATGTGATGACGGGTCTTGGTCGTCAACGTGGTTGCAATGAACAGTGACCTTGTCGCCTGGGTTCCACAAACGCACGGCACTACCGACACGCAAGACAACGCCTGACGCATCAGAGCCAATGACGTGCTTGTCAATGTCGTGGCGCTTTGCCCACTTGCTCTCTTTGCCGAGGCGGGCTAGTGCGCCAAAGGTACTGATGGGCTCAAAAATGCTGGTCCAGACGGTGTTGAAGTTGATGGACGACGCCATGACTGCAATAACCACTTCGTCGGCAGCCAGTTCAGGCAAATCGACTTGACCAATGTGGATGCTCTTGCGAGGGTCCTTTTCATTGCTGGGGACCCCGTCCCACATGGTCTGGTCTTCCTTACGCACATACGCAGCGCGGTATGTAGCGGGAAGTGGGATGGCGGCGATTTCCTCGCCCGTTGCCCCATTGAGAATTGCTTGAAGGATCTTTTCCATGCCACAGACGATAGCGAATTCTGCGGTTTCATCTCCTAGCCTGATTTATCTCGTATCCATGTCGGATACAAGTAAATCTGGAGGCACACATGGCCGGTTCATACATCGTCGCAGGAGCACGCACACCCATCGGAAAAATGAGCGGTGCGCTGTCCTCTTTCTCAGCTGCCCAACTCGGTGGCTTTGCCATCAAGGCAGCACTCGAGCGTGCAGGCGTTAAGCCAGAAGACGTCGAGCACGTCATCATGGGTCAAGTTCTTACAGCAGGCCAGGGACAAGTTCCTTCACGTCAGGCCGCATCGTTGGGTGGCATCCCAATGAATGTTCCTTCCATCAACATCAACAAGGTGTGCTTGTCAGGTCTTAACTCCATTTACTTGGCTGACCAGATGATCGCTTCAGGTGAAGCAGACATCGTCATCGCCGGCGGAATGGAAAGCATGACCAATGCTCCATACCTTGCACAGGGTGCACGTGGTGGTTTCCGCTACGGCAACACTGAACTTCAAGACGCAATCATTAAAGACGGACTCTGGTGTGCATTCGATGCGTGCCTCATGGGACTCGGAACCGATCGTTACACCGACGGAAAAATCAGTCGTCAAGAACAAGATGATCTTGCAATGAAGAGCAACGTGCGTGCAGCTGCAGCAATCGCAGCTGGTCGCCTTTCAGATGAAATTGTTGAAGTTGCTGTTCCCCAGCGCAAGGGTGACCCTGTAATGGTGACGAACGACGAAGGCGTTCGCGCAGACACCACCATGGACACACTTGGTGGATTGAAGCCAGCGTTCGACAAAGACGGAACAATCACAGCTGCAAACGCAAGTCAGATCTCAGACGGTGGTTCAGCCATTGTCATGATGAGCAAGAAGGCTGCTGAAGCTCGCGGCATCAAGCCACTGGGTGAAGTTGTTTCGTACGGCATGGTTGCTGGTCCAGACAACGCATCGCTCTTGCACCAGCCAAGCCGTTCAATCATGAAGGCACTTGATCGTGCCGGCATGAAGATTGGCGATGTCAACTTGTTTGAACTCAACGAAGCATTTGCTGCTGTCGGTATCGCATCAATGCGTGAACTTGGCATCACAGACGAAATCGTGAACGTCAACGGTGGCGCTATTGCATTGGGTCACCCAATCGGCATGAGCGGTAACCGTCTTGCACTCACCATCTTGCACGAACTCAATCGCCGTGGCGGCGGTGTTGGTGCAGCTGCACTTTGCGGTGGTGGCGGACAAGGCGACGCAATCATCGTTCGCACCGTTTAAGAACTACATGCTGCAAGAGCCACTCAATCGCGCAATTCACGTTGCTCGTTGGGTGGCTCTAGCCATTGTGGTGGGCATTATCTCCGGCGTTCTTTCTGCTGGATTCATTGAGTCGTTGACGTGGGCTACTAACACCCGTAACGACAACACATGGCTTCTTTTATTGTTGCCACTTGCCGGACTTCTTGTTGGTGCTTCGTATCACTACTTGGGTCGCGGACTTGAACGCGGCAGCAACCTACTGATTGATGAAATTCATACACATTCAGAATGGGTGCCCTTGCGACTCGCTCCACTTGTTTTCATTACAAGCGTTGTGTCGCACCTTGCTGGTGGTTCAACTGGTCGTGAAGGTGCTGCATTGCAAATCGCTGCAGGTGCAACAGACCCCATTAGCAAACGACTCGGACTAGACCCCGCTGATCGTTCTCTTATGCTCATCACCGCCATCGCGGGCGGGTTCGGTTCTATCGCTGGCGTGCCAATTGCCGGTGCAGTGTTCGCCCTTGAAGTACAACGCATAGGTCGCGTCCGATACGAAGCACTTGTGCCAGCGCTAGTCGCAAGTTTTGTTGGCAATGCAGTTGTTCGTGGTCTTGGAGTCAACTACACCAAGTACCCACAAATTATTGATGTGAAATGGTCACCCACTATTGCGTGGCAAATTGCACTCTTCGGTTTGTTTGCCGGAATCATTGCTTTGGTGTTTGTACGCCTGACACTCTTCATACGTGGCGCAATGAAGAGATACGTTGCGTGGTCTCCTGCTCGACCACTAATTGGCGGCATTCTTCTCGCAATTCTCATTGGCGTATGCGGATGGCGCGATTATCAAGGTTTTTCTTTCCCCTTGATGTTGGAAGCTATGAACGGTGCGACCACCGGCCACTTTGAAGTTAAGTTGTTCCTGACCGCACTCACTATCGGCACGGGATTTGTTGGTGGCGAAGTAATTCCACTGTTAGCAACGGGTGCCATGGCTGGCGCAACGTTTGCCAACCTCATCGGAGCCAATGTCGCAGTGTTTGCCATTGTTGGTTCAGTTGCTGTGTTGGCCGGCGCAGCGAATACGCCCTTGGCATGCACCTTTATAGGTATTGAACTATTCGGTGGAAATGGGGCGATTCTGTTTGCAATTGCATGTGTTGCCGCATATGCAACAAGTGGTCACACCGGCATTTACCATGCTCAAAAAGTTGTTGCCCACAAATCTGGCGAAGCGATTACTTAGCTGTCAAGTTTTTGGCGGTTGCCAAACGCACGTCCAAGTGTGACTTCGTCAGCAAATTCAATGTCGCCGCCAACAGGCAAGCCACTAGCTAACCGAGTCACATTGACACCCAGCGGGTTCAATAATCGCGCCAAATACATTGCGGTTACGTCACCTTCAGTGTTGTTGCTGGTGCACACAACTACTTCTTGAATGTTCTCAGGACGAATACGTGTGAGCAATTCGCGAACCTTCAAGTGTTCTGGGTTCACACCTTGTAACGGATCAATGAGCCCGAGCAACACGTGGTAACGACCGCGGAATTCACCGGTGCGTTCGATTGCTACAACATCACGACTGTCTTCAACAACACAGACGATTGACGAATCACGTTTTGTGTCTCCGCAGATATTGCACAAGTCGGCATCAGCCAAGTTGAAACACAATGCGCAGAAACGAACTCGCTCTTTTGCTTCTACAAGTGCGCGTGCAAGTCGCGTGACATCTTCAACGTCGCCTTTGATGAGATGAAGTGCGAGTCTTTGAGCGCTGCGAGGACCAATACCAGGCAAGCGTCCAAGTTCGTCGATAAGTAATTGAACGGGTGGCGTGTAGGGCGAGGCCACTAGTTACTTCTTTCCGCGCGGTGACTTTGCAGCGTCGGTATTTGCTTCGACTTCTTTTTCAACAATGCTTCCGCCAGGGAACGTGTCGTGCAGCGCAGCGAGTAACGGATCAACAGCATCGACTGCTAGCACCGTGTCATTGATGTCGATAGCCGCGAATGGATCATCAGCAACGTCATCAACAATGGTGCGTGCTTCTGGTTCTGTAAGGACAGGACGAGTCATTCCGCCTGGTGCAGTGGGATCTGCTTGAACAAGAGTGACTACAAACGTTGCACCGCACACTTGTTTAATTGCTTCAACAACTGTGGGCAACTGTTCTTGTGCGCGCTTCATGGGCGTATTGCTAGGAAGACGCAACATAATCTTCTTGCCATCAACCGACTGCACAACTGCTGGCTTGAACATTGCTTTAGCAAGACCACGCATCGCATCAGTAATTTGCGGCCACATCTGTGCCGGATCTGCAGTGCCCACAGAAGCGGGTGCAGGCTCAGTAGGTGTCGCTGCGGTTTCAGCGGCGGCAGGAACAGGAATTTCTTTGGTAACCGCAGCAGGTGCAGCAACTACTGCAATCACCGGCGTGGCATCAGCAACGGGAACTGCAACAGGTGCTGTATTGCCAGCATGACCACCAATTTTGGCGCGACCAGTTGCAGGGTTGATTGGTGCTTGCGGAAGAGCAGCAGCAACACCGTTTTCGCGCAACGTTTTTACGGCTTCTTCTAATTGCGAAATACGTGCAAGCAGATTCTCT
>Ga0209500_10000683_pt1 | contig 28103 bp, 27 predicted proteins | sample S_140212_EF_Meta_FD_187323 | JGI IMG/M metagenome (GOLD analysis project Ga0209500, IMG submission 187323) | Freshwater microbial communities from Lake Simoncouche, Canada to study carbon cycling - S_140212_EF_MetaG (SPAdes) (version 2) | ecosystem: Environmental > Aquatic > Freshwater > Lake ...
GCTTCCGCGTAGACGCTGGCCGCGTGCAGCAGGGCCTTGGTCGGAATGCATCCCCAGTTCAGGCATACTCCGCCAAGTTTGGCGCGCTCGATGCATACCACTTTCTTGCCAAGTTGCGCCGCGCGAATCGCTCCGACATAGCCGCCGGGTCCGCCGCCGATCACGATGAGGTCATAATGCTTTGCGTCTGCCATGGGTCAGTTCCTCGTAAAGATGAGTGCAGGTGAAGGGTGCACATCGTAGGGATCTCCGGCGCGGCGCGACCGACCCCGGCCGCCCAACAGCACCGCGAACCGTCCCTTAAACCCTACCCCCTGCCATTCGAGCGGAAATCTGCCTTTTTGCTAGGATCCGACCGCTTCAGGACCCCCCTTGCGAACCGCCATCATTAGTGACATCCACTCGAACCTGTCCGCCCTCGAAGCGGTCTTGGCCGACATTGATCAGCGCAAGGTGCAACGCATCATTTGCCTCGGCGATTTGATCGGCTACGGTCCGGACCCGGTTGCCTGTGCCGACCTGGTTGCCGAACGCTGCGAATGGTCGCTCCTTGGGAATCACGACTTTGGCGTCCTGTACGAGCCAACCAATTTCAACTCTGCCGCCGAGCAGGCTGCCTACTGGACTCGTCGCCAGTTCGAAGCCGCCGCTAAAGAAGACACCATTGCCGGCGAACGCCGCTGGAACTTTCTTGGTCACCTCAAGGTGCGCGTCAACGACAACAATTATCTCTGCGTGCACGGATCGCCCCGGCGGCCGATCAATGAATACCTCTTCCCTGACGATGCGATTAACAATCCGCACAAGCTGGAGAGCATCTTTGGTCGCTTCGATCGCATGTGCCTGGTGGGTCATACGCACCATCCGGGCGTGTTCACCGAGGATCAAGAGTTCTGGAAGCCTGACGAGCTGCCAGATCGCACTTTCAGCGTTGATCCCGTGCAAAAAGCGATCATCAATCCCGGCTCCGTTGGGCAGCCGCGCGACGGCGATCCGCGCGCCTCATATGCCATCCTCGACACCGATGCTGGCGATGACAAACACCGCATTGAATTTCACCGACTTCCGTACGACATCGACATTACCGTTGCCAAGATCCACGCGATCCCTGAGCTCCACGATTGGCTCGGCGACCGACTGCTTGAAGGGCGCTGAGGCCCGGCTGTATGGCCGGCATCGCATCCCGACCAACGCGCCGAGCGCGTTACCGAACTGAACACTATGAACAGTAATTCTCCGGCCTCCCGGAAGCAATCCGTCTTCAACGTCCGCCGATTTCTGCTCACCGCTGCACTGGTTTCGGTGGTCGCTGGGATCGCAGGAATCATCATCACTGGTCGTAACGGCGGCAGTGGTCCGGTGGCTGCCACAACCACCGGCGCCGACGCATCTACGAACGCCGTTGCGCCAAGCACTGCGGCCACCATTGCACCGCAAGGCGCCCAGGCCACCGCTACACCGCCAACAACCACCACGCCCGCTACCGCCCCCGCCGTAGTCAAGCCCGCTACGGATGAACTTGCATGGATCGCCGCTGCGCCTGGTTCGCCCACCGAAAAGGCTACGCCGATCGGGTCGCTCGACCCCAAGGTCGCGCAATTCCAACTGCAACTGACCGCTCGCGGCGCAGGTATTTCTGAGATCACCTTTAGTGACCTGTGGGGAACCGCTCGTGATGCGGCGAGTGCCCGCGCTGGCAACCTGCCCGCTGAAGGTCAATACGTGTTGACGGCGCCCGGAAAGTTGCAGGGCTTCACTGTTCCGCTCCTGTCTGCGCGTGTGCTTGATGTCGATGGTCGGCAAATTCGCATCGACGGCAATGTCTGGCGAGAAACCGCGCCTGGCACGTTCGTCACGGAGATTTCTGACGGCACTGGTGCACTGCAACTCCGCGCTACGCGTCGATGGGTGGTCGAGACTGGCTCCTACGACCTCCGCTGCGAGCAGCGCGTTGAAAACCTTTCATCCACGCCTCACGCCATTCGTTGGATTCAGTTTGGACCAACGAATCTCACCCGCGATCCGAATGACTCTGTTGACCCGCGTCGTTTCCAGTCCGGCTATTTGATGTCGAAGGAGCGCGATCCCAGCCAACAGACCGTCATCGTCCACGATGCCACCATTGACCAATCCAAGCTGGTCACGCAAGTTGAAGGTGGCAATGTCGTGGTTTGGCCCAATGAACGCCAGACACAAGAGCGCTACGGACTGTCGTGGTTTGGTGCTACAAATCGCTACTTTGCGCTTGCCGTACATGCGCCCTACGCGGCAGCTGGCTCAACAGTAAAGACCATTGCGCCCGCCATTACCACCGTCGCCGCGCAGGTTGGCGATGGCGTCCACAAGGGAACGCCTGAGAAGGTGATCTTCACCACATGCTCGAGCGATGCGATCACTGTTGCGCCGGGTGCGAATGCAACCTTCGACATCGGTGTCTTTGCTGGACCGCTGGAGCGTTCCTTGTTGACCACCATGCAGCCGTATGCGGCGCTCAATATGCAGGGACTGATCCTGTACCTGATGAGCGGCTGCTGCAGTTTCTGCACATTTGCGTGGCTCGCTGACTTCCTGGTGTGGTTCTTGGCCTTCCTGCATCACTACGTGGTCTTTGACTGGGGCTTGGCGATCATTGCGCTGGTGGTGGTAGTACGCGGCTTGCTTCACCCACTCACACGGCGTTCGCAGATTTCCATGCAGCGCGTGACCAAGCAAATGGCTTCCATCAAGCCAGAAATCGATCTTCTACAGAAGCGCTACAAAGAAGACCCGAAGAAACTGCAAGAAGAAACCATTCGCCTCTATCGCGAAAAGGGCGTGAATCCGCTTGGTTGCGCCGGTGGCATGGTTCCCACCTTCCTACAGATGCCGATTTGGATCGCCCTGTATGCGGTCCTGTATTTCGCATTCGAACTGCGTCAACAGCCTGCGTTCTTTGGCATCTTCCAGAAGATGGGTGGCTGGCCATTCTTGAGCGACCTGAGCGCGCAAGACCGCTTCATCTCGCTGCCGTTTGAAGCGAATCTGTACATCGCTAAGGTCGACTCGATCAACCTGATCCCGATCTTGATGGGCGTGGTCTTCTTCATTCAGCAGAAGTACATGACTCCGCCGCCAACGGCAACACAAACGCCCGAACAAGAGCAGCAGCAGAAGATGATGAAGTGGATGATGGTCATCCTCTTCCCTGTCATGCTCTACACCGCACCGAGCGGTCTAACTTTGTACATCGCCACCAGTACGCTCGTTGGTATCTATGAGAGCATTCGCGTCAAGGCTGAAGTTGCCAAGATGGACTTCAGCAAGCCGCAAACTGCTAAGAATGGCTGGCTGCAGAAGGCGTACACCAACGCCATGAAGCGCGCGCAAGATGTGCAACAGAAGTCACAGAAGCGGGCGCAGACAAATGCCGCGAAGGCTCCAAGTAAAAAGTTCCGCGATAAGTAAGCGGCTCCACCTCGGGTGAACCGATCCGTCACAAGCAAACAGATCCACAACAAGTGATCTGATCACGGCATGGACAACCAGAGCGTCATCCTCGCCGTCGCAAGCCCTCCGGGAAGTGCGACGCGCGGGATTGTGCGCGCGAGCGGTGCTGACGCGTGCCGGGTGCTGTGGAACGTCATGGATCCACACTGTCATGAAAGCCCGGCGGTTCGGGCGCGCACGCGTGGCGCCCATGTGGTGCGCCTCCTTGATCCATCCATACCGGCGCTTGTGATTGTCATGCCTGGTCCCGCCAGCGCCACTGGTGAAGACTGCGCTGAGATTCACACTGTTGGAAATCCATTCGTACTTGAACGAATCATTGCTTCCGTCATCGCGCGCTCGGATGGATCGGCACGGCGTGCCCATCCGGGCGAATTCAGCGTGCGTGCGGTCTTGTCGGGGCGCACGCCGATTGCATCCGCCGAGCGCGTTGCCGCAGCAATCATGGCTGAAACTGATGCGCAACTGGCCGCGGCGTCAATGCTTCAGGTCAACACCGCGGAACAGTCCACAGCCCGTGACGCAGATGAAGTTGCCACGTTGTTGGCGCTCGTTGAAGCCGGTATTGACTTTACCGATCAAGAAGACGTAGTGGCCATTGCGCGCCCTGCACTGAAGGCGCGCGTGCGGGTTGTGCGCGACAGAATTCGCGCGCGCTGTGCCACCTCGGCCGGCGCGGAATCGGCGCAACGGGCTGCACGCGTTGTACTTACTGGCGCCCCAAATGCTGGTAAGAGTTCACTGTTCAACACACTGTTACAGCACACGCGTGCGGTGGAAAGCTCACACCGCGGGACAACGCGCGACACCATTGAACACGCGTGTTCGCTGCCAGGTGGTATTGAAGTGATCTTGGTGGATGCGCCGGGCATTGAGGATGCAATTCACGATGTTGATGTCCTGATGCAAGCGCGTGCTCATGATGCGATCAATCGAGCGGACATCATTCTTGCGTGCCAACCCGGTGGCCATGATCAAATCACCCATGCCGCCCAATCACCACTCATCCAAAGCGCGCACGGACTGATCATTCATGTTCGAACCAAGTGCGACACGCTCGGCGATACAAGCGTTGCTGATGCCAATGGCGCCATGTCCACCAGTGCCCACACCGGTGCTGGAATTGCTGAACTCCGCGCCGCTATCGCTCGCGCTGTTAGTACCCGCGCGCCGCGTCATGCTGATGAATTCACGCTCGGTGTGGCGCGTGTTGCGTTGCTCAACGAGGCAGCTGATTCACTCGACGGCATGCTGAGTATCGAAGCGCCGGAACTCGTTGCCGCCGCGCTGCGTGCCGCGCTCGACCGACTCGGCGAAGTGTCGGGTGCCATTCCGCCCGATGACGTCTTGGGGCGGCTGTTCTCGAGTTTCTGTATTGGAAAGTGAGCTCCTTGCGCCCGCTGCAACGCTCCCGCACAGTAGCCTTCCGCCCGTGCAAGGCTCTATTGACATCCGTGTCCGGTACTGTGAGTGCGACCCCATGGGCGTGGTTCACCACACCGTCTATCCAGTGTGGTTTGAGATGGGGCGCACTGAACTTCTCAGGTCTACCGGGCGCACCTACCGCGACATGGAAGCGCAGAACATGCTGTTGGCGGTCGTCAAGCTTGAGGTGGTCTACAAGCAACCAGCACGCTATGACGAGGTGGTGCAACTCCGCACCACGCTGGCCCGTGTTGGTGCAGTCAAGGTGGAACACACCTACGAAATCTGGCGTGACGACGTGCTACTTGTGGCGGGCGCAACAACGCTTGCGTGCATCGACAGAAACGGTCGCGCTCAAGCGATTCCGGATGGCGTACTCACAACTCCCGCGGACCAAGCGATGAAGGCGAACGCCCCAAGTGGATCTTGACGCGTAGACCTGGAATCTGCATGACCCGGCGGAGCTCAGTCAACGCTCCGGCACGAAGCGCTCGGTCCACGGCAAACGAAGCGGGGGCGCTACTCACCCCCACCACTATCTGCATTGGGCTGACTGACTCGATCCAAGTTTCGTCAATCAATTGTGCAGGCATCGCCGCGCGCCATGCTTCTGCAGCACTACCGCTTCGTTCCACATCGCGCTTTGCTTGTCGCGCAATATCACCAACCATCCGGCTGATCGAGACATCTTTGTCGCGGAACGCGCGTCGCTCACACATCCGCTGTGTTCGAAGAATGGATGGGTCAAGCGGGGCGGCTTTGGTGGCATCCGCGGGCGCCGCTTTCACGCGTGCTGGCGCTGGCTCGCTGCCAGAACCCGTTACACCCCGTGAATTTGTCGACCGCTTCGCCATGGACGTGAATCGTAGTTCGTCGGTGCGTGTTTCCAAGCGGGTATCGTGCTCGCTCTGTGATTTCGGTAACTCTTGAGAATCTCCGCAAGACCTATGGACAAGCCGTGGCTGTCGATGGTGTGACCATGGAAGCCCCCAAGGGCGGTCTGACGTTTCTGCTGGGTCCATCCGGGTGCGGCAAGACCACCATCCTGCGCATGATTGCCGGCTTTCTTGAGCCGAGCGCTGGAGTCATTCGCTTTGGTGACCGCGATATCACCAACGTCTCTGCGGAGAAGCGTGACTGCGGCATGGTGTTTCAGAGTTATGCACTGTGGCCCCACATGACCGTTGCGCAGAATGTTGCGTTCGGGCTTGAGGTCCGGAAGGTCCCGACAGCCGAACTGCGCAAGCGTGTTGGCGAGGCGCTGGAGTTGGTGCGCATGCACGCCTACGCCGATCGTAAGCCAAACCAACTTTCTGGCGGACAACAACAGCGCGTTGCGCTTGCGCGCGCCATTGTGTACCAGCCGGATGTACTGCTTCTTGATGAGCCACTCTCTAATCTGGACGCCAAATTGCGCTTAGAAATGCGCGGTGAAATCCGCCGCATCGTGGACGACCTACGCGTCACTGCTATCTACGTGACCCATGATCAGAAGGAAAGCCTGAGTCTTGCCGACAAAATGGTGGTTCTTCGCGAAGGTCGCATCGAGCAAGTAGGCGGCCCGCGTGAAATGTATGAGCGACCCTGCAATCGATTCGTAGCAGAGTTCTTAGGTGAAACCAACTTCCTTGATGCAACGCTCGAAGGTTCCGCCACTCACACCCCACGCGCGGTGAAGACCCACGCCGGCATGCTGGAGACAACTACCGGGGGCGATCGCGCCGCGTCGACAGATTTGGTTGCGAGTGTTCGCCCGGAGTCACTGCGCATGCATCCCCAGAACCAGATCGCCACTGATCGCCCTGCTCTCCGCGGTGTGGTTGCGGAGACCACTTACCTTGGTGAAGTGGCCCAACACCGCGTTGACTGCAACGGCGTCAATATCAAGGTATTTGAACTGAATCCTCGGCACCTTTCGCGCCGCGGGGAGCCGGTAGCGCTCACCGTCGATGCCGATCAGGTGGTGCTGCTGGAGCGGTGACGAGCGGCGAGGAGCAGTGAGGCGCCGTGGTCCGGGCTCAACCTATCCTGCACGCATGCGCACATCGATCGCCGCGGCTTCGGCTGCCATCGTCCTTGGTTCCATGCTTGCCGCCTCGTCAGCCGTCAACGCACCGCCGGCAGGATTGAAGGAGGCGCCTGCTGCACGCAACGCACGCATGGCGTGGTGGCGATCGGCGCGCTTTGGAATGTTCATCCACTTTGGTTTGTACTCCACGCCGGCGGGAACGTGGGACGGCAAAGAGGTTGGTGGCGTTGGTGAGTGGCTCCTGCAAAATGGAAAGATCGATCCGATCGTCTATGAGAAGACGCTCGTGCCACAATTCAATCCCGTGAAATTTGATGCCAAGCAATGGGCGGATCTCGCGCGCGATGCTGGTATGCAATATGTAGTCATTACTACCAAGCACCACGACGGCTTTGCGCTTTGGAACAGCGCCGTAAGCGATTACGACGTCATGGCCACGCCGTTCAAGCGTGACATCATGAAGGAGCTCTCCGAAGCCGTGCGCGCCGACGGGATGCAAATGTGTTGGTACCACTCGATCATGGACTGGCACCACCCTGACTATCTTCCGCGCCGTCCGTGGGATCAGCGCGCGGTCGACCCACAAAGCTATCCGCGCTATGTGAACTACATGCAGGCGCAGCTGAAGGAAATCCTTACCAATTACGGCAAAATCGGCATCGTTTGGTTCGATGGTGAGTGGGAAGACACCTGGAACCATACCTGGGGTAAAGCCACCGATGACTTTGTGCGCGCGATTCAGCCACAGATCATTGTGAACAATCGCGTCGACAGTGGCCGCGCTGGCATGGAGGGATTCTCTAAAGACGAAGCGTCCCGCGGCGACTACGGAACGCCAGAGCAGACCATTCCACCAAACGGCATGCCAGGCAAGGACTGGGAAACGTGCATGACCATGAATGACACGTGGGGCTACAAGTCCTCGGATCACAACTGGAAGAGTTCGCAAGAGCTCATTCGCATGTTGTGTGATATCGCCTCCAAGGGCGGCAACTTCCTGCTGAATGTTGGACCGCGCGGCGACGGCACCATCCCACCAGAAAGCATTGAGCGGCTACAGCGCATGGGCGAATGGATGAAGGTCAATGGCACGGCTATTCATGGCACCGAAGCGACGCCGTTCCCACGGAAGTTTCAGTGGGGCCGAATCACCCAAGGAGTTGGTCCGCTCAGTGGCCGCGAAAGCACCACGCTGAACCTCATGGTCTTTGATTGGCCAGCAGACGGCACACTCAGACTCCCCGGCATCAGCAATGAACCGCTTTCTGCCACGATTCTTGGGGCGACCGGCCGATCACCAACAGTTACTCGCCAGGGCGACACCATCGTTGTCAGTGGCCTTGGTGCCACCCCGGTCGACAAGGATGCCACTGTCATCCAAGTTGGCATCGTTGGAAAACCAGCAGTGGAGCCCTTCATCATCAAGCCCGACGGCAATGGGATCATCACGTGCGCGGCCGCGGATGCGATCGTCACCGGAAGTATCCAGTACGAAAATCGATTTGAGAATCTCGGTTGGTGGCGCGACACGGCCAGCACCGCCTCGTGGACCGTTCAGATTCCCACCACTGGCAAGTACCACGTGGCGGTTGCCTACGCATGCAACGTCACCTGCGGTGGTGACTTTGAAGTTTCCGTCATTGACCCGGACGGGGGCGGCACACAGACAATCACCAGCAACCTGCCTCCGCGCTCAGACTGGAGCGATTTCATCAACCTGGCGGTCGGGAATATCGAACTCACCGCCGGAACCCGCGTTATATCGGTGCGGGCGGCGAGCAAGCCGGGTGAATCGTTCATCAACCTGCGTAACCTCACCCTGATGCCGGTCAAGTAAACTCATCGCCCCCCATGCCCACCTTCACACTCAACGGAACGGCCATCGAACTTGAGCCCCAAACACGGGAGTCATTCGCATGGCTTGCCGGACAGATCTATCGCCGACTCCATGAAGGCGCTCCGCTTCCCGCGCTCCTGACGGTCTTTGCGCATGAGGGAACCACCACGCAAGGCCTGCCAACCAGCGACGCCCGGATTCAAGCGATCCTGTGGACCCTGTGGCAGATTGGTATTGCCTCGGCACGCGTTGAGGGTGAAGGCGACAAGCGAGAGGTGAAGTGGGATAAGGGTGAACACGCGAACATTGACACCCGCCCGATCATTGAGCATTTCACCGAAGAGGGCATCAAAGAGGGCCGTGCGCTTGCCGCTGGCCTGGTGGTAGTTGCTGGCCGTCACATTAAAGTGAACGGCATTGAGATGCACGTGAAGATCAACAACTTTGAACTGATCAAGGCGCAGGCTGCTGAAATGGAGAAGCGCCGCACCGATCCGAAACACGATCCAGCGATGGCGGCCGCGAGTTACCTCGCCGAACTTCTTGCACAGGGCGCCGATCAAAACGACCTACGACTCCGAGCCGCCATCGAACTCGCCGCTGACCTTGGAATTCGATCACTCTTTGTAGACGCTGCCACGCGACAACTGCGTATTGACGGATTCAATGAGCAAGCGGCACTTGCGGCGGCGTATTTCCAGGGCGCCCCGGTTGAACAGTTTCAATCTGCCATCAATCGCGCCCAAGTGCTGAACAAAATGGCGCTGGAGAGCGCGCAGAAGTCCGGACGTGCGCCAACGGGCGGTACGGGCGCTGTTCACCCTCAAGCCGGTACCCCGGATTTGGTTGGTGCTGCTGGAAAGCCTGGAAATCACGGGCAACCGACGCCATTTAAGCGTCGCCGCCGCTAAAAGCGCCACGTCCCGCGCGCTGCTGCCACGATGCTCGCGGACGGTCCAAACGGACCTCGCGAGGAATTGTGAGCACATTTACCTCACAGAATCCTTGACCTGCGATCCATGGATCAGACCGTTCGGTTGACCCTGCGTGGTGATTCCGTGTGGACCACCACGCAGGGCTCAAGTCTTTGAGGAGGGCAAGCGATGTGTGACCAAATTGACGGCAAGAGCAACCTGGCCGGCAAAATCGCTACCGCTACCTCCGGATGGCGACCAGTGCAGATTCAGCTTCGCACCTCGGTTGCCGCCAACGCTGCTATGTATCGCGCGCTACTTAGCGACCTGCCCGGTCTATCGATCGTGAGTGGGCCGCTCTTGGATGGGTGTGTTGCAGATGCTGTGATCGCACCGACGAATAGCTTCGGCTATCTCGATGCAGGGATTGACAGCGCGTTCGCGCGCCGGTTCGGTCCACGTCTGCAACGCGCACTCCAAGAACGCATCGCGTGTGAATTCGATGCTGAACTTCCGGTGGGCCAAGCAATCATCATTCCTACCGGGGACTTCACCATGCCGTTTATGGTGGCCGCGCCGGCGACGCAATTCCCTGGATACATTTCCGCGGAACCGTTGGTTTACAGTGCACTTCACGCCGCGCTGCAAGCAGTCAATGCCTGGAACATCGCTGATGAGTGGCCGCCAATTGAGTCCATTGTTCTGCCGGACATGGCGCGCGAGGCCCACGGGTGGCGCGCTGAAACCCTGGCTCTACAGGTTCGCGAGGCGCTCGAGGCGTGGAATCGCGCACATGCCCTGCACGAGCAGCAGTCCCGCGCCGCATGAGTGATTCACGCGGCGGCAGCGATCGGCGGCATGGGTGCGCCAATGCTGGCACACACTGCGCGCAGTAGTTCTGCCTCTTCCACGGTGGTCTGACCATCAGCCGCAACGCACGCAACACAGGCATCCACCAGCTTTCGCTTGATGCCGATTTTCCCGTTCGACAGTCGCTGCAGTGACTCATCAAGGGCGTCAAGTGTGCATAGTTGTGCCGCCGTCTGCTCTGCCGGCAACAACGCTTCGGATCCGCGCGCCGCGCGCCACGCCCGCGCCACGCCCGCTTCGTCCGTGGCGCCCGACCAAGCCAAGACACTCACCACCAACGCTACGTCGGCCACTGTCGCGCGCGCGTTGGGGTCCTTGCCTGCTGTTGGACCCTCAATCACACCGCGCAAGATGACTCGAACGGTCCATTCCAATCGATCAACCTGCGAATCGCTGGCAATGAGCTGCGTCAACACCGAGCGGAACTGCTGATATTGCGCAGGCGAAAGTTGCGCGAGCGACGCCGCGCACAATTCAATGACCGGCAATCGTTGTCTTGGGGTAATCGTCGCGGTCTGCTGAAGTGCATCGGTTGCGTTGGCAAGTGCAGGATCAGCAGTGGCAATGCCGGCAAGTTGCGCCTGGCGTTCCCGTCGGTCACGCGCGAGAAGTAGCGAACAAATCACCGCGCGCGCACTAAAGGGATTCCGCGCCGCATCGACCACTGACTCAGGAAGGCCAGCAATCAAGCCGTGCGCCGTGCCAAGGTCGAGTGGGTTGAGCGACCCCATACTGCGGCGCGCGCCGTGAATGGATGCCGCAGAAACACCTTGAAATGCAGCCGCTGACGATGGACGCGCGGTCGCTCTTGGATGAATGACTCCTGCGGTCGCCGCCCCGGTCGGTCCCGTGGTCGTCACCACCGCCGTCACCCCAGCCTCCACCATCTTGGCGCCACGAATACGGGCAATGCGCTCCTCGATCGGCGGGTGCGTTGAAAACAACGATGCAATTCCATTAGCGAAGAAGAAGTGACTGAACTCTGCCGCTGCTGGTGCGCTCAGTTGGCTGCCTGCGCCACGTGCAATCTTTTCCAGTGCACCGGCAATGCCATCTGGATTGCGTGTGTATTGAACCGCGCTGGCATCGGCAAGAAATTCACGCTGCCTGCTCACCGCTGACTGAATGATGCGCCCAAAGAAGTATCCAACAATTCCAATGATGAAGAGTGCAACACCAATGCCAAGTCCAATGGCCGCGTTGTTGTTCTTGTCGCGCGATGGGCGGGAATACATCTGTGAACGAATGAGAATTCGACCCACCATCGAAACCGCAACGATTCCACCAAGCCACGCCACTAAGCGCATATTGAGCCGCGTGTCTCGGTGAAAGATGTGGCTGAATTCATGCGCCATCACCCCTTGTAATTCATCGCGCGAAAGGGCATGAATACAACCCCTGGTCACGCCGATCACCGAGTCTTGCTCTGAATTTCCAGCCGCAAATGCATTAATCGTCTGGTCCTCCATCAAGTAGACCGGCGGAACGCGAACACCGCTTGCAATGGCCATCTCCTCAACCACATTGAGAATCCGCCGCTCGTCTGGATCACTTGATCCTGGGTCCACCTGTGTTCCGCCCATCGCCTGCGCCACCGCCGCACCACCGTGTGACATCTGTGCAAATTTCACTGCTGTGCCAACACCAACGACTGCAAGGACCGATCCAACCGACAGCGCAAACATGGATGGATCAAAGATCTTGCCTTGCGACACTGTGAGTGAGAGCACGACATGCACACTCACCACCGTGGCGATGACACCCATGATGAACAGGGCTACCAGCCAGGTGGTATTGCGCTTCGCCCGTTCTTGGCTTTCAAAGAAATCCATGAAAGGTCTCCATACTTCAGGAATTGTGAGTGTTTCGTGGCGGTTCCATCGAAGCAGGCGCGCTGAAATCTACGTTCGGTAGCGCGCGAGCCGACTGGTCCGCCTCAAAGAGTGCGGCTGCCGTGAAGGAAAACAATCGGGCTACCAGAACGTCAGGGAAGACTGCCAGTTTGGTATTGAACGTCATCACCGCATCGTTGTACGCCTGCCGCGCAAATGCAATGCGATTCTCAGTGCTCACCAACTCTTCTTGCAGTTGTAATGCGTTGTTGTTGGCCTTGAGGTCTGGGTATCGCTCCATCAAGATCATCATTTGCCCCAACAACCCCTGTAATACACCTTCTGCATTTGCAAGTGCAAGCGTCGCACCCACATCACCTGGGTTGGCACTCACGGCACTGCGCGCATTGATAGCAGCGGCGCGCGCGCTCGTCACCGCCTCCAGGGTGGACCGCTCATGTTGCATGTAACCCTTCACAGTGGCAACCAGGTTGGGCACCAGGTCATGGCGCCTCCGCAGTTGGACATCAATCTGCGAGAACCCATTCTGTACACGCACCCGGCGCGTCACTAGGCCGTTGTAAACCGCCATCAGCCAGATAGCAACAAGGGCAATGGCGGTTCCGGCGGCCACCGCAGCCACCAGAACGGGCGAAACAGCAACGATTGTCGGAGCGGAATGCACGAACATGTGCGTAGTTCTAGCATCGGGAACCATGATCGGCATTCCCCGCATTCTGGTAACCGGATTCGAGCCCTTTGCAGGCAGCCTCCTGAACCCCACAGCACTGATTGTTGAGCGTCTGGCCGCCGAAGGGATCACTGGCGCCACCATGCGTGCTGAAGTCCTGCCAGTGGTCGGTGGTGTTGGGCCCGGTTCAGCGCGGGCGAGGCTTGATGCGGTGTTGGCGGACTTTCAAGCTGACGCGGCGATTCACTTTGGCGAGGCGCATACTCGTAGCGAATTCAGTGTTGAGCGCATTGCCATCAATCTGCGCGACTATCGCATTGCTGACAATGCTGGCGCCTGTGCGGAAGACACGCCTGTGATTGAGGGCGCCCCCGCCGCACATTTTGCAACACTTCCGGTGCGAGCAATCGTGGACGCGGTCCGTGTTTCCGGCGTTCCAGCCGGAACTTCACTGACTGCGGGTAGTTATCTCTGTAACGAGGTGATGTTCCATTCACTCGAGCGGAGTGCGGCCACAGGCTGGCCAGCAATCGCCGGATTCATTCATGTTCCACAGCTTGAGGAGCAGTTTGCGGTTCGGCCAAATGACGCTCAACCGATGTCTGCACACGATTTGATGATTGCAACACGCGCAGCAATTGGCGCCGTCATTGTTCACCTTCGAAACTTGCCACGCCGAACGATGCCTGATCGACATCGCCGACGATTGGGTTAAACGCCACCGCCGCCGACTCGCATGGCCGCGAGTGTGGCGGTGACGTGTGGGCTGTATTTCAATAAGGCGCATGCCGTTGGCACGTTGCCAAGACATGCGCCCCACCCTGATGTGTGGACTACAGGGTGCTTTGCTGGAGTACATGCGGTGATGTGCTCCAACACCCTTGCTACGATCGGCCCGGAAAGCCTGTTCAGCACTATTCCTTTAATTTTGCACAAATTTTGCCTTAGTATCGTCATTCATGCTCGCGCGCAGCACTTGCCATCATCGAACCTTTGAGATCACTCTTGCTGACCCAAGTCGGCGAAATGCGTTGGGTGCTGCGATGTTTTCTGCAATCCATGCGCGACTGATGGTCGCCGCGCTTGCTGCTGATGATCGACTCATCACACACGATGGTTCGCGTATTGGCGCTGACGTTTTGGTGATTCGCGGTGAAGGACATTCGTTCTCTGCCGGCTTTGATCTTGCCGCTTGCGTTGCTGACCCAACCGAGTTGCGTGACTTGGTAATGGAGCTTTCACGCACAGTGCAAGCGCTTCGCGCGCTGCCTATTCCGGTGGTCTGCGAAGTTCATGGTGCGGCGCTCGCTGGTGGCTGCGCTCTGCTCGCCGGCGCTGACTTTGTCTTTGTCTCGCCCGATGCACAGCTTGGCTATCCCGTGCATCGCATTGGAGTCAGTCCAGCGGTCACCATTCCGGCCCTGATGGCCAACGCGGGTACCGGATCAGCGCGGCACATCACAATGAGCGGATCGATCCACGACGGTCCATCAGCCGTTCAGGCAGGTCTGGCTACTCATTGCGCCAGTACGCCAGAATCACTCGCGCAGGAGTGCAACACTCTGGTTGCCCGCCTCCTATCCAAAGGGCCAGCCGCCATGCGTGCAACAAAGCGTTGGATCAATGAACTTGACGGTTCCAACGATGCTGCACGCTTCCATCACACCGCCGATGCTTCGGCCGCCGCTGCGGAGGGAGACGAGTTTGCAGTCATGCTTCGTGATTTCTGGCAGAAGCGTCACAACGCGCCGCCGGTCACGCCTCAGTGATGTCGCACGCAGCCATGTAGCCACCACCCTGCATGCGCAGGATCTGCCTCGCAAGGTCATTTGCCAGTGCGCTTGCGCCAAATCGAAAGAGGTGCGGTGTCAACCACTCATCGCCAAGCGTCTCTTTCACCATCACCAGGTAAGAAATCGCCTGCTTGGCAGTGCGAATCCCTCCCGCTGGCTTCATTCCGATACGTATGCCAGTTGCCAGAAAGTGGTCGCGAATTGCTTCAAGCATCACCAGTGTCACTGGCATGGTTGCTGCTGGCTGCACCTTGCCTGTTGATGTCTTGATGAAGACCTCTCCGTCCTTCGGAGCAGCAATTCCTGGGACAGAGCAGGCCGCTTCGATCGCCAAGTCGCTGGCGCGCCGGACATTCTCCAGCGTCTCCAACTCACCGGCCTCAAGAATGATCTTGAGGTGCGCTGGCTTGCCCTTTGGTGGTTGGGCACATCGCGCGCGCGTCTCGCGAATCTCTTGGGCGATTTCATCAAAGCGACCAGCGAGGAATAGTCCCCGACTAATCACCATGTCGATCTCGTCCGCACCAGCAGCGATGGCATCTACACAATCACGGAGACGAATATCCAGTGGATACTGCCCGCTTGGGAATCCCGTGGCAACTGCCGCGACGTTGACGCCCGAACCAGCGAGCGCCTCCTTCGCCGTGGGTACCAGCATGGGGTACACGCACACGGCCGCCACATGTGGAGCGGGCCACTCAAGCGCGGGTTGGCCCGCCGGAACGTCTACGGGCTGAATCGCCTTGCGGCACAGGGCCCGAACCTTCTCCGGCGTGTCCTTACCCTCAAGCGTGGTGAGGTCCAACATGGAAACAGCACACCGAAGGGCGTGCTGTTTCGAAGAAGCCTTTATCGAGCGCTTTGTGAATGACTCCGCGCGCCGCGTGACCATGATGGTGTCGACGCTGCGCATCGCGGGTCAACCACCACGCGCCGTGCGGAACAGATCTGGAACCGGAATCGCTTGGCGAAGAAGCAGTGCTTTTTCGCCGGCGTTTGCGTTCTCCATGTAGTAAATGAAGAGCATTTCGCCGCGACCATCGAGCACCCACAGTGCCTCATATGGGCGCTCAGCAGGCCCAAGACCCGTGTTCTGTGTCACAACGCTCATGCCCTGTCCACCTTGGTTGGCGGCGCCAGCGTATGCGGCATTCAGCGGCAAGCGAGCCGCTTGAATGATGGTGAGTGCTGCAAGGAGAAACGCGCTCGCCCAGAGAAGGGCGGCTGGCATGTTCATTTGGCGCGCGCGCTGCTTGGTGCCGCAATCGCACCCAGTGGTGTTGCACATTGATGTTTCGTTTGAGTGTTCCATAGTGAGTCCTCGGTGAGTTGCTTGTGGTGGAAGTGGTGATGTCGCTCTGTGCTCAGCGCGTCTTGGCGGCCTGCACGGCGTCAGCGGTCATATTGCGATAACCGAGACCAACCAAGCGCTTGGTGTTCTCATACCAACTGATGGCAACTACTTCATTGGTGGTTTCGTCTGTGATGTAAACCACACCCTGAACGATGCCGTTCACCGAGCCGCCCACCATGGTGTAGGTGGAACGTGGACGGAGTTGTGCCGATGCGGATGGCATGAGTGTCACCGCGGCAAGCGCGGCCAACAGTCCGGCGTTGAGGAAGATGAGCGGACGAAGCGATGTGCGCGACATATGAATCTCCGGGACTGCTGTGCAGCGCGCTGTACGGGCGCATGCCCTGTTTGCCACACGGCTAAACAGGGCACGCGCAGGATACCGGGTTCAAAGCCAAATTCTCGGTGGCAGCGCTTTCTTTCACCACCGCAGGGTCACCACCCGCGCTGTGATTCTGGGTGGGCGCTACCGCTCGTTTCCTGTTGGTAGCCCACGTTGCACTACGCAATCGCCTGATTCGTGATCAAGTACAAGCCGCCAATGCTCGCGATCGGCGTCAGCCAGCATCGCCCGCTTGGTCAGCATGGTCTGGTACGGCAGCATGTCGTAACCCAAACTCGTAGCGGGGTGCGCATGATGAATGGTGGGCATGGTGTCCCCGGGGAAACACACCGTCCCCTTGCCGTCGTTCCATAGCACCATGTGGTGGCCCCAGGTGTGCCCAGGTGCGGCGCGCACACGTATGCCAGGAATTGGCTCCGCGTCGCCATCGTGAAGAGCGATGCGGCTGTGCAATGGTTCAAGGTTCGCAGGTAAATACGTACGCGACATCGTGCTCTTGTTCGCAAGGGCATCCAGCCACTCTTGGCGCTGCACGTGGACATGCGCGTTGGGAAACACCAACTCCAAAGCGCCGCTTGCACTCAATCGAGTCAACCCGCCGGCGTGGTCAAAGTGCAGGTGCGTCAGAATCACGTCGGTGATTGACGCTGGATCGACGCCAATTTCAGCAAGCGCATGTTCCACAGTACGAACGCGGCCGTCCGTATCGCGCTGAAAGAGATAGATCGCTTCGTCCTTCGCAGTCCACTTACTGCCAGCGCCCGACTCCACCAATATGCGCTCGACCACACCGCTGTTCGTAGTGCGCTCTAAGAGCACGCAATTCATGGCAAGCCCAATGCGATTGTCTGCATCTGGCTCAATCCACTTGCTCCACATGGACTTCGGGATCAGTCCAAACATACCGCCCCCATCAAGACGAAATCCCCCTGCGCGGAGGATTCGCCATGAATACACGGGAGTTTCAGCGGTCAAACGGACCTTTCGTCACGCCTTCACCACACGCGCCTTGCCGGTACCAGCAGGAACAGAGGCCATGGCGTTACGGGTGTCCACCACCAACTTGGCGTTCTTGGCAAGGTTGGTGTAGTCGACAGCATCGTGATCGGTGAGGATCAGCACACAGTCGCTTGCCTTGAGATTGGCTTCATTCAGCTCAACACTCTTGAGATCGATCCGATACTTACGCATGGATGGATAGGAAGGAATGTGCGGGTCGTGATAAGTGACCTCGGCTCCCTTGTCGCGGAGAATTTCAATGATCTCCGCACTTGGGCTTTCGCGCGAATCATCAATGTTCTTCTTATACGCCACACCGATCACCAACACCTTGGAACCCTTGATGCTCTTGCAATCATCATTCAACGCACTCTGGGTGCGCTCAATGACGTAGTGCGGCATAGCGGTGTTGATTTCACCGGCGAGTTCAATGAAGCGAGTGATACGACCAACTTCCTTCGCCTTCCACGTCAGATAGAAGGGGTCGATCGGAATGCAGTGGCCACCAAGGCCTGGGCCTGGATAGAAAGGCATGAATCCGAAGGGCTTTGTGCCAGCGGCGGCGACCACTTCCCAGACATCAATATTCATGTCCGTGAGGACGGTCTTCATTTCATTGACCAGCGCAATGTTTACTGCGCGGAAGATGTTCTCAAGAAGCTTGGCTGTTTCAGCCACTTCGGCGCTGGAAACAAAGTGCGCTTTGCTGACCACGCGGCTGTACAGCGCGTATGCCAATTTGCCGGACACTTCGTCGGTGCCACCAACCAGCTTGGGAATCACTGAAGCGGAGAAGTTTGGGTTGCCCGGATCTTCACGCTCTGGGCTGTACGCCAAGAAGTAATCCTCATTGCGCTTCAATCCGGTGGCGTCAAGAATCGGCCCCATCTCGTCGCGCGTGGTGCCTGGGTAGGTGGTGCTCTCTAGGACCACCAGCTGCCCCTTGCGGAGCACCTTGGCAACCAGCTTGGTTGAGTCAAGAACGAACGAGAGATCTGGTTCCTTGTGATGGCCAAGCGGTGTTGGGACGCAAATCAAGATCGCGTCGGCCTTCTGGAGATCAACCGGATTTGTGGTGCCTAGGAATCCGTCGTTTGACTTGATGTAGTCAAAGAAGTCCTGCCCAAGGTGATGGATGTACGGCTTGCCCGCCTTGATGTTATCGATCTTTCGTTGGTCGATATCGAAGCCAACCACCTTGAAGCCAGCCTTGAGGCACGCGTGCGAGAGTGGGAGTCCAACGTAACCAAGGCCGACGATGCCGACGGTAGCGGACTTAGATTCGATCTTCTTGAGGAGTTCGGTAGCGATTGTGTTCATGGTTTGTTCCGGGCCGGATTCAGTGGGTTTCAGTGTTGTTTGAAGGTATCAAGACCATATTCATCGGCAGTAAATCAAAGCCGAATGAAGTAACTCAGACCAAATTCTCTGGATTCTCCAATAGCCCAACGACCGTATTGAGGAAGCGGGCGCCCTCTGCACCGTCCACCACGCGGTGGTCGCAACTGAGGGACAGTGGCAGGGAAAGACCAGCGTAGAAACGTCCGTCCTTGACCATGACGCGCTCTTTGGCGCGCCCGGCGGCCAGGATGGCCACTTCGGGGTAGTTAATGATCGGTGTAGCAAACATCCCGCCATAACTACCCACGTTGGAGATGGTGAACGTGCCACCCATCGACTCTTCACGCTTGATGGATCGGTCCTTGCAAGCCCCGGCAAGGCGCTTGATTTCGTTGGCCAGTTCAACTGGTGACTTCTTCTCTGCATCCTTGATCACCGGAACCATCAGCCCCGCATCCGTATCGACGGCGCAACCGAGATTCACTGGACCCTTGATCAGGATCTCGCTGTTGGCATCATCAGTGATGGCATTGAGCGATGGATGTTTCTTCAGCGCCTTGCAAATTGCCGCCATGATAAACGGCAACATGCTCAACTTCTGCCCAGTGACGCGGCTGTACTCCTTGCGCTTCTGGTCAAGTTGGGTGATGTCTGCTTCATCAACAACCGTGAAGTGCACAGTGGTCCGAACGCTGCGGTCGAGGCTCTCAGCGATCTTGCGCCGTACGCCACGGAACGGCACGCGCTGGGTGACACCATTTTGATCAATGAACACCGTTCCTGCTGCAATTGCCGTGGAACGAGGCGCGGACCCGGTGCTTGACGCTGTGCTCACTGCCGCGCCGCCGTTGCCGTCACTAGCAAAGGACTCAATATCGGAGGCAGTCACGCGCCCACCACGACCGCTGCCTGGAATGCGTTGAATATCAACACCAAGTTCACGTGCGATGCGGCGCACCGCCGGTGTTGCCAGCGCCTTGCCTTCGCGGGAAACCACGGCCACTTCCGAAGCACGACGCGCAAAGCGGTCGCTCACGGTCAGTGTTCCACTCATGGTTCCGACGACGGTTCCTTGGTCATCAGCCGCCGCAGGGGCACCGGCCGCTACCTGCGCAGATACGCACGACGCAGCTTGGGAACTCCCATTGCTACTTCCACTCGCCACCGGCTTCGCAGCCGCACTGCTCGAACCACTCGTACTCGGTGCACTCTTCGCCGCAGCACCAGCCGGGACGTACCGCACCAGCACGGCGCCCACCTTGATGATGTCGCCGGCCTTGCCACAGATCTCTGTCAGCGTGCCAGCCCATGGCGAGGGAACCTCAACCAACGCCTTGTCCGTCTGCATCTCGGCGAGCGTCTGGCTCTCCTTGACGGTGTCGCCAGCTTTGACCTTCCAGTCGATGAGTTCTGCCTCAGCGAGGCCCTCACCCAGGTCAGGAAGGAGGAAGTGGCTCTTGTCGCTCGGTTGCTTGATTCCAGCCATCGGTGTTCCCTTTGCTACTCGTTCAGTACGCCATGATGTCGTCAATCGCACGGCCAATGCGTGATGCATCGGGCATGTAATCGAGTTCAAGCTTGTAATACGGCATGATTGTGTCAAACCCGCTCACGCGCTGCACTGGCGCTTCAAGATGCAGGAAGCAGCGCTCCATGATGCGTGCGGAAATTTCCGCGCCGAAACCACAGGTCAGTGGTGCCTCATGCACCACCACACAGCGGCCCGTCTTCTTCACGCTCTCTTCAATTGCATCAATGTCGAACGGATAAATCGTGCGCAGGTCAATGAGTTCAATGTCCTTGCCGCTCTTCTCGATCGCTTGCATGCACTGCACAACGCTTGCGCCCCAACTCACGATGGTGAGCTCGTTTCCTTCGCACACCGTGCGCGCCTTGCCGATTGGCAAGACATACTCATCCTCTGGGACTTCCTCGCGGAATGCACGATAAATGCGCTTTGGCTCAAAGAACATCACTGGATCTGGATCGCGAATTGACGCAATCAACAAACCCTTGGCGTCATACGGCGAACTTGGCATCACTACCTTCAAGCCAGGCGTGTGCGCGTAGATCGCCTCGGGTGAATCACTGTGCAACTCCGGCGCGTGAATACCACCGCCGACAGGAATACGAATCGTCAGCGGAACTGGAAATGCGCCGCGGGTACGGGTGCGCATGCGCGCGGCGTGACTGCAGATCTGGTCATAGGCCGGCCCAAGAAATCCATCGAACTGAATCTCTGGAACTGGACGGAGACCGCCCATCGCCAAGCCAATCGCGGTGCCGATGATTCCACTTTCTGCGAGCGGCGTATCCACCACGCGCTTCTCGCCAAAGCGCTTCTGCAAGCCCTCGGTGACGCGGAACACTCCTCCGTTCGCGCCGACATCCTCGCCAAGAAGGAGGACGCGCGGGTCCTTCTCCATCTCTTGGATGAGGGCGAGATTGATTGCCTGGACCATGTTGAGGTTTGCCATCGTGCGATCCTCTGTGGGTAAATTCAGCCTGATTTCACAGGTTTTTGAGCGATTCGATCAGTGCGCTTGTTCGGTCACGCGGTTCAGATGATCGGTGTTTGCAAGTTGACTCGGGTCTTGGCCAAGCGAATGCGTCTGCATCGTGTCGCGTTGCAGCGCAAGGTCTGGCGGAAGTTCGAGATACATGGAGTTAAAGAAGTCAGCAGAGTGCGGCGCAGCAATGTTCTCCGCGCGCGCAACGGCCTCGCCAATCAACTTCTCTGTGCGTTCAAGAAGTGTGGCCTCCTTCTTGTCGTCCCACAGCTTCAGCTTCTCCATGTGCTTACGAACGCGAATCATTGGGTCGCGCGCGCGCCACACATCAACTTCTGCCTTGTCGCGGTAACGGCTCGCGTCGTCTGCCGTGGTGTGGTCGCCAAGGCGATAGGTCACCATTTCAATGAAGGTTGGTTTGCCTTCGGTACGCGCGCGCTCAATCGCCTCGCGCATTGCATAGACCGTTGCAAAGATGTCGTTGCCGTCTACTTGCATGCAAGGCATTCCGTAGGCAATTCCGCGCTGCGCAACAGTTGGTGCGCTGCATTGAATACGACCCGGAACGCTGATTGCCCAGAAGTTGTTCTGGCAGACGAAAACCACAGGAATATCAAGGTTTGCAGCGAAATTGGCGGCTTCATGGAAGTCGCCTTCACTGGTGGCGCCGTCGCCAAAGAAGGTGCAGGCGATCTGCTTCTCGCCGCGATACTTGGCTGCCCAGGCAAGGCCGGTGGCATGAAGCATCTGTGTGCCGATGGGGACAGCGATCGGCGTGGCGTAGTGCTCGCGCGGCATTGCGTTGCCGCGTTCGTCACCCATCCAGTGCAGAAGAATCGCTTCCATCGGGACGCCGCGCCAGAAGAGGCCACAGTTCTCGCGGTAGCAGGTGACGAGCCAGTCCTTCTTGTCGAGCGCGTACGCGGCACCCAGACTGGTCGCCTCTTGCCCCATGTTCTGTGGGTAGGTACCCATGCGACCAGAGCGCTGAAGGCGAAAGGCAACATCGTCAAGGCGACGACACGCGAACATGGCCTCATAGAGCTTGATGAGGTCGGCATCAGGGATGAGACCCTTGCCGAGCTTCTCGTCGAAGTTCCCATGCTCGTCGAGAATCGAAATGCGCGGGATCTCGGTCTTAAAGGCGGTGGTGATGGGCATAGATCGAGCAGTCTAGACCACCGCGGCGGGATGGTTGCTGCGAAGCCGCGGACAAGATGGTTGAAATCAGCCGCTGAAACCCGCAATTATTGCCGAGATATCTGGACATTGGCTCGCCGGACATCACTGGGGCGATACAGGCGCGGGTGGCGGCACTGCCGCGTGTGGCTCCATATAGAAAGCCGTCCCGCCCCACCACTCACGGTAGTTCCGCACGGACGGATTGCTGCTGGTCATATTTGGGTCGCCGAAGTGGCCCCCCCAACCGTAACGCTCACTCTGCGTTGTCCGAATCCACTGATATGCCACCCATCGGTTGCGATCACCCACATCATTTCCAACAAACATGCGACTGTGATATTCGGTCCGAACATAGAGCGCCACGATTGCTGTCTCAAAACCATGGCGCACGAGGTAACGCCGCGCTTGAATGCCAGTCTCAAGGGTGAGCTCATCAAACTCCGCTTGGGTAACCACGCCCAAGTCAAGCGCGCGCTTCAGGGCGATCCGCTCGCGATCTTCTGGCTCGTACATGCCCGGATTGAAGCCTGAGTAGTTCTCTTGGGTAGTTCCACTTTCTGCGTACACGCATGCCAACATGCTCGGTGGCCCTGCAATCAGACGGCGACGGAGTTCCTTGCACTGGTCAGCAGAAAGTGATTGGTACTTCGCCTCCGTATATGCGCCGCTGGAATCTGGAAGTGTGGCGCGCTTCAACTCGAAGTTGATCGCACGGAGCTTCTCGCCAGTAGTGATGTCTTGTTGAACGGCCGGCACAATGATCGGAACACATCCGGTCGATGCGGCGATTCCCAGTATCAGCCAGACGATTGCTGCGGAGATGCGGGTCACTTGGACACCTCGTCCGCTGCTGGCTCGCTCGGATTTGGTACAGAAATGATCGGCGCATCGCCAATCGCCTTCCATGCGGCGATCGTTTCAGCGCGGCGCTTATCAAACTCCTCTTGAGTGATTAGTCCATCTTTTTTAGCCTGATCAAGTGATATCAGTTCGTCACCAAGAGTTGGCGGACGAGTCACCACGGGGCGATACATCACGCACGCTGCACAACAGATCCACGGGAGCAGGCTGATCGCCGCCAAGTAATGAAATCTTCGCGCGTACACGCGCTGCATGTTTCGAGCAGTGAGTGTGAGTCGATCGCTCATGTGTGGTTGATTCAACCAATGAGTCCGATCGCGCGCGCCGCAAGCATCACCAATACGGTCATTGCCACCGCTACTTGCAGCATCATGCCCAACTGTATCGAACCGCGCAAAGGGACCGGAAGTGTTGGACCAAACGTGCTCGACGTGTTAAACGAAAGAAACACGTAGTCAATGACCGCCGGGCGCCACCCCTCCAATGACTTCATCTGCATGGTGCTATGTGGAAACAGAATGCCAGGATGGGTTTCTTCTCCATCCGCCACGCGTTGTTGAAACGGGTGATCAAAGCGCCAATAGAACGCAACAAATACTGCGATATTTTCAACATACACCAGCGCCGCCGAGAGCAACAGAAACGCAGGGTTCTCTTGCTTGTCAAAGAGGCACAGCACAAGGCCAACAACATTGTCAAGCAGCGCAATCATGGAAAGCGCAAGCGTGAGATCGAACATGGGTCGAAACCACTTGCGTGCCCGCGCGGCCCAGCACAACAGGGTGAGAACCGAGGCGATGAACGCCACCGGGCTGGCATACATGTCGAGAATCTGAAAGAGCTTCACCGCGTGTGAGGGTGAAAGGTCAGTGCGGCTAAGCGACTGCGCGGTGGCAAGGTCAAGCAAGGATGCCACTACCAGCGACGCCAAGATTCCGCCCGCCGTGAGGTACCCTGGCGCGCGCGCATTGACCGTGTGCAATTGGCTCATGCATCCAATGATAATGCGCGTGCTACCCTGACCACTATGCATTGCGCTGAATGCGGCCACAACCTCGATCGCGTTGCCGAGGGAGCGCCGTGCACGGAGTGTGGCGTGGTGACCCCTTTACAGTTGCGAATGCTGCAACCACTGCCCGGCCGCGTGCGCCTCTTGTGGCTGTTTGGGTGGCCCCTGCTGATGGCATGGTCTCTTGGATTTCTAGCGTTATTGTTGGCTAATCGACTTGAGCAGGTGTCCATGGCCCTGGTGGTGCTAACGGTGGTGTCGATCCTTGTTGTTGGTCCAGCGAACTCTGCATGGCGCACCTTTGTGCTCATGAAGCGATTGCCACGAAGGCTTCGATCCGCGCCGTTCCTGATTGTGGTGCCACGGTCGATCACTATCCCCGTGCTTGTGGGCGTGGCGACCGTCATCATTTTCAATGTGTTGACATTTGGTGCGTGTATCACCGTGTTCGCTTTCGGCAGTTTTGGTAACTGGTAGATGCTTGGCAATGCAATGATCAATATCGCTATTCATCGCAGCGAACAAACAATCAAGGTGACGAAAAGTCGCTGCCCGGTGTGCACTGTTGAAATTCAGGCGCGCATTGTTGAGCGTGCTGGCGCAGTATTTATGGAGAAGGAGTGCGCGGAGCACGGCTCGTTCGTGGTGCGATTGCAGAGCGATGCACGCTGGTACTTCACCAGTCATGGCAATCCCGCGAATGCATCGGGCGAAGGCGCAGCGTGTTGTGGCGCTGGCAGTTGTTGTACGCCCGCGAGCACGTCCGCCGATCCGTTCGAGCAACTCTCGACGTGTGTTGCGTTGATTGAGATCGTTGATAGTTGTAATTTGACTTGCCCAACCTGCTACGCAGAGAGCCCATACGGTGTGGGTGGAGATACCAAGTGTGCCCCATTCGATGATGTGCGGGCGCGGGTTGAGGGGGTTGTTGCACGTAAAGGCCTGATTGACATCCTGCAACTCTCGGGTGGCGAACCAACCATTCACCCTGAGTTTGAACGCATTTTGCGCTGGGCGGTGTCGCATCCACAGATTGGATATGTGCTTGTCAATACCAATGCTGTTCGCGTGGCTGGTGATGCGGCGTTCCGCGAAATGCTGGCAAATGTTCGGCGTGATCATCGCAAGTTTGAGTTGTATGTGCAGTTTGATGGTGTGCAAGAGTCTGGTCAGCATGAGCTGCGGGGAACGGACTTGCGCTCAATGCGCGAGAAGGCAATCGATGCAGCCGGCGCGCTTGGTGTTCCAACAACACTCGCTATGGTTCTTGACGAGCGGACCATTGTTGGCGTTGGTGACACATTGCGCTGGGCGATGGCTAGGCCGCATGTACGTGGCATCAGTTTGCAGCCAATGTTCACCAGTGGACGTGTGGCGAATGTCGAGAGCCGAACCCTTCCGGTATTCCCGGGCGCCGGTACGGGTGCAGGAACGAACGCGCGTGGCATTGTCAACACCATGGGTGTTTCGGATGCCGTGCGCGCGTGTGTAGAGCAAGCACCAGAATTGCTGGGCGAGGCCGACTTCACGCCACTGCCATGTGGTGACCCAAACTGCCACACGATTGGATACATACTTCGCACGCCGGCGGGCCCAGTGGGGCTGAGCAGGTTGATTGATGTCCCTAAGTACGCGGGCTTTCTGCAAAACCGCGTGAATTACAACATTGAGGACTTGGCGAAGTGCGGTTGTGAGACCGAACCACTGGGAGAGTTGTTGAAAGCGCTGGAGTTACGCACAGAAGACCCGTTTCGAATCTTCATCAAGCCATTCATGGACGCGTGGACGTTCGATCAGGACCGCATCGACCGTTGCTGCACGCACGTGATCCGCACCGACGGCTCCCTCGACAGCTTCTGCCGCCACTACGGAAATTCGTCCCATTCCTCCCGGACCAATTTAACCCCTTGATATGCGCATGCAATCCCACAAACCTGGCCATCACAGAAATTGCTCCCATTCCTCCCGTTCCCCCCGGACCATTTTGTGGTGACGGGGATTGTGGTTGGGAGCCCGGTGTATGTGGTCACTACAGTGGTGGGCATTGTGGTGACCACGCTGCTGTGGAAACGGCTTGCCCGGAGCGATGGCCGCACTCCCGATGATCGCCTGTACGCGGTGTACGGCGGCGCCCTGGCTGGTGCATATATCGGGGCAAAGGTCGCTTTTTTGCTGGCCGAGGGGTGGCACTACCGGCACGAGCCGATGGCCCTTCTCACTGGGCACAGTGTGACTGGCGCTCTTCTTGGTGGCGTACTTGGTGTAGAGACAGCGAAGCACGTCACTGGATACAAGCAAGGCACTGGCGATATGTTCGCTATGACGGTTCCCCTCGCTCTTGCGCTTGGAAGGATCGGATGCATATTCGCAGGCTGCTGTCAGGGAACTGTATGTGCTGCGGCATGGTGGACCGTCACTGACACGCACGGCCACGCGCGCTGGCCCGCACCAGCCATCGAGATGATGTTCAACCTTGCATTCTTTGTTTGGGCTGCCTGCGCCACGCGCTTTCATTGGCAGCGCGAGCAGCGATTCAACATCTATCTGATCGCATACGGCACGTTTCGATTCGCTCACGAATTCATGCGTGACGACGTGCGCTGGTTTGCAGCCCTTGGCGGATACCACGTCGTATCGCTTGCGATTGTCGGTACCGGCGCATGGATGTATCTGCAACGTGCGTGTATCCAGCGTGAAAGCACAACCGCCCCGGCATAACCAGGGCGGTTGGAAATTTTGTCGCGCGTTACTTCAGATCGTATTTAAACCATCGCGGGGTGCTTGGTTGATGCAGCCTTCGCGCGCCCCGCCTCAATGCGGCGCTTGGCGTAGTTCACTGCGGCCACGTATTCGCTCGCGTCGTTCTTGCCTTCCTTGAGGACAGCAAGCGTTGTGTGCTCAATCTGCTCAATCTTCTTGTCGAGCGCTGCCTCAGTCATGCCAAGATAGAGACCAGCAAGGCGAATGACGCCACCGGCGTTCACAATGAAGTCTGGCCCGTACAAGATGCCGCGCTGCTTCAGCGAAGCACCATCGATATTCGGCTCATGCAACTGGTTGTTTGCTGTTCCGCAAATGATGGCGCAACGGAGATGCTTGATCGTGGAGTTGTTGAGAACCGCGCCCAAAGCGCACGGTGCAAGAATGTCGCACTCCTGGGCAAAGATGTCCTGACCAGGCTTGAGTGCCTCGACGCCAAGCTCCTTTACAGCACGGTCAATTGCCGCTGGATTGATATCGGTTCCAACAACAGTCGCGCCGTGAGCGCGGCAACGCTTCGCCAGTTCGTAGCCAGTAGCGCCAAGGCCCTGAACTGCGATCTTTAAGCCTGAGAAATCCACCTTGCGGCCAGTATGCGCCAAGCACGCCTTCATGGCGTTAAAGCAACCCTGGCTCGTGAACGGACTCGGATCACCACCGTGGCTGACAGTGATGCCGCCCATCACGTGATTCGATTCCTGCGCCATCCAGTCGCAGTACTGGGTGTTCACCCCAACGTCTTCGGCGGCAATGTATTGACCGTTGAAGGTATTCACAAAGCGACCCATCGCGCGCGCCTCTGCCTCGGTAGGAACCTTGCCCTTCTCGATCATGATGACGCTCTTCGCGCCGCCCATCGGCAGGTCA
>Ga0209500_10000686_pt1 | contig 28081 bp, 21 predicted proteins | sample S_140212_EF_Meta_FD_187323 | JGI IMG/M metagenome (GOLD analysis project Ga0209500, IMG submission 187323) | Freshwater microbial communities from Lake Simoncouche, Canada to study carbon cycling - S_140212_EF_MetaG (SPAdes) (version 2) | ecosystem: Environmental > Aquatic > Freshwater > Lake ...
CGGACCTCACTCACCTCGCCTCGCGCAAGTCCCTCGCCGGCGCGTGGCTCGACAACCGCGACCCCAAGGCCCAGCGCGCGCTCGAGCAGAAGACCGGCAACACCGAGTCCTCCGTCGAGGTCGACCCCGCGACCCTCAAGGCCAACCTCATCAAGTGGATCGGTTCATCTGGTGTCTCTCACGCTGCGGACGGCAAGACGCCGACCAAGGACGTCAAGCCCGGCAACCGCATGCATTATTACAAGATGTTCAACGTGGCAGGTCTCCGCGAGACCAACCAGAAGTTCACCGCCGAGGAACTCGATGACCTCGCCGAATACCTCCTCACCCTGAAGTAAACCTTCCCGAATTTTCATCCCCATGTCCCACGATTCCCATCACGCTCCAGTCGCCTGCAAGACCGAGCTGGCGCCCGAGCGCAGCGACCTCGGCCTCATCCGTCCTGACCGCACGACCGGCTGGCTCGACTGGCTGACGACCGTTGACCACAAGAAAATTGGCATCCTGTACGGAGCGTTCGCCATGTTCTACTTCCTCGTGGGCGGCGTCGAAGCCCTCGCGATCCGCACCCAGCTGGCCCGCCCGGACAACGACTTCGTCACGGCGCGCATGTACAACCAGCTGTTCACCATGCACGGCACGACGATGATCTTCCTCGGCGTCATGCCGCTGTCGGCCGCCTTCTTCAACTTCCTCGTACCGCTGCAGATCGGCGCCCGTGACGTCGCCTTCCCGCGCCTCAATGCGTTCTCGCTCTGGACCTTCGTGTTCGGCGCCTTCGTGCTGAACGCCTCGTGGTTCTTCGAGTTCGCGCACCTCGCTGGTTGGTTCAATTCCTTCGAATGGCACAAGGCGCTCGTCTACACCGACTTCGCTCCCGCCAACGGTTGGTTCAGTTATGCACCGCTCTCGGGCACCTTCGGCCAGAACGGCCAGGCGCTGCGCTTCACCGGCGTCGGCACCGACTTCTGGATCATCGGTATTCAGGTGCTCGGCATCGCCTCGCTCGCGGCGTCCTTCAACTTCATCTGCACCATTATCAACATGCGCGCCAAGGGCATGACCATGATGCGCCTGCCGGTGTTCACCTGGATGACGCTCGTCACCGCGATCCTCATCATCCTCGCCTTCCCGGCCATCACCGTCGCTCTGATCGAGCTCATGTTCGACCGTACCTTCGGTGCGAACTTCTTCAACCCGTCCGCCGGCGGCCAGCCCGTCCTTTGGCAGCACCTCTTCTGGATCTTCGGTCACCCGGAGGTGTACATCCTCGTGCTCCCCGCGATGGGCATCGTCTCGGAAGTCCTCCCGACCTTCTCCGGCAAGTCGCTCTTCGGCTACCCGATCATCGTCTTCTCCGGCGCCGTCATCGGCTTCCTTGGCTTCGCCGTCTGGAGTCACCACATGTTCACCACCGGCCTCGGTCCGGTGCCGACCGCCGCGTTCTCGCTCCTCACGATGGCCATCGCCGTCCCGACGGGCGTCAAGATCTTCAACTGGCTCGGTACCATCTGGGGTGGCCGCGTCCGCTTCACTCCGCCCATGGTCCTCGCCCTCGGCTTCATCTGGATGTTCATGTGCGGCGGTTTCTCCGGCGTCATGCACTCCGCCGCCCCCGCAGACTCCCAGCAGCAGGATAGCTACTTCGTCATCGCGCACTTCCACTACGTGCTCCTCGGCGGCGTGCTGCTCGGCCTCATGGCTGGCCTCTACTTCTGGTTCCCGAAGATCTTCGGCCGCATGCCCAACGCCCCCATCGCGTACATTGCCTCAGGCTTGGTCGTTCTCGGTTTCAACCTCGCCTTCGGTCCGATGCACTACCTCGGCCTGGCTGGCCAGCCGCGCCGTACGCACACCTACCACGCCGGCAACGGCTGGGAGACCTGGAACTACGTGGCCACCATCGGTGCCTACATCCTCGGGATCGGCGTCTTCATCGCCTTCGTGAACCTCGTCTGGACGGCGTTCCGCGGTAAGAAGTGCTCCAACGATCCGTGGGATGGCCGCACGCTGGAGTGGTCGCTGCCTTCCCCTGTGCCGGAATACAACTTCGCCCAGGCTCCTATCGTCGCCACGCGCGACGCCTTCTTCGAGGACAAGCACGGCGGTAAGCGGATTGGCTTCGAGAACGACGGCGGCGAAGCCGGCGTCCACATGCCCAGCCAGTCTTGGATGCCGCTCGTGGCTTCCGCGGGCTTCCTCTTCATCGGCTTCGGCATGCCGATGATGGCCATGCACGTCCCCCATGCGGGCTGGCTCGTCATCGGCGGGCTGGGCGTCCTCTTCCTTGGCATCTGTCTCTGGGCTCTCGAAGGCCCGGGCGGATACATGCTCAAGACCCCCGCTGTCTCCGGCACGCCGGCTCCCGCCGAGACTGCCGCCCACTGAGCGCCTTCCTCTCCTCACTCTTAACTCTGACCTCCATGTCTGACACCGCCGCCGCGCACGAAGCGCCTACGTCCACCGGAATCGAACACAAGAAGCTCATCATGTGGCTCTTCTTGGCTTCGGACTGCATGTTCTTCGGGACGCTGATCTCGACGCACCTGCTCTACCGTAAGCTCTTCCCCGCCGGCTTCACTGATGCCGAAGGCCATCAACGCTTCATCCAGAACCTGTTCTCCATCGAGTTGACGTCTTTCTCGACGTTCATCCTGCTGATGTCCTCGTTCCTGATGGCGCTTGCGGTTTCCGCCATGCACAAGGGCCAGATCAAGTCCTTCCGCCGTAACGTCCTTGGCGTGATTTTCTTCGGGCTGATCTTCTTGGGCTGCCAGGTCTACGAGTTCACGCACTTCTATCACCAAGGCCTGACCATTCAGAATAGCGTGCTCGGCTCGACGTTCTACGTCCTCACTGGTACCCACGGCACGCACGTCGCCATCGGCGTGCTTTGGCTCATCCTGATGTATTTTTATAGCTTCACCGGTAAACTCGGCGGCCATGTGGGCGCCCTCGACGTCGAAGTCGCGGGCCTTTACTGGCACTTCGTCGACATCGTCTGGATCATTATTTTCACGGCGGTCTACCTCGTCGAGTATCTCGGGCCTAACGGCATCTGGGGCTCGGGCCTACCCGCCGCCGTCAAATAAACGCACTTCCCGAACATGTCCTCTTCTCACGAAGCCGCCCCCAGCCCTGACTTCCTCGCCGAGGAAGTTCGCCGCTATCACCACTTCATCGTGCTGGCCCTCTGGCTGGCCGTCGTCACCGGCGCCGAGATTGTCCTGATCTACCTGCCCATCCCGACCGCCGCGATTCTCACGATCCTGACCCTGATGTCCGCCGGCAAGTTCTTCGCGGTCATCCTGTGGTTCATGCACCTGATCTACGACAAGCGCCTGCTCTTCTGGTGCTTCTTCGCTGGCCTGGCGCTCGCGTTCGCGACCTACACCGCGTTGCTGTGCCTGTTCTCCGTCGAACGCATCGACACGCGCTGGTTCAGCTAAGGGTGTCGTCAATCGCCTGACGAAGGCCTCCGCTTGGGCGGAGGCCTTTTTCGTGCCCACGCTTGCGGGTCGGCCGGCCTCGGCTTCATATGAACGGGATGAAGATTCCCCTCCATTGGCACACGGAGCCGCTGCTGCTGCTCCTGGTCGTGGGGGCGTGTTGGGCTCACGCGCTGATGTGCGGTCCGTTCCGGGCGCGCTTCCTGCCGGGTCGGACGGAGTATCCCGTCTGGTATGCGGTCCGCTTCCATCTCGGCGTGCTGGTTGCCTACGTCGCTGTCGGCTCACCGTTGGATCAACTGGGCGAAGGGTTTCTGTTCTGGGCGCACATGCTGCAGCACATGCTGCTCATCTATATTTCCGCGCCCCTCATCGTCACCGGCCTGCCACCTGAATTCATAGACGGTTGGCTCCTTGGCGGCCGTCCGCGCCTCACGCGCGTGCTGCGCTTCCTGACGGGTCCGGTCCCGGGCGCACTGATCTTCACGCTCTGCTTCTCGATGTGGCATTTTCCGGAGCTCTATGAGGCGGCGCTGCGTAGTCGCCCGCTCCACGTGCTCGAGCACTGGTCGATGTTCCTCCCCGCCATTCTGATGGTCTGGCCGCTGTTCTCGATGTCCGCCCAGCTACCGCGCATCGGTTACGGGATGGCGATGTTCTACTGCTTCGCGTTGATGATCGCCGACCTGCCAATCTGGGCCGTGCTTATTTTCGGCGACCACCCGATCTACGAGACCTATCGGCTTGCCCCGCGGATTAGTAGCCTTTCGGCCTCGGCTGATATGATCATGGGCGCGGTCGTCATGAAGGGCTTCAATGAAGTATTTGCCCTTGGCTGCATGGCGTACGCCTTCTTCGCTTGGTATCAGCGCGAGAAGTAAGCCGGCTCAGTACCGCGCAGCGCGGCGGAGCAGGAACCAGGCGAGGCCGACGACGACCAGGTTCGGGATCCAGATCAGCAGGTCCGGCCGGAAGTTGGGGTCTTTTACATAGGCCGCTATCGAGGTCAGCAGGTAATACGATAGAGCGATGGCCATGGCGATAGCGGCGTTGACGAACGTCTCCGAGCGGCCGACGCGCACGGCCAGCGGCACGGCGAGGAACGCTAGGGAGAAGACCGAGAAGGCGCTGGCGAGGTGCGACATCAGCTGCGTCATCGCCAGCATCTGGCCCCGTTCCTTCTCGAGCGGCGTGGCCTTCGGGCCGACCTGCCAGCCTTTGTCGATGGCCTCGAGGAGTTCGAAGGTCGTAAGCCAGCGCAGTTTACGTTGAAAATTCTCACCATCTTTAAAGATGCCTGACGCCGGGAATTCGAGGCTCGTGAGCGCGGCGGTGGTGAAGGCGGATGGATGCGTGAAGTTGGCGTCGCCGGCCGGTCGCTTCTCCATGCGGGCGTCAGTCAGGGTCACGCGGAGGATGCCTTCGCCCTGTTTGTTGACGGCGGGAGCGAGGCGTGCCTCCCGGGCGTGGACAGTCTGCGTGAGGAGCCCTTGTTCATCGACGCTCCAGACCCAGAAGTCGCGGAGGATCTCACCGTCGCGCTCGGCGGCGCGGATTACCGTGCCAGGAAACTGCCGGTTCAGCTTGCCTGGGACGATGACTGAAGCGGGATTATCCTTCGCCGAGCCCATCAGGAGGCGGCGGTATTCGGTGTTGGCGATCGGGGCGACCTCAAGGTTGAGCCACGCGGAGAGCAGCGCGAGGCTGCCAGCGAAGAGGAGAGCGGGGAGGGCGATGCGGCCGAGGCTGCGACCGCTGGCCTTCATGGCCGTGAGTTCCTGCTGCGAGCTCATCCGGCCGAACGCGATGAGCACGCCCGTCAGGAGTCCGAGCGGTAGCGCATACGGCAGCACGCCAGGGATAAGCAGTCCGACGAGCTCGAGTCCTTCCCAGCCGTTGACGCGGCCGGTGGCGATTGCGCCGGAGACCTGCGTGAGGATATTCCCGGCGACCAACACGAAGACGAACGCACCCGTGGCGGCGACGCTGGCGACGGCGGTTTCGGTCAGGACGTGGCGGTCGAGGAGGCGCACCTCACCATCCAAGCCGACCTGGCCGTCTTCTCCAAGGCGAAAGGCTCAGGGCGCCGCCTTCTGGTCTAGGTCGAGCGGGAGGGTGGCCCCGCGAATCAATTCAATTTCACCAGCGCGGAGCCAGCCAGTCTTGCCGTTGGCGGTGGTCACGCGGACGTGCCCGTTCAGCGGGCGGTCGGTTCGGACGACGTCGCCTTCCGTGACACCGTTCAGCGGTTCACCGAATAGCGTCGGCGTGAGGCGGAGGGAGACCTCGGCCTTGCGGACCACGGCCCGGGCCGAAAGAGAGCGGCCGCCCCAGAGCCCCGGCGCGCAGAGCACGAGTAAGGTCAGCGCAAGCACGCGCATGCGGTGGTTCCATTCGCCGGCGGAGCGGCGGCGGAGGCGCGGGACGACGATGCACAACGTCGCCACCCAGAAGCAGGCCGTCGCCAGGAGAATCCAAGTGTCCTCGGTGAGAACGGTTGCGTAGGTTTCTGCCCAAGTGGGTGCGGGACGTTCCGTCCCACCCGCCGCGAGCGCGTGCCGGATACCCGCGAGCGCAACGGGGTCGCGCGGGTCGAGCAGGAGGGCGCGTTCCCAGCAGACCATCGCGCGGCCCTTGCGGCCCATGCGCCACTCGGCGTTACCGAGCGCGGAAAGTAGGCCAGAGCTTACGCCGCCTCGGCGGGCTTCCTCGGACCATTGTTCGACGGCGGCGGCGTAGTCACCCTTGGCGTAGGCCGTCTCCGCGGCCGAGATGACGCGATCCTCCGCGGCGCTGAGCGAAGTCATCCCGCAGAGCAGCAGGCAGGCGAAGAATCTCATAGTAGTGACAGGAGCCGGCGGAGCAGCTCGAGGGTTTCGTCTTCGTCCGGCGGCCCAGCGGCGCCGGGGCCTTCGGCGAAGCGTTCACCGTAGGCTCGCTCAAAGAGCTTATCGAGGAGGGGACGCGGGACGCCGGGCAGCGCCCTTTCAAGGTCCCCTTGGGTCATCGCCTCTTCTTCGGCATCGAGGAGGGTGGCGGCGCCTACCTGTAAGGCGCGCACGGCGGTCTTGGCGAAGGCGGGGCGATCGCCGCGACGTCGGGCCGACGCCGCCTCAAGGAGCGCAGTACGTAAGATTGATCGTGCGCGTCGCCGGCGGCGGATTTCGGGGTGCGCTGCGAGATAGCCAAGATAAAGTGCGGTGCCTGTCAGTGCCAGGAGCCCAGTCAGCAGCAGGCCGTTGCCCGACCAGAAGGCGACGGAGGAGGCGAGGGATAGCGTTGGCGCGCCACGGAAGATCGGCGCTCCCCGTTGCGGTGCCGGTGCGGCGAGCCCGGCGGCGACCTGGGGCTTGGCGCCGGCCGGCGCTGCTGGATCGGCCGTGACGAGGTCGACTTGCGCCGGCGCGTTACCGGTCACCGTCACTTCGATGGGCTTGAATTCGATGCGACTGAATTGCTTCGTCAGCGGATCGAAGGTCGAGAAGCGGAGCGCGGGCGTCAGCAGCTTACCTGGTAGGCGCGGCACGAGCGTGTAGACGAAGAAGCGCTGTTCGTCGGCGTGGCGGCGGCGTTCCGTCGCCGGCAGGATATCCCAGCTTTCATTACCGGGAATCTCTGGGGCGATGAGCCGATCGAGATTGCCCGTGCCGGTCAGAATCGCGCGCAGACGAATCGGCTCGCCGACTTCGGGGCGATCCTTGGAGACCTGCACGGCCTCGGCGCTGAAAGCGCCGATTGCGCCGGTCCAGTCGGCCGGTCGGCCGCGTTCGGGCACGTGTTCGACGGTGAGCTTGCGACGGAAGGTGAAGGGACGGTCGCGGTTGCCGTTGGCGAACGCAGGGGTATCCGTGTTCTGGATGAGCATCGTGCCGCGCAGGGAAAGCTCGCTCGTACCTTCGCGGATGGGCGTTAGTTCGAAGCTCGTGCGCAGGCCTTGTCCGAGTTCCGTCGACAGAGGTTGACGGTCGGCCGTGACCGCCAGCGTGAAACCTTCGGCGTTCGATTCGAGGCCAAAGCTGGCCACCACGGTCTCGTCGTCGCCGCCGCGGAGATGGATGGCCCCGCGGATGAGTTCCCCAACATAGAAGGTGCGTTCTGGTAGCACGAGCTCGGCCCGGGCTTGGGCCGTCCGCCGATAGGCCACGGACTTGCTCACGATGAGCTTGATCGGAGTCACCGGGATGAGCTTGCGCGCGAAACGCAGGGTGAAGGCCGGGATGACGTATTCGCCTTCCTGGTCAGGCGCGACACCCGAGAAGTTGAGCGTCGCCTCATTGGAGTCTGGGCGGACGAGCTGCCCGGATAGGCGGAGGGCCATACCTCGGGGCGGCCGGATCTCTTTGTCCACCTGCTGCGCCCCGCCGAGGACGACGTCCGATTCGACCATGATCTGCAGACGGAAGGGCTGCCCGGGTGCGGTGACGCGCGGGGTGATCTCCCAGCTCACGCGATCCTCCGCCCGGGCGAGGAGCCCGAGGAGCAGAAGGACGGTGCTGGCGAGGAATCGACGCATCTCAGTAGTCCTTACCCTTCTTGGCGGCGGGCTTGCCTCCGTTGCCGCCTTTACCGTCTTTACCATCTTGGCTGCCGGCTGGCATCTTGCGGCCGAATTCATTCTTCAGACCCTCGAGGGAGCCGCGGGCTTCCTGTTCGGTCATCTTCTGTTCCTCGCCGGGCTTACCCTTCTTTGGGTCAGTGCCGCCACTCTTCGGCTTCTGGCGTTCGGGGGGCAGGAAATTTTCTTCCTCATCACCTTCACCTTCGGTGTTCTGGGGGAGCTTGTCGTCCGGAATGCGTTTCACGAGCTCGCGGATAACCTCGGCGAGTTCCTCTAGTTTCTTGCGCTGAGCCTCGATGGCTTCCTCAAGCGCGGCCGTCTCGCGTCGCAGAGCGCGGAGCAATTCCTCGATCGCGTCGGCGTTCGCCTTGGCTTGCCCGTCGGCTACATCGAGTTCGTGGGCGCCGCGGAAATCCCCGACGGAGCGCGTCCAGCTCGCGACGACGCCGGCCCGCTTGGTCACCATGGCCTCCTCTTTCGGGATGAGTTTCTTGATCGTGCGGTAGGTGTCGATACCGCCGCCGAGGGCGGTCGTGGCGGGGACATAGTCCGGTTCGCGGCCTTCGGCCTTGGCTTTGTCGAGTAGCTCGATCTGGTCCTTCATATCCGAGATATCGGCGTCGGCCGCCTCGAGGTAGGAGCGGGCGATGGAAAGTTCCGTCACGTCGCCGGCGGTCTTGCCACCGAGCACGGCCCTGCCTTTGCCGAAGCGCACGTGGCCGAGGTTATGTAGCGCCGGCGGGCGCAGGGGGTCGACGTCCCGACCGAGTGAGGCGCGCAGGGCCTCCTCCGCCCCGGCGAGATCGCCCTCGGCGAGACGCTTCGTCCCGCGGTTGTGGAGTTCGCGCGCGTCGAGCTGGGCGAGCGGGTCGGCGGGCGCCTTCTCGGCGGCGAGGCCGGCCGACATCAGGAACAGAACGGGGAGGAGGGTTCTCATGACGTGACGTCTTTGCGGCGGGTGGAGGTGAGTGATTCGAGGACGAGAAGGAGGAGCGCGACGCCGATGAACCATTCCTCACGGGGTACGCCGCGGCGGCCGACGCCGCGTTCATCGGTGCCAGCCTGGATCGCGAGCCGCAGGGCTTCCATGCCTTCGCCCGCTTGACCCAGCCGGACGAAGCGGCCGCTGGCGGCCTCGGCGATCGCGCCAAGGGTCTTCTCGTCAAGGCGGCTCGTCACCTCTTCACCTTGGGCGTCCTTCATCGTCTCGAGCGAGCCGACGGAACTGATGACGCGGATCGGGCCACCCGAAGGGGTGCCGACGCCGACGGTATGCACCACGAGTCCCTTGCGTTTGAGCTGCTTGGCCATCTCGATGCCGCCGGCTTCAAGGTCTTCGCCGTCGGTGAGGATGATAAGTAGCTTCCGGTTCCGCTTGGAATAGAAGGCCAGCTCGGCTTCCTCGAGCGCGCGGCCGATATCGGTGCCGACGACCTGGATACTGCTGGTGTCGGTTTCCTCGAGGGTGCGGAAGAACGCATCGTAGTCGCGCGTCAGCGGGCATTGCAGGAACGCTTGGCCCGCGAAGGCAACGAGGCCGACGTTACCCGTGCCCTTGCGGCGGACGAAGTTGGCGATGGCGGCCTTGGCCCGGGCCAGGCGCGTGGGGCTCATGTCCGACACCAGCATCGACTTCGAGACGTCGAGGGCGAACACCACGTCTTCGGTCGCACCTTTCTGCTGCGACACTTCCACGCCCCAGCGCGGGCCCGCGAAGCAGGCCAGCAGCAAGGCGAAGGCGGCCGAGAGCGCGACGTCCTTGGAGCGGCGGCGGACTGCGGAATAGCCGGCGGTGAGGCGGGCGAGGAGGTGCGCGGCGGCGAAGCCGGCCAGGCCTCGGCGGCGGCGGCGCTCAGCCCAGCAGAGCGCCCCAAAGAGGACGACCCCACCCAGCACGGCCAGCGCCAGCACCTCGGGTTTCTCGAAATGGAAGTCGGCGGTGTCCATGGTCAGGGCGAACGCGGGCGGAGGAGGCCCCAGCCAAGTTCGATGAGCAGGAGCAGCCCGCCCAGGGCCGCCCAGATGAGGCGGTAGCTTTCGTAGACGACGGACTCGCGGATGCGCACCTCGGTGCGTTCGAGGCGGTTGATCTCCTCGTAGACGCGGCCGAGCTGGTTCTGATCGAGTGCGCGGTAGAAGCGGCCGTTGGCGATCTTGGCCATCTTCTCGAGCATCTCGTAGTTGGCCGGGTTGATCGTCTGCATCGGGATCGTTTTACCGAGGAGGTCGCGGTAGAGTTTGCCCGTGCGCGTATCGAAGCGCGGCAGGACGGTGGGCTCATCCTTGCCGAGGCCGATGCAATACATGCGGATGCCGAGGGCGGCGGCCAGCTCGGCAGCGGGCACGGGCAGAATCGCTTTGCTCATGTTGTCGTCGCCGTCCGTCAGCAGGATGATGACCTTCGAACCCTTGCCCTTGACGTTCTTCATGCGGTCCACCGCCATTGCTACGCCTTCACCGATGGCAGTGCCAGTCTCTTGGATGCTGCCGATGTGCATACGATCGATGCCTTTCTCGACCCAAGTTTTATTGATCGTGAGCGGGCTCAGCAGATAGGGTTTTCCGGAGAACACGACGGCGCCGATACGGTCGTCTGGTCGCTTGGCGAGGAAGTCGTAGATCACGCTCTGGCTGGCCTGCCAGCGCGTGACTTCGGCGCGCGGGGTGCTCATGTCCAAGGCCATCATCGACCAGGAAAGATCCACGACCAGCATGATGTCGAGGCCTTCAGTCTCCCGCTCGATTTCCTTGTTCGCCGTCCGCGGTCCCGCGAGGGCGACGATGAGGAGGGCGGCGGTGAGCAGGCGCAGGAACGCGCGGAGGCGTCCACTCTGCTCGCGCACAGGCCGGCCGATACCGTCGAGTAGCGATGTGTCTGGATAGGTCAGCGCTGCGGCTTTGCCCACCCTTCCGCGTAGCCATGAATAAAGCGGCAGCAGCGCGAGCAGGAGCAGCACCCACGGATATTGGAATTCGAAGCCAAGTTCCATCAGAGGAGATTCCTTTTGGGAAGAGGCGGCGGGCCCGGGAGGGGCGGCGGTACGTCGGGCGCGGGCTCGCGGGGTTTGGGTGGGTGGAGCGATGCGGCGACAGCTGGGTGGGCGAACGTACGACGCGCATCCTCGACGCGCCGGGTGGCCTCCCGGATGCCGGCGATGAGCAGCGATACCTCGAGCGACGCGCCGGCGAACTTAGCAGCGTCGGCGCTCCGGAGCGCGGCGAGGAGGGGTTGGCGGGCAGGCAGGAAGGCGGGCAGGCCGGCCAAGGCCGCCACCAGTTCTTCCGTCGAAAGCGAGACGGCGGCGCGCGGGTCGATCGCGGCGAGGTAGACGCGGAGCGCTCGGGTCGATTGGGTGATCGCTTCGGGCGCGGGCAGGGACTCGGCGAGGCGGAGAGCCACGTCGAGTTGGGCGAGCGGAGTCAGCGAAGGCGGCCCCTTGCGGAGGAAGTGGCGGATCGCGACGGCGGCGAGGACCATCAGGCCGAGTGCGATCAAGCCGAGGGCTAAGTTGGATTCCCAGGCCGTCGGCGGGATCGTCGGCTTGGGTCCTTGCAGGACGAACGGGGCTTCTTCGAGGGCGAGGAACATCAGCGGCGGCGCCGGCGGCGTTCGAAGAAACGGGAAAGGGTGGGGGCGACGGAATCCTCGGCGTCGAGTCGGGCGACGTCCATCCCCGCGCGAGCCAGGCCGGCGGCGGTTGCAGCCAGACGGGCTTCGGCGTTGGCGGCGAAGGTCCGGCGGATGCGCTCCGACCCCGTGTCGACTTCGCGGATCTCGCCAGTCTCGGCGTCCTGCAGGGCGACCATGCCGACGTCGGGCAGCACGCGTTCGCGCGCGTCGACCAGTTGGACGCAGGCGGTATCATGGCGGGCATTGAGTTCGCCGAGCGCGGCGGCCATCGCGTCGGTGCCTTCGGGGCCGGCGAGAAAATCGGAGACTACGAAGACCATCGAGCGGCGCTTGAGCGCGCGGCCCAAGCGGCGCATCGGAGCCGCGAAGGAGGTCCGGCGCGAAGCGGGTTTGAATTCGAGCACGTCGCGGATGAGGCGGAGGACGTGGCGCCGGCCCTTCTTGGGACTCACCCAGAGTTCTTCTCGGTCGGTGAAGAGTAGCAGGCCGACTTTATCGCCCGCCTTGAGCGCGGAGACGGCGAGGCAGGCCGCGACGTCGGCCGCCCGTTCGCGGATAGTCGCTTCGCCGGAACCGAACGAAGAGGAACCAGAGATGTCGACGGCGATCACCATCGTGAGTTCGCGTTCCTCACGGTAAAGCCGGATGAACGGCTTGCCCGTGCGTGCGGTGACATTCCAATCCATCGAACGCACGTCGTCGCCCGGGATGTATTCACGCAGCTCTTCGAAATCGGTGCCGCGGCCCTTGAAGCGAGAGAGGTAGGCGCCGACCATCGCGTCGTTGACCGCGCGCGTGGCGACAATCTCGACGCGCTGGGCGCGGCGGAGAGTCTCCTGCGGGTGGGTCGGGACGGGCTGGGCCACGGTCGCCGGGATCGCTTAGGGGACGCTGACGGCGTCGAGCACGCGGCGCACGATGGCGTCGGCGTCGACCCCTTCGGCGTCGGCTTCGTAGGTGAGGATGAGGCGGTGGCGGAGGACGTCGGGAGCGATATCCTTCACGTCCTGCGGGGTCACGTGGTCGCGGCCCTGCAGGAAGGCCCAGGCCTTGGCGGCGAGGGTGAGGTTGATGGTCGCGCGCGGGGAGGCGCCGAACTGGAGGAACTTCGCGAGGTCAGGGCCGCCGGGATGCTGGCCGCGGGTGGCGAGTACGAGCGAGACGATGTAGTCGCGGATCGGGTCGGCGACGTGGATGGCGTCGACGGCCTGGCGGGCCTCGAGAATTTCTTCCTTCGAGATGACCGCCTCAACGTCGAGCTTCGGCGAGGTCTTGGCCATCGCATCGAGAATCTTACGTTCTTCCTCGCGCGTCGGGTAGCCGATGTTGAGCTTCAGCATGAAGCGGTCGACCTGGGCTTCGGGGAGCGGGTAGGTGCCTTCCTGGTCGATCGGGTTCTGCGTCGCGAGGACGAGGAACGGCGTGGGCAGTTTGTGTGTCTCGCCACCGAGCGTGACTTGACGTTCCTGCATCGCTTCGAGGAGTGCCGACTGCACCTTGGCGGGCGCGCGGTTGATTTCGTCGGCGAGGACGAAGTTGGCGAAGATCGGCCCGCGCTTGGCGTTATAGTCGCCCGTCTTCGGATCGTAGATGAGCGTGCCGACGATGTCGGCCGGCAGCAGGTCGGGCGTGAACTGGATACGCGAGAAGTCGGCGTGGACGGTCTGCGCGAGGGTGCGCACCGAGAGCGTCTTCGCGAGGCCAGGGACGCCTTCAAGTAGGACGTGGCCGTTGGCAAGGAGGCCGATGAGGAGTCGGTCGACCAGGTATTGCTGGCCGACGACGACACGGGCGACCTGCTCGCGGAGGCGCGGCACCCAGGTGCCGGCGGCGTTGATGGTGGTGGACATAGGGGTAGGTAAGGGGCGCGCGGGGTGGCACGTTTGGCGGATCTCCGCCCACTGGTCAGCGTCCGGCAGAGCCGGTTTCGTCTCTGAATTAGCAGGACAGCCGGGACTTCTCAACCGCAGCCTTCACAAAAGCGGCGAAGAGGGGGTGGGCTCGGTCCGGGCGGGACTGGAATTCCGGGTGGTACTGGACCCCGACCATCCAGGGGTGGTCCTTGACCTCGACGATTTCGACCAGTCCGCTCTGGGGGTTGGTGCCTCCGACGATCAGGCCGGCGGCCTCGAGTTGGGCCCGGTAGGCGTCGTTATATTCAAAGCGGTGGCGGTGGCGCTCCTTGATGTTGTCCATGCCGTAGGCGGCGCGGGCGCGGCTGCCGGGGGTGAGGGCGCAGTCGTAGGAGCCTAGGCGCATCGTGCCCCCCTTGGTCACCACGCTCTTCTGGGATTCCATAAGATGGATAACGGGGTGCTTGGTCTCCGGGGCGAATTCGGTCGAATGGGCGTCCTTGAAGCCGAGGACGTGACGGGCGTATTCGATGACGGTGATCTGCATGCCGAGGCAGAGGCCGTAGTAGGGGACCTTGCGTTCGCGGGCAAACTGCGCGGCGAGGATCTTGCCTTCGATGCCGCGGTTGCCGAAGCCGCCCGGGACGAGGATGCCGTCCAGACCTTCGAGTTGCGCGGTGCCCTTGGTCTCGAGGTCTTCGGCGTCGATGCGCACGACCTCGACGGCGGTCTCGTTGGCGATGCCGCCGTGCGTGATGGATTCGTAGACGGATTTATAGGCGTCCTGCAGTTCGATATATTTGCCGACGACGCCGACGCGCACGCGGTGCTTTGGCTCGAGAAGGCGGCGGACGATTTCGCGCCACGGCGTGATATCAATCGGCTGGCACTGGAGGCCGAGGCGTTTGACGACGACTTCGTCGATACGCTGCTCGGCGAGCTGCATCGGGAGTTCGTAGATGGAGTGCTCGACGTCGCGGCATTCGAACACGGCGTCGAGGCCGACGTTGCAATACAGCGAGAGTTTCTGGCGGTTTTCCTCGCCGATGGGTCGGTCGGTGCGGCAGACCAGCAGGTCGGGTTGGATGCCGATTTCACGCAGTTTTGCGACGGACTGCTGTGAGGGCTTCGTCTTGAGTTCGCCCGCGGCCTTGATGAAGGGAACCAGCGTGCAATGCAGGAAGGCCACGTTCTCGCGGCCGGCGTCGTGCTGGAATTGGCGGAGCGCTTCGAGGAAGGGCAGGCCTTCGATGTCGCCGGTCGTACCACCGATTTCGGTGATGAGCACGTCGACGCCTTCGCCCCCCTTGAGGATGCGTTCCTTGATCTCGTTGGTGACGTGCGGTATGACCTGCACGGTCTTGCCGAGGTAGTCGCCGCGACGCTCCTTCTGGATGACTGTCTCGTAGACTTGGCCCGAGCTCAGGCTGTTGAGGCGCGAGAGTTCGCCCGAGGTGAAGCGTTCGTAGTGGCCGAGGTCGAGGTCAGTCTCCGCGCCGTCGTTGAGCACGTAGACCTCGCCGTGCTGGTAGGGGCTCATGGTGCCCGGATCGACGTTGAGGTACGGGTCGAACTTCTGGATGCGCACCTTGAGTCCGCGGCATTCCAGCAGCGCGCCGAGAGCGGCGGCGGTGAGGCCTTTGCCCAAGGAGGAGATGACGCCGCCGGTGACGAAAATATACTTCATGGAAAAGGGTCGGGTGGGCTGGGGCGGGTAAAAAAGAAAAGACCGGCAGGTCCTGTGACGGAGAGCCGGTCTGGACTTTCGAATTGCATGGGCGAAAAAAACTGTGGCAAGCGGTTTTTCCGGGCCGGTTCATTCTGGCCGAGCCTTCCGCCTTCCGGCCTGGCTGGGGTCGCCCCGGGGCCTATGAGGGTTTTTCACGCCCCGTGGCTTTCCCGCTAATACCTCCCCCTTTGCCTGCCTCCGTGATGGGAAGAGGGGCGACTCCCTATTTGATGGCTTTTGCATCCCGTCCCCGCTCCGCCATGTCCGCAAGCTCCTGTTGTTCCAGCTGTCGTCCCTCTTCCATCGGGAAGAAGGTCGTGATGGCCCTCACCGGCCTCGTCCTCGCCGGGTTCGTACTCGGTCACATGACGGGCAACCTGCTGATGTTCAAGGGCCCGGAGGCCATCAACGCCTACGCTGCCTGGCTGCATGCTAATAAGGGTCTCCTTTGGGGTGCCCGCACGGTCCTGATTATCAGCACTTTCGCCCATATCTGGGTCGGTATCCAACTCGCCCTTGAGAACCGCGCCGCCCGCGACGGCGGTCCGGCTGCGGATGCCACCCGCCGCGCGACGATCGCCTCTCGCACGATGCCCTATTCGGGCGTGGTCATCCTCGGTTTCGCCATCTTCCACCTCCTCCACTTCACCTTCCGCACGGTCGCCCTTGGCGGTGTCGATTTCGGCGAAGACGTCTATAAGATGCTGATCGCGGGCTTCTCCTGCAAGCCGGTCGCCTATTTCTACATCATCAGCATGCTGCTGCTCTGCCTGCACCTCAGCCACGGCGTCAGTAGCGTCTTCCAGACTCTCGGCCTGCGCAACGAGCGCTGGCGCTCCCGCCTCGACGGTCTGGCCTTGGCCTATGCCTGGATCATCGCCCTCGGCTTCATCTCCATCCCCCTCGCCGTGCTCACCGGCTGCCTGAAGTAACCTCCAGCGCCCGCCCCACCCATGAATCTCGACCCGAAGACTCCCGCCGGCCCACTGGCCGACAAGTGGAATAACCATAAGGCAAAGCTCCGCCTGGTGAACCCGGCCAATCGCCGTAAATACCATGTCATCGTGGTCGGCTCCGGCCTCGCCGGCTCCGCCGCCGCCGCCTCGTTCGCTGAGATGGGTTACGAAGTCTCGTGCTTCTGTTATCAGGACAGTCCGCGCCGCGCGCACTCGATCGCCGCACAGGGTGGCATCAACGCCGCGAAGAACTACCAGAACGACGGCGATAGCGTGCGCCGCCTTTTCCAAGACACGATCAAGGGCGGCGACTACCGCGCCCGTGAAGCCAACGTCTACCGCCTCGCCCAAGTCTCGACGAACATCATCGACCAGTGCGTCGCGCAGGGCGTGCCTTTCGCCCGTGAATACGGAGGCCTCCTTGCCAATCGTTCCTTTGGCGGTGCGCAGGTCTCGCGCACCTTCTACGCCCGCGGCCAGACCGGCCAGCAGCTTCTCATCGGCGCCTACTCCGCGCTCTCCCGCCAGATCGGTCTCGGCACGGTGAAGATGTACACGCGCCATGAGATGCTCGATCTCGTCCTCGTCGATGGTAAGGCCAAGGGTATCGTCACGCGCGACCTCGTCACGGGTGCCGTCGAATCCTGGTCCTCCGACGTCGTCGTGGTCTGCACCGGCGGCTACGGTAACGTGTTCTACCTCTCGACTAACGCCCAAGGTTCCAACGTCACCGCGACGTTCCGTGCCCACCGCCGCGGTGCCGGTTTCGCCAATCCCTGCTACACGCAGATCCACCCGACCTGCATTCCGGTGCATGGCGAAGACCAGTCCAAGCTCACCCTGATGTCTGAGTCGCTCCGCAACGACGGCCGCGTCTGGGTGCCGAAGAACAAGGCCGATTGCGCCAAGCCTGCCTCCGAGATTCCCGAGGACGCCCGCGATTATTTCCTCGAACGCAAGTACCCGAGCTACGGCAACCTCGCCCCGCGCGACATCGCTTCCCGCGCCGCCAAGGAAGTCTGCGACGAAGGCCGCGGCGTCGGCCAGGTGGTCGACGACAAGCGTCTCGGCGTCTACCTCGACTTCTCCGCGTCGATCAAGCGCCTCGGTGAGTCCGAGGTCCGCGCCCGTTATGGCAACCTGTTCGACATGTACCAGAACATCACCGGCGAGAACGCGTACAAGCAGCCGATGCGCATCTTCCCGGCCGTGCACTACACCATGGGCGGCCTCTGGGTGGACTATAACCTGCAGTCGAACATTCCCGGTCTATTCGTCGGTGGCGAAGCCAACTTCTCCGACCACGGCGCCAACCGCCTCGGCGCTTCCGCGCTGATGCAAGGTCTCGCCGACGGCTACTTCGTCCTGCCATACACCGTCACGGATTTCCTTGCCGGTGAAAAGTCGGGCAGTCGTCCGTCTAAAGATGCGCCGGAATTCCAAGCCGTCGTCAAGGACGTCAACGACCGCGTCGCGAAGCTTCTTTCCATCAACGGCACCAAGTCCCCGCGCTATTACCACAAGGCCCTCGGCAAGATCACCTGGGAGAAGTGCGGCATGGCCCGCGACAAGGCTGGCCTCGAAGGCGCAATCCGCGACCTCCAGGCGCTCCGCAAGGATTTCTGGGAGAACGTGAAGGTCGTCGGCTCTGGCGACGCCCTCGCCCCTGAGCTCGAGCGCGCCGGCCGCGTGGCCGACTTCCTCGACTTCGGCATCATGATGTGCCTCGACGCGCTCACGCGCGAGGAGTCCTGCGGCGGCCACTTCCGCACCGAACACCAGGACGCCGGCGAAGCGAAGCGCGATGACGCGCAGTACGCCCACTCCGCCGTTTGGCAATGGCAGGGCGAAGGTCAACTGCCAGCCCGCCATGTCGAGCCCCTCGTCTACGAGGAGACCCAACTTTCCACCCGCTCTTACAAGTAATCACCATGGTCCAGGACAACGGAAAAGAACAAACCCTCGCGCTTAAACTGCGCGTCTGGCGTCAGCGCCGCGGCCAACCTGGCGCCTTCGAGGAGCACTCCCTCGCCGCCGTGCCGACTTCGGCCTCCTTCCTCGAGATGATGGACATGCTCAACGAGCAGCTCATCAAGGCGGGCAAGGACACCTTCGCCTTCGACCATGACTGCCGCGAAGGCATCTGCGGCATGTGCTCGATGACGATCAATGGCATGCCGCACGGCCCGATTCCCGGCGTGACGACCTGCCAGTTGCACATGCGCAACTTCCGCGACGGCGAGACGATCACCGTCGAGCCGTGGCGCGCCCGCGCCTTCCCGGTCATCAAGGACCTCGCCGTCGACCGTTCTGGTTTCGATAAGGTGATCCAGTCCGGCGGCTTCATCACCGTCCGTACCGGCTCCGCCCCCGAGGCCAATAACATCCCGGTGCCTAAACCCATCGCCGATGAGGCCATGGACGCCGCGGAATGCATCGGTTGCGGCGCCTGCGTCGCCTCCTGCAAGAACGGCTCCGCGATGCTCTTCGTCGGCGCCAAGATCAACCACCTCAACATCCTGCCGCAGGGCCAGGCCGAACGCGACCGCCGCACCCTCTCGATGGTGAAGACCATGGACGAAGCCGGCTTCGGCAACTGCACCAACTACGGCGAGTGCCAGGCGCATTGCCCGAAGAGCATCACGCTCGACGTCATCGCCAAGCTCAACCGCGACTATCTCCGCGCCCGCGTGAAGGAGTTCTTCTCCTCCACCGGCAAGCCTTCCAAGGGCGGAGACTGAGCGCGGGCAAAGCCCGCCAGGGGGGCGTTGGTAGGGACGGCACTCCGAGCCGTCCGTTCGCGGACGGAGATGCGAAGCTCGGTCAGGTCAACGGCGGGCTCGGAGAGCCCGCCCTACCGAAGGCAGGTTGCTGATCAGCGGGTTGGCCGTCAGTCCGCCTCGACGACCATCTGGTCGCCGACGCAGGTGAGCAGTACGCGGTTGTTTCCGTTGGCGGCCTGGAGGGCGCGGACCAATTCGGCGACGGACGCCGAATCCTTAAGGGTGACTTCGAGGCGGAGCTCGGTCATCAGGCCAGCCTGCACGGTCTCGACGGACTTGAGCGACTGGTGTGAGAGGTACTGGGCGAAAGGCCCAGCGAAAGCCTGGTCGTAGTCCACATCGGTCCCCACGCGAATCCGTAGGATGTGAGAGCCCTTAAATGAGGAGAAGAGGTTCGCGCGCGAGAGGGCGAAGATGATCGCGCAGACGAGCGGTACGGTGACCGCGGCGAGCGGATATTGGCGGGCGCCGACGGCGAGACCGGTACCCATCGCGAGGAAGATGAAACCGATATCGCGCGACTGGCCGACGTTGCGGCGGAAGCGGATAATCGAGAACGCTGCGAACATACCGAACGCGGCCGCCAGGTTGCCCACGACGACGAGGATCACGAGCGTGACGACCGTGCCAAGGATAAGTAGGGTGTGCACGTAGTCCTGCGAGTAGCGCGTGCCGCGGTAGGTGCGTTTATAGGTCCAGGCGACGAGTAGGTTAAGGACGAAGCTGAATAGGATCGCGAAGAGAATCTCCTCCACGCCGGCGGGCTTGTCGGCGAGCGCGGCGAGCCCAAGCCAACGGGACAGCGGTTCGGCGGCCGGGACTGAGTCGGCAGCAAGGAGAAGGCGGGGGAGGAGGTTCATTTAGGCGGAAAGGGCGGGGGAGGCGCCGTGTTGGCGGACACTCTCGGCATATTTGCTGAAGGGGCGAGGAAAGATTCCGTGCGCCGAGAGATGTGCGGCGAAGTCATACGGCGCCGCGGTGGCACCTTTGACCTCCATCAGGCAACGATCGGGGTCGAGCACTGGCAGGGAACAGCCGTCGTCCGCTGGCCTCGTGGTCAGCCGATCGAAGCGCACGCGTACATCGTGGTCGAAGGTGATGCGAAGTTGCTCGTGTCCAGTTGCGTCCACAAAGCGGTAGGCCTGCCGGTCATAGCGGATGACGCATGCGGGCCGGAAGCCTTCGGCGGTGATGAGCCGGTCGGCTTCGGCGAGGATGCGTGCATCCGCGGGCCCCATCTGCGACGCGCTACCCCCGTTCACGAAAGCCTGGGCTTGCTCCAGCGGGAGGAGGACACGTCGCTTAGCCCCCTCGCTGCCGTCGTGATGCTTGATTTCCAGGAAGGTCGCCGCAGGGATTGAGCCGTCCGGCGTGCCATAAAGGCGGAGTCGCAGCTTGCGTCGCGAAGGGACGCCGCGCCAGGCGTCCCAGTAGCATTTCCGGTCGGCGGAGTCGCAATAAAGGCTGACGACTGGATAACGCCCGGCCGGCCCACCGAGGGTGTCGGGCTGGAAGCGGTCGGCGAAGTGGGCGAGTAGCGCGTCGCGGTCGGCGAGCGTCAGGACGTATTTGTGTTCGAAGCGCGCAGCGATTTCCATAATCAGGGAATCCGCGTCAGTACGAGGGAGTTACGGTCGAACCAAGCTTCGCCGGCTTCGGCGCGCAGTTCGAGCACGAGCACCGGCTCGGCTTCAGCGACGGAAAATTCGACAGACACCGTGCGCCAGCTGGTCGAGCCCGTGAGGGCGGGGATACCGGTGAGGCCGGAGGTGCGCAGGCGCGCGCCTTTTTCCTTCTCATCCTTACCCGCCACGACGCCCGCCGTCTTGACCATGCCCGTGAGCCGATAGCGGCCCGGTCCGGTAGAGAGCTGGAGGCGGAAGTCGCCGCCTTTCTTGGCGCCGGCCGTCAGATGGAAGCAGGAGCGCCCTTCATAAGCCTGTTCCTCGGCCTCTTTTTCGTCGGCCTGTCTTTCCCAGGCGTATTTCGTGAGTGAGGCCTTGCCGCTCATGATCCGGAGCTGCGCGGCGTCATCGAGCTGGATCCGGATTGCGTCGAGGCGGCGCTTCACCTGCGCCGCCGCCTGCTTGCCGCGTTCATCGAAACGCTTGGCCTCCTCGGCGTTGATGGGGGTGAGTTTCGCCTTCGAATTGGCCGCCATTTCCAGGACGCGCTTCGGCCAGTCGTAGGTCCGGAAATTCTTCTCGTACACATTGAAGAATTGCGCACGGAAGCGTTCCCGGATGGCCGGGTTCTCGAGTAGCGCGTTGGGCACCGCGGCACCGGGCCGGCGGAAGATATACCAACGCTCGTCGCCGAAGACCTGGTCCATGCCGTGGAGCATGAAGTGAAACTTACCGGCAGTCGGCTCTTCGTAGAAGCGGTAGTTGTTCCGGTTAAACGAATAGCCGTCCCAGTGGCAGAGGATCTCCTCGAGCGCTAGGTATCGGAGGTAGGCGTCGACGTCTAGGATGCGGTCCATGCGCTGGAGGCGCAGGGTGGGGTTCTGTTCCCGGGTCGCGGCGATGAGTTCGGTGAGGCGGACTTTCTCGTCGGGGTCGCCGTGGTCGACTTCGATGGGGCCGTCGATCTCGTTGCAGAAAGCGCCGTCGTAAAGGTGGCCGCTCGTGTTCTTGAAAAAGGCCGAGAGGAACTCGGTATTGAAACCCTCCTTGAGTACGTAGGTACCGAGCGTCTTGCCGTTGAGGACGAGGTAGGCGTGCGTGCAGCGCGAGGCTGGCACGCCGGCGCGGCGGGCCATCTCGCCCGCGGCCATCTCGAGCAGCATCGAGCCGTCCTGTGCGCAGTTATTGAGCTGGAACTTGGAAAGCCCTCGGTATTCCTGGCCCTTCTTCGACTTGGCGGTGCGGACCGAGAAGCCGGGCCGGTCTTCGGTGATCTGGCGGAAGCTGCCGGCGGAACCCTTGAGTTTGATTGAACATTTCTCCAGGTTGACGCCGCCAGTCTCTTTCAACGTCATGCTCACAAATTCGCGGGGATTCTTCGCGAGCTTGTCGATGTTCTCCTTGGTGATGGTCAGCTCCAGCTTCGGAACCGTGCCAGCGAAGAGCGCGTCGGGTGAGACGTTGGCGGCCGTTGGCTTCGGTACGAGGAGCGGTGGCAAGGTCTGGGCGGAAAGGACGATGGAGCCGCCGACGAGAAGCGCTGCATAAAAGAAGAATGGGCGGAGGCTTTCCAAGGGGGTGGGGTGGCGAAAAGGTGTCAGTGCCGAAGGAGAGAGGCAATAAAGATGAGGCTGGGGGATTTACCTGCGGCGAACGCGATGCAGAGACACAAAGGGAAACCGGAGACCGGAGGATTGGCTAGGGAGATTCATTTTCAGGTCTCGGGTCTCAGCCGTCGGGTGCAGGTTCAGGTCCCGGGTCTGACGCCCGAACCTGAATATCCTCACCCGGCACCTGCTGCCTCTGCTTCGCAGCCTGCCAGCGTGCCAGCAGGTCCCCGCCGCGTATCGCGCGGCCCTACCCAAACAACCCCGTCGCGCTTTCCGTCAGCCCGCCCGGGCGCGAGCGGCGCAGCCAGACGGCTTCATATTCCTTGGTCAACCGTGCCCGTTCTTCGGCTGCGATAGCCTTGCCGTCGGCGCGGCGTAGGCCAGCACCGGCGAGGCGGGCGCCTAGCGAGAGTTCGGTGCGGATGGTCGCGTCGCCGATCTTGGCGACAAGAGCTTCGGCTTCGGCTAGATGCGACTCCGAGGCGGCGATTTCCGCGGAGGAGACGCCCTCGGTGAATTTCGCGAGGGCGTCAGGTTTCGCGGTGAGGAAATCCCAGGTGAGGCTCTTGTTGCGGTTCGCCTTCGCGATTCGGCCGTCGAGCGTGCCGAGTTGCGTGAGCGCCGCGGCGACGGCTTGGCCATCCGTCTCGGAGAGTCCGCCAAGAATCGCGCAGCCGGCGGCTAAGTCGGTCTTGGCGTTCGCGGCAAAACCCCAGGCTTGCGCGAGGCCCGCGGCCATGGGCAGCCAAGCGGTCGGCCACGGCTGATGGTGCCCGTTGTCGCCCCAGGTCGTGAGGAGAATGCCGCGCGCTTCGTGGCGCACCGCGGCGCCGACGGCTTCGGACTGGTTCGTCAGCGCGTTATCGAGCCGACCGGTGAAGCTCTGCCAGGCGCTCGTGCCAGGCGCGACGAGGTAGGTGCGACCGAGTTCGCGGAGCCTTCCGCACTGTTCCTTGAAAGGATGGCCGGCGTCGTAACCCCAGACGACGGGGACGGCGTCGGCCGGCGCGTCCTGCGCGAGCGCGAGGTCTTCGAGGAGGATATCGCCCCAGAACTGTAAGGTGCGGCCGCGGTCGCGACCGAGCGCGCATAACTTCTTAAGATGATCAAGGTAGACGCGGTGTTTGCCGCGGTCGGCGACGGCTTGCTTGCTGAAGCCCTGACCGAGCTCCCATGGCTCGTCGCCACCGATGTTGACCTGACGGCTACGAAAGTTCGGCAGGTAGTCGTCGAGCAGCGATCCAGCGAAGTCGACCGAGGCTTGATCGGGCCGCAGGGTGCCGGGGAATTCCTTGAACTGTCCCGTCAGCGGATGAATCCAGCCTTCGGGGCACTCGGCCATCGCGCGGTAGCGGGGGTGGCGGAGCCAACGCTCCATGTGGCCGAAGGTATTGAGGTTCGGGACGAGCTCGATGCCGACCGCTGCGCAGGCGTCGTCGAGTTCGCGGATTTCGCCAGGGGTCAGTGGTGAGGCGTCTTTCCAGGCATCCTCGTGACCGCGGAACGCGAAGGTGTGCTCGACGTAGAGTTGGAGCTGGTTAACGCGCAGACGGCCGAGTGCGCGGACCAGGGTGAGGAGTTCGGCCTGCGTCGGCACGCGCGTGCGCGAGACGTCGAGCATGAAGCCGCGGACGGGTAGGTCCGGCGAATCAATGATCACGAGGTGCGGCAGCTCGTCGGGATACTGTGCAGCGATCTGCCGGAGGGTCTGCGCGCCGTAAAGGACGCCATGCGCGTCGCCGGCATTGAGGCGGATACCGCTCGTGAGGATTTCGAGATGATAGCCCTCGGCTCCATGCTCGGGCTTATGGACGACCCGGCAGGCTCCGTCCGCGGCTCCGGCCAGGGCTGCCCGGGCTTCCGCCATGGTCGACGGTAGGCTCTCTATAAAGAGGGCGGTCGGGTGGGGGTGGGGGGGTACCTTGAGCCAGCCCCCGCGTAGGGTCAGTTCCCTCGGGCGGGGGAAGAACTTGAGCACCGGAAGGGCCATGGCACGAGGGTTAGCCCCCGGGGGCGGACGGGCAAGACGCTAAGATGGACTTCCCGCTTGGAACAAAGACGGACTCGCCTACATCTATCCCCTTACCCCTACACCCATGGTACGCTCCTCCCTTGGACTCTTCCTCTTCGCCGCGGCCGCCCAGGCTGTTCCGGAAGGGTTCGTCATCCGTGAGTTCCTCGGCAACGCCCAGGAACCCGAAATCTATCCGACCGCCGTGTCCGCCGCCGCCAACGGCGACGTCTACGTCTCCTCGGACAAGAACGGCTCCCTCGGCCACGTCCCGGGTATGGGTCGTATTCTCATCGCCCGCGACACCAAGGGTGCCGGCGTCGCTGACCAGGTGATCGAATACACCAAGGTCGAAAGTCCGCGCGGCGGCCACTACGTCGGCGGCGTCTTCTATCTCGTCCACCCGCCCTTCCTCTCCCGCTTCCAGGACAAGAACGGCGACGGCAAGGCCGACTACAATACCGAGCGCACGTTGCTCGTCGACGGACTCGGCGGCGGCATCGAGCACCCCCGCGGCGCCGACCACACCACCAACGGCACCCGCATGGGCATCGACGGTTGGCTCTACATCGCCGTCGGCGACTTCGGCGCAGGACTCATTCGCGACAACGACGGTGCCATCGGCTTGGGCGACAAGAAGCGCGTGACCCTCTATGGCGGCGGCGTCATGCGTGTCCGCCCGGACGGCACCGAGCTCGAGAACTATACCGTGATGACTCGCAATATCTGCGACGTCGCCATCTCCCCGACCCTCGACCTCTTCTCCCGCGACAACACCAACGACGGCAAGGGCTGGAACACCCGCTTCCACCACTTTACCTCCTTGGCTGACGCGGGCTATCCTCGCCTGTACAAGAACTTCGCCGATGAGGGCGCCCATCCGCTCGCCGATTACGGCGGCGGTTCCGGTACTGGCGGCCTCTACCTGAGCGAACCTGGCTTCCCCGGCGACTTCGGCGAGTCTCTCTTCACCTGCGACTGGACGACCGGCACGCTGCATCGCCACCCGATCAGCCGCTTCGAAGCCACCTTCGTGGCCAAGCAGGAGACCTTCGAGAAGGTCGCCCGCGCCACCGACTTCGATGTCGACGGCAATTCGCGCCTCTTCCTCGCCGACTGGCGCGGCGGCGGCTTCAGCTATCTCGGCAACGGCAAGCCCAAGTCGAAGAAGGTCATGAAGGACGGCAAGGAAGTCGAAGAGCCGATCTATTACCCGAACGGCACCGTCCAGCTCATCACCGCGAAGGACGTGAAGCCCAACGTCTACGTCGACGTCACCAAACTCTCCGACGCCGATCTCGTGAAGCAGCTCTCTTCGAAGTCCGCCGTCCAGCGCCTCGAGACCCAGCGTCAGATCATCGACCGCAATAAGGCCGAGCTTGGCGAGCCCGTCCTCGCGATTGCGCAGTCCAGCTCGGAGCACCTCTACGCCCGCGTCGCCGCGGTCTTCACCTATAAACAGCTGCTCGGCGCCAAGGCTAACGCCGGCCTCGTGGCGCTCGCTAAGGATGCCGCCGTCCGTGAGTTCGCCCTGCGCGCGCTCGCCGACCGCACCACGCAGCTCGAAGGCGTCCCCGTCCAGCTCTTCGTCGACGCCCTGAACGACGCCGACCCGCGCGTGCGCCTCCAGGCCGTCATCGGTCTCCAGCGCCTCGGCGCCAAGGAAGCCGCCCCGGCCATGCTCGCCGCCGCCGCCAAGTGGCCCGCCGACGAAGCGAAGCTCGGCGAAGGCGAACACTACCGACTCCCGCACACCGTCATCGCTGCACTCTCTCGCCTCGGCAACGCCAAGGCCTGCCTCACCGCGCTCGCCGACCCAGCCCAGCGTTTCGTCGCCTTCCGCGCGCTGCAGGGCATCCACTCCGACGAAGCGGTGGACGGCCTGCTCGCCCTCAGCCTGAGCGGCGATGATGACGTGCGCTTCGGCGCGGTCGCGACGCTCGCTCGCCTCTACCACGTCGAGAAGCCTTGGAACTACAAGGATTGGTGGAGCACCCGTCCGGACGACCGTGGTCCTTATTTCACGCCGGACGCCTGGTCCGCCACGCCGCGCATCCATAAGGGCATCGAAGCCGCTTATGCCAAGCTTCCCGGCAAGCTGCGCATGGCCTCGCTCGAGATCCTCGCCAAGAACCGCATCGCCATCACCGACCTCAAACTCGAAGGCCTCGACCCGCTCCGCCTGGCGATGGCCACGCAGACCTTGCGTCCGGCCGACATGGCCCTGCTCGTCGACGCTGCCCTCCAGGCTAACCGTAAGTGGGAAGAGCGTCTCGATTGCTACAAGGCCTTGCTGAAGATCGAAGGCGATGCCGGCCTCGAACCCCGCGTGAAGATTCTCGCCGGCTGGTCCCAGGACAAACAGGCGCCCGCCTCCGCCACGCAGGCCATCAATGACTTCATCTACGACGCCGAACGCGGCAACCAGGTGAACAAGCTCCGCTCCATGGCGAACAAGGCCGAAGACGCCGCCTCCACGATCCTCTGGAAGGCCTTGCTTAATGTGCTCAGCAGCCCGCTCTCCAAGGACAAGCAGAAGAAGGACGTCCGCGCGCATGTGGACAAGAACCCGCGCGACCTCGGCTTCTTCCACGCCATCAGCGACTTCGGCCTGACGGGCTTCGATAAGCAGCTCGAAGAAGGCATGAAGGGCGACAACGTCCTCCAGATCAACGCCGCCAAGGCCGCGCTCGCCGCGGGCAAGCTCTCCGTCGCCAGCAAGGGCAAGAAGATCGCGGAGCTCGACGCCAAGGTCGTCGCGAACGCTGCCCTCAAGGGACGCGGTAACGTGAAGAACGGCCAGCGCCTGTTTACCCAGCAGGGTTGCGTCGCCTGCCATGCCGTCGACCTCGCCGCCGAACAGAAGGGCCCGTACCTCGGCGCCGCCGGCGCAAAGTTCCCGCGCGAGTACCTGATCGATTCCATCCTCGATCCGAATAAGGTCGTCGCTCAGGGCTTCCAGACCTTCGTCATCCAGATGAAGGACGACTCCGAGCAGATGGGTTTCGTCACCGGTGAAGCCGACGGCGTGATCACGCTGCGCAACATCGCCGGCCAGGTCTCCAAGATCAAGCGCGCCGATGTCCGTAATCAGCGCAACCTGCCTCAGTCCATGATGCCCGCCGGCCTCGCCGCGGGTCTCACCGTCGAGGAGTTTACCGCCTTGATCGAGTATATGGTTACGCTCAAGTCGATCGGGGGCTGACGCGGCGCCTAGCGCCGCGTGGGGGTCTGCTGGCACGCTGGCAGGCTGCGAAGCAAAGTGAAGAGGGCGCCTCCGGGCGCTCTTTTTGTTTTATACCAAACTCAAAGGGGAACCGGAGATCGGATGATTACCTAGGGGACATATTATTAGGTGACGGGTGACGGCCTCCTGGGCATCGGCGGTTCAGGGGTCGGCGTTTCAGCCATCGGCCATCGGCTATCGGCTCCGGGTTCCCGCGGCTGGCTCCTGGACGGCCGGAGCCCGAGCTCCCGGCTCCCGTGCCCGTCACCTGTCACCTGAAATTGAAGTTACTGCTTCGCAGCCTGCCAGCATGCCAGCAGTTCCCCTGGGCAGCCTCCGGCTGCCCTAGCACATATCCTCCTATCTGGATACTTGGATACTAACTTGCCATTCGGTCGGTTACCCTTTTGTTTCCCCTGTCTTATGGCAAACCACGCTTCCTACACCTTCTCGTCCGAATCCGTCGGCGAGGGCCACCCTGATAAGGTCGCCGACAGCATCTCGGACTCCGTCCTCGATGCCTGCTTCGCGCAGGACCGTTTCTCGCGCGTCGCGTGCGAGACCCTGGTCAAGAGCGACCACGTCGTCATCGCCGGCGAACTCACGACCAAGGCGAAGGTCAACTTCGAGGAAGTTGTCCGCGCCGCGAT
>Ga0209500_10000688_pt1 | contig 27966 bp, 31 predicted proteins | sample S_140212_EF_Meta_FD_187323 | JGI IMG/M metagenome (GOLD analysis project Ga0209500, IMG submission 187323) | Freshwater microbial communities from Lake Simoncouche, Canada to study carbon cycling - S_140212_EF_MetaG (SPAdes) (version 2) | ecosystem: Environmental > Aquatic > Freshwater > Lake ...
TCACGCATTCACGATTAAAGATGGTGTTGTGATTGGTAATTACGAAGATGCTCAAAAACCAAGACGTGTTATGTTACACGCATTTGAAATTAAATAAGGAACTATGGTGTAAGTATGGTGTGTCACGGTGGACTGAAAATCCACAAGTTAGGGTTCGACTCCCTATGGTTCCACAAATAAAAAAATAAACGGTTATGGACAAAATATTCAGAACGGTTCAAGGAACAACAGTTGATGTGGTATCACATACTTTGGATATTTTGAAAGATTGTCCATATGTTGATATCCATATTGGTACTGATTCTCAGAACCACAGGAGAAATACGGTATATGTTACCGTAATTGCTTATAGATACGGGAATAGAGGTGTTCACTACATTCTTCATAAGCAAAAGATTAAAAAAATTAAAGACAAGTGGACAAGGTTATGGAATGAGGCAGAATATTCAATTAATGTTGCCGAATGGTTAACACAAAAAGTTAAAGTTAAAGTGGAAATTGATTTGGATTATAACTCCGAAGAAAAACACTTTAGTTCTAAATTGGTTCAACCCGTTGTTGGGTGGGCAACGTCATTGGGTTATAAATCAAACATTAAACCCGATAATCAAATTGCAACAAGAGCGGCAGATCACCACTGTCGCTAATATGTAAGTGTGGGTGAGTGGTTGAAACCATCGGTCTGCAAAACCGACAGACGAAAGTCTCCCGTCAGTTCAAATCTGACCACTTACTCAAAAATACACCTCTATGTCGGAATTGGTATACGAGTCATTTTTAGAAAATGAATTTTGCAGGTTCGAGTCCTGCTAGGGGTACAAAAAAAGGTAGACACCAAAAAAAATTTTATAATGTGTCTACTTTTTTTTATTTTTCTTGATATTTATAATAAAGTGATATTATGAATAATACAGAAAAAAAATTTAAGGACAATATTTCAGTTATTTTAAGTATGATTGAAAAAAACGAACCAAAAGTATCTATTTGTCGTATTTTAAAGATAAAACAGGATACGCTAAATAAATATTTAAAGAAATATGATTTAGAATATAATGGTAATCAAAATCGTAAAGGTAAACCTCATCTTGAGGCTCGAAAAGATTATAAAGAATATACTGAAAACGGTAAATATATATACTCCTCAAGATTAAGACAAATATTAATAGAACAAAAGGTTAAAGAAAAAAAATGTGAATGTTGTGGATTAGAAGAGTGGATGGGAAAACCAATACCTTTAGAACTCCACCATATTGATGAAAATAGATTTAATAATAAATTAGAAAATTTAAAAATTCTTTGTTCTAATTGCCATATGCAAGAACATAATTATTCTAATACAACAAAATTATTTAAAGTAAAAGATAAACCAATTAAAATTAAAAAAATAAAGACCTGTCATTGTGGTTCACAAATTAATTTAAGGTCAACAATGTGTGAAAAATGTTGGAGTATAAAAAACAGAAAAGTTGAGAGACCACCATTCAACCAACTACTTAATGAAGTAACGGAAATGGGGTATTCTGGTACAGGTAGAAAATATGGTGTTAGTGATAATACCATAAAAAATTGGATAACAAGTTTTGAAAAAAACAAACAAAAAAATAACAGAAATGGAAAAGTTGATGAAGAATAAAGAGGGGGAGTTCCTGTACTTGTTTGATTTAATTAAAAATGATAAAGTATCGGGTTCAAATACTGTGTGGAGTAAAAACCTCATCCATGCAAGATCAAGTGCGAAAAAAAGATTTGGTGATATTGATAGAGATTCATTTAAAAGATTAACCAAAACAGAATATGCCAATATGTTGGAGGAAGAAAAATCCAAAAAACTTGCAAAAAAAATTAAATGGTGATTGCCGGTTAAAAAATGTTCACTATATTTGTGAAACATTTAAAAAGACAATGAGATGAAAGCATATGATCAACATAAGATGAAAAGAACTCAAGTGAGAAAAGATCAAGTTGAGGCGGGATTTTTTGACGGAAGATTTGTTTCTAGATCAGAAACTCCAAAAAATTTATACAATAGAAAAACAAAACACAAAAATTTACAATACTAATTTTTATGAAAACATTTGAAGATATTGAGTTTAAACCCCACGGTATGGGTGATGGATTACAGGGATTGATTTTTTTCCCTAATGGGTATGGTGTGTCCGTTGTTAGGTTTAAATATAACGGTAGATATGGATCATACACAAGTAATGATGACGAATGGGAACTTGCGGTTATTTTTGGTAATGAGGATGATTGGGATATAACTTACAATACACCAATTACTGGTGATGTTTTGGGACATCTTTCTTCTGATGAGGTGACGGAAACTATGAAACAAGTTCAAGAGTTGTAAAAAAATAAATAATATAATATGAAAAAAGTGTTTTTGGCAATCGGGGTTATTGTAATGTTGGGTTCTTGTACCGAGAACAACCGAGTAAAGAATTGGGGTGGGGAAGGAACAATCAATCTTCCAAAAGGTCGTAAATTAGTGAATGTTACTTGGAAGAACACTCAAGTTTGGTATTTGACTCGTCCGATGAGTTCAAGTGATGTAGCAGAAACTTATCAGTTTCAAGAAGAATCTTCTTGGGGCGTGATGGAAGGAACTTATAACATTGTTGAAACAAAATAATGAGTTAGAGTCCTGTACTTATCAATTTAAAAAAACACCCTTAAAGGGTGTTTTTTCTTTTTATACATATTTATAAATATATTAAAAAGAAGTATGAAAAAAACGATAAGATTAACGGAATCTGAATTAATAAAACTTGTTAAACGAGTGATTAGTGAATCTACCGAAATAAATGAAATTGGTGGCATATCTCTTGAATCAAGAAGTTGGTCCGAAATCGTAGTTTCAAAAATTAAAGAAAGTGGTGGAAAAGATTTTACAATAAACGGAAAAGATTTTCCTGAAGTATATGAAAAATTTCCGGTAGATAAATTTAAAATTAAGTTCATCCCAATTGGAGCATATTCATATGATCAAAACAATTCTGGGTTAATTGTTGATGATTATGTAATCACACTTGTTGTTGATCCTTCTCTCATAAATAGAATTGACATTTCAGTTGTAAATCACGAAATGAAACACGCCTATCAAGATTTTAAAAGATATGGAAATAAATCAGTTCCAATCAAGGATTCAAAATTCATCAAAGATATGTATACTGAAGATTTTGAAAAGTTTATTATTCGTTTTATGCAACGAAGAGGTGAAACCGATACATTAACGACAATACTTTATTTGTATTATATCCTATCTAATGTTGAGCAAGATGCTTATCTTGAAAATATTTACGATGAAGGTCCAAACCCTTATAAATTTGGTTATGGGGCACAAATAATGAGTAGTATAAAATTATTAGATAATTTGAACATCACAAATCTAAACGAAAAAACTTGGGAGGAATTAAAACAATCAAACATACCATTTATTAAAAAATTCAAATCAAAAGAAGAGTTTGCAAGTTATAGTGAGAGGTATTTGAAAAAATTGGCAGAAAAGTTTAAAAGAAAAATAAATAAAATGAAATATCTTAATTTCCAAGACAAATAAAGATTTTTATACCAATACTGTTGTAACTATGAAAAAAGTGATTAAACTTACGGAATCGGATTTAACGAGAATTGTTAAACGAGTGATTGATGAAAATAAGAAAAATAAAAAAGAAATGGATTGGAAAAAAATGGAGTTTAAGAGTAATGAGGATTATTTAAAATTTTTGGATACCAAAATGAAAGATTTAATAGATAAAATAAAAACTACTCCAGAATTATTAAATGTGTTTAAAAGATTACACGATAAATAATTAAAAAACTTGACACTTTTCAAAAGTGTTGTATATTTATAACAAAACAAATAAAACTACAAATGAAAAATTTACATATCATATCTTTAAGAGGGTTGGCGATAGCTGAAGATACTACCTATAAGGAGATGGTGTAATAAATTATTATATAAAAATTTTAATCCCATCTCCAAAAGAGGTGGGATTTTTTGTTTTAGGGGTTGTGCAAATAGATAAAAAGTTGTATATTTGTAGAACAAACAATAAAGGTTCTTTGACATATTGGTAAAATGACATCCCCGTAGCCCAACAGGCAGAGGCATTGGACTTAAAATCCATTCAGTATGAGTTCGAATCTCATCGGGGATACAAAAAAAATATTAAAAAAGATTTGGCAGATTGGAAATGATTACATATCTTTGTTGAACAAAAGGAATAAAGGTGTGTGATTGTAAGAAACGGGAAACTCGTAAAGTACATTAACCTGTTAACACAAAATGGTGAAACGAGAGTGTGTGTTAACTACTGAATCACAAAATGAAAAATTGTGTTGTTCCTTGAGAAACAAGAGTGCGGTCGTACCAGTGGTATATTATTAAGGGTGGTTAAAAAACAAATACTATATTAAGGATGGCGGCGGTACACCACACAACACAGAGGACTTCTCACCCTCAAATTTAGTCAGGTAATACGTAATGTGAAAAAGGTAGCACATCCTGAAAACGCCACGGTTCATAATCACTTGGACGCGAGAAGTCATAAAGGTTGTATTGTTGCAGGTTCGAATCCTGTCCTGACTACAAATGACACATAGAAAGACAAACAAGTAATTTGGTGTATTGAACACAGGAGACAAAAAATTCATTACAACACTACAAGAGGTGTTATGTTTGTTGAGTATGATAATATGTAACTGAAACATTGTAAGATATTACAATACCACCGAAAGGAAATGTAAGTGAAAAGTTATCCCATGTCTTGGTGGATGTGTTTTTTTTAATAGGTGAGTGGCGGAATGGTAGACGCTATCCGATTATCGGAGAGGCCGAGTTAAAAACGGCGTTATGGGTTCGAATCCTTTCTTATCTACAAATCTCAAGAAGTTGCTATCTTGAGGCTGACAGGTTCGAAACTGTCGATTGATTATGGTGTATGGGGCACATCAGAACGGAGTAGGTTGACGAAACAGGAGAGGGGTAATGGTTCGAATCCATTTTAATCAGCAAAGTTCGGAGTAATTAACCGAACCTAACAAGAAGATGATTCACATAGCTTAAAGTGATTTGGTACCACTAATTACTGGTTGTCTTCTTGAATAACTACTTATGGTGTAAATTGGTTTGCACATCGGCAATCGCCGAAGGGTTGTAGGTTCGAGTCCTATGGGTGGTTCAAATATAGCAGGCGGGAGGTATAGTATCTCGCCGGTCTCATAAGCCGGTTTAACTTGGTGCGATTCCAAGGCGTTGCTACAAATGTGTTGTTCCTGTGAGAAAGGAATGTAGGAAGGAACAGGAGAGAAACAATACGAAAGTATGAATCTTACTCACAACACAGAGGAGTTCTCATCCTCAAATTTACCGATGTAGCTCAATAGGTGAGAGCAGGACGCTTATATCGTCAAGGTTATGGGTTCGACCCCCGTCATCGGTACAAATGAAACCAACAGAAGTCCGACTTGCACGGATGAAAGGAACCTTGACTTCATGGGATTAGCTACCCAAACGAAGAGAGATAAATGACTCAAGGTACTCTGTTTAGGACCCTGCTCTGATGTGCACGTCAACAGGTGATGGGGAACAAACCATCTATAAAATCCCGAATTAAAAATGGTTTCATTTATTTGCGGGTATAGCTCAATTGATTAGAGTGTCACCCTTCCAAGGTGAAAGTTGTGGGTTTGAGTCCCACTACCCGCTCAATAGATAGGATATTATTCCAATTAAAACTGGAATCACGCCTAGTATGGGTTAATTACCCATTGATGAAGGGATATAAATGAGAGGTTCCCTTTAAGTCCTATCGACGTTATTAAAATGACTTTTTCAAGGAGTAAGATCCACAGGGTTGCAAACAGAAAACCGGAAAATTCACTCACCAGTAATTTTAAGGTGGGGAAATATGGGCTGGCATGTTCCAAGGCTTCGGCGAGAAACATTTGCAATGTTTTTGAGATGGGTTCGATTCCCATCCGGTCCACCAAATAAACAATTAATATAAACGAATGATGAAAGAAGTTTTATCAGGAACTTTCAAATCAGGAAAAGTAAATTTTGTTAAAACTAACATAAAAACTGATTTGTTGAGAAAACTGAAAAGGAAATTAAAAAAAAGATTTGGTAAATTAAAGTAATACACATATCTTTGTCAAACAAACAAAATGAGTAAAATCATTTTAATTTCGCCCGTTGGACAAGCGGTTAAGTCGTTTCCCTTTCACGGAAAAGATCATGGGTTCGAATCCCATACGGGTGACAGAATAGGGGAATAATAGTTGTCTGTACTACCCCCACCATTGCAATGGTATACAGAAGCCGCCCCCATCGTCCAACTGAATAGGACACGCCCCTTCTAAGGGTGGAATCGGAGTTTGAATCTCTGTGGGGGTACAAACAAATTATGCCAACCAAGCATTACTACGATACGGGTTCATACCTGTGGGTTAGGGGTGACGATCAGGAAAGACTGATAACTTTGGTCCCGTGGTTGAATGGTTACAATTCCACCCTGTCACGGTGCGAGATGCGGGTTCGAATCCCGTCGGGACCGCCAAAAAAAAGTTCATTGACATAAATAGATTGGTAAGATAGCAGATAGACCTATATCGGCAGAATCCCATAGGGAATCAGAAATGATGAGCAAGATGGAGCCCCTATCAGATTAACGGGTTGAGGAGGCACTCAAAGTTTTCCGAGAGGTTAACAGGTATATAAACGATGGTTTGGGTAGAACGGATGTTGAAGGCGAGATATAGGTAGTAAGGATGAGGTGACTCACGAATAAGTAAATCTTAAGGTCTTGCCTTTTTTAAAATATTGATAGTGGTTTTCCCCATTCAACGGATGTCGACAATCCAGAATGGATAAGGAATTCATCACCCCCTGAAAAGGACAGTGCCGAGGCCTCGTAAAACTACGATTATGCACTTAAGATTGGAGCGAGACGGGTACTCCATCACTATCAACAATATTGTGTTGTTCCCTTGAGAAAGGAAGGCTAGATGGTTAATTATTATGCATAACCCAATACAGAGGTTCTCAACCTCAAATTTAGTCAGGTGTTGTGGAATAACTTTGGTAATGCGGATGTATACGCAAGCATTACACGGTAGGTAAAGCAAAGAGTAATTACTTTGTGTGACTAATAAAGGAATCGTCCTTTGAACCTGTTCAAATCAGGTACTGACTACTCACGGTTCTCAATAGACATTTTAAATGGAATTGATGACAGTTGGAAAGACAACAACATAGTCAGGTGGCACAATGGTTGACGGTTGGTGCTGGGCAGATGCTCCTCCAAAGGTATACAGGTTCGAATCCTGTCCTGACTACAAAAATATAGAAAGTATGAAAATTAATATCAATTATTGCTCAACGAAGCATTATGATAAAACGAACATTACTCAATGGATGTGGATGTTCAAAAGATACAAAAATGTAAAAGGATTTATCTGTCGAATATTTGGAATATACATAAATGTTCGAGAAAATAATGCTACAGATAAACTTATAGCTAAAAGTAAATAGTCAGGTGGCGGAATGGTAGACGCTAAAATAATGGGTGGATAGCGTGCCATTGGGGTAGAACCAAGAAAGTTACGCATACAGGTTCGAATCCTGTCCTGACTACAAAAAAATTAAATTATTATTATGAAGGATTTTATCACTATATTGACAACATTTGTTGTTATGTTTATTGGACTTATTAGTTATATACATTTCTTGTCGTCGGAACTCACATATACCTCGGCAATTGCTGGAGGAATAGGTGTTATTATTGTTATAAGACCGGCATGGGATAAATGGAAAGAAAGATTTGACAAATTGTTTTGGAGAAAAGAAAAAAATGATTAACTTTGTGGTATGGAAAGATATTCAATGAAAGAGGTTCTTATAAACAGATTTGGTGAATCTGAAAAGAACGCAAAGACAAGTAGAAACACAACACGATCAACAAAAAAATCAGGTGATAATGGTAAATATGTTACTAAAATTGTTGATGGTGTTAAGTATATGGTATTAAAATAACATTTATAAAAATGAGTAGATTATGGTATTTGGTGGCGTATTTAACAGGTGTTTTGACAGGTATCGTTATTAGTGCGATAGTTATTAAATCCTTTTTTTTATAGTCAGGTGGCGGAATTGGTAATCGCTCTTTAAGGTTCCGTAGTCGGAGTAATAAATCAAACCTTATATGACACTTACCAACAGGTTCAAATCCTGTCCTGACTACAAGTAGCCCGAAGTACAAGGGAACGAAGATGGAGATTACAGACATAGATTGAAATAAAAAATATCTTCGGATACATCTATGTAATGGCGTGGACGCTCCCCGAATCGTGTGTCGGCACAGTTTGTGTGTTCTGGGGATAAACCAAAAAACACACATTTTAAACCACCAACTATGGTGGTTTTTTTATTTTATTGATATTTATAAAATAAAGATTTTATGAAAGGAAAAATTAAAATCACTGAAGGTGAAATTAAACATATTTTACAAAAACACAAATTATCAATTAATGAGTCCGTTAAATTAACCGATTTTGTCACTAGTGATATGTCATCCGAAAGTCCAAATTTCAAAAGTTTTATTGAGTTCCTAAATGGTAATATTGATGTTGATACTATCGCTAATGATGTTAATTCTTTTATAAAAACAACGACAACACCTATTATTAATAGTAATACCGACGATGTTAAGATACTTGGAGGTAATAAAACTGATGATGAATTTTATAAAAAAGTTTTAAATCGTGTTGGGGCAAAACCAACAAAAGAGAATATGAAATTCTTTTACGCTTGGAGACAAGCTGAAGGATCAAAATCAACATTCAATCCCTTTAATACAACACATAAGAAAGAAGGATCTTCATTTTGGAATTGTTTAAAAAAGAGATTGGGGAAATGTCTATCCGGAGTTAGAAATTATAAAACCGAAGAAGATGGGATTGACGCAACCGCATCAACCATTAAAAATGGATATTATCCGTGTATTGTTGATAGTTTAAAAAATGATATCGGAGCGAAAAATATTGCCGAAAAATGTTCGTCAAACTTAAAAACTTGGGGTACTGGAGGTTTAGTAAAAACTATATTAAATAGTAAGACATTAAATCCACCGGCAATATCAAGAAGTTTGGTTAAAAAAGTTTAAACCAAATGTTTTTTTTAAATTTTTATAATATTTATTAGTTATATGGAAAATTACACAGGAGTCATCATCGCATTTATAACGGGTGTGATAGGTCCAATTTTAGTTCTTTATGTGAAAAACAAATTGACTAAAAAGGAAAAACCCGATATGGTAACAGAAACATTAAGAGTTGCTGAATTGGTTACCAATAAAATAGAACACATAAAAGAAGAATTTAATGCTGATAGGGTTTGGGTGACACAATTCCATAACGGAGGTAACTTCTATCCAACAGGAAAGTCAATGGCGAAATTTTCAGTTATGTATGAAACCGTGAATCCTGGTGTAGGATCAATCCAAACAAATTTCCATAATATCCCTGTTAATCTATTCTCAAAATCAATTAACCAATTATTAAGTAATGATGTGATTGAAATCCCCGATTTTAAAGACGAGACAATTTCAACATATGGATTAAAATACATTGCGGAAGACACTAATTGTAAATCAGGTTATTTATTCTCAATTAAAACAATTGATGATAAATTCATCGGAACTTTAGGTATTGACTACACAAAAAGAAAAACAAAACTAAATATAGAGTCAATTAATCACCTACAAGTTCATGCCACTTCATTGGGTGGTGTTTTAATGACACATCTACAACAATAATTTTATTTATATGGAAATCAATGAAGTGAATACCTATGACTTTGAGCAAGGATCTGTTGATTCGGGTAAAGTAGTTTTTGGAGGAAAAAACAACAATTGGGATGGTTCTATGGAAAGAGCACTAAAAATTGCAAATTTTGCTAAAGAATGTTTGGGTAAAAAGAATGTTATCTCATCACAAAAACGATCTAGAGTTGATACCGCATCAGGAAATGTGTCTGATCACTATAAAGGTAATTTATCGTCTTATGCGGTTGATATACCAACGAGAGGTAGAAAAGGTGATGAATTATTGAAATGTATTATGTCCAAATTTAATAACGGAAGTAATTCAGATTACACCGGAGGGAAATGGTTAAATGTGACGATTGAAGGATATAGATATCAATTTGGTTGGAGAGTTAAAGATCATTATGATCACATTCACGTCGGAGTTAAAAAAGTTGGGACATCAAGTGGTGTTGAGAATAATAATGAAGTGGCATCCAAGGTTTTATTTGATGCAAATAGTTTCGGTAAAAAAGGTGATGAAAACCTTAATAAACTTTTAGATAAGTTAAAAAGTAAGGGTATTGAGAATCCCCAAGAATCATTAAAGAAGTGGATAGGTAGTGTTGTAAAGAAAGAAATGAAATACAAATCATTCAAAGACATTTTAGATTCCGATGAATACAAACAATTATTGAAGTATTTTGAAACTAATGAAATGGAACAAATGGATGAAGAAATTCAAAGAATTAAAAAAATTATAGGTTAAGGTATTGTTTAATCAGAAATAAATACTTAAGTTTGTACTGTTAATGTGAATATAAACTTTTAAACCCCCATTATTTAATATGGAACAAGAAGAAAACAAGGAGATGGTGATGTACGCATACCGTGACTCTGAAGGTAAACTATTGTGGACATCCAATTTGGATTTCGCTCAATTAAGAGCGGATTCTTACGGGACATTCAAAGTTTACGAGGAAAAAACAAAAATCTAAAAAAAGTTCACAAAGTACTTGACAAAACAAAACAAATGTCGTAACTTTGTAAAACAAATGAGATGGGTAACGATTCAGATACAAGTCTCAAAAAAAAGTAAAAAAAGTGTTTGACAAGTCAAAAAAATGTCTTACCTTTGTAAAACAAAAATCGGAAACGTCCGAAATGAAAAAATTGAAATATTGATGATTAAAACAGTCTAGGTCCGTAGGGCTACTGTTGTGTGTGAGGAAAGTGACTACGGGACAAACATTTAACTGTATGAAACAAAGCAGAAGTCCTTCGCATTTAAAGTGTAAGTGTAATATATTACCGCAATAGTTATATCATTAATTCGTTCTTTGAAAGATTAGATATCCATTCAGGAGTATACGAAATATCTACGGATTAAACGTAAAAACTGATAAAGATATTGGGCCGTATATAGTCCATAAAATAAACTACGAAAGTAGGATAAAGTGAACCCTTAAGTGTGTTGGGTTTGCGGTTTAGGAAACTGAACTTGAGTATACAAGCGGGATACCGTGTAACCTTTAGTACCGAGGTCAACGATGTAGGGAAAATGGTTAAACGATTGGGCGATGTGGGTCGTCTGATTGAGATGGGAACATCAATAGGAATAACCCGTAGGAATATTGCAAAAAATATGATTATCCGATTATATGATTGCGTGTTCCAATATGATAGGTAACTTAAAACCGAAAGGTATGACAACAAACAGGTGGTGCTGACATTGTCCCTGACGGAACTCTACCAAGGGTTTAGTTTTGAAGTAATCTTGAGATATGGGAATGGGGACATTTCAAGGAGTAGTTTGGTATTTTGTTGTTCAAAAGACGACGAAGCTGACAGACGGACCACTACTTCTATCAATCCACGACACAAAAACTTTAGTGTTAATGAAGTAACATTTATAAACTTAAAGCAAAAGTGTCCGTCAGGTAATAGCGAAAGGTGACTACATAGTAATGAGCCGTTCATTGCACAGAAGGATCGCAAGTCTGACTGTATTCTTACCAAAAACCTCTATTCCCGCAAGGAAGAGTTGGGGAGGCATCCTCGAAGAGAGTTGAGTAATGAGAGAGTAGCTATTACCTCAAGGAGTGATTCACCTAAATAATCGTCACTGAGGATTACTTCTCAAAAGGAAGTGGATACGAAGGGAAACAATAATCCTTCAAAAGATTCTCAACAAAAACTGTAATCTCAGGTTTTTATTTTTTAGGTAAAACTTATTAAGTTAAAAAAATTAATTAGGGGCGATGTGAATCAGTCCCTTTTTTTGTGTTCTATATATTTATAATAAAAGTTTTATGAATATTAGAAGAATGTTAATATCAGAACAAGAAAAAAATGAAATAAAAAATTTATATGGGGTTTTGTCTGAAGAGACATCCAATTATCTTCTTGATGATCCGTGGAAAGGTGGTTTTACTGTTATTAGTACTAAAGAAAAACCTGGAGATAAAATAGAATTAACCATTAATTTATCAAAAATTTATTCGGCAATGTATCGTACTATGGATCCAGAATTTGATACACGATTAAAAGTACTTCAGGTTCCGGACGAAAAAAAGACAGGTAGGTTAATATATCACAAACCAAGTGGAATGATTCAATTAATTCCGAATCCCCCAATTCCTAATGATAGTAAAACATCAAAAGAGATTATGTTAGATCTTAACGATGTATTCACCAATATAGTTACTACGGGCATTAATATTAGCGAGTTCAAAGATAAAAATTTAGTATCAAAACTTAAAAGTAAAAAGTTGGGGGTAAAAACTAATGATGAAAAATCAAAAATCAGTGGTAAAAAATTAAAAATTGGTAATAAAACCCCAAAAACATTTAAATTAAAATTATCTAACGAAGAAAGATGTGTGTTACCTGATGATAAATCGTGGAATTATGCGAAACAAAAAGATAGATGGTTTGCATCAAAAAATAATATTGATTGGTTTGATATAAGTAATAAAAAGAAGGCAATTACTATTTTAAAAACAGGATGTAAATCATTAAAGGACTTTTTATCGTTTGTTCCTCCAGTTGTTACTGATGATAATAATATGGTACCACCTACCTCAATATAATTAAAAGGAACTTCGGTTCCTTTTTTTGTGCTTTAAAATAACATTAAAACATAATTTTACCGCATAAAAAAACCCCACCCAAAAGAGTGAGGTTTTAATAAGTGGAGGTGCGGAGGCTCGAACTCCGGTCCATAACATCCCGTAAAACAAGGACTACACGTTTAGGTTGACATTTTCTAATGTCCCAAAATAGAAGGTTTTTTCACATCAGAACCGACAAACAGATATAGTCAAACCAAATTACCCCCTGACTATTAGAGGTTGTTCCTTTTCGGGTAGAAACCACACCCTTTGTAGGGACTTCTGTTGCTAGGTTGTATGTCCACCGACCCCCGTTTCCGTATACTTATTAAGCTACAGTAACTTCAGAAGTACGAACTAATCCGATAACTTCCATTTTGTTTAGCACATTGCCATTTGTTTTTCTGAATCAGTTTTTAAGGAGATTAATTCAGTCCCCACGTGCCCTTTATTTTCAGCCGACATCTGTCAAATCCAAAAACACCCCCATAAATCAAAGAACTTTCGTTTCTATAAATACAAATATATATAGAAAAGTTCATAAATCAAAATTATTTGATATTTATTTTTATATGGAGAAAACTAGTGAGATATATGATTTACTTTTAAGAGTGAAAAATGGTTATGATCCAGGATGGTCATCATATTTCTCAAGATATGATGATATTTTAGATGATATACGATTTAACGATAAATCACCAGGTTTAAGTACGGTTGTGATTAAATTTATGAGTTATGACGACTATTTTAAACTTTTTGATGAGGATGAATTATATGATGAAGATATTCGGACAATACAATATTTTTTAAATAATCAATGGGAAAACGACAATTACGACACATATGAATTATCTCAAAATTGGAATGAAGGATACCTTCAAAATTATTTTAACGAGGAGAATTTAGAACTTATTAACAATATTACATCTATATTATACAATAATTCCTCAAAAATGAGTTTTAAACAAAAGTCACAATTAATTCACGATAATTTTAGTGATGAGGTTGAATCAATAACATCTGAATGGTCGGAGATTGAACACAATTGTAAAATTAGTAAAATACAAGAACTATTATACGAAGAATTTGGTAATCAATTTTACACTATGGGTATTAGGGAGGAATCTGCTTTATATAAGTATAGGGTGACAGTTAACTCATTAATAAGGTTATTCAACATATTTAAACTCCAAGATAAAAATATTTCTGATGTATTAAAAGAAATAATAAAAATTAATGGTGAATCCCACAGTGAGAATTACAATGAAATGTATTGGAATACAGGTTGTGAAGATTTTGATGAGGAAAGTTTTAACAGAGATGCTAATTGGTATCTAACCAAAATTTATGACAAAATTTTAGATGATGATAAATATGTTGATGTCTACGAGTATTTCCACATTAAAGAATTAATTGAAAAGGAATACGGATTTGATAAATGGAATAAAATTAATACTAAAGATGACCTATACTTCAATATCAATGAAATTGATTCCGAAACAAATAAAATAAATATAACTATTAGGAGTAACAATGGTGATGAAGATCGTTCTGTAACATATGACGAACTAATTAGATTACAAACCCAATACGAATTATTTAACGAAATACGAAAAATACAAAACAAAATTTTTTTAATTTGAAATAAATCCATATATTTGTGGTATGGAAAGAAATTATGAATTACTGAAAGAAGTTTTGTCGGTTCCCACAAAAACTTATCAAGAAGATTTAATGGTACAATATATCTGCGATTGGTTGGATGCGAATAACATCCCCTATTATGTTGATGAACTTTACAATGTGTATGCAACCAAAAAAACTGACGAGAATGTTGAGTTTTTTCCTTGTGTTGTGGCACATACCGATACCGTTCACAATATTGATACAATCAATGTTGTTGAGGAAATGTTACCTGACGCACAAGGTAATGTCAAATTATCCCTAAAAGCGTATAACAACGAAGGATATCCGACAGGTATTGGTGGGGATGATAAATGTGGTGTGTATGCTTGTTTGGAGTTGTTAAAAGAACTTCCCAATCTTAAAGCGGCATTCTTTGTTTCTGAAGAGACGGGGTGTAAAGGTTCGTTCAATTCCGATCCAAAATTCTTTGAGAATATCGGATACGCAATTCAATTTGACGCACCTGAAAACAATATGATTTCAGAATTTTTAATGGGTGTTAATATGTTTGATCGTGACAGTAGATTTTTTGAGGTTGGTGGTAAATTGATCACAGAACATTTCCCCTCAAATACGAAATACCATAAACACCCGTATACCGACATTTACCCAATTAGAACCAAGTATAACATTGCTTGTTTCAATATCTCAATCGGATATTATAGATACCACACCGCAAACGAATATGTTGTTGTGGAGGATGTATACAACGGAATTAAAGTTGGTAAATTGATGATTGACGAACTTGGTTATTCTAAACATTAAAAGAAAAGGAGGTTATTCAACCTCCTTTTTTCTTCTACCTCTTTTCTTTGGTTCGGATGTAATCCTTAATTCAATATCTATCGTTTGTGAATCACCTTCACCTTTAACAAATAACATATATTCTTTTCCCACAGATACCTCATCAAGTAAAATCTTCTCTGAAATCAAATCCTCAATTTTATCCTGAATTGCTCTTTTGATAGGTCTTGCACCGAATTGAGCATCAAACCCCACCTTTGATATGAACTTAATAATAGAATCTTCGTAAGAAACATTATATTTCATATACTCCAATCTCTTAATTAATTTATCAACCTCCAATTTAACAATTTTATCAATATCATCCTCCTTTAATGGATTAAAGATAATCACATCATCAATTCTATTTAAAAATTCAGGAGAGAAAAATTTGCTCAATTCCTTTTTAAGGATATCTCGTTTTTGTTCTTCCTCAACATAATCACTTTTTTTGAATCCGACTCCGGTACCAAAATCTTGTAATTTCCTAACACCAATATTTGATGTCATAATTATTAAACAGTTTTTGAAGTTAATTTTTCTACCCAAACTATCTGTAAGGTGCCCATCATCTAACATCTGAAGTAATGTTGAGAATATGTCTTTATTTGCTTTCTCAATCTCATCAAATAAAATAACCGAATATGGTTTATTTTTAACTTGTTCGGTAAGTTGTCCCCCCTCTTCGTGTCCCACATATCCTGGAGGTGATCCAATCAATCTTGAGATGGTATGTTTTTCTTGGTATTCTGACATATCCACTCTAATCATATTATCTTCACTACCAAAAATTTCTTTTGCTAATTGCTTCGCTAAAAATGTTTTACCAACACCTGTTGAACCCAAGAAGATAAATGAACCGATTGGTTTATTCGGATCCTTAATTCCAACTCTATTTCTTCTAATTGCCTTTGAGATTTTTCCCACCGCTTCGGATTGTCCAATAACCAATTCATTTAATGTTTGATCTAACCCAACTAAAGATTTTGTTTCATCAATTGTAATTTTGCTAACAGGAATTTTTGTCATATTTGAAACTACCTCATAAACTAACTCGGGACTAATCTCTTTCTTTTTGATTTTTAATTCTTCGTCAAATTTTTTCTTTTCATCTTCTAATTTCCCCAAAATTTTTCGTTCCTTATCCCTCAATTCTGCGGCCATTTCAAACTTTTGACTTTTGATTACCTGAAGTTTCTCTTCTTTAATATCGGAAGCTTGTTGTTTTAATTTTTCAATTACTTCGGGTAATTTAATATCCACTTGTGATCTGGCACCAACCTCATCAAGAATATCAAATGCTTTATCGGGAAATTCTCTATCCGTGATGTATCTATCCGCTAACTCAACACATAAATCTAAAATTTCATCACTGTATAATACTTTGTGGTGATCCTCATATTTTGATTTACTATTTTTCAAAATAATCAAGGTTTCCTTTTTTGTTGATGCGTCAACAATAATCTTTTGGAATCTTCTTTCTAATGCTCCGTCTTTCTCAAAGTTTTTACGGTATTCATCTAATGTGGTTGCTCCAACACATTGTATTTCCCCTCTTGCCAATGCAGGTTTGAAGATATTTGACGCATCTAATGAACCTGAAGAACTTCCCGCACCAACTATAGTGTGAATCTCATCAATGAATATAATAATGTTTGGATTATTTTGGAGTTCCTCAATAATAACCTTCATTCTCTCTTCAAATTGTCCACGGTATTTTGTTCCGGCAACAATTGAGTTCATATCTAAAGATACAATTCTTTTATCGGATAAATTTTTAGGACAATCACCCTCAAATATTTTCATCGCTAAACCCTCAACAATTGCGGTTTTACCACAACCAGGTTCACCTACTATAATTGGGTTATTTTTCTTTCTTCTTGATAGGACTTGTGCAATACGCATAATTTCCTTTTCCCTACCGACAACAGGATCTAACTTACCTTCACTTGCAAGTTTATTCAAATCCTTACTAAAGTTGTCTAACACAGGAGTTCCTTTATCTGACGACTTTTTGTTTTTGTCATCGCTATCCATATTTTCTATCATATTCTTAACTTTTTAAAAATGTAATTTAAAAAAAAGAAAAAGTATATTATTTTGACATTATGTCATTCACTTTTTTTATTTACTGACATTTTGTCAGTTTTAATACTTTGGCGTGGATTGTTATAATAAAATATCCTTTTGGCGGATCTTTTTTTTATAATGGTATATTTATATAAAAACTAAAAACTATGAGTAAATCATTATTTACAATTGATTCTTTTGAAAAAGAAAGAATTTTGGAAATGCATCAAACCGCATTGAAAAACAATTACTTGAACGAACAAGCAACACCAGTACCAACTCCGATTTTAAAAACAAAAATGAGTGATTTACCTACGGATAAAATTATATTAAGTAATGGATCAGATATTACGGTATATCCTACTTGGAACCAACAAGGGACTGAACCAAAAAGTACATTTAGAATATTAAGTAATTATGGGAAGGATAAGGTAACTAATAAATTATCACCTAATGTAGTTTCAATGACTATGGCTAATAATGAATTGGGAGGATTTAACATTGGGTTAACTTATAATTGTTTAGAAAGAAAAATAACAAATGTCGGTGTTCAATCGCCAAATGATACATCAACAATGGCAAACGCTAGATATAGATTGAATACAAATAACCAAATTAAAAGTTTTACTAATAGTGCTCAATATCCTAAAATGGTGCAAAGTCACATTAAAGAAATTATAGAAAAAACTGGTGTCTCAACAACAGAAGGTCCCGTATTAGAAATTATAAATTATTATTGCTCAACCAAATAAATAAAAAAGGACTCATTGAGTCCTTTTTTATTTATTCCAACGATTTATATCCGTTGGATGTCCCGTTCATATTACTAATAAAGTAAAAGGTAAATTTAGGGTGTTTCTTATCTTTTTCGTTTTGATTAATTATAATATGGCTATTGACAGGTTCTCCAGTTAATAACTCCACATCATTGAATGTGATAAAAATTAAACCTTTCTTTACCTGATAATCAATTACAGTTTCCGTCTCAATAAGTTTATCATTATAAAATAACATAATTTTTTTAGTGTCTAAATGAATCACATATTTATTAGTTCCTCCTGATCTAAATTCTTTTACCAACATATTATCTTCTTTAATGACATCTTCATAAGAAGAATATTTTCCACTATTAAATCCAAGATGATTTTTAAATTCTACCTCAATAGTTTGGGAATAAGAAACAAATGAGAACATAACCGTAAACAACGCAACCAACAAATTTTTCATAATTTTAATTTTTATATTATTTATACGAAGATAAGTAAATTATTCAGTTATCCAAAATAATTATTACATTTTTTTAAAAAAAAGTTATGGGAATTACAAAAGAAGAAATATCAGGAACATCAATCATAAACGAAATTCAATCAAGTAATATTAAGAAAACCGTTTATGACACTATCACTAAAAAATTATTAGTTGAATTTAATAACGGGACACAATATGAATATGATGACGTTCCCCACCAAACATACACACAATTTAGAATGACGGATTCTCAAGGAAAATTCTTTAGTTCTAAAATTGCAAAAGCTTTCAAATACAAGAAACTGTAAATAAATCAAATAATCATTGTATTTATTATTGATGGATAAATACAATGATATACTTTCAAGTTTTAAAGTTCAAAAAGAACTAAACCCTAAAATTTGGGATGGTAAAGATGACAAATCTGTAATGAAACCTGAAATTAGAGAAAGGTTACTTGAGATTGCATATGAGTTTATTGATTCTTTAGGTGTTGATATTGTCGTTACAGATATTATAATGACAGGTTCACTTTCTAACTATAATTGGTCCAAATACTCTGATGTTGATTTACACATTGTCGCAAACTTAAACCAATTCCAACCTAATCAAATTGATTTATACAAAGAATTTTTTAACCTTAAAAAAATCATATTTAACGATAATCACGATATAACAATATACGGATACGATGTTGAACTTTATCTTCAAGATGAAGAAGAAACTCATTTCAGTAGTGGCGTGTATTCCGTATTATTTGACGAATGGGCAAATAATCCTAAAAAAGAATCTGTTAGTATTGATAAAGAACAAATCAAGAATAAAGCAAATCAATGGATGGATATTATTGATGGAGTAATTGATAATATGAAAGATGAAGACATTGATACCTCCAAAGAAATAATTAAAAAATATAAGGACAAATTAAAAAAATATAGAACCTGTGGATTGGAAAAAGATGGAGAATACTCTAATGAAAATTTGGTATTTAAAATGTTAAGAAGAAACGGATATATTGAAAAATTATACAATTTTGGTAATGAATTTTTAGATAAAAAATTATCAATCAATTAAAAAAAAATATCATATTTAATCGTTGTGTTAATAAACGATGATTATGATATATTTATATAATAAAAAATAATTTTATAAAAAAAACACAAAATGGGAAGTTTAAGACCGATAGGTAGTGAAAAACTACAAGGAATGGATAAAATCAAGAGAATTATTGAAATTTCTCGTTATAATGAACATATTCCAAACCCTGTGAATGAAATTGAATCAAAAGAATATTCTCGTTCTCTTGCCGATGGTAATAGATATGAAATAGTTAAAGAAAGATTGGGTTATATCATTAAAAATCAAATTTCTGAAGGTGTTTCAGAATATATTGATCAGATGAAACATAGAAAATATTATCCATCTTATTCTCAAGCATTAAAAAGATTAAATTTAATGGCTAAAGAATTGAATGTTCTTCACGAAAATAGAAGTGAGGTATCAATGTTTGGAGAAGAGAAAAAATATTACCTTAAGAGAGATATGATGGAGAAGTTAGATATGGATCCAAATAGTATGGACGAACTTGATGAACAAGCACCTGTCCCAGCTCCCGCTCCGGCACCCGCACCTGCTCCGGCACCTGTAGCATCTCCAGCACCCGCTCCCGCACCTGAAGAAATGCCTGTAGAACCTGAAGGGGAATTTCCAGCACCTGAAGAAGGTATGGAAGATGATGAGATGGATAATGAAGAAGAAGTTACATTTAAATCAATTCAAAAATTGACAGGAAAATTGGCTCAAAAAATTCGTGACTTTGATTCTAAAGGTGAGGATGAAGACGAATCTATGGATAGTAATGATGTTAAATATGTTATCAATTCAATTTTATCATCGTTAGATTTATCAGTATTAGATGATGACGATGTTGACGAAATTCTTTCTCGTTTTGAGGATGAAGAAGAAGGAATGCCGTCAGAAGATGGTATGGACATTGAAGAACCTATGGAACCGTCACCTGAAGGGGAAGAAGGGGGAGAGTTACCTCCACCGGCTGAAGGAGAAATGTCTGAAATGGAAAACTTGGGGAGTAGGTTTATTGACAGACTTACAGGGGCTTATGCCTCATCTATAGGTAAAAAATTACCTGGTGTGCACGAAATGTTTGACGAAGATGATATGGAAGATTTTGATATGGAAGATGATAAATTTTCTATGAGAGGTAACTTCTTTGATGGTGAGGATGAAGAAAATGAATGGAGTTTTGAAGACGAGGAGGAAGAAAATGAATGGAGTTTTGAAGACGAGGAGGAAGATGAAGATGATCATACTATGAGAGGTGCGAGAAAACACAGAAGAATGTATGATGATGAAGGTCATTTATCTCACGGAACATTTGGTGAATCTAAAGTAGACAAAATCATTAAAAAATATTTTGAAATTGACGATAAAGAAAAACAATTAAATGAAGAAAAAAGAAGACAGGAATTGAAAAATCACATTTCTGAAACTAGATCCGAAATTAAAAGATTATCTGAAACAATTAGTCAAGAAAGAATGTCAGTTAAATTTTTGAGTGAAAATAAAAAGGCAAGATTAATTGGAATTACAAATAAGAAAAATTTGGTATTCAAATTAAACGAAAACCAAGTTAAAATTTCACCAAAAGGAAATATTCTATGAATAAATTAATATACATCAATGGTTTAGGTCCAAATTATAAAGGCGATAATATATATGAATTTATATTTTCAGATACTTTAGAAGTTTGGGGTGAGAATTGGGATTCAAAACCGGCAAATGGTTACCCACTTCCTCCCGACATTGAGTATGTTAAAAAAGTTGGTGTATTAAGAAACGGAGAAATAACATTGGAATTAATACAAGATTCCGATGTTTTTTCACTTATAGACGCGACTGATGATGTTATTGCATTAGGTTGGGAGAAAGAAACTGAAGAACTTGATTTCTCTATAACAAAAAGGTTAGTATTCAAATTTGGACAAACCGAAGAAGAAGTAAAAAATAAATTATATGAACGAGATATCGTTCTTGAGTTTGAAAAAAAGGTAGTATATGAAAACTAAAAACCCTATAACTGTATTGTTGGAAAACGGAATTCATTTTTCCACTTTAACAAATATGTCTGAAAACCAAATTAAAATTTTGGCGGAAAGATTTAAAAAAGAAGAATCTAAAGAGCAATGGACAAAAAAAGGTGGGGCGGTTGAGTACACGGCACCTGTAAGTGCGTTGAAAACGGGGGCAAGTATACCAACACCTCCATCAGCAAATATGAAGTCAACAATAACAAGTGATGGATCTACTGTAAAACTTACACAGGCCGAAACCGAAATAACTGAAAAGTTTGAATCTAAGGCTCAACAAGGTTTATTTTGGGCAAAATGTAATAACGCAAAAGGTAAAGAAAAAAAGAAATGGTGTGATATGGCTAAAGAATTTTCTGATAGCACAACCAAAAAAGATTATAAAAAAATGCCCGAAAAGATACACCCTGAAAAAACAGTTGATTATAAAAAGAAGGCTCAAAAAGAAAGTTACGAAAAATTCCTTGAGGATAGAATAGTTGAGATGGTTCATAATCACGTAAATCCTAAATTAACTAAAGGTGAGATTAAAAAAACAATCCAAGAAAAATCTGAAGGTATGATGTTGAGGAACCCGAAAAGAAATACTATGTTTTCCAAAAATGAAGGTATGGAAATGAAAAAAATGGGTAAACCAATTGGTAGAATGTTTTCCGCAGGTAAAACACCTATGGAAGAAAATGATACTAAAGAAAAAGAAAGAACAAAAGAAAAAGAACCCGGAACAAAAAATCCACCAAAAAGAAGAGGTAACCCCTTTAAAAACCCAAATCCTGGTGTGAAAGAACAACCAAGAGGTAATAGTAAGGATGATGTTAAAATGACTTTTATGAATCAAATTAAACAAGCTTTAAAATAATAAAATGGCAGATAAGGACTTAGAAAGATTAATCAGGAAGATAATAAAAGAAGCACCTGTAGATTATGGTGATTACCCTGAAAGAATGGACCCAAAAACTCAAAATAGAGTTGAGGATCCTGAAAATATATACGCTAAAAACAGAGCGTTTAAAGGTGGAGTTTCTGATGTAGAAAAAATTGCCGGAACAAGATTTAAAGAGGTTGTGGATTATGTTAAAAGATATTTTAACACTCAAGAAAATATAACCGATCCGCACGTAATGAGATCTATTATGGTGGAACAAAGTAGAGCAGTTCAACAATCAATGATTATTGAATCATCCCATAAAGATAAATTAAAAGATTTGGCGGTAGAAATTGCTGCGAAAGAAGAAGGATGGTTGGATTATTCATTAACTATGGGTGATGCCATTGATAATGGAGATGTTAGTAAATCACCAATTCAAGGTGCCGGAACAAGATACGGATTTGAATTTATCAATGTTGATGCGTTCTTAAACGAAAAAAAGATTGATCCAAGTCAGTTCCAAATGAAAGAAAAAGATTTACCTAAATTGAAACTTCCACCAAATTTCTCATTTGATATTGACGAATTAACACCCGAAGAACAAAGACAACTTGAGATTGAAAAGAGACACGTCATCAACGCATTGATTCAAGGTAAGGGTAAAAGAGGACAATTCTCATACCAAGCATTTAAAGATAGATTAGACGAGATTGATCCAAGATTATATTCTTTATACAATAAAATAATGTCGGCTAATGACTTAATGTATTTCACCCAAGAAGATTTAATTGAAGCGATGGGTGGAAACGCTGCAGGTTCATCTAGTGTTGAGAGTGACGATGAAGACGATGAAGAAGAAGGTGGTGAAGAAGGTGAAGGAATGGATGTTGTTGTTGCAAACGGTGTAATATTCCCAATTTTATTACACGAATTAGTTAAAGGTTTTGCATCAGTCGCATCAAGAGAACAATGGAGAGATATGGATCCTTCAATGGCTCAAGATGTTATGGGTAAAACTGATGTATTCTCAAATGAACCAATGCAATTTAGAGTTGGTGCAGAACTTGTAAGAAAGTTAAGAACATTATTGCCTGATGAATTAATTTTAGACGAAAGAAGTAAAGTTTATATTCCTTTCTTTGAAAGAATCCTTTACGGTATTCCCGCAGAAAGATTCTTAAAAGAAATTATGTCAAATGTTGTGTCTGAAAGAGAGGAAGATAATAATAAAGTAAGAAGAACTTTTGAGGACATTCTTAAACGAGCAAAATCTGATTATCAAAAATATAAAGGTAATGATGATGAAGACGAAGAGGAAGATGACAATGATATCTTATCACAATTAGGACTATAACATATTTAAATAATTAATTAAAACCCCCTTTTATGTAAATAACTGGGGGTTTTGATATTTATAGTTAAACAGTTTTATGGGTTTTACTAAAGAACAAGTAATGTTGGAGTATGTCAAATGTATGAAAGACACTCCATACGCATTAAAAACATATCTACAAACTTACGATAATACGGTGTCACAATATGTTCCACTACAATTATTTCCCGATCAAGTATCTTTGTTAGAGGATTATGATAAATACAATGAGAATATTGCACTGAAATATCGTCAGGCGGGTGTATCAACTGTAACCGCGGCTTGGGTGTCCAAGAAACTTGCGTTTGCTAAAAAAAACAAACCTGAAAAAATCCTAATTATTGCCAACAAATTGGATACATCGTTAGAGATGGCTAATAAGATTAAGTCATTTGTTTCTCAATGGCCGAAATGGGTTGGTGCGGATTTCTCCACTGAAAAAAATTCACAGAAACATTATAAATTAACAAATGGTTGTGAGGTTAAAGCGGTTGCAACATCAAAGGATGCTCTTCGTGGATTTACACCTACGGTTCTTATATTTGATGAGGCAGCATTTATTGAAGCCGACAGTGATTTTTGGTCGGCTTGTATGGCATCCCTATCCACAGGGGGTAAAGTAATTGTGGTATCAACACCAAACGGATACGATAGAATTTATTACGAAATATATGATCAAGCGTTAAGAAATATGAACGACTTTAAAATTACAGAAATGTATTGGTTTAGAGATCCTCGTTACACAAAAGATTTATATTTAGTTAAAACTGAAGATATTATTCATTACCTTCTAAATAAAGAAGAATATACTGAAGATCAGATATTAAGTTGGGAAGGTATTCCATTTGAAACAAGAAATTATGACGATCTTAAAACCATAATGGACACAGGATACAAACCTTGTTCTGATTGGTTTGAGAAAATGGTTAAAAAACTTAAATATGATAAGCGTAAAGTTTCTCAAGAGTTAGAATGTAACTTCCTTGGATCGGGGGATAATGTATTTGATTCAAAAATGTTACAAACAATTCGTGAGAATATGCTTAAAGAACCCCAAAATAAAATGATGGGTAATTCTTTATGGATATGGAAGGAACCGGTAGTTGGACACAAATACATAATGGGGGTTGACGTTTCTCGTGGGGATAGTGAGGATTTCTCAACAATACAAATTATTGATTTTGATGAACGAGAACAAGTTTTAGAATATATTGGAAAAATTCCGCCTGATGTTTTGGCGGAAGTTGCTTATAAATGGGGTAATATGTACTCCGCATTTATTGTAATTGATATCACAGGTGGAATGGGTATTGCCACATCAAGAAAACTACAAGAACTCGGATATAAAAATATGTATGTTGAGGGGGTTGACTTAAATAACACTTGGAAATATAATCCAAAGGGACTTGATAAAATCCCCGGTATTAACTTTAACAATAAAAGGGTTCAAATTATTGCGGCATTTGAGGAAGGAATGAGACATAAATTCAGAATGTATAGTTCAAGATTATTTAATGAAATGAACACATTTGTATTTGTTAATGGTAGACCGGATCATCAAAAAGGACATCACGATGATTTGATTATGTCAATATCAATAGCATTGTATGTTGGAGAATCTTCGTTTTCAAATTTAGAAAAAGTGACAGAACAAACAAAGGCAATGTTGGATTCTTGGACTGTAAGTAATAATGAATCAGTTAAAAATATAATAAATTTTAACCCCGTAATTCCACATATGAATCAAGATGGATTTAGAGACAATTCAAGTGCAAGTAGAAAGGATTATGAAACCTATGGGTGGTTATTTGGGAATAGATAATATTTATAATAAAATATAGTATGGGATTATCAAGTAGAAAAAGATCAGGTAAACTTATTGCGGGTAGTACATTGATAGTACCGGGGCAACCCATTTTAAGTGCGAAAAAATTTGAAATAACATTCTCAAATAAAAAAGGTTCTTTACCCGAATCGTATAGTGAACAATTAACAAGTTCGGGTAATACATCTAACACTTAATTCTATACTTATTAATAAAAGTGATTAAAATTATATAAATAAAATTAAATAGTCAATATGGAACAAAATCAAAATAATCTAACTATTTGGCAAAGATTATCTCAGGCATTTGGTCCGAATTCTTTATTAGGTCAAGATTTACCAACATACAAAGTTGATAAAACAGAGTTATTAAGAACCACAGATAAAAAAGAATACGAACTTGAAAAATTACAAACTCAACAGTCAATGTACCTATCGGGACAATGGGCTAAAATTGAGAATAACTTATATACACAAGCGGTATATTACGAACCAACAAGATTAGCATCATTTTATGATTATGAATCAATGGAGTTTACTCCTGAAATTTCTACCGCATTGGATATCTATTCTGAAGAATCTACAACTGCTGATCAAAATGGTTATATATTACAAATCTATTCGGAGTCAAAAAGAATAAAAGGAATATTAGCGGATTTATTTAATAATGTATTAGATATTAATACCAATCTTGCTATGTGGACAAGAAATACTTGTAAATATGGAGACAATTTTGTTTACTTAAAACTTGATCCTGAAAAAGGTATTGTTGGTTGTATGCAATTACCTAATATTGAAATTGAACGATTGGAGAGGGGTATGGCGGCAAAATCGGTAAATGCTGAAGTTGACCCAAAATCAAAAGGTTTAAGATTCCATTGGAAAATTAAAGATATGGAATTTAACTCTTGGGAGATTGCTCACTTTAGATTATTGGGTGATGATAGAAAACTTCCTTACGGTACTTCTATGTTAGAAAAGGCAAGACGTATATGGAAACAATTATTATTATCTGAAGATGCAATGTTAATTTATCGTACATCAAGAGCTCCTGAACGAAGAGTATTTAAGGTATTTGTTGGTAATATGGACGACAAAGATGTTGAAGCGTATGTTCAGCGTGTTGCAAACAAATTCAAACGAGATCAAGTGGTGGATTCAAAAACAGGGAATGTTGATATGAGATTTAACCAAATGGCGGTGGATCAAGATTATTTTGTTCCTGTGAGAGATGTGGCACAAACAATGCCAATTGAGACATTAGCAGGAGCTCAAAACTTATCAGAAATTGCGGATATTGAATACATTCAAAAGAAATTGGTAACTGCGTTAAGAGTCCCTAAAGCGTATTTAGGGTTTGAGGAAGTTGTTGGTGACGGTAAAAATCTATCATTACAAGATATTCGTTTTGCAAGAACTATTCATAAGATACAAAAAAGTATGATTGCCGAAATGAATAAAATTGCAATCATTCACCTATACTTATTAGGATTTGAGGATGAATTACAAAACTTTACATTAGGTCTTACAAACCCATCCAAACAAGCGGATTTATTGATGATTGATGTGTGGAAAGAAAAAGTTCTTTTATATAAAGATTTGGTTACTGAAATTCCTAACACAATCCAACCAACATCCGCAACTTGGGCTAAAAAACACATTTTTGGATTCTCTGATGAAGATATTAAATTGGATGTCCAACAAATTAGATTAGAAAGAGCAGTTGCCGCGGAACTTACTAATACCCCAACAATAATCACACATACAGGTATGTTTGACACTGTTGATAAATTATACAAAAGTAAATCAGGAACAACTCAAAATGCCGCACCACCAGCTGAAGGAGGTGAACCACCTATGGGAGGAGGAATGCCACCTATGGGTCCTGATATGGGGGGAGGTTCTGATTTAGGGGGTGAAGCTCCACCACCATTACCGGAAAATAAAGAAAAAAATAATTTAAATATTTTGTTAGAAAGTGACGATTTCCACGAGGATTCTTACATTGATTTAGGTAAAGCGAGAAATTCTTTGGGTTCAATGGAAGATGCGTTGAGCAAATTGTTAAGAGATTGATATTTATAAATAA
>Ga0209500_10000689_pt1 | contig 27952 bp, 19 predicted proteins | sample S_140212_EF_Meta_FD_187323 | JGI IMG/M metagenome (GOLD analysis project Ga0209500, IMG submission 187323) | Freshwater microbial communities from Lake Simoncouche, Canada to study carbon cycling - S_140212_EF_MetaG (SPAdes) (version 2) | ecosystem: Environmental > Aquatic > Freshwater > Lake ...
TGTTGCAGTTTTGTAATGCCTTCCGGTGTTGGATCGATCGAGCAACGAATACCTCCGGCGCGAGCACCGTCGATAGCTCGCAGGGCCACGATTAAGTCCTCGAGTTGCAGGAGCGGCCGGCCGCTGGCCGCAGCAATGATATTGCCTGCAGGATCGATGGCTGCTTTGTCAGCTGGACCAGCCAGCAGGATGTCGTGCCCTGCGGGATCCACAAACAGATGCGTAATCCGATCCAAACCACCCAGAAACAACACTTCCGGAGGAAGGGGCTGCCCCGTGGCAACAGACGCTTCGATCGCTGCAACCAGTCGCTTGAGGGAAACCTTTCGCAAGGCAGTCGGCTTCCCAATTTTCCCAAAGGGCTCCGCCGCAGCAGCCTCAGCCAGTGCCGTGCGCCGTGTTACAGCCAATGCTTCCAAGGCCTTGGGATCCAGATTTTGAATGATTCCTTCGGCATCGATTGAGATGCCGCCGACGGCCTGCGCGCCCAAACCGCCGCCGCCAAAATTTTGTGCATGGGCTGGCCCAACCACCCACGCTAGGCTCATAGCGACAAGCAACCCCGTACACGCCTGACGCCATGCGGTTAGTAGCGAATATCGCCCAACTTCCTGGCTGCATTGGCAGCTGATGTGGATTTTTAAAACCTTTTGCTGGCAGTGCATGGATATCCTCTTGTTTTTAGCCATAACGGTGGTGGCTGAAATCGCGACGGGCGTGTCATCGCTTCGTGGAGCCCATGCTACTTGGACAGCCTCTGCGGCAGCAAACCCGTTTGTGCGGGGATTCAGACTGTTTTTTGAGTTCCAAAGCCACTGCTGACCGTTTTGCGCCCCTCTCGACTCAGCGGACTCCTCAAAGCGACTCCTGTGAGGCATGATACTTCAAAAGACCCAGCCATGACGAATCCAACCACATATCTACTCATTCGGGATCCGATCATCGGCCAGAGCATCGCTCGGCTAGTGGATGGCGAGCGGATGACACTCGGCCGTGCACCGACCAACCACATTATTATCCACGACGATCGCGCCAGTCGATTTCATGCCGAAATCTTTGCCACCTCCACCGGTTGGTCGATCCGCGATCTGGAAAGTCGCAATGGCACGCTGCTCGGAGGCGAGCCGCTTGTCTCGGACCGGGTGCTGGCTTCGGGAGATATGGTTGCCATCGGCCGCGTGGAGATTCTTTTCTGCGAAGGGGATCCGCCGACTGATCCGGCGGGTGGCAGCGGCGTGATCAGCGGCACATCAACGCACGAAATACATGCCGATCAAGACCAGTGGCGTGCCTCGATTACGCACCGTCGCACCCACAGTGGCCTGCTCGACGACATTCGAAATACGGTTGAGATCATGCCACGGGTCGGCAGAGCAGCAGCCGAATTATGTCGCCTAGCATTTTCGCTGGGCCGTGCTGTCGACCTACCCGCTGTGTCTCAGTTGGCGCTTGAGTCAGCAATTCAAGGCGTGGGAGCTGCAAAGGGAATTGTGCTGCTGGCAGGCCTTGCCTCAGATGCACGACCGGATGCAAAAGCAGGTCTGGAAGCCAATGGCCTAGAATGCGTGGCGGCGTTGCCACAATCGTGGCCTATCGGCCAGATTCCGCAAGGAGTAATCGCTGCTGTTCTGGCCAGCGATGAAGCATTGCTGGCCTCAGTGGCTCCACCGTGCCCCAAGACTGAAGGCAACAATAAATCGAACGCTGGGCTGAAGATGTCCAGCATCTCATCGCCCGTACGTTCTGGAGGGAAAGCGGTGGGTGTCATGCATCTGGAAATAAATCCGCATGATCACGAGACAACACCGGACGACCTTGAATTTGTGATGGCTGTGTGCGACACGCTCGGGGTTGCGATCGAGAACCTCACCGCCCGAGCTATTCTCTCGACAAAACTGGCGACCACTGCCGACGAGATCGAGCGTCTTAAGCGGCGGCTAGGCGATGAATCTCGTATGGTTGGCTCGAGTGCCGTCCTGCAGGCCATCACCGGACAGATTGGACGAGTGGCCTCCACTAAAGCAACCGTGCTGATTCGGGGCGAAAGCGGTGTCGGGAAGGAACTCGTAGCCCGGGCGATCCACGACGCAAGCGACAGGAAAAATAGGCCATTTATTTGCTTGAACTGCGCGGCACTGAGCGAAACACTACTGGAAAGCGAACTCTTTGGGCATGAGAAGGGTGCCTTCACGGGGGCCACCGAACGCAAAGCTGGAAAGTTTGAATCGGCCCACAAGGGTACGCTTCTACTTGATGAGATTGGTGAAATGAGCCCATCGATTCAGGCGAAGTTTTTGCGAGTGCTTGAAGGCCATCCATTCGAACGGGTCGGTGGTAGCGCTCCTGTGCAAGTGGATGTGCGTGTGGTCGCAGCCACTAACCGCAATCTTGAAGAAGCTGTGGCTGCTGGTGACTTTCGCCGCGACCTTTATTTTCGTCTCAAAGTCGTCGAGATCCTCGTGCCTCCGTTACGCAAGCGGCCCGAGGACATTGAAGCCTTGGCCCGTCACTTCCTGAGCCGGTTTGCCGACGAAACGGGCCGCCCAGTCCGCACCTTCACGCCCGAGGCAATGAAGGCGATGCTGGCCTACCACTGGCCGGGCAATATTCGCGAACTCCGCAACTGCATCGAACGGGCAGTCGTGCTCTCCGCGGACGACTGCGTCGATGCACATGAACTTGCACTCAGCCAGCTTTCTTCGCCTGGCAACACAGGCAAGCAGGCATCGCCGCGGTCGGGACCGTTTGTGCCGGAAACAATCGATGAGGTCGAGCGCCGTCACGTGATGGCCACACTCGAGGCAGTCGGTGGTAACAAAACAAAGACAGCTACGATACTTGGCATCGAGCGATCAACGCTTGACCGAAAGCTGGCCCGCTGGGCAAAACTTTAGATTCGGCTCGTGCAGGTGCTGCGTACCCGACTTTGGCTCTGACTTCACCCACGTGAAATCGACTCAGTCCCACACTTGCTCACAGCCCAAAATACCGCTTCCACTCTTCAACATCTCCAGGCCCGGGTTCGGGCGGCTTCGTATCGATAGGCAGTCCTTCTCGCTGCTTCTTCTTTTTCATCTCCGCCAGCCAGCCTTCGCTCGACACCGCTGTGGCACGACGCCGTCGGGCCGCTGCCTGCAGACGGCGGTCGCTGGAGACAACGACGAGGCTGGCGGGGGCCTGGTTGTCAACGACAAGCTCTTCAATGAGCGAGTCTGCGTCGGGATATTCGCGGGCGAACCAGACGCGGATCCCTTTATGGACGAGCCGGCCTGGCAGTCCATCCGGCGCTCGGGCCGCGTCGAACACGACGAGCGTCTTGCTGGTGTCGGCACCCAATACATCGGCCAGAAAATCGAGCAGGGCCAACCGCGACTGCTCGAAGCCCCGCGGGCCACGCTCCCGACCAAACACTCCTGACGCATGCAAGAGATTGTAGCCGTCAATGATGAGATTCATTGCCTGCTGCAGAAACGAACTGCATTCCTGTGTCGCACTTGCCCCCCGTGCACCCCAATGGCAGAAGTCTCTTCTCCGATGACAGATTCACGTCAGCCTGTACTTCACGCGGCCAGCCACGATCGTTGCAACTGCTCTACCCCGCAGCGTCCAGCGGTCGAACGGTGAGTTCACACTCTTGGAGCAAAAACTTTTGGCGTCTACCTGCCAGGAACGCTCCGGATCAATAAGCGTGATGTCGGCGACGCTCCCGGGCCGCAACGTGCCACGGTTGATCCCTAAAATCCGCGAGGGGAGCGTACTCATCGCCTCGATGAGTCGTGGCCAGCTGATTCGGCCAGTCGCCACGAGTCGCGTGACAGAGAGCCCGACAGCTGTTTCCAGTCCAATAATGCCAAAAGGCGCACGGTCGAGTTCAAGCATCTTCTTTTCGGGTGAGTGCGGGGCGTGATCGGTAGCGATGCAGTCAATCGTGCCGTCTACAATGCCTGCGATAATCGCCTCGACATCAGCAGCCGTTCGCAATGGTGGACTCATCTTGTAATTCGAATCAAATCCTCGCAACGTTTCATCCGTGAGCGTGAAGTGATGCGGACAAGCCTCGGCAGTCACCCGCACCCCCCGAGCCTTGGCCATGCGCACCAGACCGACTCCGCCGGCCGTTGAGACGTGCATCACATGCAGGCGACCGCCGGTCGACTCGGCAAGCACCGTGTCGCGGCCAATCATCACATCCTCAGCTGCGGCTGGCATGCCCGCAAGCCCCAACATCAACGATACGAGCCCCTCGTTCATGACACCGCCACGGGATAGCTCTAGAACCTCCTCGTGTGCCAGAATCGGCTTGTCGAACATGCCGCAGTATTCAAGCGCACGGCGCATTAACTCTGCGTCGTATACAGGCGCGCCGTCATCGCTGAAGGCCACGGCGCCCGCCTCCACAAGCTGGCCGATGTCGGCAAGCTCTTTTCCTTCGCGATTGCGGCTCACGCAGCCAACCACAAAAACGTTGCACGTATCGGCCCGCATAGCCTTCTGATGAATGAACTCGACGGTGGCCTGCGTATCAATCGGTGGCTCGGTATTTGGAATGCAAGCAACGCTTGTGAACCCTCCGGCGAGCGCCGCACGCGTGCCCGTTTCAATCGTCTCATCCTCTTCGCGGCCTGGTTCGCGCAGGTGCACGTGCATGTCGACGAGGCCGGGTGCCACAATGAGGCCGGTGGCGTCGATCGTCTCGTCAGTGCCCGTTTCGGCAGGACCGATTGCCACCACAAGCCCATCTCGTACGAGCACGTCGTCGATGCGGTCAATGCCCTGGGATGGATCGACAACGCGTCCGTTGCGAAGAACGAGTGTTTGATGCATCAGGCCACCCTTCCTACTGAGGGCAGTCGACTGCTCACGTCAACTCCTGCTGCGCGGCCTCGTGGGCCACACGTGAGCCACAGCACCCCCATGCGCACAGCCAGACCGTTGGTCACTTGATTGAGAATCAGCGACTGTGGGCAGTCGGCCACATCGGCTGTCACTTCAACGCCGCGGTTAATCGGCCCAGGGGCTAGGATCAGGAGATCCTTCTTAGCTCGCTTGAGGCGTTCTTTATTCATCGCATACAGGTGGGCGTACTCTCGCACCGATGGGAAGGGTCGCGTATTTTGTCGCTCAAACTGAATGCGAAGCAAGTTGAGCACATCGCAACGAGGCACAATCGCATCCAAGTTGTGTGATACCTCCACTCCGAGTTCACGCCAGCGTGGCGAGACGAGGGTGGGCGGGCCACAGAGAATGACTTTTGCTCCAAGTTTTACAAGCCCCCAGAGATTGGATCTGGCCGTGCGACTGTGGGCGATGTCACCCACAAGCCCCACCGTGATGCCCGTGAGGTTACCGAGTCGCTCACGGATTGAAAAAATATCGAGTAGACCCTGTGTGGGATGCTCGTGCGGGCCGTCGCCAGCGTTGATCACCCCAACATCCAACCGCTGAGCCAGCAAGTGGGGCGTACCTGGCGTGCTGTGCCGCACGACTACCGCATCGATCCCCATCGCTTCAAGGTTTTTTGCGGTATCAATGAACGACTCTCCCTTCGACAGGCTGCTCCCAGAAGCAGAGAAATCGATAACATCGGCCCCGAGTCGCCTCGCAGCCAGCGAAAAACTTGTTCGCGTGCGAGTGGAGTTTTCAAAAAATAAGTTGACGATTGTGCGACCCGCAAGAACCGAGAGTTTCTGCCGACACCCCCCCGTGGCCTCCTTAAAACGACTCGCCGTATCGAGGAGTAAGCGGATTTCTTCGGGTGAAAGTCGCTCCAGATCCAGCAGGTGCCGATGCGACCACCCGGGGGGCACCGTCTCAGGCTCAAAATGCGTGTGGGACATGAGGGAGAATGGAGGGTGCAAGGAATGAGGATCGAGGGAGAACCTATACGCCAGACCGCGAATCGACCCTAGGACCGCGATTCGCTGGGCCGATTCTAGCCAGCTTGCCAATCCTGCCGCAAAAATTCTGTCCTGCTTACCAATCGGAGCCCCAAACAGGCCATCTGCCCTTGCCGTGGAGTTTCAGTAATTCCTACTCTTCCGGCCTGTATCACGGCCCCGACAGACGCCTCCGCAGCCATTCAGCCCGCCCCCTATTGTCATTGGTAGCCATTCTTGGCCCCCACACTTGAGAACAACACCACCGATGGGCACCCCCAGAAGCAGCTTTTCAAACGCGACCAACGCTATCCCATGGCCGGTTCTCGGGTGGGGGACCATCGGGTGGGCACTGGCGTGTGTCAGTGTGTTAACGCAGTCGGGCTGTATGTCGGCGATTACAACTGCTGCGCTGCGAGAATCGCTTCGGGATACGGTGAGCCATGCGACAGATGGCAGCGAGTCTCCTGAAGATCGTGACGAGGAAGAGAATCCACCCGAAACCGCTGGACGAACCATCACAGATCGCCCATCGCGATCATCGAATCATGAAACACGTGTGCACGCACACGCCGCCACACCAACCCCCATTCCTCAGTCGTTAGACGCGGCCTTGAATCAGGCGATTGGTCGGCTTGCAGGTGTCGGTGGATTCGATTCGGCCGCACAGGCAACACTTGTGGCAACGCTCGAGAGCACCCGAGCGGAAGACTGGCCTTTTGTCATTGAGGCGTTTGCAACCTCGCTCGAAGCCAACCGCCCGCGAGCAGATCAGGCCATCGCGAAACCTGCGTACACAGCAGCAACGTTCACCAATGGTGCCATCGCATCAACACCGCTGAGATTCCCTGAACCCACCGAAACGCAGTTCGCTCAACTGGAGCCCTCGCTGGCTGGTTCTTCAAGCGAAAACAATGGACTTGAAATTGTGCAGGCCGCAAAGCCGGTACCTTCCCCTGAAGCTCAAGCCGAGTCCACTTCGTCAGCCACTGCTGCCAGCAGCCACCAACCGCACGTCGAACTCATCGCGGCAGAAGTCATCCCTGAAGGAGCTGTGACTCTACCGGAATATCACACAAAGCCGATCCTAACGGCACTCATCGAGCCGGCCATGCGACCATCGCTGGCCATACACAATCCATGCTTTGCGTCACGAGTGCGGGCTTGGGGTGTGGTCGATGCCTTTGAGCAGCACACATTTCAGCCGGGCCAAGAGTTGATTGTCTATTTTGAACTCGAAGAACTCTCCTCCCGCGAATCGCCTGCTGGCCACAGCACGAGCGTCGATACGGTGTTTCAACTCGTCAACTCCGACGGCGCTCGACTGGGACAGTGGAGTTTTGAGCCTATCGAGGAAACCTGCCGTTCGCCGAGGCGTGATTACTTCGCCCGTTACTTTCTGCGCATTCCCACAGATGCCCCGGCTGGTTCTTGCCAACTCGCTTTTGTGGTCACCGACACGCTTGCCGGCATATCGACGCAAGCCCATCTAGACTTGGAAATCGCACGCGGCCAATAGCGGCATCTCGTTAGAACGCGATTCGCTTATGGCGGCGGCAGCGGCTGGATTGCATCGGGCTGGATCGCGGTAGGCAACCGACCCGGTGGTGCGACGCCCCGGTTCGTAGCATCGCCCCCCCCTCTCTCATCGCTCTGGATAACGGCTGGCGCGTCGTCCTGCGGTGGAAACGATTCGAGCTGGAGCAAATCTGCGATTGTCACCGCACCATTCCAGCGATCGGCTTGGGATTCGACAAATGCAAGTTCCGTCTCCGTGAGGATGCGCTGTGCCTGCAAGAGGCTCAGGAACGTAACCTCCCCTCTAGAATAGAGCGTCTGCGTCAGCTGAACGGTTTCGCGGGCCTTTGGCAGAATGTATTCCTCATACCATTCGACAAGCCGCTGTGAGGTTCGGTAGGCGGCAATCACTTGAGCCGTCTGTGTCGCCAAATCCAGTTCGATCACTCGCAAGGCCGCCCGCGACGTTGCAATCTCGGCGCGAGCAGATCGAATATTGCCCTGATTGCGGTCGAAGAGGGGCACAGCCACCGTCACCTGAAACAGCCCCTGGTTGGCCGGTGGATAGTCAATTTCACGCTGATAACCTCCCATCAGGTTGACGTTGGGGATTGGCTGAACGACTGCCCGCTCAAGCAGCCACTGCGTGCGGGCAATATCTGCCGCAGCTGCCTGAGGTTTTGAATTGCTCCGCACAACGGCTTCCTGCAATGCCTTGAGATCGAATGACGGGAGTTTCTGCAGGAGATCTGCGTCAATCTTGCCGACATCGGCTCTTGGCAGACCGATCGCCGTAGCGAGTTGCCGGCGACCCGTCTCAATATAAACTGAGGCGTTGAGCAGCCGTACTTCAGCTCGATCGCGTTCGATGCTCCAGAAGAGAACATCGGCCTTTGTGCCCTCTCCTGCTGCGGCAAGCTGCCGGCCAATCTCGTACGAACGCTTGGCAATACCGAGGAGGAGTTTGTAGATCTCAACCCGGCGTTGAGAGACGAGCAACGCGTAAAAACTTTGTCGCACCTCGCGTAACACATCAAAACGCGCTCGAATTAATTCGTATTCAGCTCGCTGAACCTCCCGAAGGGCCGCCTGCTGCGAAAGCCGCAATTTCCCAGCCGTGACGATGTCTTGCGATACCTGCGTGAAATATTGGGTCGAAGATCCAGCACCGCCATTGTGAGCCCCAGACCCAGGAGCCGTTGCCTGCGGCGAGCCGGCATAGGCCAGCGGATTTGGATAGAGCCTCGATTGCACTGCCTTGCCCCGGGCCGCTTCGATTGAAGCCAGAGCCAGTCGTAATTTTGGATGGCTCCGTTCGGCTAGATCAACAAACTCCCCGAGCGTTGTAGGGCCGGGACCGTGCATGCTCTCGGCAGACAGATCGGCCAAGAGTTCGGCCGGGGACATCTCGGGCGTGCTATCGAACGGCACGCTGTCCAGAGCCACACTGCGACCACCCAACCGGACAGAATCGTGCGGCTTCGGCCATTCCTCGGCCCAGCAATCGGTTGAACAGATACGGAGCAAACAGCCACTCGCTGCCAGCGCAAGCCACCACAAACACAACCCAGAAGTTCGGAAATCCCCTCGGAAACGCTGTGGCATGGGTGAATCGTATCGTTGGCAGACGGATCGGCATCTTCCTTTTATTCGGCATTTCTTCGCTCACCACTTCAGAAAACGGAATCCGCAAAGCTTCCCATCCGACTCCCTCGAGATTTTCCTGAATGGCAGGGGGCTCATGTACACGGGCTGGGTATATTGGGCTGTTCAAGCGCGATTTTTGCCCGTTTTTTATCTTTGGGAGGACCATCCGCCGTGTCGATTCTGCTCGCAGAGCATTTGGAAAAAACATTCGCCGCCGCCAGCCAGGCCGGCGATGCTGTGGCTGCCGTCTGCGACGTGAACCTTGCGATTGAGGTGGGTGAATGTGTCGCAATCACCGGTGCCTCCGGCTCGGGCAAGAGCACGCTCTTGCACATGCTCGGTGGCATCACTCGCCCCACCGCAGGCAGCGTGATGCTCGAGGGCATCGATCTGGCCACGCTCGCCGACGACGCATTGGCATTAATTCGACGACGGCGGATCGGCTTTGTTTTTCAACGTTACAACCTGCTGCCCGAACTTTCCTTGGTGGAGAATGTTGCGTTGCCACTTGTGCTCGACGGCGTACCATTTCTGCAATCTAATGTCGCCGCGATGTCATCACTTGAGACAGTTGGGATGGAGCATCGCGCTGGCCACCGCCCCGACGAACTCTCCGGCGGCGAGCAGCAGCGAGGCGCCATCGCAAGGGCTTTGGTCGCCACACCGGCGATCGTGCTGGCTGACGAGCCGACTGGCGCCCTCGATTCGGTCAACTCGCGCCGCGTCATTGAACTGCTGCACAGGCTGGCTGTCGAGCAGAAGCAAACGATTATTCTGGTAACGCATGACGCCTCGATTGCACGGGAGGCCGGTCGCATAATCCGGATGCAAGACGGTCGCATTGAGTCTGATCTCCTCGGGACCGGGGCACCCCAGTGATGAAAGTCGGTCGACTTCTCCGAGAGCAACTGTTGCTGCGCCATCTGCTCTTTCGCCAGTGGCGCAACCGTCCCGGCCGCGCGATTACAACCGCGGCGAGCGTTGCTGTGGCCGTGGGTGCGATAGTGGCGACATGGGTGGCGGCTGATGCCTCACGGGCTGGTTATCGAAGGCTCACCGAAGCGATCGCCGGCGTACCATCCATTGACGTCTCGGCACGGGCAGGCGGACGCTGGGATGCAACCGACTTGCCGCCGCTAGTTGATATTCCAGGCGTGCGGGCTGTGGTGCCCCTCTTCTATCGGCCCACGCTGCTGCGCGTCGGTGAAAAGCGGGTGCGGGAAATAGCTGTTGGCGTAGACGTACAGCAACTTGTGGCAACGGGCCTGTTGAAGATGCAATCGGGAGAACCCTGCACCCGAGCCAGTGAAGTCGTCCTCAGCTCATCACTTGCCGAAGGGCTCGGAAAGAAGATCGGTGACGAGGTGCTCTTTTTCGCCAGACGTGGCGTTCGCCGACTGACGATCGTGGGGCTAGCCGACCCCGAATCAATGCGGTGGTTTGCCGAGGGAGCCGAGGTGATCATGGAGATTGTGTCACTGGAAGACCTATCCAATGCGTTTGGAAAAATCGACCGCGTGCGAGTTGCGATTGAGTCATCTGTGTCTCGCGATCAGGTGCTGGCTGGCGTTGCAGCGCGTTTACCTGCGGCGCTGGTGGCCGAAGTGCCGGCCGGTCGGGCCAGTCTGGCAGAAGACGTGCTGCACTCCTCAGATCTTGGGCTCGACTTTGTCACCGGGCTCACCGTGGCCATGGCCTGGTTTATCGTCGGCAATGCGATGCTCATGAATGTCACCGAGCGGCGACGATCACTGGCACTGGTACGCGTGCTCGGGGGCACTGCCGGACAGATGCGTCGCTTTGTCATGGGCGAGGCCGCGATCCTCGGCGGCCTCGGGGCTGTGCTGGGGGCTGCCGCCGGTTTGGCCGCCGCTGGACCGATCTCCGCTGGCATCTCACGGGCTTTGCAAGCGCCTCCAGCCAGTCTGCTCGTGCATCCGCTGGTCGTGCCGATGGCGATTCTGCTCGGCACAGCCGTAGCGATCGCTGCGGCATGGTGGCCGGCGCGTCAGGCCGTTGCCACCGATCCACTGGAATCACTTTCTCAATCGCCACCCAAGCCCACCTCTGGGGTGTCGTGGAAATTGATTGTCACGGCGATTGTGCTCTGGGGAGTCGCCGGCGCAATCCTCGTGCTGGTGATCATGGAAATCCTGCCACCGCGGGCCTCCGTGCCGGCAGGCATTGCCATGATGCTCGCATTTGTGGCCATGACGCCCGTCGTTCTGCCGTTCCTCGCCCGAAGGTGTGCGCGACTCATTCCCAGCCGGTGGCACTTGGAAGGCACGCTGGCGCTCGAGCAGATTCTGCGGCAGCCAATCCGCACTGCGCTCACTACTGGCGTGCTGGTTGTGGCTGTGAGCAACGGCATCGGATTGGGACATGCGATCCGTGATAACGTCGATGACGTGGTGGGTTGGTATGTGCGGATGCTGCGGGCCGATTGGGTGCTGACAGGTACCGGACCAGCGGGCGCTGCGGCGACTGGCACAGAAACCGGCCACGTGGAAGAAGCGTTACGCAGAGTTCAGGCTGTCGAGCGAGTCGAAGCAATCGGCATCACGATGGGCCGCGTTGCAGGCGGTGCCTGCGTGATCGTCTCTCGCGATATTCCCGACACCCTGCCGCTGCCTCTCAATCCAATCAACGCTACTGAGGCGGACGTACGGAGCGCATTGGCACGCGGTGAGGCGTTGGCTGGCACGGCCCTAGCACGTCGCACAGGTATCCAGCGAGGCGATACGGTGGCCGTCGAAGTCTTTGGCCGCACAGCAGAGGTGAAGGTGGCGGCGCTAGTCGTTGACTACACTTCAGGTGGCTCATCTCTGCACTTGCGCCGAGATGCAGCCCAAAAACTATTTGGGGTGCGAACTGCAGATATCTGGCTCGTGACGGCCAAGCCCGGCATGGCCGCATCGCTCCGAGAGCCGCTTCAGGAGATTGCCGAACACAACTCGATGCTGCTGCGATCGCTTGGCGACTTGAAGGCCTTTATCGACCGAATCGTAGACGGTGTTGTGGGGTCGCTCTGGGCAATTCTTGGGCTGGGATTTGTAGTCGGGAGCCTCGGCGTGGCCAACACGGTGACGATGAACGTGCTGGAGAAAAAACGCTCGCTCGGCCTGTTGCGGGCGGTGGGCATGACAGGCCGACAGGTCACTCGAATGGTCGTTTTGGAAAGCATTCTGCTCGGGGTCGCTGGCGGACTCATCGGCCTAGTGGGCGGAATGTCTACGGCGTTCTTCATCCAACTCGCCAGCCAACCCTTGCTGGGCCATCCCATCAGAGTTTCATTTCGGCCTAGCGTGATCGCCGTGAACCTCGGTGCAGCGGTCGTCGTTACAGCACTCGCTGCCTGGATCCCGGCCAGAAGGGCCGCACGATTGGATCTGCTTGAGGCCATATCGAGCGAGTGATGAAAGGCTCCCGGGCAGACGAAAAGCACGTTCGAATTGCACGGATTGAGTGCCTCTGGACTCGCTACTCATTTCTGTCCAGAATAGATCTGCTTTTAACAGGGTTGCTTCTTCGCGTGCCCGGACTCGCGTTTGCCTGAAGCCTACGCCTGTACGACACGCTTGCATGACTCGCCTGCATGACACTCGCTGCTTCATTGAATTGGTTGCGCACGCTGGGCGGTCTGCCTGTTGCTGCAGTCATCTTGTCCAGCCTGATGGTTGCCGCACAAACGGCCTGCCTCGCGGCCGACTGGAACCAGTGGGGAGGCAGTCAAGAACGCAACATGGCCTCCCAAGAACGCGGCCTGCCCACCCGGTTTGAGCCGGGCAAACGCCGCCGTGATCGAACCGGGATCGACACCGCGTCCATGCAAAACGTGCGATGGGTAGCCCGCCTCGGCTCAAAAAACTATTCCTCCGCAACGGTAGCCGATGGCAGGATTTATATCGGCACCAACGACGATTCGCTCGATGATCCGCGGTACGTATCGACTCGTGGAGGACTGCTCATGTGCCTCAACGAAAAGAGCGGAGACACAATCTGGCAGTTGGTTGTGCCGCGGTTAGAAATTGATCGCTCGAAAGTGAGCGAAGATTTCGACGACATGAACTTGGGTGTCTGCTCGACGGCCACGATCGAGAATGATTGTGTCTATATTGTGACCAATCGCTGCGAGGTGCTCTGCCTCGACGCCAAAGGGCTTGCCAATGGCAACGACGGCCCTTTCACCGACGAAGCCGCGTTCTCCGTTGCGGATGGAGTCCCGCCGGTTGCACTGCGCACAACCGATGCCGATATTCTTTGGCGTTTTGACATGCTTCGCGACTTACCCGTATTTCCACACGACGCGGCGAATTGCTCGGTGCTCATCCATGGTGATTACGCCTATGTCGGCACCGCCAATGGCGTGTACGATGGAAAAGTTGTCCTCCCCACAGCCCCCTCCCTCATCGCGTTGAACAAACACACCGGACAGCTTGCTGCCCGGGATGACGGCCACATCAGTGCTGATGTCTTTCACGGCCAGTGGTCGTCTCCGACGCTGGTCCGGCTTGGCGACACATCGAGAATTATCTACGGCGCCGGCGACGGTGCTTGCTATGCATTCGAACCGGTTGTGACGGCAATACCCCCCCCCTTGGATTCGGAACGAAACGTCGCCACGCTCAACGAACTGTGGCACTTCGACTGCAATCCCCCAGGCTATCGCGAGCGGGGCGGCGCACCGATCGACTACTGGGCACTTGTCCGAGGCGGTCCGAAAGATGTCGATGCCGACGGTTGGCTTGTGAGCCCCAGCGAAGTGATCGCATCGCCGGTGATCGCTGACGGTAGAGTCTACGTGTCAATTGGCCAAGATCCGCTTCATGGTAGCGGCCGCGGCGCGCTGTCATGCATCGATCCAGCGGGTCAGGGCGACATCTCGAATGTTGGCTGCGTGTGGCGGTATCAGTCAATCGGCCGCTCCCTTTCGACGGTTGCCGTCGCCGATGGATATGTCTACGCGGCCGAGTTATTTGGGAAAATCCATTGCCTCGACGCCGACAACGGCCGACTCAACTGGGTGCATGACACCAACGAGGAAATCTGGTCGTCAACATTTGTTGCCGATGGTAAGGTCTATGTGGGCACCCGTCGCGGACTCACTATTTTAGCCGCTGGCCCCAAGAAGCGCCATCTCGCGGATATTCGACTGGGATCTGAATCCTGCTCTGCGCCGACGGCCGCCAACGGCGTGCTCTATGTGGCATCACAGAAGCACCTCTGGGCCGTAGAAGAACAAGGCGAGTTACCCTAAGCAAAATCGTCGTCAGCCTGAGACTGGCTCGAGGCCTCGAAGCGTGCCGGTCGATGTGGCAAAGTGGTCGGTCTGGATGTTCATTCGCTGCAGGATGCTAACGAACACATTTGCCAGGGGCTGATTATTCCTCGCGTCAAATGCCAGATGTCCGGCATGCTTGAAAGCCCCTCCCGCAAGCAGCACCGGTAGATTTGTGTTGGAGTGAGCATTGGCATTACCCATGCAGGAACCGTAGAGTACCATCGTGCGATCTAGGAGCGCACGGCCGCCCTCTTTGACTGCGTCGAGCCCGGCGAGGAGCTCGGCCAGCGCCGTAAATTGCATTTCCTCGACGCTGCGCAGTTCCTCGATCATCTCCGGGCGGTTGCCGTGATGCGTGAGGGAGTGGGTTTCGTGCGCAACGCCTGGTGCCCGTGGCACCCACATCGCCGGATTGACAAAAAGCGTAATAAGCCGTGTCGAATCGGATTCAAACGCCAGCCGAATCATCTGCGACATCAACCGCATCAGCGTAAAGAGTTCTTGGTCGGGCACTTCTGGCGGGGGCGGTGACTTAGGTCGCGGTTTCTTACGGCGTTCCCAGACCTCTGCCTGCTGCATCCGCTGTTCCAGTTCGCGGACGGATGTAAAATACTGTTCCAATCGTTCTCTATCGCGGACGCTCATCGTGCGATCCAACCGCTTGGCCCCAAAAGCAACGAAATCGAGCACACTGCGGCCCGTACGCAGCGACTCCACACGATCAAGTGTTTCATGAGGGTTTCCCTGGAGAAACATTTGGCGGTAGAGCCTAGCCGGACTCCGTTCACCCGGAATGAGCACGCCGTTGCGGGTGTACGAGAGGCTGGGCGTGCCGTGGGCCGCTACAGTGAGCGCAAGCGATGGGAATCGCGTTGCTGCGCCAATTGACTCAGCTGCCATCTGGTCGAGCGAGATCGTGTTCCTAAAACTGCCGCTGGCCGGATGGGCTGCTGCCGTTAGAAACGAGACATCGGCAGAGTGCCCACCATCGACTAGCGGATGCGAGACCCCAGAAAAAACAGTTAACCGATCCCGAAACGGCTCCAAGTGGCGCAGATACGCCGATGGCTCGTAGGCCCGTCCCACCGTAGTCGGAAAAAAATACTGCGGCAAAAGTCCCATCGTCGTTTCGATAGCCAGCAGCCTGTGTGGCGGCGTATCGGCCTGCTCGCGAGCCCCGGCCACACCTCGCCCCCGACCCGCAAGACACTCCAACCACGGCAGAGCGAGGGCCACGCCGGCTCCTCGCAGAACCGATCGCCGCGATGACACATCATATGGGTTCGACGCGTTCGTCTTCGATACGTTGCTTTTCATCCATGCACCCATGCCCGTTCTCTCTTGTGTCCGGTTTATTTCTCAAGAAAACATCGACTCGCCACGGTTTCGTGGATCAGCGAGCGAATGCCGTACTCGTGTGAAGCGGCGCGACTGACAATGTCATCGAGCACGTCATGATCGGCCGCTTGGATATCGGCGCCTGTGGCGTAGACGAGCAACTGTCTTGCGACGTTGCGGGCCAGCAGCTTTGGATCGGCTTGTAAAGCCTGCTTGAAATCCTTGATCGTGCGGCAATGACGTCCGTCGGCCAAGCAGCAGGATGCATCCACGAACGGCCCCTCGGAAAAAGATTCCTTAGCGGTGCTGTCGTGTGAAACCGATCGGTAGCGATCTCGCCAGCCACCGATCACGTCAAAGTTTTCCAGAGCAAAGCCGGGGGGATCAATCGCCGCGTGGCAGGCGGCACAACTGCCGTCGTTGGTGTGCATTGCCAGCTGCTCTCGAATGGTCACAGCACCACGCCTATCCGGATCGATCGCTGGAATATTGGGTGGCGGCGGCTCAGGGGGCTGGTCGAGAATCTCGCGAAGGACCCATGCGCCGCGTTTAACAGGCGATGTCACTGTGCCATTGCTCGTCACCTTGAGCACGCTGGCCTGCGTCAGCAAGCCACCCCGGCAAGAGCCCTCGGGAAGTGGCACACGCCGCACAACCGAGCCTTGAATCTCGGCTGCGATCCGGCCAGAATTTGCCCTATCGATTTGGTTGCCAACGGGTGGCTTCTGTGCCAGCTGATAGTGCTCCGCTAGCTTCTGGTTGACCATGAGAAAGTCCGAATCCACGAGGCTTTTGATGCCTGAGTCGTGCTGGATGAGTTCTCGAAAGAACGCTCGCGTTTCGGCGAGCATCGAATCGCGAAGATACTGGCTATATTCGGGATAGAGCGTGCTGTCTGGTGTCGTCAGATCGATCTCTCGCAGATCCAACCATTCATCCAGAAAATGGTCAATGAATCGCTGCGATTTTGGGTTTGCGAGCATTCGATCCACTTGAGCATGAAGGACGTCGGGCCTCCGCAGGTGCTGCCGACTGGCAAGCGTGAAAAGTTCCTCGTCGGGCATCGAATCCCAAAGAAAATAGGACAGCCGGGCGGCCAGAGCCCAGTCATCGAGTGGCCCGGGGGGTGCCGCTAAAAACAAAAATTCTGGCGAGCACAGCGCCCCTTGCAACGCGGTCTTGATGGCAAGTTCAAAGGAGTCTCCTTGCTTAAGCCGCCGCCCAGCCATTGCCGTGTAGGTAGCAACCTCCGTGGCTGTTGCAGGGCGTCGAAATGCACGCGAGAGAAATCCAGTGACCAAGTGCTTTGCGTGCGTTGATTGATTGGTGCCCACTGACCCAACGGGTAGATTGCCGAACAGCCGACGGTGGCTGGCCGGGGGCCACGAGTCGTGCAGCGGCCCCTCTATATCCAGTGAGTCAATCGCGATACCTGGCCCCACATACTCCGCCGCCCGGCCCTCTCGCTGATACACCCGCACCGGCGGAAGCGACGCAGCCGTAAAGACCAATCGTTCGCCGACGTTGAGCCAGACATCTATTTTGTGAACCCGTGGCACAAGCGACGGGGCATCGTAATAGCCGAGCAGACGGTCGTTGGCGTGCAGGCTGGCAACTTCCGGAGCATCGCAAGCTTGCAGCGAGCCTTTGACCCACTGAAAACTCCAGACAGAAAGCCGGAGGTTGTAGCGGCCCGAATAAGTCGGGGTAAAGCCGTTGAAAAAGAGCGCGAAGTGGTCGCTTGCTCCCTGCCGTCGAAAAACGCCAACCGAATGGCGATAGGGAAAGAGCCCCGTCTTTTCGTAATGGGCAAGTTGGTGCGGGAGGGCTTCGCGGATCAGTGGCATGGCTGCCGAGTCGTACTGCCCTCCCTTAAGAAAGACCGCATCGCCTTCGACGAGAGCCAGCTTAAAGAAGTCTTGCTCACCGGGCAGAAGCCGTTGCTGCACGGGTTCGAGTGGCGCAGCCTGCGTCGCACTAGCCATGGTCAGTGCTGCGCGAGCCGCTTCGGCATAGCCTGCAATGTGTACGTGCGAAAGTTCGAGGGCCTCCCCCGACTTATCGAAGCCGTAGGCACGACCATCTTCTGGCAACATGTCTCGCACGGAGAGGCCCGGCAGATCAAGCAGATCGCGAAGCGTATTTTCATATTCCCGACGATCGAGACGACGGTGTGCGGCGCGGCCTTGAGCAGCGAAAGAGAGGGCATCGCCTGCAGGGCTCATGCCTGTCATGCCTAGCCCGAAAGCCACGATGGCCATCGCCACGGAGAATCGCCTGGAGAGCAACCCAACGATTCCTTTCGCGTATGATCCAACGCTGATTGCGAGAATGCTAGCTGGCATGTCCGTTGCGATCCTGTCCACCGCCCCACCACACTTCTGGAAGTCCTTTCTGACTCATTTCCTCTCCCTTTCAAATCGGCTTTTTCAGGGTGTGTTGAGCATGCATTTACGCAGCGACAACAAACAGGCTGTTTTGAGGCATTTTTGCAATTCACCAGGCGCCAAAAACCAGTGCATTGGACCCAGCAGAACATCGTTTGCACTTTGAGCAGGAGCCCTGTTAGCTTGCCCTGTATACGCTCCCACATACGTGCGGTGCCGTCTTCTGAGTGGCAACCATGGCTTCGTTTCTTCACACATGCTTCGCCATTGCCAGTCGCTGGCCAACCGTGCTCGTGGCTGCGTATAGCCTCGCCGTGCTGAGTTGGTCGATGCCAGCCGGTCTGTTTCCATACAAAAGCTCACTCGATGCAATCACGATCAAGCCACTGATCTTTTTAAATCTCTGGCAGGGGTGGGACATGTTCTCTCCAGAGCCACGGTCTGAAGACATCTGGATCGATGTTCTCGTCATCGACCGTGATGGATCGCAACACCATTGGCCGCTGACTCACATGATTGAAATGCCGTACTTTGATCGCTGGCAAAAAGAACGGTGGCGAAAATATTTTAATGACCATCTACGACTCGACGCCGAACGCACTCTCTGGAAACCATTCGCAGAATATTGGCTACGTACTTTACAAACCCAAGGCCATGATCCCATCACCATCGAACTCACTCGCTTGTGGCACCCCACTCACATTCCCGTCAGCGCGGCGCGGCGGGCTGATCTGTATCGGGGGCCGTGGAATCGCTTTGTCTTTTACCGGTGGACTGCGTCCGAAAGAGGCTCGCGATGACGCTGTGCGTGCGATCGACTTGGCTGGCTCTTGCTGCATTTGATGACTGGGTTCGCACGCCCGTAGACCCCCGCCCTCTGGCTTTATTTCGATGCTGGTTTGGATTCCTGTGCCTCGTCAACCTGCTGCTGCTCTGGAATGACATGCCCATGTGGCTGGGCAATGACGGCGTACTTCCGCCAGCGACTCACCTTCTTTTACAGGATGGCACCCGATTCAATCTCTATATGCTTACGGGCTACAACGACGTCACGATCACGCTTATTCGATGGCTTGGACTGGCGGGCGGATTGGGCCTTCTTGTGGGCTTCCTGCCTCGGGTATCGGCGTTTGCCATGTGGCTGGCCGTTAGCAGCTTCTCGTGGCGTAACATGCATATTCTTCACTCCGGAGACAACCTTATTCGAATCGGCTGCTTCTTTCTGATGTTTGCGCATTCTGATGAGGCGTTCACGCTGTGTCGCTGGATTGCAACCCGACGCGCGGGAGTCGGGCTCAAACCATTCCGACAGATCCCGGCTTGGCCGCAGCGCATTTTACAACTGCAACTGTGCGTGGCTTATTTTGTTGCAGGCATTTGGAAAGCGATGGGAGTGGCGTGGCAATCCGGCACGGCAGTGGGAACGGTGCTGCAGTTGGGGGAGTTCCAGCGATTTCCAATCCCCGACTGGGTGATGACACCGATCGTGTCACAACTCATGACGCACGGCACTCTCCTATTCGAACTCGGGTTTCCATTTTTAATCTGGATTCCCTCGCTGCGAATGCCCGTACTCCTAGCCGGCATTGTGTTTCACGCTGGCCTTGAATGGACGATGAATGTGCAACTCTTTCAATGGTTGATTACGGCCTATTACATCCTGTTTCTGGGCCCGCTTTTCTCGACATCGACTCAAACCACAGCCGTCGGCCCAGCCGCCACGACTGCCGGTCCTGCGTGCTCTGCATAGGGCGCAAAGTTGGCTCGGAATTTTTCGGCCAACACGCGAGCCGCACGTTCCCATGCCGCCCGGTTGACCCATGCCAGATGCGGCACAAGCACGCGATCGTCTACACCTGGCACATGCGTCACGGCATCAAGCCCAAACACAGAATCCCGCGCAACAGGCGCCGCATCCAGCGTCGATGAGTGGATGGCATCAATAATTCGTCGCGTCACGGCTAAATCAATCCGCCGTCCCTGACCGAAAGCGCCTCCCGTCCAACCTGTGTTGACGAGCCACGCCCGTGCGCCATGACGCTTGAGTTTATCGGCCAGGAGTTGTGCGTATACGGTGGGATGTCGCACCAAAAAAGCGGCGCTAAAGCAGGCGGAGAACGCCACCTGCGGTTCGACGACACCCACCTCCGTGCCAGCCACGCGGGCCGTGTAGCCAGAAAGAAAGTGATACATCGCCTGCTCGTGAGACAGTCGGCTCACCGGTGGCAGCACCCCAGAGGCATCGCATGTGAGAAAGATCACGTGCCGAGGATGGCCCGCAACGCATGGCACTTGAGCGTTCTGGATATATTCGATCGGGTAGGCAGCGCGCGTGTTTTCTGTGATCTCGCTTGACTCAAAGTCCACAAGGCGAGTAGTCGGATCGTAGACGACGTTCTCCAGAACGGTACCAAAGCGGATCGCTGCATGGATCTCCGGCTCCTTGTGGGCCGAAAGATGGATGCACTTTGCATAACAGCCACCTTCGATATTAAAAACGCCTGTATCGCTCCACCCATGTTCGTCATCGCCGATGAGCCGACGCGACGGATCGGCCGAGAGCGTCGTTTTGCCTGTTCCGGAAAGACCAAAGAAGAGCGATACATCGCCTGCCTGACCCCCGAGCGATTCCGTGGCAACACCTTCGCTCGCAGCCCATTCATTCGCGGCACAGTGCATCGAAAGCACGCCGTGTGATGGAAGCAGCCAGTGCATGATCGTGAACACGCCTTTCTTCATTTCGCCTGCATATTCGCTGCCAAGGATCACTTGCTCGCGGCGTTCGAGCGATAGATCAATACTCGTGCGACTTGTCATCTGGGCCGTGAGCGAATTGGCTGGAAACTGACCCGCGTTATAAATCACATAATCGGGCGACCCAAATCGCTCCAATTCATCGGCTGAAGGCCGAATGAGCATGTTGTGCATGTAGAGAGCGTGGTAGGCACGGGCACAGATGACGCGAATCTTGAGCCGACACCGCGGGTCCCAGCCAGCAAATCCATCGCACACATAGACCTGGTCGCGTGTGTTGAGGTAGTCGATCGCTCGCTGACGGTTGAGAAGAAACGTGTGCTCATCAATCGGATGATTGACCGCCCCCCACCACACATCCTGCTGGGAATCCGGGTGACGCACAATATGCTTGTCATTTGGACTGCGGCCCGTTTTCGTTCCCGAACAAATCGCGATTGCTCCGCTCGAAACGATTCCTGCCCGCTCGCGAGTGACCGCATCTTCGTAGAGACGAGCCGGGGGGGCGTTGCGCACTACAACGGGAACGTTGATCTCATGCGCCGACAAATCGACGTGCACCGTCATCGGAAGCTCTCGGAGGATTATGTGAATCATTCTGAGACGAATGGACGAGCGTTTGGTAGGCATCCCAAGCGGCAACCGCGATTACCACAGCCCCGATTGCTGCAAAAACAGGCCCCCAAGGACTCGATCGTACGCGGAGTTTCGGAACAGACTGTCGCAGTCGCCGGCTGAATTCACTCCAACTTTCAACCGATAGACGTCCGCCTACGGCCACCACGCTCACGCTTCGCATCGATCCGTTACCATCGATCTGAAGCTGGAGGCCGCAAGTTGGGAGCCCTGCACTCTCGCCAGCCCACCGTGCCGCCGGGTCTAGCGACGAAACAATTTCAACCACCAGCGGCCGAAGTTGATCGACAGTGATATTGTACACCACTACCCTCGGCCGAGACACAAGAACGCACAGCGAAATCAAGAGCCCAAAAAGCAGCAGTACGATCGGCCAACTCCAAAGTGAATTCCCTGCGGCAGGACGCATAAGCGCCAACGGCCCTACCAGTGCCAATCCGGCAACACTCGAACCGAGCAAAATGCCATCCCACATCCCCGACACCACCAGCGGTCTACGACGGAGATGTGCCCAGCCCAACCCCAGCAGGTAGAGGCCCAGCGGCACCAAGGCAATCCACGGTGGCAGCGGGTCGGGAAACGTGCGTATCATTCGCGAATCATTTCTCTCTGCTACTTTTCAGATGCTCGTCTGCTTCTTTTTCAGTCGAGCTTGCTATCGCCTTAGCACGAGCCCGAGCAAAAAGAAGAGCCAGCCGATTTCGACTGACAACACAGCGAAAAATCCAAGCCACTCGCAACGCAATTCCAACTCCGATTGAGATCCTAGGGACCGATCGTCAACCACTTGAGACACTCTCTGGAACAACAAAAGACAGTCCGTGCACAAACGCCTCCTGAAATTCATAGACATTATGAAAATCTTCCCGCTTATCTCTGCGGGTCTTCCGCATCTGCCCGATCTCAATCATATTGAAGACAATCTCTCCCAGATCAGCGGTGCTTTGAACGCCCCATGTACCGAGCACTATGCGGGCGAGATAGCCGTATTGTTGCAGTGCATACTGCTTGGCTGCCTCGCAGAGCTGTTGCCCCGTGAGATGCCGCTCAATGGGCTTGCGTCTAGATTTTCGGGCCAGCGGCTTACCGGAAAATGACTTGCCTGGGAGTGCCTTGCCGGCAGCGGGTGGCTTCTCGGCCGGTGGCATCTGCCCACCTCGAGTCGGTTCGATGTCTTCGAGGGGGGGCTCCTCCCCGAGCCCCAGTGTGTCATGCGCAAAGGTCAACGCTTCCAGCACAAACAGATAGGCATCCAGCCTGTATCTTTGATCGCGAATCAGCAATTGGCCCAACGGATGGGCGGGGTCGACAAGCGCCATTGCAGTCTCGCAGCGGGTGATGGAAACAGGCTGTAGTATAACGCATTACAAACGGAACACACCCACCCCATTTTGTATCGGGGAAACCGTGACTCGGGCAGAGGAACGCGAAGAAATCGTGCTCCGGTGGGTTGATACCTCGGAGCATGGCACCACCCGAGTGGCTAAGACATCGAATCGCTTAGCCAGCACGAGGCAAGGGCGGCGGACCGGTAGGCTGCTGCGATGCGGCTGGTGGTGGGGAGGCCGACATGTCCTCGAGAATGAACGTATACCCCAGCGGTGTCATCGGCCTCGAGAAATCGCGAATCATATCGAGCCCCTTGTCGATGAGGTTTGTGCGGGGGTCGAACTGGTAGACATCACGATCCTGTCCGCCAGGCTTATAGATTTGCATGGCAAACGGCATGAGATCGCGTGCCTGTAGAATCAACTCGACTTTGGAAAAGTTCGCCCCGTCGGCTTGCAGCCGAGGCTGTGCCTCCAGCCAGATCTGGTCGGCTACGCCCGGCGGCGTAATGATCCGCATCCGATAGCGTTTTTTGAGAGTCTGAGCCTTCGCACCAAAGACAAAAGGCAGCGGCCCATCGCTGATTGCCTTGCCTTGCATTTCCGGGGGCAGCTTTGTCTCGCGGAGTTGCCGCTCGCTGTGCCGAAATTCATAGATGCTGGTGCCATTGCAGACCCAGTGTTCTCCGGCTTCACCCACCCGCGTTTCGTACCGCTTGGTTTCCCCATTCCACTGCTTCGATTCCTTCACGCGAAAAAGGCCCTTGTCTGGGGCCGCATATTTAATTTCGCCCGTGCTCTCAGAGAATGCCAGTCGTTCACCGCCGGCATCGGCTGGACTCCAGGCGTTGTACTCCCATTTATAGAATCCACACGACCACGTTGTGACTGATGCGTTGCGAGCCTCCCACGCGACCAGCAATCGCTCGAGTGCTGCGGCCGCCTCCGGCGAGAGTGCCATCGCTGGCTGCACCGGTGCGACTGGCTGCGCACCACTGGGTGACGTCAGTGCGCAGGATAGAAGCAGCAAGCAAGCGGCGAGGCTGCGTGCAGTGAACCGCCGCAATTGAGTGCTAAAACAAATGCTGTGTGGCACGTAGTGGGCTCCGGAAAGTGAGGGCCGAACTGTAGCACCGCCGTCACCCCAGAGCGAGGCCGTTTTCATGCCTTCTGGAGAAGGCAGAAACACCGCAAAAGACGCAGGCCATGCATTGGAATAGACTTCTTGCTGAGCCTTTATGCCAAGCTACCTCGGACCGCGTGTGGCATCGGTGCTGCCGCACAACCCACCAACCAAGAGAAGAGCCAATGCTCGTTGCTGCGTTTTCCACTAAGCCCTACGACCGTGACGCTCTACTCGCCGCATCGAGAGGCACAGATATTGAGTGGCGATGGCACGAGACGCATCTGGGGGCCAACACTGCATTGCTCGCAGCGGGGGCAATGGCCGTCAACTGTTTTGTCAACGATAGCCTGAATGCCGCAACACTGGAGCAACTGTCGCACCTTGGCGTCAAACTTGTCACGCTGCGATGCGCCGGATTCAATCAAGTCGACTGTGCCGCTGCCGCCAGACTTTCGATTCCGGTCGTACGGGTGCCGGAGTATTCGCCCCATGCGGTGGCAGAGCATGCAGTCGCTTTGGTGCTGACTCTCAACCGTAAACTCCACAAAGCATTGAACCGCGTTCGCGAAGGCAACTTTGCACTCGACGGACTTCTGGGATTCGATCTCTTTGGCCGCACCGTGGGCGTCATCGGCATGGGCCGCATCGGCCGTTGTGTGGCTGAGATCTTCCTGGGATTTGGCTGTCGGATTCTGGCTCACGACCCGCATCCCGATGCCACCCTTGCGGCAAGGGGCGTTATCTACGTGCCACTCGAACAACTTCTGGCAGAGTCGCACATCGTAACGCTCCACTGCCCGCTCGTGCCGGCCACTTACCATATGATCAATGCCGAGCGGATCGCCTCTATGCAGCATGGCGTGATGCTCATCAACACCAGTCGTGGCGGACTCATTGATACAGCCGCCGTAATCCAATCGCTGAAAAGTGGCCAGATCGGCCACCTTGGGCTGGATGTCTACGAGGAGGAAGCCGACCTCTTCTTCGACGATCGAAGCAACTCGGTGATTCAAGACGATACGTTCATGCGACTGCTCACGTTCCCGAATGTTGTTGTCACGGCGCACCAGGCCTTCTTCACAAAAAACGCACTGGATGCCATCGCCGCACAGACTGTCCGCAACCTGCTGCACTTTCAGCGAGGCGAGCCACTGGAAGCAGTCGTGGCAGGCTGATCGGCCACACCTCGCAGTCAGGATTCCACTGCGGGTGTGCCTACGCCTACATCCCTACGCAGGGGCAGTCGCTGCGGCCCGCAACTCAGCGAGTTCGCGCGCAAAGCCACCTGAGAGGATCGGAAATCGACACCATGTTTTGGGGTCGAGATTCTCGTCGTCCACATGGAACGATGGGGCATATCGCTCACGTTTCCACTGATTGCGGCTCCAGAGCGTGAAAAATCTCTCCGTCCACACCGCGAGTTGCTTGGGCGTGTGCTGTGGGAAATCAACTCTCAGCCGCTGCCAAGCTTCCAGCGGGGTCTGTTTATCGCGAATCGCAAAGCGTTCAACTGTATCCAGAACGTCATAGGGCATGAGATCTGCCTCATCCGTCTGGGCAGCGGCGCCCGGTCGCAGTTCGGCTGTCGGCGCCTGTGCATTGACAGCCGCGAGTGCCGGAATCGGCCCGACTCCCTCGGGGCCAATTGTCTCCAACCAGCGGAGCCAGCGACGCAGATAAGCCTTATCAATACCGGCGAGTGGCGCGATCCCCCCAGAGGTGTCGCCATCCATGGTGGCATAGCCTACGGCTGCCTCCGAGCGATTGCTTGTAGAAATGAGCAGAGCGTTGCGCAGGTTGGCCAACATCCACACGCCGGGAGATCGCACGCGGGCTTGAATGTTCTGTAAGGCGACGTCGTCTTCGGCCCATGTCAGCGGCCGGCCGATCGCCTGCGAGACGATCCGTTCGTAGCTTCGCACAATTTCCTCAACATCAAATGTGTGAAACTCCGCCCCGAGTGCTTGGGCCAGTTCCTCAGCGGCCAAGCGAGTTACGGGCCCGGAATTGGCCGTCGCTTGGTATACACACACGAGCACTGAGTGAAGGAGTGATTCCATCGATGGATCCTTCAACTGCAGGCCTAATCGCCGAGCCACCTCGATGACAGGCATCTCTAAGGATGCCAGCCACATGCCGATCGCAATCAAACAGGCCACTGCCGACGAGTCACAACCACCGCTGACCGATACCACAAAACCACCCGAGCGACTCTTTCGCAGCGAGTCAAAAAGCCCCAGCGACACGGCTCGAGCAAATTCCTCTTCCTTAACACAGTCGCCTCGCTCCCACATGTCGCGGCCCGCTTGCTCTTGCGCAATCTGGCTGGGCAGAAGCGACGGGAACGCATACACCACAGGGATGCAGTCAGTGGCTTGTGCCGGTGAGACAGCCCCCGGCACAAGTCGTGACTGGGCCTGCCGCAGGGCATCGATATCCACCACGGCGCTCATGCACATCTGATCGCCAAAGCCAAACCGCCTGCCAGCGGCCGCCATCCTTCCGCCGGTAGCGATGAGCACGCCGCCGTCGTAGATTGCGCGACCTGCCTCGTTTCCAAGCAGATTCGCATAGACATACGTCACGCAGAAGGCCCGCGAGCCTTCCAGCACAAATCGCTGTCGAATGGCATCCTTGTCAAACGCAAAATGGCTGGCGGATGGATTGAGAATAATATCCACGCCCCTGGCGGCGAGGCTTGCCCCTGGACGCTCGGCAGCCCAGGCATCCTCACAAATCTCAAACCCGATTCGAATGCCACCACAATCAAATCGCAGATCGCCGATTGGCACCGTTCGCTCACGGATCCCCGTATTCGCGCTGATCGCCAACTCTGCACGCCGTCCCTTTGGCCATGGTCGAAACCAGCGTGGCTCATAGTGAATGCCTTCGCCCGCTAGATGCTGTTTGGCTACAATCCCAGCCAGACGGCCATCGGCCACCAGCGCAACGGAGTCGTATACGCCACTTTCGAATCGAACGGGAAGCCCGAGGGCCACAATCAATCCCGCCGTGTGCGGCTCGATCTCCTCAAGCACTCGCCACGCCATGCGATGCACTCCTGGCGACGCAAAGGCGTCTTCGCAGCCGTAGCCGCTAATGCACAACTCCGGCAGACATACAACGCTCAGCCCACGCTGCCTGGCTGTACTGATCGCCGCAATGATTCGGTCACGATTGCCATCCCAATCGAGTGGTGTTTGGTTTAAGGCAATGCCACCAACGTGAATCAGATGCATACGTCGATCACCTCTTCGCAGGCAAAAAGCTGGCAAACACCTTCTAGACTAACGCTGCGAGGGTTCCTCGAGATAGGTGTAACCGCCCAATCCCTCCTCATAGAACTTGAGAAACTTGCCTGCCTGCTCGTCGCAAATACGTTCTTCTCGCACGGCCTGCTCGATCGACTCTCGCAGTCTCTGCACGAGTTGATTTGAGTCGAATTCAACGTAGTCGAGCACTTCTCGCACGGTGTCGCCCTTGATAACGGCATCCAGCACAACATCGCCCTTGGCGTCGGTACTGACATGGACTGCGTTGGTATCGCCAAAGAGATTGTGGAGGTCGCCCAAAATCTCTTGATAGGCTCCTATCAAAAAGGCTCCCAGATAGTAGGGATCTTGTTGCCACGCATGGAGAGGGAGCGTGCGTTTGACGTCGCGGCGGTCGATAAACTGATCGATCTTTCCGTCGGAGTCGCAAGTCACATCCCCCAAGACAGCGCCGCGAGTGGGCCGCTCGTTGAGCCGATGAATCGGCATAACCGGGAAGAGTTGCTTGATCGCCCAACTGTCCGGAATCGACTGAAAGAGCGAGAAATTACAGAAGTAGGTATCGGAGAGAACCGCTTCGAGCCCTTCCAATTCCTCGGGCATAAATTCCAATTGCTTTGAGAGCTTGCATATTTTCCGACAGATTGCCCAGTAGAGATTTTCTACAGCCGAACGCTGATCGAGTGGAAGATACCCACTGGTAAAAAGGCTCATTGCTGTATCCAGCGACTGCTGGGCATCGTGGTAACTCTCCAAGAGGTTACGCACGTTGATGTTTTGGCAAGTCTC
>Ga0209500_10000690_pt1 | contig 27952 bp, 29 predicted proteins | sample S_140212_EF_Meta_FD_187323 | JGI IMG/M metagenome (GOLD analysis project Ga0209500, IMG submission 187323) | Freshwater microbial communities from Lake Simoncouche, Canada to study carbon cycling - S_140212_EF_MetaG (SPAdes) (version 2) | ecosystem: Environmental > Aquatic > Freshwater > Lake ...
ATTTCCATCGCCCCGACTGGGAGCCAACAAACTGAAGTGGCAGAGCCCTCCGTTGATTTCGCCACGGATGAAATCGTTGACCTCCAGGTCCCCTGGGTAGTCATTGTGTGGAATGACCCCATCAATCTGATGACATACGTGTCATTTGTGTTGCAGAAACTTTTTGGATACCCCAAAGCGAAAGCAGACATTCTGATGATGGATGTTCATGAAAAGGGTCGCGCTGTTGTTTCGAACGGCCCGCGCGAAAAAGCAGAGATAGATGTTTTTCGACTTCACGAACATGGTTTGTGGGCAACGATGCAGCAAGACACATGAAGCGACGTAAACGCGAAGGGCCTGTCGTTGCTCGAGAAAACGACATGTTCGAGATCACATTGTCTGCAGACGACAGATCAACACTGTTGCGCTTCGTTGATCAATTGTCAGAAATTTTGGCCATGGGCCCAGACGATGTGCGGCTACGTCGACTATTCCCCACTGCGTATCACGAGAATCCCGAACACGATGCTGAGTATCAGGGCTACATGCGCGACGAACTCACCCAGTCGCGTGCAGCCTCGATTGCTGTGGTGAAAGAAGTTCTTGAATCAACTGAACTCATAAGTGCCGCTCAACTTCACGCGTTTATGACTGTCCTGAATAACTTGCGCCTTGTACTTGGCACCTTGCTTGACGTGGGTGAAGACGATTTCGAGGACGACATTGACGAAAACGACCCCTCATTTGGCCAGTGGCAGCTCTACGGATACTTGGGCTGGCTCCTTGAATGGACAATCTCTGCCCTCTCAGGTGAGGACAATTGATATCAGGGGCGTATTGTTACTTGGCTCCTGATAGCGTCAAATTGCTCTCAACCGGAGTCGTCCAAGCCCCCATCGTCTAGCGGCCTAGGACACCACCCTTTCAAGGTGGCGGCACGGGTTCGAATCCCGTTGGGGGTGCAATATAGACCTGTGGTTTCCACAAGGTCCCGTGGTGAAGCTGGAGTTCACGCCGGCCTGTCAAGCCGGAGGTCGCGGGTTCGAGTCCCGTCGGGACCGCCATTATTGGCGGTATTTTCCGTCAATAAGACGGTGGTGCAAGCCACCGTCTGGTTCGGCAATAGCCGGACCGCCAATGGTCGAGTAGCTCAGTTGGCAGAGCACACGCCTGAAAAGCGTGGGGTCACCGGATCGACGCCGGTCTCGACCACCATTTGAAATAGGTGTTGCGTTACAAATCGTTTCGCAAACGCACCAATGCTTCTTGGGCAACTGTTGCCACATGTGTTCCGTCTTCGGCAAACACATACCCAAAACTCACCCCTCTATTTGAGGTGTACGAATGGCAGTTCATTTCGAACAAATGCCATTGGCTGGCGTCCACATCGCGGTGAAACCAAATGGTGTGATCAAGGCTTGCTGAGAAGAATGCATCAAACCCGTTGAAGTGCTTTGCAAGTTCTGGCACTGCGAGCACAACCGACGCCGTCGGTAAGTCGTCAGACAAATAGGCAAGTGCGCACCGATTCAATAATTGATTGCCGCCGAAATTTTCAAGTGTTCGGTACCACGTCATGATGCGACCAGCGCCATCACGATGATCAGTGAACTGTGTATCGCGTGGAACAGGTCGCTCTTCAACGTATTCAGAAAAAGCTTGCGAAAACGGAATGTCGTCTGGACGAGGAATATCAGTCGACATCTTCACTGTCGTGATAGCTGGAGAAATTTCCGGCTTTTGAAAACTTGCTTCAAGGTTCAAAATTGCACCAACTGATTGACGTGCAACAACACGACGTGTCACAAAGCTCCTGCCATCGCGAATGCGATCTACTTCATAACGCACCGTTGCAGCATTGTCGCCACGACGAATGAAGTAAGCGCGCAACGAATGCGGAAGGTATTCAGGATCAACCGTATGAGCAGCAGCGATGAGCGCCTGCGTCACAATGTGACCGCCGTACAAGCCGCCCCACGGGTACGGGTGGCCTTCGCCCACAAGCACGTCATTGCCGTGCGGTTCTAATTCAAAAAGTTTTGCGAGAGTCACTTGACTGAAATGACGACTAGGACTTCTTCTGTGACGTGGCTCTCGAGATCAAAAAGCCCTGCCTTGTCAGCAGTAAACGAGATAACGGCAGCTTCGCCTTTGGGGGTCTTGCCTGCAGTTAGGTCGTAATCATGAAGATGAAATTCATCATCAGCATTTGGATTCGTCAATGTGATATTCACTTGTGCACCAAGAGGAACTTCTTCTACTCGATCTGTCGCTGAGTCTGTTCCGACAGTGACACTGATTTCAATTGGTCCAGCAATTTTTGCACTGGACCCAGCAGGTGCAGTTGGAGAAGATGGAATGTTGGCACCTTCATCTGCATCATTGTCTGAACATGAAGCAAGTGATGCAATCAGAACAAAAGGGGCGACTATCGCGAAGATTTTTCTCATGCACCCATCATGCCATTCATGACTCATAACTATGAAGTAGTGACTATGAACCGAATTCAAACCCGAGGTCAGGTGCGGTTAACAATGGCTTGTACTTAATGCCGGCTTCTGCTGCCATTGCTGCACATGTACCGCCACGATCAACAATCACGGTTATCAGTACTGGAACTGCACCGAACTCCCACACCGCATCAACTGCTTCAAACAAACTTGTGCCGCGGGTCACTGTGTCTTCTGTAATGACTACACGGTCGCCAGGCTGCAATGCACCTGCAATTCGACCAGTGATTCCGTGGTCTTTTGCTTCTTTGCGCACGCTAAAGCTTCGTAGATTCCTGCCCTGAGTTGCACCCACTGCAGCAATTCCGTATGCAACAGGGTCAGCACCCATGGTGAGACCACCTATTGCAGTTGCATCAGCAGGAATGATTTCAAACGCTGCATTCGCAACAGCAATCATTCCGTCTGGACGACACATAGTTTGCTTCGTGTCAAGAAACCAGGTGCTCTTACGCCCCGACTTCAAAGTGAAGTCACCCATTTTTAATGAATGCTCAAAAACATGATCGCGAAGTTTGGCTAGCACCGGAGATAGCGGCGGTAGACCATCGGGTGTGTGTGGAAATTCTGCAAACATCGTGTGGTCCTATTCCTGTAGTAGTGAATCAATTGCGCGACCGGCATGTCGCAATACGCGAGACAAGTCAAATGCAGCATCAATCTGCTTCGCGCTTAGCGTCACTTTTGAATCGGCAGCTAACACTTCACGCAAGTGAGTGCCAGAGGAAATTGCTGTTGCCGCAGCTGATTGCACAATGCGGTATGCATCATCTCGAGTCATGCCTGATTCAACAAGCGCAAGCAACACCGACTGTGAGAACACAACTCCGTGCAATGCATTCAAGTTCTTCTGCATTGATTCTGTGTCGACTTCAAGATTCGATAACAACCGAGCCATGCGGCGCGCCATGTACACAGCGAGTGACGCCGAATCTGGCAACACAATACGTTCAGCTGACGAATGTGAAATATCACGTTCGTGCCACAACGGAACATCTTGCAATCCAACTTGAGCATTGGCGCGCAACACTCGTGACAAGCCGCTAATTGTTTCAGCAGAGATTGGGTTGCGCTTGTGTGGCATTGCACTGGATCCTTTTTGGCCCACAGCAAACCCTTCGCGTACTTCATTCACTTCTGTTCGCTGCAAGTGGCGTAGTTCTACTGCAATTGATTCAAGTGTTGTACCAACCGAAGCACAGGCGTACAAAAACTCAGCGTGACGGTCACGTGCAACTACTTGAGTTGCAGGAACTGGAGTGAGCGACAAATGTTGTGCAACGCGGGCTTCTACTTCTGGTTCGATATTGGAATACGTACCAACAGCACCGGACAATTTGCACACTGCGATTCCGTCACGTGCGCGCAAGATGCGTTCACGATCACGCTTTACTTGTGCGCCCCACAGTGCAACTTTTGCACCGAACGTGGTTGGCTCTGCATGTATGCCATGCGTGCGGCCAATCATGGCGGTGTTGCGATGTGTCGTTGCCAACGTAGTGATTACATCAATCAAATCATTGAGTGAGTCATGAATAAGAGTTGAGGCATCACGTAATGCCCAGCACAAACCAGTGTCAACAACGTCAGTGCTGGTGAGTCCGTAATGAATCCAAGAACCAGCTGGCGCACCAATGCGTTCTTGCAAAACATCAACAAAAGCAGCTACATCGTGATTGGTAATAGCTTCGCGTGCTTCTACGCGTGCAACAAATGCAGCATCAATTACAGGTGCTTTACGCCTGCATTCTTCAGCTACTGATTTAGGTACAACACCCGTGGCAGCTAATGCATCAGTAACAGCAAGTTCAATCTCGAGCCAACGAGACATCTTTGCTTCTTCAGAAAACAATGCGTCAGTGTCTGGCGTGGAGTACCGCTTGATCATTAACGCACCACCATGGCATCACGCGATGGGCCGGTGCCCACCATTGAAACCGGTATTCCCGTTTCACGTTCAACAATTTTCACAATCTGTTGAGCGCTTTGTGGCAAGTCAGCAAACGCAGTGATTCCTTCAGTGCTCGATTTCCATCCTGGCAATGTTTCGTACACCGGTACTGCGTGCGCCAACATGTCTGGACGGTCGGGATAATTACGCATCACGGTTCCGTTCATGCTGTACCCAGTACATACCTTGACTTCATCGAAGGTATCCAAAACATCAAGCTTGGTCAGCGCTATTTCAGTTAATGAGTTCACACGTGTGGCGTGACGCAACATCACAGTGTCAAGCCAGCCTGTGCGGCGGCGGCGACCAGTAACGGTTCCGTATTCACGACCAATGTCTACAAGTGCTTCACCAAGCGCATCAGTGAGTTCAGAAGGGAAAGGCCCCATTCCGACACGCGTTGTGTACGCCTTTGTAATTCCGACAATGCGATCAATGTGGCGTGGGCCAAGTCCACTACCGACAGTTGCGCCACCGGCAATGGGGTTTGAAGATGTCACGTACGGGTACGTGCCGTGATCAATATCAAGGAACGTTGCTTGTGCGCCTTCCAACAAAATGTTGTCGCCACGTTCACGGGCATCATGCAACAAGTTCACAGTGTCTGCAACATACGGAGCAAGACGCTCGGCATAAGCAACAAAGGCTGTCACTACTTCTTCCACGTCAAATGTGTCGCCACCAACATCGCTTACTTCGCGACGTGCTGCAATGGCGCGTTCACGAACCCGCTGTTCAAAGCTCTTAACATCAAGAACTTCACCAACGCGAATACCAGCACGCTTGACCTTGTCAACATATGCAGGTCCGATGCCCTTCAATGTTGTGCCAATCTTTCCGTCACCACGAGCCGCTTCAAGTGCTGCGTCCATGGCCTGGTGCCACGGGAAAATCAAATGGGCAAGGCTGGAAACTTTCAAGCGAGCAGTTGAGATGCCGCGTGACTCAAGAGCGTCAATTTCTTTAAACAAAGTCGGCAGGTCGACAACGACTCCGTTGCCAATTACTGGGGTCACGGTGTCGTAGAAAACGCCGCTTGGGGTGAGCTGTAATGCGTACTTTTGATCACCAATAACAACGGTGTGGCCGGCATTGTGGCCACCTTGGTAGCGAGCAACGATCTGATGAGAAGCGGCGAGGAGGTCAATAACTTTGGCTTTGCCCTCGTCACCCCACTGGGTACCTACAACAACAGTGACGCTCATACACGCTCCTCCTTCGGAACGTGAATTAACTCTACTTGGTAGGGGCGAAACTCATCCGCTCCCTTTCACCGCCCGCAGGTAGATTTCTCTATGTGACCGCAATCCTTCGCCGCCAGACATGGTCGTCCATGACCAATGCCGACAAGGAAGCCCTGTGCCACCGCGGCCTCGATGACATCTTCGATGCTGGCCTGCGGTCTTCCATTGGCGCCCTTATTGAAGACGTCCGTGTGCGTGGCGACCAGGCTGTATGTGATGCGCTCCAGAAGTTCGACGGCATCACGTTGACTCTTAGCCAATTACGGGTTTCAACCCAAGAGATCGCCGATGCCCGCATTGACCCCGCAGTCGAGAACGCCATTATCGATGCCATCTCGCACTTGCGCGCCTTTAATGAGGAACTGCGTGAACGGTCGAGCGACTGGCAAATGGAGCTGGAGAACGGCCTCACCGCCGGCGAGAAAATCACCCCAATCTCTAGCGTTGGCCTGTTCGTGCCAAGCGGCAAAGCCAGTTATCCGTCAGTCGCATGCCAACTTGGTGTCCCTGCAGTTGTTGCTGGCGTACAGAACATCGTGCTTGTTGTTCCACCAATTCCTGGCGGCAACGGCGCAGTTGACCCCGCAGTATTAGTGGTGTGTCGTCTTCTCGGCATCACCAACGTGTTTCGCATCAATGGCCCTGCAGGAATTGCAGCACTCGGTTTCGGCACTGAAACAATCCCGCGCGTTCGAAAAGTTGTCGGTCCCGGCAGCCCTGCTGTCACGTTGGCTCAAGTAGAAATGCAACGCCATGGTCTGGCCACAATGATGCTGCTCGGCCCCACCGAAAGTCTTATTGTCGCTGACCACACAGCACATGTCGGCAAAATTGCCTCTGACCTTCTTATAGAGGCCGAACACGGCACCGACTCATCTGTTGTATTTGTGTCCACTTCTGAAGAACTCATAGATGCCGTTGAAGCAGAACTTCAAATTCAACTCGCAGATCTTCCCGATGTTCGCGCTGAAGCATGTCGCGCATCACTTGGGCCAAACGGTGGCGCAGTACTTGTATCAACTCTGAATGAAGCGATTGAAGTTGTCAACATGTACGCACCTGAACATTGCCAAGTTGCTGTCGACGCGCAATACGAAGAGCGTGTTATTGATGCCATCGTCAATGCAGGCGAAATACTCATCGGACAACACACGCCATTCAGTGCTGGCAATTTCATTATTGGTGCACCAGCCTCGTTGCCAACTAGTGGTTTTGCACATGTGTCATCTGGTATCACCGTTGAAGCATTCTTAAAACGCACTGCAATAGCGCGCGCCAACGAACCAGCACTTCGTCGTATGGCAGACAACATCATCGCCTTCGCAGATCACGAAGGTTTCCCCGCTCATGGCAATGCAATTCGGCGCCGTTTCTGATTGAAAAACCTGAATATATGAAAATTGCCATAGTAGTTGTTGCTTACAACGCAGAAAAAACACTTCGATCAGTTCTCGATCGGATTCAACCTGACATGGTCAAGAGGATTTCATCAGTCATCATTTGCGATGATTCCTCTACTGATGACACATACAACAAGGCACTCGAATACCGACACAGCAACACGCAGCTCCCCATTCTTGTAATTCGTAATCCAACCAATCAGGGGTACGGCGGCAATCAGAAGACTGGATACCGAATCGCATTTGAGAATGGAGCTGACATTGTTGTCATGCTTCACGGTGACGGCCAGTACGCGCCGGAGATTCTCAGCGAAATGATTGAGCCGTTTACTGATCCCGATGTTGATGCCGTCTTCGGATCAAGAATGATGACGGATGGAACAGCACGACAAGGCGGAATGCCGCTGTACAAGTACTACGGAAACAAAATTCTCACTACGTGTGAAAATCTCCTAGCCGGTGCTGATTTGTCAGAGTGGCACAGTGGATACCGCGCGTACCGTGTCTCGACATTAAAAACTCTTCCGCTTAATCACAACTCAGATGGTTTTGATTTTGACACTCAAATAATTCTTCAATTGTTAGAGCGAAACGCAAAAATAGTTGAAGTAGCTATACCAACATTTTATGGCGATGAGATTTGTTACGTAGATGGTGTTGCATACGCGCGTCAAATTATGGTTCACACTCTCAAATACCGATTACAGATGATGGGGTTTGGTCGGAACTTCACCAGGAGTAAAAAAGACCTGGACATATCTCAAAGGCAAACAAAAGGTGACTCTTCACATAACAAATTGTTATCCCATATCTCCAAACGACCGGCTGGACTTCTCGTAGATCTCGGATGTTCCGATGGAAGATTGTCATCTGAGTTTCGCCATTACGGTCATACGGTTGTTGGTGTCGAAACTCTGCAAATTTCAGGCGTTACTGAAAATGTTGACCGTTTCATAATGGCCGATCTCGATCAAGGTCTACCACCAGAATTTCCGACAGAAATCGACATCGTGGTTTGTGCTGATGTACTCGAACATGTCCGCGATCCTGAAGAGTTACTACGAGAGTTGGCGACACGATTAGGTCGAGGAGGTGTAGTGGTTGCAAGCATTCCAAACTTTGGCCACTGGTACCCGCGTTTGCGAACAATTTTGGGCTTATTCGATTACGACTCGCGTGGAATTCTTGACAGCACCCATGTCCGCTTCTTTACCCGACGCAGTTTTGAACGTACTGCACTTGCAGCTGGTTACACCGTGAATCGAATTAGCTACACCGGATTGCCTCTGGAAATAGTTTTACGGGGCGGGAATAGCAAAAAAGTTCCGTCGTTTCTTCGCCCCATTCAGATAATTGACACATTCCTCATAAAAGTTCGACCCCAATTGTTTGCGTACCAGATGTTGTACGAATTGCGTCCATGAGAAATTTAGTTCGTTCAATTACGAGTCGGCATTGGACAGAACAGCTTCTTGTACTGGCTGTTGTTTCCTGGATCATTCGTTTCTCAAACTTAGTGATCTCTAGGCACAATGCTTTCGCTACTTTTGATTTTGACCTTGGTATTCACAGCCACTCAATTTGGCTTCTGTCACAAGGGAAGTTTTTCAATACGGTCTGCGGGTTGCCTGTGTTTGGCCATCACGCGGCATTTATGTACTACTTCCTTGTTCCGCTTCAGTGGTTGGGCGGTGGACCGAATCTATGGAACGTTTTACAAGTCATCGCACTCGGATCTAGTGCCATTCCGATATACAAAATCGCGCATCACAAACTCAACAGCAACATTGCGGCTCTGATTTTTGGCCTCACGTGGCTTCTTATCCCCACCACCGGTTTTTTAGCATGGGAAACTTTCCACCCTGAAGTTATGGGAGCTCCATTTCTTTTGCTGGGCTATTTTTTTGCAGTCACTGCAGATGAAGAAAGACGCAGGCGTTTTCAGAGAAACTCGCTGGCAATGTTCTGGCTGTTGATAGCAGTTCTCTGGAAGGAAGATCTAGCCCTAGCAGTGATCGGTATCGGCATAATTCTGATAGTGCGCAATCAACGTAACCTCGGTATCAAACTTGTCTTCGGTGGTGCTGCTTACTTTTTAATTATTGGTGTATTCCTGGTCCCAACTCTTTCTGGAGATCTCAGTACGTACGGAGCGTTATACGGAGAACTGGGCACCACCCCATTTGAAGTTGCGAAGACTTCTGTAATGCATCCTTCTCTATTTGTTAAGCAATTAGCTCACAACAATGCGCTTAGTTATGCAAATCAAATAACTTCCCCACTTGCATGGATGTCGTTACTTTCACCATTGACTTTGATCATTGGTATTCCACAGTTCTTTATCAACATTTTGACAACTGCAGATTTCACCTGGGCGATGATGTACCACTATCAAGTTCTCCCAATTATCGCTGCCATGTTGGCCGCTATCGACGGTGCTGCTTTTCTACGACGCCACAACAAGTTGATTTTCCAAATTTCATTGGTTGCAATACTTTGCTCTTCCATCTGGACTGCGCGGAACTGGGGCAACTCTCCCTATGGAAAAAAGTATGAAATATTCTCATGGGGTTCATACAGCCCAAGCGTTGATGGCTGGAAAGCCGCGATCAAACGCATAGGTCCAGATGATGCAGTGTCGGCCCACTATTCGTTGGTGCCGCATATAACGAACCGTGAAATTGTGTACACGTACCCAAATCCGTGGATAGCAAGTAATTTCTCTAATCCATCACGATTTGTTGATCCGAAGCGAATTAAGTGGATCGTTGTGCCCGAGGATTCACTTGGTCAAGAGGCTAAAGAAATGCTCACGAAATTAGTGTCGTCTGGTGAATTTGGTGACGTTAAAACCGTTAACGGAATCTCGTCGTATCGCCGACTGAAATAATTGCCGCCTGCTCAGTGTGCGAGTGTTATTTGCAGAATGGGCCGACCGGTTTTTTGGGGGGCAGACACGGAAGTGTGGTTCCAATTCCACCAACAATCGACGTGGTGGTGGCGAGGGCAACAGTTGTTGTGGGTCGAATACCTCCACCGATTTGCGGCAAAGGCGTCGTCACAGTTTTAGGCACGGTTGTCGCTGGAAGAAGTGTGGTGAACGACAGTGCAGCGTTTTTCTGACGAACCGTGGTGACAGTTGAATCATTCTTGTCACTTGATCCACCGCCACATGCAGCTAAACCGAAAATTCCGGTCACGATGACTGCTGAAATTGCTTTTGCCTTGAACATACTGTTACTCCTAGTAGTTAGTAACAAGAGATTACAGTCACACAAGACTGCTTCCAAGGGTTGTTGATGTGACCCGCGTTTTGTTACGGGAACGCTCCGATGAAAGAAATCATGTCGGCGGCTAATTCGGCGCCAAGGTCTTCCTGAATAAAGTGACTCGCCCGGTACACCTTGTGTTCAATTCCCGGTAACTGAGTTCCCGGAATTCCTTCGCGATATTGCTTTCCCATTTCCATATAGGTGAACGGACAACGATCGCCCCAGATGGTGAGGACAGGTTTCGTAAATGTGTTGAACACTTCCCAGGCAGCGTCACCCTTTTCACGTTCAGGGTCATCTGCTGAGATTGGCACCAACATTGGAAAGCGGCGAGCACCTGCAGAGAACTCATGCGATGGGAACGGTGCGTCATACGCGGCAAGAGATTCTGGCGACAACTTCGACAAGCACCATCCCTGCACAATTTTTGATGGAACAAGTTCTTTCACTTCTTGGGCATACATGCGCCATGCAAGGAAATAGAACGAAGGACCCGCTTCAACAAGTGCATGAACTTTGTCAGCATTGATGCTGTCGTCGTCATTCACTGTTGCACGCCAATCCATATTCATCATGTCCTTCATGATTTGAGGATCAAATGGTTGTTGGGCAGTGATGAATGGAACGGCTGGGCCAGAACGAGGCAAACCGGTGTTTGAGAAAACAACACGAGCGAAACGATCAGGGACTTCTGAAATAACTCGACCACCGATAAGACCGCCCCAGTCTTGACCAAAAAACGTGAGATTCGTGAGATTCAATTTCTCAATAAGCTCGCGCACCCATGCAACATGATTGCTATATGTATAGGCCAGTTCGTCTGTTGGTTTATCTGAGCGACCAAAACCGATGAGGTCGGGAACAATGACGCGATATCCGGCAGCAACTAACGGAGCCACCATCTTGTGATACAGGTAGCCCCACATTGGTTCACCGTGCAACAGGAACATTGTTTCCTTTGCATCGCTCGGGCCAGCATCCACATATGCCATTTGCAACCCTGCACCTACTGTCACTTCATGAACAGGCCAGTCATACCCCACCACGTTTTTGAAGCAGGATTCAGGAGTACGTACGACCTCTCCGACAGTGGGGACAGTACGACGTTCAGGCAAGCTCATGGCCGAATTGTAGAAGCACCTGCCACACCGCGATTCACTGCGGGATAACACATACCATTCAGATGATTTTTAACGACCAGTGACCACAAGTTCACCGTCAGCGACATCTACAGCAATAACGCCATCATCGTTGACGCGTCCTTCCAAAATGATGATGGCGGCTTTATCTGCAATCTCCCGCTGTATCAGGCGCTTTAGCGGACGCGCACCAAATGATGCATCGAATCCACGAGTACCCAGCCACACGCGAGCAGCTTCAGACACTTCCAAAAGCAATCTGCGCTCGGCCATGCGCTGTACCAAATGCTCTAGTTGAATACCCACGATGTGGCTGAGATCATCTTCTGTCAAAGAGCGGAATCGAACTATTTCATCAATACGGTTCACGAACTCTGGGCGGAAGTAATCAATTGGTTCGCCAGGCAAATTGCTTGTCATGATCAACACAACATTGGTGAAATCAACAGTGCGGCCTTGGCCATCAGTCAAACGGCCATCATCAAGTACTTGCAACAATATATTGAAAACATCAGGATGTGCCTTTTCCACTTCGTCTAACAACACAACACTGTACGGACGACGACGAACAAGTTCGGTAAGTTGTCCACCTTCGTCGTACCCGACATAACCAGGAGGCGCACCAATGAGACGCGACACGGAATGCTTTTCCATGTATTCCCCCATATCAATGCGAACCATTGCCTTTTCGTCATCAAACAAATACTCAGCCAGTGCACGTGCAAGTTCTGTTTTGCCGACTCCGGTAGGGCCGAGAAACATAAACGAACCTATTGGTTTATCGGGATCAGACAAACCGGCGCGGCTACGGCGAATGGCATTGGCGACCGCGGTCACTGCATCATCTTGACCAATGACACGCTTATGCAGTTGGTCTTCAAGATGCACAAGCTTTGCCATCTCGCCTTCCAGCAATTTGCTGACAGGTACACCAGTCCACTTCGAAACAACTTCAGCAATGTCTTCAGCATCAACTTCTTCTTTCAACATTCGTTGTGTTGATTGCAGTTGATCAAGATGTTGTGTTGCATCATTAATGCGACGCTCGAGTTCAGGTATCCGGCCGTATTGAATTTCTGAAGCCTTTGTCAGATCGGTTTCCCTTTCCACAGCCGAGCGCAAAGTTTCTAGTTCTTCCTTCAATGTACGAATTGCAGAGATTGCCGAACGCTCAGCATCCCAGTGCCCCTTCATGACATCAGCTTCGAGTTGCAACAATGTCAGCTCTTCCAAAAGGGTGCTCAAGCGATCTCGCGATGCAGAGTCGGTTTCCTTTTCTAGTGCGACTTTCTCAATTTCTAATTGCAAAATACGACGTTGCACAATGTCGATCTCGGTTGGTAGCGAATCAATCTCAATACGAAGCTTGCTTGCCGCTTCGTCCATCAGGTCAATTGCTTTATCTGGCAGAAAACGATTCGTTAGGTATCGGTTCGACAGCACGGCTGCACTAACAAGAGCAGAGTCTTGAATTCGCACACCGTGATGTACTTCATAGCGTTCTTTCAAACCGCGCAAAATTGCAATGGTGTCGGCAACTGTTGGTTCGCCAACATAGACCTGTTGAAACCGACGCTCGAGAGCTGGGTCTTTCTCTACATACTTGCGGTATTCATCAAGCGTGGTCGCGCCAATCATACGTAGTTCTCCCCGCGCAAGCATCGGCTTGATCATGTTGCCAGCGTCCATTGCACCTTCGGCACCACCAGCACCAACCATTGTGTGCATTTCATCGACGAACGTAATGACTTCACCCTGAGCATCGGTGATTTCTTTCAGAACTGCTTTAAAGCGCTCTTCGAATTCGCCACGGTATTTCGCTCCGGCTACTAAGGAACTGATGTCGAGAGAAATTAATCGTTTTCCTTTCAGTCCTTCAGGTACGTCACCATCGGCAATTCGGCGTGCTAGTCCATCAACAATTGCGGTCTTACCAACACCTGGTTCACCAATTAGTACTGGGTTATTCTTCGTACGTCGAGAGAGCACTTGAATCACGCGACGAATTTCTTCATCGCGACCAATAACTGGGTCAATCTTTCCGTCACGTGCTCGAGCAGTGAGATCAATTCCATACTTCTCTAATGCTGCGAACTGTGATTCAGGATCTGGTGAGGTGACTCGATGAGATCCACGCACTTCTTTCAAAGCTTGCAACATTTCCTCGCTGCCAATACCAATACGTTGATTCATTGCCAAGACGAGATGCTCTACAGAGACATAATCATCCTTGAGGTCTTTGCGAATTGAGTCCGCATTAGCAAGAACATTCCCAAGTTCGCGATTCATACGTGGTTCAGCCCCGCCAGTCGCGCGCGGCAGTTTGACTACAACTTCGTCAGCCTTTGATTGCACCATGCCTGGTGCGATGCCTAACTTCTGCAGGAATGCAGGGACGATGGTGTCGGTTTGTCCGGCCACTGCACTAAGTACATGATCAACCGTGACTTCAGGGTTACCAAGTGTGCGTGCAGAATCACTTGCTGCAGCAATCGCCTCTTGAGTCCTAGTAGTCCATTTCTTTGGGTCGATAGCCATAATGCTGTTTCCTTATCGGTCGGGGTCAAAAATGCTGGGGCGCTCACCGAAGCGGGCCATTGCTTGTCGCAGCGGAACAATGTTGCTACGACTACGCGATTCGATTTCAGTGATGGCATGCATCAGGCCTTGACGTAGTTGTTCCACTTCGCCGCGAAGTCGTAGAACTTCAATTTCCAGTGCCATGACATGGCGAATACCTTCAAGGTTCATACCGGTAGCTGCTAATTCAGTGATGCGCAAAAGTTGTGCGATGTCGGCGTCGCTATACCGACGATTACCGCCAGTTGTACGTGCGGGAGTCAACAAACCTTTTCGTTCATAGATGCGCAATGTTTGCGGATGCATACCGGCGAGTTCAGCTGCAACCGAGATGACGTATAGGGCGCGTCGATCATCGTTTGTCATGACGCAGCACCTGACGTGCGAGGTGATGCAAGCACTTCACTGAGCGTTTCTATTGCAGAACGTTCTTCATCTGAGAGTTTCGTTGGCACGTTTACATCGACTGTGACAATGAGGTCACCTGTTTGCTTGGGCAATTCAATGCCTTTACCTTTTACGCGATGACGGGAACCACTTTGTGTTCCGGCTTTCAAGCGCAAGGTCACTTCACTGCCGTCAAGTGTTGGCACTGCAATCGTTGCGCCCAAGACCGCTTCAGTAAATGAAACAGGGACTCGAGTTAACAAGTTCAAGCCCTCACGTGAGAACAACGAATGCGGTGCAACATTGCATTCCACGAACAAGTCTCCGGCAGGACCACCGTTGCGGCCAGGACTTCCTCGACCTTTCAGACGAATGCGTTGGCCATTGTCAACGCCTCCAGGAATACGAACGTTCACTTCACGCGGCCGACGTTCAATGCCAGTTCCTCGACACGTGGAACACGGATTTTCAATAATGATGCCATTGCCACTGCATGAACGGCACGGCTGCGAGAACGAAAACATTCCTTGGTTGTCTGCAGTGGAACCACGACCGCCACAGGCTGCACACGTTTTCGGTGTTGTGCCGGCGCGAGCACCAGAACCTGAACACGACGAACATTGCGCGTCTGCTGTGAGATGTAACGAGGTAGTGATGCCGTGAGCAGCATCAACGAAATCAAGTGTCAATGTCGTTTCAATATCTTGACCACGCTGTGGACCTGTTGATCCGCCACCTCCACGACGACCGCCGCCGCCACGACCAAACATTTGACCAAGGATGTCACCGAGACCATCGCCTCCCATGTCGAAGCGAATGTTCTGTCCGCCGGCACCGCCGCCGAAACCGCCCATTGGGCCGACACGTCGCACTTCGTCGTACTCGGCACGTTTCTTTTCGTCACCGACAACGTCGTACGCGGCAGAGATGTCTTTGAATTTCTCTTCAGCTTTTGCGTTGTCAGGGTTCGCATCAGGGTGGTACTCGCGCGCAAGACGCCGGTATGCCTTCGTAATGTCTTTGACAGACGCATCTTTCGACACGCCAAGTACTGCGTAATAGTCCTTTTCGTACCATTCGCGCTGACCGGACATGACTTATCCCCGCACCTTCACCATGGCAGCGCGCAAGACGCGGCCCTTCCATTCGTATCCAGTGCGAAGCACTTCAACCACGATTGGTTCTCCGCCATCGCCCTCTTCATGAACAACAGCCTCTGAGGTAGTTGGGTCAAACGGCTTGTCCAAAAGATCGAGTGCTACGAGACCTTGCTTTACAAGAGCCGCCATCAGCGCAGACCAAATAGGTTCAACACCATCTGCACCGTGAGCAAAGGCTGCTTCACACGCATCAAGAACTGGCAACAATGAATCCGCGATGCGACCGGTAGCCCGGTCTACTTCGTCAGACATATTCGACGTGACACGCTTTTTGTAGTTTTCAAAATCAGCTTGCAGACGTAATGCGATGTCCTTGAACTCATTACGTTCTTGAACAAGCGCGTCAATGTCGTGCTCGATTAGTTCAACTATCTCGGCATCAATGGCGTCTTCTGGTTGATCAACATTGTCATCTGACATGAATTACTGCTCATCTACAATTTCAGCATCAACGATGTCGTCATCGTTCGGTGCACCTTGCGCACCAGATGCTGACGTTCCAGCTGCTTCACTGTCACGAGCAGCTGTTTCGTACAACTTCTGGCTGAATGCCTGGCTGGCACCCATAAGAGTTTCGGTTGCTGCCTTGATGTCATCAACGTTGTTTCCGGCAATAGCGGTCTTCAGAATTCCGAGAGGGCCTTCAACAGCTGCTTTTTCTTCTTCAGTTACTTTGTCGCCTTGTTCTTTCAGAACTTTTTCAGTTTGGTACACAAGAGAATCAGCATTGTTACGTACTTCTGCTTCTTCGCGACGACGCTTGTCATCTTCAGCGTGTGACTCAGCATCACGAATCATCTCTTCGATTTTTTCTTTGCTCAGCGATGATGAGCTGGTGATTGTCATGGACTGCTCTTTGCTTGTGGCACGGTCCTTGGCTGACACATGAACAATTCCGTTTGCGTCAATGTCGAATGTGACTTCGATCTGAGGCATTCCGCGTGCAGCTGGTGGAAGGTCAACCAAGTTGAACTTTCCAAGCGACTGGTTGTAGCTAGCCATTTCGCGCTCACCCTGGAGAACATTGATCTCTACCGATGGCTGGTTGTCATCTGCAGTGGTGAACACTTCTGTACGGCGAGTAGGAATTGTTGTGTTGCGCTCGATGAGTTTTGTCATCACGCCACCCTTGGTTTCAATTCCCAAAGACAACGGAGTGACGTCGAGCAGCAAGATGTCTTTAACATCACCCTTCAACACTCCGGCTTGAACAGCTGCACCAATTGCAACTACTTCGTCTGGGTTAACAGACTTGTTTGGCTCTTTGCCTGTCATGTTGAACACAAGTTCTTGTACTGCTGGCATACGAGTTGAACCGCCAACCAAGATGACGTGATCGATTTGGCTCTTGGTAAGACCAGCATCTTTAATTGCCTGATCAAATGCCACGCGACAACGCTCGACAAGATCAGCGGTCATTTCCTGGAACTTTGAGCGGGTCAAAGACTCATCAAGATGCAATGGGCCTTCTGCTGTCGCAGTAATGAAAGGCAAGTTGATTTGTGTCTGTTGTGTTTGTGACAATTCAATCTTTGCTTTTTCAGCAGCTTCTTTCAAACGCTGAACAGCCATGCGGTCCTGTGCAAGGTCGATACCGTGCGCGCTCTTGAACTGTTGTGTAAGCCAGTCAATGATGCGCTGGTCCCAGTCGTCTCCACCAAGGTGTGTGTCACCGTGTGTGCTCTTTACTTCAAACACGCCGTCACCAATTTCAAGAACAGAAACGTCGAATGTTCCGCCACCAAGGTCGAACACCAAAATGGTTTCATCTTGTGATGACTTGTCAAGACCATATGCAAGGGCTGCAGCAGTTGGCTCGTTGATGATGCGCAAAACATTGAGGCCAGCAATGGCGCCAGCTTCTTTTGTAGCGGTGCGCTGTGCATCGTCGAAATATGCAGGAACTGTGATGACAGCATCTGTGACTGTGTCACCGAGATACGCCTCAGCATCACGCTTCAACTTCATCAGTGTGCGTGCGCTGATTTCTTGTGGCGTGTACTTCTTGCCATCAATGTCTTCAGAGGTCCAGGTGGTTCCCATCTGACGCTTGATGCTGCGGAATGTGCGATCAGGGTTGGTGATGGCTTGACGCTTTGCGACTTCACCAACAAGAACTTCGCCGGCCTTTGAGAAAGCGACGATTGACGGCGTGGTGCGAGCACCTTCTGAGTTGGGGATGACGACTGGTTCGCCAGCCTCAAGAACTGCAACGACTGAGTTGGTGGTTCCGAGGTCGATTCCGACTGCTTTTGCCATGGGGTTATGTCTCCTGTACTTGGTTCCGACGGGACGCCGGATACGGGTGGGGTGTCTTCACAATAAGGGGCAGCAACAGAGATACCAACCTTCGATATAGAAAAGTTGATACGAACCGACTCAACATTTGTCACATGGAGGAATGGCCTCAGGTTTCCGCTGTGGCATGGGCTCAGACCTACGATGAAGGTGTGCTCGGCAATCTCGTCCTCCTCCGCCACGGTCAAAGTACGTGGAATGAACTCAACCTCTTTACTGGCTGGCACGATGTGCCTCTGTCCGCCCAGGGCGAACAGGAAGCAGCCGCGGCGGGCCCCACCATGGCTGCAGCAGGCCTTGTTTTCGACGTCGCCCATACCTCTTTATTAACGCGTGCCGTGATGACCTGCCATTTGGCCCTTTCTGGCATGGGGCAAGTGTGGTTGCCAGTGGAACGGCATTGGAAATGGAACGAGCGCCACTACGGGGCTCTGCAGGGTCTCGACAAAGCCGCCACTACTGCCCAACATGGCGAGGAACAAACCAAGATCTGGCGCCGCAGTTATGACGTACCGCCGCCACCCGTGGATGTGTCAAGCCCAGAACACCCCGCCAATGATCCTCGGTATCGCCTTGTGAACCCTGCAGATTTGCCGGCAACAGAATGCCTGAAAGATGTAGTCGACCGAGTGGTTCCTCATTTTCACGACATCGTTGTACCGCAATTGCGTGCGGGCATGAACGTATTGGTCGCGGCTCACGGCAATTCATTGCGCGCATTGGTGATGGCGCTTGAGAACATTTCGCCCGAGAACATTGCCGAATTGAATATCCCTACCGGAGTGCCCCGGCTCTACAAATTGTCTGACACCCTCGCCGTGAATGAGGTCACCTACCTCGGTGATGCCGAGAAAATCAAAGCAGCAACGGATGCTGTGGCGAACCAAGCAAAAGCAAAATAGCTCCACTGCTATTTCGGTACTTTCAATAGAAGTACACTGTGTATATGGCAAGTACTAAATCCAACGTCGACCACCTCCGCAACATCTCACTTTTTTCTGAGTGTTCCGCAAAAGAGCTCGGACTCGTAGTTAAGAACTCCACCGAGCGCGTTCTTAAAGCAGGAACCATCATCATGGATCAGGGCCAAACTGGTCGTGAGGCATATGTCATTCTCGAAGGTTCTGCCACCATCAAGCGCAACGGCAAGAAGATCGGTACTGCAAAAGCCGGAGCAGTTGTTGGCGAATTGTCGCTTCTTGACAATGGCCCTCGTACAGCTGCAGTGATTGCCGATACTGACGTCACATTGCTCGTCATCTCAGAGCGTGCCCTCAAAGGCGCTATCGACAACATCCCAGCCATCTCACGCAAGTTACTCAAGGCCCTTGCTACGCGCGTTCGTGAACTCGACCGCGCACATTACGGCTGATACTCATTCAGATCGGGTAATTTTCCCGACGAATCAGGCTCTGCGGACCTTCGCCCACTAGCGTTGTAAGTCGTATGAGCACCAACGTTGCCTCCCCCACCGAGAAGACGCCAAAGCGTTTTCACCCGTACCAAATCTCCATCGCCATCGGCGTTGGCATGGGTACGTTCACTTTGTTCTCGGGCATCATCCCGCAGTTCACGCATTGGCACGGAACCTCCGAAGTGTCTCGTGAAGTGTTCGAAGGAATCCCCGGACCACTGCAAGCCGCGTTCTACACAATTCTTCCCGCCATGATCATTTGGGGCTCATTCAAGTTTGCTGATCGCATGCGCAACTGGGAACGTGGCGCACCAGACCGCCGTCGCACTACTCCGAAAAATGCAAAGCGTCGTTTAGCTGATTACCGCGCAGGTGTCTACATGCGTACCTTGTTGCGCGACAGCGCAGCTGGCCTCATGCACTCCATGATGTATTTCGGTTTCCTTATTCTCTTGGGCGTTACAACTGTTCTTGAAGTTGACCACCAATTGCCAGAGTCACTGAAGTTCCTTCATGGCGGTGTGTACCAGGGCTACGTAATGGTCGGCGACTTTGCTGGTCTCATGTTCACTATTGGTGTCGTATGGGCAATTGTTCGCCGTTACGTACAACAGCCATACCGAATTCGCATTAAGACAAAAGCCGAACACGGCATCATCCTTGGTTGCATGTTGCTCATTGGTCTTTCTGGCTTTGGTTCAGAAATGTTCCGTATTGCTGTCAGCACTGCTGAAGGTAAGAACATGGCCTTTGAGAGTTGGTCGTTCATTGGCTACCCATTGTCACAACTTGTCGACGGTGGATCTTTGCAGTCATTGCAAAACTGGCACCAGTCAATGTGGGTATTGCACGTTGTTTCATTCATAGGTTTCCTTGCGTTGCTACCACTCACAATGTTGCGCCACATCTTCACCTCACCGCTGAACATGTACCTCAAAGATCGTGATCGTCCAAAGGGCGCAATGCGCGCAATGCCAAACCTCACCGAGACTTCTCTTGAGACTTTTGGTGCAGCAGTTGTTGAAGACTTCACATGGAAGCAACTTCTTGATACTGACTCCTGCACCATGTGCGGTCGTTGCACCAGTGTGTGCCCTGCACATGCAACCGGCAAGCCACTTGACCCTCGCGAAATCGTTTTGAAGACCGGCGAAATCATGGCCGCCACTGCAGCACATGGTTCAGTTACTCCGCCATTGTCTATTGACTCGGAAATCAAAATCGGCGCTAACTCATTGTTCGAGCGCATCACTGCCGAAGAAGTATGGGCATGCACCACATGTCGCGCGTGTGACGAGATCTGCCCGGTCAACATTGAAATCCTCGACAAGATTCTCGACATGCGTCGTTACCTGTCACTCATGGAAAGTAATTTCCCTGCAGAACTTGGTAACGCATACCGCGCAATGGAAAACCAGGGCAACCCATGGGGCATGAACCAAGACGATCGTGCCGATTGGGCCAAGGATCTCAACGTTGACGTTGTAGACCCAGGCGCTGCATTCAACCATGAGTACTTGTACTGGGTTGGTTGTGCCGGTTCTTTCGACGACAAGAACAAGAAAGTAACGCAGGCCATGGCCAAGTTGCTTGAGCGTGCTGACATTGATGTCGCAATTCTCGGACCAAGCGAAATGTGCACAGGTGACTCTGCACGTCGTTCAGGTAACGAGTACTTGTTCCAAATGCTCGCGCTTCCGAACATTGAAATGCTGAACGGCATGGGCGTGAAGAAAATCATCACGCAGTGCCCACATTGCTTCAACACATTGAAGAACGAGTACCCACAATTGGGCGGCAACTACGAAGTTGTTCACCACAGTGAGTTCCTCGAACACCTCATTGATACAGGCAAGCTTGATATCCGTAATGCGTCGCTTGAAGATCGCATCACATATCACGACTCGTGCTACCTCGGTCGCCACAACGATGTGTACCTTGCCCCTCGCAAAATTGTTGGCTCTATCAAGGGCGTACAAATTGTCGAGATGCCACGCAATGGAACACAAGGAATGTGTTGCGGCGCTGGTGGTGCTCGTATGTGGATGGAAGAGTCAATCGGCACCAAGGTGAACGATGAGCGTGCCCAAGAAGCAATCAGCACTGGCGCAACTCGCGTTGCTACAGCGTGCCCATTCTGTTACATCATGCTTGACGACGGCGTAAAGGCTGCCGGCAAGGAAGAGACCGACGTGAAGGTTGCAGATATTGCAATCCACTTGCTTGATGCCTTGGAAAACGGCGAGCGCGAACTGGCTAACCAGAACGCACCACTCGCCGGTTCAGTCGGCGACTAAGTACTTCCCTATTTTTGGGGAACGTACGAAGACAAGAAATTACCCAGACGGCCAATGGCCTCTGTTAAATCCTTAGCCCACGGCAAGGTGACAATACGTAAGTGATCTGTGCTTGGCCAGTTAAAGCCTGAACCCTGCACCACTAACACGTGTTCTGCACGCAAGAAATCAAGCACGAACTGGCGATCATCTTTGATGGGATACATCTCTTGATCAATCTTCGGAAACACGTACAGTGCGCCTTTGGGTTCCACCACGCTGACACCCGGAATTGCCCGAAGTGCAGTAACTGCTGCATCGCGTTGTGCAAGCAAGCGTCCACCAGGAAGCAACAAATCTTGAATGCTCTGACGACCACCCAATGCGGTTTGAATTGCATGTTGCGCTGGCACGTTTGCACACAGGCGCATGTTGGTGAGCATCTGAATGCCTTCGATATAGCTAGCTGCGTGCTTGCGCGGGCCGGTGACCATCATCCAGCCAGAGCGGAAGCCGGCAAGACGATACGCCTTCGACAATCCGTTGAAGGTAAACACAAGACAGTCAGGCGCAAGTGCAGCAAACGTGTGATGTACAGCGTCTCCGTACAGAATCTTGTCGTAGATTTCGTCAGCGAAAACAACCAAGTTGTGCTCAATTGCAAGGTCAGCAATTTCGCGCAAGATCTTCTTGCTGTACACAGCGCCCGTTGGATTGTTCGGGTTGATAACAACAATGGCACGAGTCTTTTTCGTAATCTTCGAACGAATATCGTCAAGATTCGGATTCCACTCATTGTCTTCATCACACAAGTAGTGCACAGGCGTTCCGCCAGCAAGGCTTGTTGAGGCAGTCCACAACGGGTAATCCGGCGCAGGAATCAGAACTTCATCGCCACCATTAAGCAATGCATTAAGCGATAACTGAATCAGTTCGCTGACGCCGTTACCCAACCAAATGTCATCAGGGTCTGTGATGTCAATGCCCTTTGTTTGGTAATGCTGCACAACTGCAGTACGTGCTGAACGAATACCTTGTGAATCGGAATAGCCCTGAGATTCCTGCAAGTGGCGAATGACATCAACCAAAATCTCAGGTGGTGCTTCAAAACCAAACGGTGCAGGGTTACCAATATTTAGTTTGGTAATGCGATGGCCCTGTTCTTCCAGGCGCTTTGCTTCTTCCAGCACTGGCCCACGAATGTCGTAGAGAACGTGTTCAAGCTTGTCTGACTGCTTGATGTCTTTGGGAGTCATTACTGAAAATTCTCAAAATAACGCGACGGAGTTGGGCCGCGCTGTCCCTGATACTTCGAACCCTTGGCACCAGATCCGTATGGATTCTCAGCAGGCGACGTCATCTTCATGAAACTGATCTGACCAATCTTCATTCCTGGGTACAACGTGATTGGAAGGTTGGCGACGTTTGCCAATTCCAATGTGACGTGACCATCAAAGCCGGCATCAATAAAGCCAGCGGTGGAATGAATCAGAAGCCCAAGGCGACCAAGAGAGCTTTTACCCTCAACACGTGCCACTAAGTCATTCGGCACTGCCACACGCTCGAGAGTGGACCCAAGGACAAATTCGCCGGGGTGCAAGATGAAGACGCCATCAAGCGGAATATCCACCAGTTCGGTGAGGTCAGTCATGTCCTTCTTTACGTCGATGATGCCAGCGGTGTGATTACGGAACACCCGGAACAGGTTGTGCACCTTGATATCGATACTGCTTGGCTGCACGCACGCCTCATCGAATGGCTCGATGATGATACGGCCAGCGGCCAGTTCGGTTCGGAGGTCACGGTCAGACAGAATCACAAGGAAAACCTTACCCAACGCACCAGTTCACGCTCTGATGAATAGTGAGTTTCCGCTGTTTCGAGCAGCGAATTACTTTTCTGAATAGCGATAAACGGCCAAAACGGCCTCGATGGACACCTTGTTCCATGCGTCGAGGTCAACCTGAGACGGGTTCATTTCGGCCATTACCCGGCCGTTGATTTGGCCGATGCCCCAATAGGCAAGGGCCATGGCGTCGAGATCCTTGGTGATCCAGCCCTTTTCTTGGCCAAATGTCATGACCCGGGCAAGGGATTCCGCGGATTCATGATTGATGTCGATGACAGCAGCGGCAATGGTTTGGCTGGTTTGAGCAGCACCCATCACGTTCATGCGAATAGCTCTAAATTCGGCACGCGGTGGTGAATAGACGGCTGCCAAAATCTTGCGGACTGCGCGTTCGAAGTCCTCCCAGGTATCGGACATCAAGGCTGCTGCCTCGAATGGAACCAGCAGTTCGACATAACTACGGCGATAGCGCTCAATTTGAGCGGCTTCCACCAAGGCTTCGCGGTTCTTAAAGAAGTGGTACACCGATGGTTCGCGAACCCCAACGGCGGTGGCGACGGTGCTCACCCTGACTGAACTCTCGCCGCCAGAAGAGATGGCCTCGATAGTGGCGTTAAGCAATTTCGTGCGGGTATCTAGTTCAACGCTCATACTCCCTAACCCTAGTAGGGGGGCATTAAAAATCTTTCAATGCGGGGGTTACGTTTTAGTTACGGTTCCATTACGACCCAGCCCCGGCGCTGTAATTCAGCAGCCAGAACCTCGGCGGGGACAGATTTGAGTGAACGTTCGGCGGCCGTGACTTTGGGTTTGATTGCCTGAGGAGTTGGGGCAACAGGAGTGGGTGCGGCATCGGCAGATTCGGCGATCTCGGCCCATTCTTGAAGTTGGGCAATAAAGGCATCGGCTTCGTCGCGAGTGAACCGGCCACCTGCTTGGCGTTGATTGAAACCCATGGGGCCGCGCGCATCACGGAAATCTGTGTGGCCAGCTTCGTTCAAGAGTTCGAGAAGTTCTCGCGTTTGTTTTGCAGTAGCTGGTGGGCCAGCTGGTTGTCCGAATGCCATAAACGAAACAGTACTCCTGGCGTCTTTCAACGAATCAGACTGGCCAACGACCACAGGCCGGCGATGGCCCCGATTGCAATCATCAGATAGCTGCGGGCTTTGGGTGCTTCAGCGAGGTCGCCTTCTGCGCGAGCCTTTGGCGGTGGTTTGATGAGGGCCAGAATGTTGCCCGCTACGAGCGCAAACCCAAGCGCCATAACGAGATACGCGAGCAGGTTTTCTCCGAGGAACATCACTACAGATTAGGCGTGGCAGACTCTGCGCATGGGCTTTCATCATGTCGCACTCGCCACTAAAGATCTACAAGCAACACACCACTTCTATACAGAGGTGATGGGGTTCTCATTAGTCAAGACAGTGATTGGTCCTGTGCCAGGTTCACCAGAGGGTTGGGCTCGCCATGTCTTTTACGACACCGGTTCAACCGGCATGATCGCGTTTTGGGATCTACATGATGCGCAATGGGCAGATGGCTACCCCACCGACATAAACAAGCTTGCTGGCTTGCCTGGCTGGGTGAATCACTTTGCGTACTTTGCCCCATCACGTGAATTTCTTGATGAGCGTCGCAAGAACTGGACCGACCACGGGCACATGGTGGCCGAAGTTAATCATGAGTTTTGCATCAGCATTTACACAAGCGACCCAGATGGCAACACTGTTGAGTTCTGTTTCGACGTTCGCGAATTTACCGACGAAGAAAAAATTGAAGCGATGGCATTGCTAGGTCACAAGCATCCGCCAATGGATAAAGATGCGCAAATCACTATTCACCCGCCAACAAACGTGGCGGTTGCGCACTAACTATTCTGGTTCGTCAACAAACTGGGTGTAGGCCTTGTTGAACAACAAACGCACGTCGCCTGTAGGTCCAGAACGGTGCTTCTGCACGATGACATCAGCAAAGCCTTTGTCGTTGTTGCGCGCTTCGGCGTTAGCTGCTTCTTCGCGATAGAGGAACATAACAACGTCAGCGTCTTGCTCGAGGGCACCTGATTCACGCAAGTCGGCAAGAACGGGGCGTCGGTCAGCACGTGATTCAATTGTTCGGCTTAACTGGCTGAGTGCGACAACAGGAATTGCAAATTCACGCGCGAGCAATTTGAGGCCACGACTGATTTCGCTGACCTCAAGCTGACGGTTTTCGTTATTGCCGCCACCCATGAGCTGTAGGTAGTCAATGACAACAAGAGCAGGTGGAGCATCTGCCACTGCGACACGGCGCAACTTCTGTCGAATCTGCATCACTGTAATTTGCGATGTGTCGTCAATGTAAAGGGGAACTTCAAGACGGTTGATTGCGTTCGTAATCTTTGTCCAGTCGGCATCTTGCAAACGACCAGTACGCATACGGTCAGAATCCACTTGTGCTTCTGCAGACAAAATTCGCTGTGTTAACTCGGTAGCTGACATTTCCAAAGAGAAGAACAACACCGGACGGTTGGTGGTGCGTGCAGCACTGACTGCCATGCCAAGTGCAAAAGCGCTCTTACCCATAGCGGGGCGAGCACCAACAATGTTTAGCGTTCCTGGCTGTAAACCGGAAAGAAGTTTGTCGAGTTTTGAATAACCGGTACGAACGCCGGTGACGTCGTTCTTTGCGTCAAAGCGATCTTCAAGAATTTGCGCAACAGCACCAGTGAGCTCGTGAAGCTTCTTCAGCGTGTCAGTCATTTGCTCGTCACCAATGTCGAACACAATTTGCTCGGCTTTGTCGATTGCAATCTTGATATCTGCTGGCGCTGAATAACCAATGTCTGCAATATCGCTTGCACCGCGAATGAGGCGACGCAGAATTGATGTGTCGCGCACGATACGGATGTAGCGGCCAGCGCTACTGATGGATGGTGTTGCGTTCTGTAGTTCCAGAAGGAAGTTCAGTCCGCCCAATTCGTCGATGAGATTATGACGACGCAATTCGTCAGCAACGGTAACTACGTCAACTGCATCAGCTGCTTGTGACAATGCTTTGATTGCTGCAAACACATGACCGTGTGCAGGCTTGTAGAAATCTTCCGGAACAAGTTGCTGTTCAATAGCCAAACCAATGGGCTCTTCATTGAGCAACATGGCGCCAAGCAAGGATGCTTCAGCATCTAAGTTGTGCGGCGGTACGCGGCTATCCGTACGCGTAGTGCGTGGTGCAGAGGGCCGTTCAGGCCTGTCGGAAAAGTCGCTCATAGAGATCCTCTACCTTGCCTGTAAATGCCTGTGGATTGCTAGTGGATAACCCTGCGAAATCACTGTGGATAGCGCTGGGGACAACTCCCGGCAACTGGGGATAACAAGTGTGTTAGCGGCGCTGGCTATTAGCCGGCAACCACTGACAATTTCACTGTGCACTCGACATCAGCGTGCAAGCGGACAATGGCCGTATGTGCACCTGTTGTACGAATTGGCTGAGCCACAACTTTTTTGCGATCAAGGATGACGCCAGATTGCGCAGCGAGTGCAGCAACGATGTCCGCAGTGGTCACTGAACCGAACAAACGGCCTTCGTTTCCAGCTTTTGCCTTGACTGTAAATGAGCGAGCCATGAGTGTTTCAGCAACAGTATGAGCAGATGCTCGGTCTGATGCTTCACGAAGGTCACGGGCGCGACGCATTGACGTTGCTTGCTGTACTGCGCCGTCGGTTGCTACAAGAGCAAGTCCGCGTGGCAACAAGTAGTTACGAGCATGGCCATCTGCAACAGCGATGATGTCACCGCGGCAGCCGACTCCGGCGATGTCTTGACGAAGAATAACTTTCATGATTATGCCTCTACTTCGGCTTCAACTGCAGCAGTTTCTTCTGCGACAGCTTCGGTTGAATCTGTTGAATCATCTTCGTCCTCACGAGGCACGAATGATGAACTTGTTGGCTGCTCGTCGAGCTCCAAGTTTGCTTCGTCTTCACGACCTTCTTTACCTGGGCGAGGTGCCCGGGTGCTGACGGTGCGCTTTGTGTATGGCAACAATGCCATTTCGCGAGCGTTCTTGATTGCAGTTGCGAGGTCACGCTGTTGCTGCACGTTTGTGCCGCTCATGCGCTGTCCACGGATTTTCGAACGATCAGACATGAAGCGCTGAAGAAGGCTTACGTCTTTGTAATCGATGAAAACAACTTTTTCGATGGCCAATGGGTTGGCCTTCTTTTTGAACTTGCGGTTTGCCTCACGGGCGTTACGAATTTTGTTCGTTTTACTTGTCATGGTGTGATCCTTGTATCAGGGAAGGTGTGAAGGGTAGAAAATGGAAAGCCTAGAAAGGCTCTTCGTCAGATGGGAAGTAGTCGCCACCGCCGGCGTTGCCGCCTGCTGCTGGTGAACCACCACGTGCACCGCCGCCAGCGTTGCCGCCACCTTCGGCACGAGGTGTGCGCTCGACAGATGCGGTTGCCCAGCGAAGGCTTGGCCCAATTTCATCTGCGTTGATTTCAATC
>Ga0209500_10000691_pt1 | contig 27934 bp, 36 predicted proteins | sample S_140212_EF_Meta_FD_187323 | JGI IMG/M metagenome (GOLD analysis project Ga0209500, IMG submission 187323) | Freshwater microbial communities from Lake Simoncouche, Canada to study carbon cycling - S_140212_EF_MetaG (SPAdes) (version 2) | ecosystem: Environmental > Aquatic > Freshwater > Lake ...
GTTTATACCAATATATAATATATTGTTATTTTGTATTCTTTTTATAGCCTCTTCTATATCATACATTTCATCCCATTCGATTTCCTCGTTAAATCGTTCTATTGAGGATTCAATTAGTTTTATATTATTTTCTAAATTAACTTTAGTTATTCTAATAACATTACATTTCCCATCTAATGGTATAAAATCATCTGGAGTTAGCTTTAATTTTATCATAATAAATTAGTTTTATTTAGTTTTATATTATTTTGATCTAAAAACCATAATAAAGAATATCTTATACCATTTGTTATTGGGGTAACTTCATGCTCGGTAAACACATCAAAAATATAAGAATTGCCGACCACTTTATCTATGGTAATTAAGTCGCGATCGTAAAAAATAAAATTACCGCCATCAAATGTTTCGTTTAATAGAACACCTACACCAAAAACCCTATTTCTTTTAGCATCATGATGTCTTTCAAACCTATCGCGATCTTTAAAGATGTGAAAATGTATCTCTTCTTTAATTTTTATAATATCTGTACCGGTTTGTTCTATAAAATAGTTTGATAACCTATCAAATATCCAGTCAGTATTATCTGAAAATAAAATGCCCTTAGAATGATATTCATAATCACTCGTGTTCCAGGATCTGATTTCTGTTTTATTTAAATCAATAATCAACTGACATTCTGCAGGACTAAATAAAACTTTTTGGTTTATTAACATCTATTCTATATCTTTTCCCCATTGGGAAGATAATACCCATTTTAGTAAAATCTAACCCCAAAAATTCCCTTATTTTATCAAAACCATTATTATTATAAAGCTCTTCGTATGAAATTTTAAGACTATTTGGGTTTTCTGCCATTAAAATAAGAAAATTTTCTTTTAAATGTTTAAAAAAATTGACTTCGGATTCATTATCTAACATTATTTTTTCATCATAACTCCAATTATTTTCCCAATTATCTGTTATCACAGCATTAACCCAAGAACTTATTTGTTCTTCACTGTTTTCTCGATATAAAAAAATAATTTTATCTGATATATCTATTAGATCTTTAAAATAATTATTACTTAAAAAATCTTCCTTAATCAGTAAATGTTTTGTCAAATAACGGTAATCCTTTGGTTTATCTTTTGTATACCACATAGATTTAAAATCTGATGGTTGAAATAATACAGTGAAATCTTTATTATTATAAAAACAGTTGGCTAAATTTGTTGAGCCACTTCTTGGTTCCACTATTAAACTAATTATCATATTAAGGTTTGTTTTTTTGTTGGGTATTGTATTCCTAATATCCAAACTATTCTTGGTTTATTACCTTCCGTCATATTAGTTGCGTGTTTAATCGCAGAGGCGAAAAAACAAACGGCGTCTCCCTCGTTGACATTATAAACAACACCATCAGCAATTAAATCACCACCAACTTCAGCTTTGGATGTTTGAACAGTAATGTGAAAACTTTGGAAATCCCCGTAATCCGGGTCAGTATGTAATTCTAACTCACTACCTTCGTAGGATAATGCATTAATAATACCATATCTACCTTGTTCAATTATGTTTAGATGCTCAACATTAAACTCTTTTCTAAATTGTCTAAATTTGTCTACTATGATTTCTGGATAATTAAAGTTAAAACTATTACTATATCTAGTCGTTCTTCTATTATCCGCACCTTTACCTTTCCTAAACCACTTCATATCTTTGTTCGCTAATGTCCAGTCATTTAATAACTCACACTCCTCTTTAGTTAAGAAGTTTTTTATCACTGTGACTTTATTAACATCAAATATATCAGAATAATCGTTGTTCATTTTTAATTATTTTTTTCATAATGAAATCTGCTAATTGTGAATGACCTATTTCACCATAATGACTATCTTTAATTTTAAAATTAGTTTCATTAGCAATATCGGTGAACTCATAATATGTTAACATATTTGAGTTTTTGGAAGATTCAATAAAAGGTGTCCAGAAAATAACGGTATTGTCTTTTAATATTAATTTAACCATTTTTACCCAATCATCTATTTCCTCTTCATATTTGGTTGATAACCTATTAATACCAATTTCTTTTATAGTCTCTTCACTTTCTTCAAATTGATAATAAAGTTCATCCCAATGACCGGCAATTGGTGAGAAGTTACCGCTTTTATCTACTAATCTAAATCTATATAAACTACTAAATTGAACAAATACAATATCTTCTTTAGATATTTTATCAGCTTCTTTTATAAACCTATGAATAATATCATAGTTACTATCTGCACTTTTTGCGCAATTTATTAAATTAACATCAAGCTTTTCAGAAATTATTTCGGAATATATTTTAGGACAATACCCTTTAAATTTGGTATAATTTTTTACCCATTTATAATCAGAAGTAAAACTACAGCTAAATGAATCACCAAAAGTCCAAATATTCATATAAGATTATTTTTTTTAGGTGTTAACCAAATGTTTAATGCGTTTCTTATTCCAGACTTAACTTCTCTAACACCATGATATATTCGATACCCATCAAAAAATACTCCATCACCTTTTGCCAAATCAATTTTCTTACGGTCAACATACGTTTCACCACCAACAAATCCGTCTGTCAAAAGTATTGTAAACGTCTTATTGTACTTAGCATCAAGATGATCATGTAGTGCTGTAGAACCTTCAGAATACTCAGTCATTTGTAACCAAATTAAATCATAGTCATCTATATTAAAGTTAATCCTTAATTTATCAAAGATAATGTTTTTAATATGTTCATCACGAAATTCTGTCTCATGTTTTGGCATAAAACTATCACCCCATAAATTCCAAAGCCACCAATTTATTTTGCTACTTATTTTACTTAGTTGGGAATTTGCTTTAACATACTCAACTAAATAAACACAAAACTCATCATCAAATATTTTATTATACAATATCATATATATGTTAAGTTTTTTCTGTTATCCCACCATCTAGTGCCGTAATTATGAGTAAGTTCATCACCTATTTCAATATTCTTTGTTGCCACAAATTTTATGACTCTTAGTTTAATGTCTTCGATACTCCAAGCCATATTAGGATCGTAACTATGATTATAAATAGAACCAAACCCCATAGCTAAAAAATCTTCATTCGCGTCATCTATTGAAAATAAAAAATTTTTATAAAATGAATCATTTGGGTCAGCTGGTAAACAATAACAAACCTCAACTGTTTCACCCTTATTTATTTTTGAATCAGCAAACACACCGAATCCCATAACAGAATCAATCCATTTAAAATATAATTTGTGATATGGCCTTTTACTTGTGTCCATTAAATTAAATTTCTATTTTTAATGTCACCTAATCTTAATCTTTCATTTGATTGGGGATTAAAAAAATCTTCGTAGTATGAAATCTCAATTCCCATTTCTTTACCTAATTTGAATAATTTATCGTTGTGTTCTAAAACCATCAATTCCATCTCATTATAATTTGGTGTCTTTTCCCATAGATATGGAATGTTTGAAAAAAAACCATTATGTTTATGATACCTATAATATGATAGACTTTCGGTTAGCCCTTTTAAATCTTTTCTTGTTAGTAATATTACCTTTTCAAATTTTGATATTAAATACTTAAACCAGGTATCTTTATCTTCTCCTTCAGGTACTTGCCAAAATAATGTTTTGATTATAATATTATCTTCATTTTCTCTATATTCACTTCTTTTTAGTGGTTCCATAATAACATTTAGATTATGTTGTTCTGCTAACCTAAATAACAACGAAGTTGACCCAGTACGACCTAACGCAATTATTAGTATTTTCATATAATTGTTTTAGTTTTTTTACTTTCCATTTCTTCATTTTCTCTGTATCGATTTTTTTTATTTAAAAATTCATAAAATACTTCTTGATTAAATGGTAATTCCATTTCTTTGAAGAAGTCGTCAAAACTACCGTAATATAAATCTTCGTAATAAAATATAGCCTTATTATTATCGATTGCACATTTTGTTAATGTTTCGTTTAAAAAATCATATCTATTATCTATAATTTCTCTTTCTTCTTCATCTATAGATTCAACCCAATACTTTCTTTTTGAGTGATTTAAAAAATCATTTTCTCTACCTAATAGTGCGGCACTTTCTACCTGTTCCTTTTTGTTTTTTCTTAACAAAAAAACAACCTTATCAAAATCTTTAATTATTTGTTCTAATGAAACGGGTAATGTTTTGTACGCCGATTTAATAAAAACGTTTTCAATTGATATTATTTTTTGGTAACTAATGTCTTCGTTGTAATGATTTTTTTGCATCCAATCAAACCAAGGTTCATTGTAACACTTAAAGTCTGGTTTGGTTTTTTGGAAATATTTTAGAATAGAAGTAGATCCACTTCTAGGTGTATAAATTAACGCAATTTTCATAAAATTGGTTTATGTGTGTGCAGAAATAACTAATTGCGCAAATAACACAACAATTTGGTCAATTTTTGTTTGTGTTGTTGTTGAGACAGTAGATAATTCTGAACCTATGTCTTGTTTTGGATATGATTGTGCCATGATATTAAAGTTTTGGGTTTTTTGGTTTATTGTGTGTTAATAAAGAAACATAAGTTGATGGGATTGTTGCTCCCTCTAAATAAGTTAAAAATATATGGTCGGTTGCCAATGTCATATCATAAACATTACCAGTAAAATACACAAACTCAATTGCAATAATATCATCCAATGTGTTATTAATATCAACAAATGCTTGGTCACTTATTTTTAATTCTTTTGCGAATTTAAATGAAGTTGTGTTTGTCTCGGAATCATAAACAATTAATGTTTGATTTATACCCACTCTAATTGATGTACTTTCACTAAAATGAACTAACACTAAAAAATCAGACATTAGTGTTTCATATTTAGCACTAACCACAGAGGTATCATACGATGTTGCAAAAGGTAATGTTGCGCCACTAATTGACCAACCAAAAGGTTCTTCAGACGCAATACCTGCTAACTCAACTGTTTTCAATGTGTCACCAACTTGGATATCTGCAATATCTGTAGGTACAAACTCATTAGTAACGCTATCTAACTTTTGAACCATTATTCCTTGTGGAAAACCTGGCATTGATTGTGGATTAGCGTTGTTAGTAAACTCCATCTTAGAATCGTTAGATATCTCATTAACGCTACCATTAGCAAATGTTAAATTTGCACTAACTGGTGCTAAATTCGAGAATCTATATGTTCCTAAGTTTAATTGACTTAATGAACCACCATAAAACATAACGAAAGATCTCATAAAAGTTAACTTATTTGATTCTGTAATGTTGTTAGCATCTACATTAAAGTTTTGTAGAACGTAATCACCAGCATATGTTGTTTTTAATTGTGCAATATCTTCCTCACTAGATGTTTTAAAGAACTTAGGGTAAACATCCTTAACTAAATCAGGGTATCTTTTCTTAACCACAAAATCAGGATATTGTGCGGTATTTGGTGAATTCTCTAATGTATCATATTGTCCAACACCTGAATTAATAAATGTCGGCACAATCGAATCTTGATTGTTTGATTCAACAAACAATTTAGTCACTTCGTGTTTGTCTCTTGAATATGTGTCATCTATAATCGCTGTAACATCATATGCGTGTCTTAATATTAATGTATCTTCAGTATCATCTATATTTGGTACTGTAATTGAATTAAATGGTACTGAGGTTAACGTTAATGTGATATTGTTCTCAGCACATTTTGTTGTTAATGTCTCTTTAAAGTTATTACCTGCGTTTATTTCAGTGTAGATAAATACTAACTTGGTTAATGAATTGTCATTGCAAAATGTCATTAACGCATCAAAATTAAAAAATGATGTATATGGTGATACTAGTGAAATATTTGTATTTACCTCTAATAATTTTACATCTCCGTTTGATGTTTCAACAAAATCAATTCCTGTTATTACTGCTTTCATAATTTATATTAATGTTTTTTTCTTTTTTCTTTTATCAAACCTTTTTGTGTTGAACCATCCAGTTACTGCAATTCGTTTGTAGTTTTCTTTTTCTACTTTGCTAACGTAGTGTGTTCCAGAATCTTCAACTTTGAATATAACCAATCTGTTAAATTTTGGTAAGATCGCATCATATTCACCTTTATCATTTATATAATGTAACACACCACCATTTTCAACCTTAACATCTTTAGTCACATTATATATAAACCCATACTCTCTATCCTCTGTGTTATCATTGTGTGGTGACAAATAATCACCTAATTCGTATTTAGAAAAGAAAATAAACGGGATATTAAACTCTTCAAACCCAGTTATTTTCTCAATTTCAGTTATAAAATCTGAAACTGAAAATACGTTTCTTATGATCTCATTGTCCTCATTCTGCGAAAAGCGATAATCTAACCCATTACTGCTAGATTCCATTTTCTTCCACTTAATGTCCGAATTTAATAGGTCATAGACCATTTCAGCCTGTTTAAGTGTTAAAAAATCATCAACTATTCCCACCCCATTTTCACCAAATGAAACCATGCTAACACATTTATAAATATCAACTTATTCCCTTTTATTTAACCCATATCTTATCCATCTATACCATATTCTTTCATGTATATAGTACTGTATTGGCTTATAAATCAATTCCGCCACACCAAATGCTGTACCAACTTTAATTGACCCACTAATCCACCACATCAATAGAAACCCAATTAAAGTGCTAACAATTCGATAAGATATCGTCTTAGCAACGTGTCTTCTTCTTTCTACTATCATATTATTGTTTTTTTAAACTCTTTTAGCGGCTTAAGCTTCAACCAATTAACTAAACTATATCTTGTCCCATCAAGAACTTCTGTTACTCTGTGATCCATTTCAGATAAGAAAATAACCGCATTACCCACACCACGTTTAAACACCATAATTTTACCATTTTCTACCAGTTCTAGATCACCTCCATCATAATCAACATTTAATTGAATCACAATAGAACAATACCTATCATTACTATTATCCGTGTGCCAATTATAAAACTCACCTGGATTATATGATGTAAACTGATATCCTCTTTCATTAAAAACCAACTCATAACCATTCACAGAAACGTTTTCTAACACCATATTTATCACCTTCCTATTCAAAAACTCAAATATCTCGTACTTATTAAACGCAATTTTGGATTTCCTATGTGAATCAATAACCGCACCATTATCTGCCACAATTTTTGCAGTAGTTAAATCCAAATGACTCAAAGAATAGTCTAATATTCTTTGACATTCATCATTAGTTAAAAAATTCTCAACAATTTTAAGCATTAATAATTCTTATATCCGTTTGAATCCATGTCACCATTTCTTATTGCAGTACCGCTAATAACCGCAATATCTTCTGGCGGCTCATGATAAATTACATCATAACCCACTCCTCTTCCATAATTAACCGATTCAATATCTGGTATAATAGATATTTGAATCTTATGTGAATTATCTTTAAAGAATTGATTACCAGCTAATTCCATCATAACCTCTTGTGCGCTTTTAGGATTATTTTCATCCGTAGGTACATTTCTAATTGCCAACCAAATATCTTTACCTTTTTCAAGCTGTTGGTTAAGCAACCATTCATGGCCCTTATGCCAATTTTGCCAACGCCCAATGTACATTGCGTATTTTTTACTCATATTTAGATTTTTAATTTTCTTCTTAATGTTAGGAAGCTATTGTATTCACTACTATTAGTTGTGTCACAATCTATAAAATTTTCAACTGGTGGTTGATAGTCAGCAACAAAATAATTAGCCCTACCTCTGTCGTCGGAAGTATGGACATATATTTCTATTATATCGTCACCCATAATATTTTTAAAATATTCTCTTTGATCAAGGTACGGAGAAACAAAAGAAACCACAATTGTATTGCCTTTATGATGCATGAATTTTGCAATATTTTGAGCCCGTTCAACATTACGTCTTCTACCTGTTTCAGAATAATCTTTATCCTGGAAGCAGTTTCTCATGTCATCACCGTCAATATGTATTGATTTTGTTGGGAAGGAAGCCATTATCCATGTCCCCATTGTAGTTTTGCCCGAACCGGGCTGTCCAGTTAACCAGTATATCATATAATTAATATACCTAAAATTATTTGAAAAGTCAAATTAATTTTTTATATAATAACTCTTTGTAAATCCATTCAGACATATCATAATGCCCTTTCCATGACCAATGAGGGTCATCCACTTCACCATTTGTTGATTCTACGATTGTTTCAAACATACCCCAAATTGGATCATATTCCCACAAATAAACTTTAACACCCTTTTCTTTTAAACGATCTATTAAAAAATCATAACCTTCCATATGGTGTTGGTACCATTCTTTTTCAAAAGGTGTTTTAAAATAATGTACAAAATCTAACATAACCTCTTTTAGGATGTTTGGATCTGAATTTACCCAAGCTTTTTTAAAGTAGCTGAAAATGAACTCGTTATGTAGATTCGCTATTGAACTGCTAAAAATTCGTTTTTCCTGACTAAGATGGTCTTTTTCAACAATAATTGGTACTCTAGTTGGTAGTGTGGTGCCAATTATAACTAAATCACCTGGATTAATACTATTCCAGTATTTTTGAATTACATATTGAATGTATTCATTAGATTCACCACCTTTTGCCCTGTTAATATAGTCAACACCAAGCTTTTTACATAGTAAATTATTCCAGGTGGGTATATTTGGTCTTGGTTCGTATTCATAATACGTGTCTTTAGGGCGACAGCCTGAGTTATCACTAAAGCTGTCCCCAAATATACATATTTTCATACTAAATTATACTAGTATGGTTACAATTTCGAAATAAATGTAAATTTTACCATTAACTTGTAAAGTTGCTTGAGATATGTCTTCTGTCAATTCATGTAATTGAAGACTTTCTTTAATAAAAGCTAATGCTTGTTCTTTTGTTTCATATTCTGTTGGTAAAATATCTAATGTATTTTCTAGAACAGATGGGTCGGGCTGATAAGCCGCTTTAATTTGATATACCATTTTTTTAAATTTAAATAGTTTTATTTAGTTTTATTGTACTTATAAATATCGGATAATTAATGTTTATATATAAAAGGGTCGCTTTTCTTTAATTGTTCAAGCTTCTTTTTAATCCTTTGTTTCCTTCTATAATTTTCAATTTTGGTTAAAAACCAATTAATTAATATTTTCATTGTTTGCTTTTAGTATAATATAATTATTTAAAACCAAAATGTCCATCTCTGTGTCCAAAAAAGTTTCAATTGCGTCTTTTGGGGTTAAGACCATAGTTTTATCCTTAATATTAAAAGATGTATTAAGTAAAATGGGGTAGCCACTCTTTTTTTCAAATTCTTTTAATAACTCATAAACCGGATTAAAATAGGGTGTAACTGACTGCACCCTTGCGGTACCGTCAACATGAGTAACTGCCGGTAACTTATTAATATATTCATCTCGAACCTCAACAACCTGATTCATATACGGAATATAATCTTTTGAGTTAAAATACTTGTTTTGATCCTCAAAAGTAACCATTGGTGCAAATGGTCTAAAGCCTTCTCTTTTTTTAATAACTTTATTGATTTTATCTTGCATACCAGGAATTGTTGGGTTAGCTAAAATAGATCTATTACCCAATGCTCTAGATCCAAATTCTATTTTACCTTGATACCAACCAACAACTAAACCATCATTCAAATACTCAGCTACCCTAAGAATAACCCTATGCGGTGACTGTTCTTTAAATTTTATATTCTTTGTGCGTTTAATTTCTTTTAAAATAATGTCATTATTAAATTTAGGCCCTAGAAATGGATTAGTTCTTAATCTAACATTCATCGTCAACTCATGGTTTAAGTAATATAAACAAGAACCAATTGCTGAACCAGCATCGGATGGTGCTGGAGGTACCCATAAATTTTTAAATAAACCAGCCTTAATGACTTTGCCATTTGCCCTCCCATTGTATGCACATCCACCACCTAAACATAAATTTTCACTTTTAAAATATGTTTTAGCGTCTTCTAATATTTTAAAAAAGATTTCTTCATATCTTAATTGAATAGCAGCAGCTAAATCTTTATGGTCTTGCGTTATTTCTTCATTGGGTAGTCTCGGGTCTAAGGGTAATTTAAAAATCATGTTTTCATTAAACATAGTTTTATTTGAACGATCCCAACAAAAAACATTCATATTACATTTAATATTGCCTTGCTCATAACTAATCAATTCCCTCATATTAGTGATATATTTAATAGGGTCACCATATGATGCTAACCCCATAACCTTATATTCTCCCTCGTTTGGTTTAAACCCCAGGTATGCCGTCATAGCCGAATAAAATAATCCTAGTGAATGCGGGTATTCAATTGTTTTAATCTGATGTATTGTATTATTTGTACCATTACCAATCGAAACCGATGATGTTTCACCAACACCGTCAATTGAAACCACCGTAGCTTTATCAAACTTGGACGACGCAAATGCATAGGCCATATGAGATAGGTGATGCGGCGTGTAGTATTGTTTCTTAGATATCTTAGATAAATTATATCTGACTTTTAGATTGTGAATGTATGTGGAAATATATGATTTTTTCCTTCCAAATCTTAATTTTGGGTCTTCATAATAACAAACACAATCAATATCATCTTTAGTTAATTTGTATTGTTTGAAGATATAATTGATCACATTTTGAGGGAATGCGCTATCATGTTTAATTCCCGTGAACTTTTCTTCCTCGCAAGCAAACATCAAAATCCCATTATTAAATAGGCACGCAGATGAGTCGTGATAGTATGCTGAAATGCCAATTATATACATATTATTTATAAGTATATTAAGTTAATTTTATATTAAACTTCTACCCACTTTTTTGATGAATTTTTTGTAAATACTTAATTGTTTAAACCCATCTTCAGTGTGTTGGTATCGCATTATATTAAGAAGGTCGTTGGGATGAACATCATCATAAACTAATTTATATAAAAATAATAAAGCGGCCCTAATATTACCTACATATCCCCAATGGCCATCTAGATATTTGTTTTTACTTTCTGTAGTTATATAACACTCTGGACGTAAAAACAAATTTATCTCAAAAAACCCGGGATCGTTCTTCATATAAAGCAAATTTTCAGGAAAAACGCTAAAATATATAGGGTTAAATTCTTTATGTTTGTCCCACAAATATCTCATGAATTTTCTCACTTTTTCACCGTCTTCTGCATTCCATAAAATACTTCTGGTCTCAAACATATCTAAAATATGTTCCATCCATGCGTTATCTAGTTTAATATGTTCTAAATAATCGGGGTTAACTGTTCTAACATGTTTATTTTGATATAAATTAAACCTCATTGGATTAGTCCAATGGACAATAATCCTGTCGCCAGGATTATATTCACCAATTTCACTAAACTGATAAATAATGTCCTCATTACAGCAACCACCAAACCCCAAATTTATAACTTCATATCCACCCCACTCACCCAAATAATCTGTCCACCATTTTAATTTGACGCTATAATTAGATTCAAAATCCTTTTTAAAAAGATCAATTGCGGTTCCCTCATTTAGCCAACGTTTTTCAAAAAGGTTAGCAGCAAATGAATCACCTAATATATATAATTTTGGCTTCTTCACGATTTAATTTTTTTAATAACTTCTTCAGCAAATTTTTTATTACTATATACGCCTGGATGTTGCCCATCTCTAGCAAATTTATGTTTTAGTGTCTCATCCCAATAACCATGTCTAGATTGTTGTTCATATTGTTCAAAGTATGGTAACAATTGTTCTGAAGGGACAATTTCATTAAAATATTTTATTGCATACATATCATAAGTTCCAATAAATGGTTTTATCCCATTTGATTTAGCCAATGCTTGAATATGTGAGATGTTTTTCATTGTTCTATATTTCTCATATAATTCATCATTTAATTCTAACCAATTTTCATATTTATGTAAATATTTTTTTGATATATTTTCTTTCTGAACCACCATAGTTGTATAGTCTATTAAAACATCGTCAACTGGTAATTCGGTTCTAAAAGGTGGAGGTAAAATAAAAAAACAATATTCAATACCTTTCACAAAATCGGTAATATATTTAAAAAATCTAACAATAGAATCTGTTGACCAACCACCGGCAGAAATATTTATAATCTCATAACCATTAAAAAGCTCATTTGATATTAGTGTGTGATATTGGTCTTCTTCGTTTAGTCCCCACCCAAATGTAAAACTACACCCAAAAAATATTACTTTCTTTTTATCACTCATTAAATCCCAATGTCCTCTAAAACCATATTCATTAATATAATAGGTCACACCATATAATGATAAATGCGTTTTAACATTATAAATTGCATTTTCTGCGTCTCTTTGTTCATTATAAAAAACAAAATTTGATTCTTTGTTCAATACATTATATCGTTTTTCAAAACGAATAATTGTATCTTTGTGTGACACATCTTTAAATTCAGCCGCATTATTAACACACCACTTTACCATAAATTATGAACTAAAAATTTTTCTTTGTCTTCAACATTATTTAATTTATTGACCTCACTAATAAACTCAGAATATTCTTCATGTTCTGGGTTCCAGATTTGTTTCTCTTGGTAGGCGTCTTTTAAATGTCCCCAATCAAGTATTCTATAAAAGTTTATAGTGAACTTAAAATCATTATCCCATTTTTCAGAAAAATTATTAAACGTTTTTTTCATTAAGTAATAAAAATCAACCATTTCTTTATAGTTGGCTTTTTGTACAACAAATGAAACAGTTAAATAATCTAAAGTTTCTATTTGATTAATAAAATTAAGATTTCTTTGTAAAATATCCCACTTACCACCTCTTCTAACAACTTCATACGTGTCTTTAGTTGCGGCATCAATTGATATCTCAGCACCTTTTATATATGGGTGGCCATTACTTATTTTACTCCAATTACTTTCATTCCATAACATACCATTTGTATGTAAATGAATCTTTTGTAAGTTGGGAAATTGTGTTTTATTTACATTTTGTAGAAATTCAAAAAATGCGTCACTATAAAATGGATCACCTAATCCGGATAATTGTATCTCTTCTAATGTTTGACCATAACCATCTGTTATATTATCTAAAATAGATTTAGATGAAACATATATTTCATTATCATTTTTAATAAAATCTGTTCTACATGATGGGCAAGCTAAATTACATGCGTTATCAAATAAAAATTTAACTATCTTAGGCGTTGTATTTTTATGTGGCGTAAAGTTTACCTTTCTATTGATTGGGCCGCTTTCTCTACCCGTATTAATTAATGTTGATAGTGATGGGCAGTTTGTTTTACTACAATGTCTGAATGACCCATCACTAACCGATTTTCTAATTTCATTAGCTAATTCACTATTCCAATTATCTACTAAATTATCCGTAACCATAATGTCTTTATCCAACCAGGCTGGACAACACATTGTTTGTTTACCTTTATATATTTCAGTATACTCAAAAGGACTTCGGCATATATAATCATTAAGATCTACACTCATATTAGTTTATTTTCAAATTTTAATAAATCATTAAGCTCTTTAAACGTTTCTTTAAACTTTTCACCACGAACTTCATCTACTGCGTCTGTCACTTTTTTAAACAATTCAATTTGACCATTTTCTTCACCATTATAATATCGACCATATAATTCTTGCCAATTATTTTCTGGCATCAAGCCTTTTATAGAATCCAATTTTTTTTGTCTAATTTCTTTTGGTAAAACATTTGCATTCTGATAATCAGGTGAATGCACATGATTTAATTGAACGGTATATATCGGTTTAAATTTACCAATAACATATAAGTCTTCCTTAATTAAGAATTGAGTTAATTCCTCAACATATAAAAAATTATACGCATTAATTGTTTGAGTAATGCTATATGCAAAGTTTGGATATTGAATAACCATTTTCTTAATATTGCTTATAGTTAATTCCCAATTACTTTGACTTCTTATATATGTGTTTCGTTCACCAACATCATCAATACTAAAACTAATAAAAACTTGTCTAAAATTTGTTAATAGTTTTAATGCCGGCTTAATTCTCTCAAAATCCCAGTTAGCATTTGTAATGTAAAATACTTTTATATTAGTGTTTCCCTGTTTAATTAATTTTTCTAGTAAATAAAAATGTTTTGTTGCCAAGAATGGTTCACCACCACTAATATGTAGAACATCTAACATTGAAGAGTTAGCTATCACATCATCATAGAACTCCTCCTTTTCTACCCAAGTATAATCTGTGTCTGGTGAATTTTTAACCGCATCATATTCACTTGGTAATGGTACCTTATCTTTTAATTTATAATAATCTGTAATCCAAGACGTACTAGATTCGGCATTACACGATCTACACTTAAGATTACAAAAATTACCAAGTCTTAACTCTACATTTGTTAGATTAGGTTTAATAGATCCGTCTTCTGAAGTTAACGCATCAAAATTCATTTGAAAAGTAGAATCTTTTAAACGTTTAGATTTGCCACCTACTTGTTCAACTTTATGGCAACCTTCACAAGCATCGGGTACTCCACCCTTTAACATTGTTAATCTTATATCTTTATATGTGTCGGAGTTTATTATTTTTTCCACACCATCTCTAACACCAAGGTTTACACCTTCATTTTTTGCCATGGATGCACCATTAGAATGTTTCGCAGCACAACATATTGATGCAGTTCCATGTGGATGGATACTTAAATGGTTCCAAGCTAAATCACAAAGAAATCTTTCCATTATATAATTTTATTTTCTACGTATGGGATTGAATTATACCATTCAGAAAGTTCTGGACACACGCTATGGAAATTATCACCTCTTCCCTTATCTAATTTAGATGTCATCATTTTAAATGTTATTCTTAAACCCTCAACATTTTCAGGCGTTTCATATAAAAAGTTAATGATACTATCATACTTATTTTTGAACGAAGCTCTATAAACTTCTGGGATTTTATCTAAGTGTTCATATAACTTTCTTTTTATATTGTCTTTATGCTCTTGAGGTAATATATTCATATGATAATATAATGGAGAAGTTAAAACATTATTCAACTGTATACAATGATACGGAATACCCAATTGAACAAACTTATCCACCAAGTCCGGAATATGATACGCATTATAAATTAATGTGGTTGCGCTAACATGAAAATTAATACCATTACTTAAAACTGTATGTATATTCTTTTCAATGGTTGGCCATACAGTTCCTTTTCGGATATATTCACCTACAGCACCAAAACCATCTATTGATGCAAAAATTGAAACATTATTACCGTTTCTTTCTTTAAATGGTTTCCACAATTGTAATAAATCGTTATTTTTAAATTGTAAATTACTTAAATTAGTATTATATCTTAATCTAACATCTAAGTTACCCAATTCAATTAATCTATTTAAAATCATATAGTGCTCATCCATAATTAATGGTTCACCGCCAGCAAAATAAATTTCTTCTACGTCTCGAATAAATCCTTCGATATACTCATTAACGTCTTTTTTACTATAATCGTTTACATTAATTAAAGCCGTAGGTAGATTAGATCCACCAAATATTTTAATATCATCATCATACCATTTGCTACTTAAAAAAGAACCACACATTCTACATTTGAAGTTACATAAATTACTAAATCTAAAATCCCAATATAATAATTTAAAATCGTCGTTATGTCCAGTTTCTTTATCCGTATTATTTGTGATATCAGGTATATGTTTATTATACCAACGATTAGACGCTGTTCTGGTGCTATCTAAACCATAACTTTCTTGTTGATAACACTTATTACAATTAGAGTGTTTTTTACCGCTAAGCATGGCTAATCTTAAATCTTTCATCTTTTGCGTGTTCCAAATTTCCTCCAATGTGTTATCTTTCATGTTACCCAATGATTCTCTCCAATCCGTTAAACAACATGGATACACATTACCATTAGGCCATGTATTTAAATGCAACCAAGGCAATACACAAAACGTTTCGCTTATTTTATCACCAGGATTTGCTACAAAATTATTCTTATTCATATATTAATTAATTTTTCTCCACCAGTTTAAAAACATCTTAGGCATATATTCCTCAATGTTCATGTTTCTTCTTATTGAGTATTGATTAACAAAACTCTTTAAATCATTTAACTTTTTATTCATATCATCAGTGTCCTCATAGCTCTTATCTACATTTAATAGATATTGCACTAAACGTTCATATTGATTTATTTCCCATTCTTTCATCAAATGTGTATTTCTATCTATTGAATCTTTAATTCTTCTAGCTAAAATATTCTTTTCGTTCTGACCAATCATGTTCACGCTTTGAAAGCTAGGGAATCTTAATATGTTAACAGACATATAGGCAACATCATCCGATTCATATTTCTCTCTAATCTTAATTACTTCATCCAAGAATTCTGCTACTGTCCAAACACTTAACACACTGATTGTCATCATTATATTAATCCTTCTAAAAGCTCCGGAATCCTGTAACTTAATTAGATTATTATACCAAGTGTCCCATTTAAAATTATATCGAACAAACTCCTGATTTTTACCTACGCACTCCGCACTAGTATATATATCCATAGCTTTGAACTTGCTAGCAGAATCGATTAACTTTTGTAAACGATCATCTTCCATAATCAAGTTACTATTAACCGCAAAATCAAAATCAACGTTGTCACAAATATCTAATAACTTCCAGAACGATGGGCTTCTAGACGGTTCTCCACCAGAAACACGAAGTTCACGCAAGTTAGTTTTAAGTGACGCGTCAAACCATTTAAAGAAATTCTCAACATAGATATTACCCTCATTCTTATTACCAAATGGCATCGCATGCTCACCAGCATTTTCATAGGTATTTCCACCTGGTGTTTGCATGTTTTGATATGAGCCATTTGTTGCAATGTCATTAGCCCAAGTAGAACTAAACTCAGCATTACAATAGCTACACCCCAAGTTACATAAATTATCAAAACATATCTCAAGTGTCTTAGGATCAACGTTTTGTGTATAATCAATATCTTTTAATGCCAAAATTTCCGCATTAGAATAAAAGTTGCTTTTATAGATTCGATCACTGAATATATTATCATCACCAATATCCTCTACTCTCCAACAATAAGAACATTCGTCAGGTCTAGTCCCTTCAAGCATTTCTTTTCTCCTTTCTTTCTTAAAGTCAGTATTGTGTAATGCTGATGGGTTATTTTCTAACTCCATTTTAGGGATATAATGCGCTAAAGGGTGGTGACAGCTAGCTGTTTTACCATTACCTAGCCAGATGGACGCATTCAACCATTTAGCAGCACAAAATGATGGGCTAATTGAGTTAATTAAGTCCTTTACCTCTGTTAAATTTCTTGATTCTGACATATTGTATAAAATTCGTTTAATGACTTAAATGTTTCTAAAAAATTAACATTTCTTCTCTTGTCATATTCATTAATATAATGAAAAAAATCCGTTCTTAGTAGTTTTAACTTAGTTTTTTCTGTAATTGTTTCATTCATATAATCCACAAGTCTTTTTAGCTGATCAATCTCGGCAAAATTGATGTGCTTATTATATTTTGTCGATAAATTATCTATTAACGTCATCATTTTAGCTTCAAATATCTTCTTTGTTTTATCATCTAATATTGGTAAGGATAAAAACTCTGGATATCTTAAATAATTTGTCATAAATTGAACTTTTAAGAAGGTAGCTGGATATTTTACCCTTAAAGAAACCAAATACTCAATATATTCATCATAGTTTTCAATTGAGAATATATTAACCGTGGTCATATTAGCAACAATAACATTTTTAGTCGATTCTAAGACCTTTTCTAGATTTCTTGACCAAGTATTGTAATTCATATTAAACCGGCTGTATTCCGCCTGTTTGCCTGTAGATTCATTACTGGTGAATATCTGTATCTCCTTAAGCTTACCCTCTAATTGTTGAATCTTATCTATCAGTTTGTCGATCAATTCATCAGGAGCACAAAGATTAGTATTAATGGCAAACGTTAAATTTGGTTTAGGGTTTTTAATTAACTCATCAATAACCATCCACACGTCTTTTGATAATAAGGGCTCACCACCTGTTAATCTAAGGGTATCCAATTTAGGATAAAGTTCCGGCCACCATTTCCAGAATGCGTCAACATATGGGTTTTCTTCTGAGTTTTTATATGGTAACTTATTAATTGATTTTAAATAATCTAAATTATTAAAGTTCTCTGATGTTGGGTAACCACCAAACTTTTCAATTTCTTGATACCATTGTGAACTAATATCTGGAGTACAATATGAACATTTTAAATTACATGTATTTGAAAAACTAATTTCTAAATAACTAGGCTCAATATCCTCTGTTTTATTTTCTATGATTTTAGGTATCATATCATGTGCCCATGATTGACATGACTTATATACACGATCACTAATATGCTCATTACTTAAATCCTCTACATTCCAGCAATATTCACATTCTTTCGGTCTAACGCCTTCTAACATTTCAACCATTGCCGCTTTCTTATGTTTAGTATTATGTAATGCTTTATAATTCTCTTTAATTTCTTCTAAAGGGATTTTATGTGGTGATGGGTGATGACACGAATGATTATACCCTGTTTGAAGGTATAGTGTTAATTGTCCCCATTTAGCGGCGCAAAATGATGGACTAATAGAATTTAGTTCATCTTTTATTTCTTTATATTTATCTTGTTCGTGTATCATTAGTTTATAATTAAATTAATGTGGTTGTTATTGTTTGTGTGATCAAATATTTTATAATCAGTCCTTTCGATAAAATTATAATAACCTAACACGTTATTTTTTTTAAATATGCTTCGATAATTATCCATATCTTTTAGAACATCATATGAAACGACATTTTCACAAACAATCATTTTAGTGATATCAAATTCAGTAATGTTTTCACTAGTTAATTTTTTAGGGAAATCACCCGCGCCAATTATTAAATGAGAGTTATCTGCCTTCTTTAGAAATTCATTATCTGATAGTTTAAAATTTAAAGTTTCAACACCATTAATGAATGATAAAAAAGTTTTAGTTGTTTTATTATACGAGTATGATATGTGATATTTTTCAGAATAGTCTATCTTTTTTTCTAAATAATTAATAACTAAATCCGTAGATATTGTATAATGAATTATAATACCTTCTTCATCTTTATTATGCGCTTTAAAATCTACACTTAAAAAATTAGGTAATATTGAAAATACACTTTGCATAAAGTTAGTTTTTTTAAAATTGCTAACTTCAACATATATTGTAAAACTTCTATCACCATCATAAAGCTGATTTAGTTTACCGATATCCATTTTCTCGGATAATGTCTCCGGCCACAATAACCATATATTATCTTTGTCTATTCTCATGAATTAATTTTAAAAAATGATTTTAAATCAGGAAACGTTTCTAAAAAATCTGTACCCTTTCTCTCATCATATTCCTTTATAAATGTGGTGAATGTTTTTCTTGCCTGTTTTTTATCTTCAAAATCCATTTCTGTTTGCGTGGCATAATCAAATATTCTTTTAATCTTTTGAACTTCAATACCAGAAAAACCATGGTACTCATTTGAGAACTTTGGTGTACCCAAATAAGATGCTCTTTCTGCTGATTTCAATATCTTTTGTTTAAACCTATCTTCTAACAATAAAACACTTAAAAATCCCGGATGTCTTAAATAAGACGTATCTAAAACCACCGGCGTTTTCCAATATCTTAAATCGTTTTTAAATTCTTTCTTTAACTCATATATCTCATCAATCAAAGTATCGTATGAAAATACACTGAGCATATTGAATGTAGACATAATGGTAATAGTTATTTCAGGTATCTCTGTTAATATCTTTCGAATATTATTCCAAAACTTATCAAACTCCATACCTGATCTCAAATATTCTGCCTGTTTACCCCAAGTATCTGTAGAAGTAAATAATATGAATTCATTAACTCGTTTATCTTTAATAATATGTTTAATCTTTTCAATTAACTTATCTATTAAGTTATCTGGTGACCCTAAGTTTGTATTAATTGAAATATTAAGATCGCTATTAGGTCTATCGGTTTCAATAATGTAATCCAGAACTTTCCATGTATCTTTTGATAATAATGGTTCGCCACCAGTTATTCTAAATGTGTGTAAATCATTATACATCTCTGGCCACCATTTCCAAAACGCATCAACATATGGGTTATCATCAGAATGCTTATATGGTAATTTGTCTTCTCCTTTAATAAAATCTAAATCACCAAAATTATCAGCCTTATATGGACCATATCTTTCAATCTCTTCTACCCATTTAGATGAGAACATCGGACCACAATAGGCACATTTAAAATTACAGGTATTTGAGAAACTAACTTCAACATATTTTGGGTTGACATTATCTCTGAAATCAGATGTTGTTATTTTTTCTAATAAAGGATATGACCATGGTTCAGCACTTTTAAACACCCTATCTGAAAATGAGTTTGAACTATCTTCAACATTCCAACAATACTGACATTCTTTAGGTCTTTCACCTGAAAGCATTTCTTTTCTTCTTTGCTTTTTATGTTCAGTATTATGTAGGGCCTTGTAATTATTTTCAATTTCTTCTAAAGGTATTTTGTGTGGGTTAGGATGGTGACATGAGTGTGTCATCCCATTATGTAAGTGCATAGTGACTTGAGTCCACTTAGCCAAACACATACCGCACCCAACAGCATCTAACTTATCTTTAACATCATCATGATGTGTTCTCATATTATTTCATTTTTACATTAATAAACTTAGTATTAGGATATTGCGTATCGTCAACGTTTTCTATATCCATAACCTCTAAAATTTTATTAATACCGTCATTTTTATAATCTATTTTTCTTTGTTGCATTTCTGTAACAAATCTTTTTTCGTTTCTAGCAGTGGTTTCACCTTTACTCCAAGTACCATTGACATACCCTTCATCCACATGAGGTAAACAATAAAATTTACCTTCTCTGCGATATGGTAATATATTTTCCGTAACTTCTATGCTTTCTTTAGTAAATTCTATATTGTTTTTTTCAAATAATGAATCATCATTGAAATCGCAGTGTAAAAGTAAGTTATTTTTTTCAGTAAATGAGTCTTCAATGTTATCAAAAAACGTATCATATATTTTAACTTCAGCAATCTTACCTTTATAATAGGTATTCGTATGGTTACAATGACCAAGAATGAATGGTTTTATAGAATCGTGTGATCTTAGTTCGCCTTGAAAAGGAAATGGTAAGTTTTGTTTGATACCATTCATTTGTAATATTAATTCACCATTTAAGTAATAAAATATTCCACCTTTCTCTCTTGAGTACGCCATTGTTACCCATATCCACTCATTTTCAAATTTCTTACCCCAATTATAATGGAAAACATTGTTTCTATCAAAAACCATCATAGATACTGCTCTGGAATTATTAAAGGATAAACCCCAAGTCCAGCTACCATCTTTTCTTAGTATTGGGTATTCAATAAATCTTCTACCAGCGTCTCCAACTAGCCAAATCGGTACTTTTTCTGGTTGTTGTTCTGCATTAAATAAAACGCTAATTGTGTGGTCATTACGTAAACAAGAACTTAATTCTCTATTAGTAGGTATTCTAATACTAGAATCAATACCATTAAAATTTGCAACTGTTTTATTTTCATATTTTTTATATGTTTCTGATGTTGAGTAGTTTTCAAAATGACACCTCCAAAATAAATCATCGTCTTCTTGTCCCCAATCCCAATATTCATTTGAATAGCCGTTGGTTTTATTTACCTGATCTTTATTAAATAAAACCACACCACCAAAATATTGTGCATAGCCTAACCCATATTCATATTTAGATAACATTGTTGCTATATGAATTGGGTTATTTTCTGGATAAGAGTAATCTGCATCAACACCGTCTTTAGTATAAACTAACATATCAACATCATGCCATGCAACATAATCACAACCATCTTCAAACGCAATGTGTGCTGAAATATTTTTCATTGCACCTCGATTAAATAATTTATCATCTATTTGATGACCAACATAAAAGGTATGATCAATACCCTTACTTGTTAGATAGTTACCTAAATGAGGTATCAAACGTTCAATATGTTCTTTTCTATTTCGATATGGAATACATATTCCTAATTTATGCTTCATATTTTAATTTTGTATTAATAAATGTTGTGTTTGAGTATAAGTTATTATCGATAGACATCTCTAAGACGTACTCAAGCACATTATTTAACCCATCTTTTTTATAATCAATTTTACCAACAATCATTTCTTCATAAAACCTCTTTTCATTTTTTAACACATATGGGTTGTCATATATATTTTCTGTTAGATGGTTTAATCTTATAAAATGTGCGTTTCTATAATATGGATTTTTATATTCAATTACTTCAATTTCTTCTTCATTATATTCAATGTCAACAGCCCTACGTAAATTATCAAAATCTAAAGAATAAACTAAATTAGTTTTATTTTCATAAACTTCTTTTATGTCTTCAAAATAAACATCATATATGTTAAATTTTGCAATCTTACCTTTAAAAAATTCATTGTGATAATCACACTTACCTACAATAAAATCACCAGTTTCAATCATTGGTAAATGAAGGTCGTTTTTTAATTCTATTGGACCACTAAGCTCAAAACCATTTTCTGTTCTAACTAATTTTTGATTAACATAAAAATAAACTAATCTATCTTTTTTAGAATATGTTATTGTAAGCCACATCCATTGGTTATGATAATTTTTACTATGAGTATAAATCCAATTACCCAACAAGTCATAAAAAGACATTTGTATTTGTTCTGAATTATTATAATTGATACCCCAAGTCAACCCATCTTCTTTTCTCAGAATTGGATAGGTCTTATAAACAGATTCTTTGCTTCTTGTGAATATCTTATCTCCATCATTTAATTGTGGATAAAATAACATAGATATTGTATGGTCCTTAAAAAAACAATTTCTTAAATAATCATATCCAAATATTTGTAGATAAGAAGTTTTACCATTAAGTGTTGCTACTTTAGTTCTACCATATGTTTTAAATTTTTTAACATTGAGTAAATTTTCATATTCACATCTCATTAATAAATCAGTATCCTCATATCCCCAACCCCAATACTCGTTAGAGTATCCATTAACTTTATCAACATGATCTTTGTTAAATAAAATGCAGCCACCAAAAAATCTTGGGTCATCTACATAAGTTCTTTCCTGTAATATATTTTTAACTAACATAAGCGGGAAATCTGATGGGTATGAAAAATCAACCTCTTTGGTTGGTAACCCATCAACATCATGCCATGCAACATAATCACAACCATCTAAAAAAGCATGATGTGCTGCAATATTTTTCATAATACCTCTGTTAAAAATATTATCGTCAGTTTGATGACCAACATAGATATGGTAATTAATTCCTTTTTCACATAAATGATTTGACAAATGTGGTATTAACTTATCAATATGTTTTTTTCTATCCCTATATGGAATACAAATACCTAGTTTATGATTCATATTGAAACTGATAAATGTGTTTGATTTTCAATGTTTATTTCACTTAATATTTTATAACTAAGATTAGATAAACCATCTTCTTTAATATTTTTACTACCAGTTAAAACTTCATTATGAAACCTCATTTGATTATACCTAATATTCATTTCTTTCCAACTACCGTTAACAAAACCATTCTCTTCATGTGGGTATAACGCAAATAAACACTCTCTTCTGTACGGGATTTTAACCTCTTTATAATCATCAAATCCGTAACCAACTATTTCACAATTGTGTATCTGACCATCATTGTGTAAATTAACTAAATTAATTAATTTATATTCTTTAATAAATTTAGCATCATATAAAACCTTCAAAGAATCGGCTGACACATAATCACCAAAATTTTGAGATAAACCAAAAAATTTATTGTTTGATATTTCAATAATTTCTTTTTCTTCTAATATTTTGGTGTATATCACAAATGTATTTATTAAGCCGGAAAAATTATTTTCACCGGTTTCGGGATCACTTGTCCCAAGGTACATTTTTTTAGATCGTTGATATCTATACAAAGGTTTTAAAATGCTTTTTTCACCAACTAATAAACCGTCTTGATACATTTTAACTATATTATCAGAATTATTAATTGTTACGCAAATGTTTGTTTTGTAATTTGTTTTAATATCCGAATTAAAATAAATAATGTCGCCATCGACATCATATATCACAAAATTATATTTAGAATAAGAATTATATGATATTCTTAATTCAAAACCAGGTACTGAAAAAATAGAATAAGTATCGTCATAATTTTCATGATCGCATTTTATATCCTCAGGATAAAATGAAACAAAAATTGTTTGATCTAATGAAGTATCAATTACATTGTCAAACTCAACATACGCATTAATACCATTAAATTTTAATGCTGCAGTGTTACCGTTCATCATTGGTACCCTTTTCCTATCTAACATTACATTATTAACATCACAACGAAATAATAAATCATCGTCTTCATAACCCCAACCCCAGTAATCGTTTGAATACCCGTTTATTTTTTCGAAAATATTCGTTGGGAATAACGTCACACCACCAAAATATGAGTCAAATATAGTGCGTTTAAAATTTTCGTTATGTTGGAATGTGGTAGCCAAGTGTGTTGGGTATTCTGAGTAGCTATAATCAACATCAATTGGTTCCATATCTACATCATGAAAAACCACATAATCACATTTTAATTTTTGTGCTTTTTTAAATCCAATATTTAATAATTTACCACGATTGAAATCTTTGGCGTCATCTTGTTCTACAATAATCAACTCATACGGTATATCTAAAGTGCTAAAATACCTGACAATTGATGATTTAAATTCAATCAGTTGCAGGTATCTATTTCTATAGGGTACAATTATTCCCAATTTTTTATTCTTCATGTGTTCCCTTTTTTGGTATCGTGTTTTGATGCCATTCATGTAAATAATATTGAATCCTTTCACTCCATTCTTGTTTGTCAATTTCTTCAAACCAAACACCCAAGGCATCTAACGAATTAGCGATTTTTTCTATTGCTTTAACTTTACGTTGCTCAAGCAATAATTGTTCTTTTTCTTTTTCTTCTTGTGTCATATTGATACTATTTTATTAAATAAATTTTTCCAATTTTTATATTGGTTATAATCAGGTTGAGTTAAACCCAACTCAAACATATAATCAGGGTTCAATAAATCAATTTTAAATTTAGATTTAAATAATGATTTAAACATTAGTTCGTACTCACTGGAATACGCATATTCTTGTTTTATTTGTGCAACTTCTTTAATTCTATCTATACTTGTTGAATCCCATTTAAAATGATGTACTTGAATTGAATAATTATGAAATGGTGCTATTAGTGGATGATTCCATCCTTGCCATTTCCATGTGGTTTGACCGTCTATTTTAGCATAATGTTGTCCAGATGTGATTTCAATATCTCCTTTAACCATACAAATTTTATTTGGACAAGCTTTACTCATTGGGTATCTAAAAAATCCGGAGTTTGGGAATTGCTCCCAAATACTTGTATCGGTTTCTATTGTAGGAAAATTACCACCTCTACCTATTCTATCTATAAATCCACCTCTCACTATCTCCCAACCATTCTTATCACAATCCGATATTAATAAATTTAAACTATTTTCAGGATATAAATGAAATTCATCAATGTCAGCAATAATCCACCAATCTTTTGGGTGCTTGCTTTTATACATGTTATAAAGCGTAGTGACTTTTTGCCAATCAAATATTCTGTCTTTAACTACTTTAGCTATCTTAACATTGGGGTATTTTTCTGTAATTTCATATACCTCTTTACCCAACTCAGGAAATGCATTCGTTTCATACACAACTAATTGAATTTCATCAACATAGTTGGTATAATGTTCAATAAAATGTGGCAATAAATTTGTTCCGTGACCTATAACTGTTAATGATCTTATCATTTTTTCCTATTAATAATGGTTATACCCGTTGATGAGGGTTTATCCACTAATATACGAAAATTAAATAGATTAATCAAGTTCCAGTCCGGGTTTTCTTGAAGTTCTTTAATGTATTTTGAAGGTCCATCAAAACGATGGTGGTCCTTCTTGGCGTCTTCAGAAACAACTAAGCTTTCTTCATAGTCACCATCTGTATCATGTATGATAATTAAACCATTATCACTCAATATCTTAGAATATAATTCAAAATCTTTCTTTACACCTTCATATGAATGATCCCCATCAATAAATAAAACATCTATTTTGATGTCTTGGAGAACAAAGAAATTATAGTAAGCATTTTCAGACGTATCTTTAATAAAACGCGGGTGAAAATTTTTCCTATAAAAAGATTCTTCATTATCAAGGTCATTCGGTCCGCCAATTCCATTACAAGCATCAACAATATAAGTGGCGCCAACATCACCCCAATTCCAATCATTATTTCCATCGAATATTTTTTGTTCATACAGGTCTATTCTAGCCTGCGTCATTATTCTTGGTATAAATCCACCGCCCGAGCCAATACATACGCAATTTTTGGCTCTCATGTGTTGTATTAACGAATATACAATAATACCATCACCCATGTGTTCATCAGTTGCCCCATGAGTCCAACGATATGGCACCGGTTCGTCACCATTGTTGGTTATAAATAGTTTTATATAGTTTTGATTCGTTATCATTTCATCCAATCTGGCCAGAGCTCAGGTCTAATGTATCTTCTACTTATGCTAATTAACTTATCTTTCATTATTTCAAATAAAACTATATCTTTTTGAATATCTGTGTCAGATAGTTTAGCAGCTATTGCAATAGATACTCCTTCACCTGGCCCATTTACTGGTTTACTAATGTAAAGATCCGAAAATTCTTTAGCTAATTGTAATTTTTCATAATAATTATAAAATAATCTTTCTTTAAATCCTATCTTATTGATTATCAGGAAGTGCTCCCATATGGTTTCAAATTCACCATATGATGGCCATAGTTTTTGTGCGTAAACTTTATACGAATCCCATTCTGGGCCATTACCCATTAAATCTTTAACAAATTCTCTATTTGCGGCATGGTTTTTTAATGTATCAATGTATGAAATACCATATTTAAATTTATATGTTTTTAATTTTTCAATAAATGAATAATCTGTAATATGTGTGTCAGCATCTATTAATAAACAATAATCATGATTTTTAAGCGCGTGTTTGGGTAATATCATTTTATCATGATAAGACTTAAATGTTCTATCATAATCTATTGTGTGTAAAACGTCTATGGGATATTTTGATGTGAAGTAGTCTGGATTTTCGGTTAATATATAACAGTGAAATCCTTCAGCTAAAAAGTGATTAATTTTGTCAATGGCGCCTTTGTAATAATAATCTTCACCAAAACAAAAAATACCTATTCCAATATTGTTCATAGGTAAATATAAATAAAATTATTACGATTGTGGAGGGTAAAATAACGTATTAAAGAATTCAGTCGCTAATAACTCATTTTCAAACTGAACTATTTTCTTATCATTATTATCATCTATGTATTCTACAAAATAGATACCTTCCTCATTTGGATATATATTTACGTTATCAATTGTCATATGAATTTTAAATTTAAACTAAATGTAATAGCATCTTCTTCGCTCATGAATGGCTCACTAACTATTTGCTCTAAATCTTGTATGTATTTTACATACCATACATTACCTTCTTTATAAATTTCAACATCTTTAATTTGTACTGACATTTTTATATAGTTTTATTCTAAAATTATTTGTGGTAAATCTTCCACATCCCATGCTTGTGTTTCTTCGTTCCATAGGTATGCCTTTCCTTCTTCATAGAT
>Ga0209500_10000695_pt1 | contig 27872 bp, 64 predicted proteins | sample S_140212_EF_Meta_FD_187323 | JGI IMG/M metagenome (GOLD analysis project Ga0209500, IMG submission 187323) | Freshwater microbial communities from Lake Simoncouche, Canada to study carbon cycling - S_140212_EF_MetaG (SPAdes) (version 2) | ecosystem: Environmental > Aquatic > Freshwater > Lake ...
CAGAAGTAGCATATTTTGATGAATATGGTGAAGTTGGCTCAGCATACCCTCATTATCACTCAATGAAAAAAATATCTGAAGCTTACAAAGAATTGAAAACTTTGCTTCCAGAGGATGAACATCATTGAACATTTATTGGTTTCAAAGAACAGATAATTTTAATTTTAAAACACTATCTGAGTCTTTAGAGGATGTTGGCTTCACTGGAATTCTTTTTCCAACAAATGCAAGAGCTGATGATTTTTTTATAGATATAGCAAGAAATATAGATACAAAAAGAAAAATTAAATATATGGTTGCAATAAGGCCTTATACTGTTTCTCCACAATATATTTCAAAAACAAACAAATCAATGAATAAAATATCTAACAACAGAATTTTAATTAATTTTGTAACAGGACATGTAGGTGATGAAGAACACAGTGTTGGTGGAATTTTAGGAGATATAAATGATCTATCTTCAAATATAGAAAGATCAAAATATATGATTAAGTATTTAGCAGAGTTAAATAAAATAAAAAACGATTTGCCTGATTTTTACATATCAGTTACAAATGAGTTTGTTTTTGATGCAGCAAAAGAAAATAAAATACTGGTGCCTTACTCTTGGTATAAAATAAATAGATTTGATTTAAATAAAAAACAATCCATGATACACGTTTCTCCAATAATTAGAGAAACTGAAGAAGAAATAAAAAAGATAGATAAAGATAACTGGCCACAGGATACAGAATTTTTTACAAAGGATGAGTTTAAAAGATTTATTTATTACTTGCAGGAAAAATCTTTTGATGGTGTGTTGATTTCTAATAGCCTCAGTGAGCTTGAGACAGAAAATATACTTAAAGTAATGCAAGAAATTAAAGAAGAAAGTGTGAGATAATAGATTATGGAGTTTTATTATTTTGGTGGCAATACTGATGGCAATCAAATATCTAGGCTAGAGAATAGTCATTTCTCAGGGGTAATGTTTACATATGATGCTACCCAAGGAGACATGTTTGTAAGAATTGCTAAAGATATAAAGCCACAAGAAAAGATAAAGTATTTGGTTGCTATAAGGCCATACGCTATTTCCCCACAATATCTTTGTATGATAAATCAATCAATGAATGAAATAGATCCAGATAGGCTTCAGATTAATTTAATTTCTGGATATATAAAAGATCATGAACTAGATTTTGGTGGAATTCTTGGTGAAACTAATGACTCATCAGGAAGAATTGAAAGATCAAATTATTTGATTGAGTATGTAAAAGCTTTAAACACAATGCCAGGAAACTTAAATACAGATAAACCTTTGGATTTTTATGTCTCAACTACAAATTATTATGTTGCTAGTGTGGTACAAGAGAATAACAATAAAGCAATCCTGCCATATAGAGATTATAAAAATGGTTTATGGACAGTAATTAGTAAAACTGGTGGTCAAAATATTAGTGATGTACCTGCCAAGTTAAACGTTTCTAATATTATGGTAGCTATAACTCCTATAATAAGAGAAACACAAGAAGAACTAGACGCACTGGTAGACCATACATTAAGGCCAGTATGGAAAAAAGGAGAAAAGCCCACACAGGTTACAGATGCAGCATACCTTACATATGAACAATTTCATGAACTTGTTGTTGAGCTAGAAAAAAATGGCATCCACCAACTATTAATGAATAGCTATCCTTCATCTGAAAAAACAATACTACTTAATTTTATTAAAAAATATGTGGAGGAAAATAAAAAATGAAAGATATAATACTATCAATACTAACAGGTTTTGGATGTGGCGTCGTGTTTGCTGCATTCAAATTGCCAGTACCAGCACCACCAGTTTTTGCGGGAGTCGCAGGAATTATTGGTTTATGGATTGGCTTTACAGTACTAACAAAAATAATATCCTAGGAGGAAAATTATGAATACAGAACAACTAAAGGCAATGCTAGCATCATATGGTCGCTCAGTACTTGCATCAGGACTTGCCCTATATATGGCAGGCGTGACAGATCCAAAGGACCTATGGGCTGCACTAGTAGCTGCATTAGCGCCAGTTGCAATCAGAGCAATCAACCCAAACGATAAGGCTTTTGGCTTACTGCCAGATGCCAAGGAGGTAGAAAAGGCTCTGAAGGCTGCTAAGGCACCTGTAAAGAAGGCTGCAAAGAAGTCTTCTGGTGGTGGAAAAACTAATCAAGTAAATTAATATTTACTTTCAGGATTGCCAGTCTAGAAATAGGCTGGCTTTTCTGTTTTATGTGCCCCTAAAGAGATTTGAACTCCTGACCTAACGGGTAGAAACCGTCCGCTCTTCCGCTGAGCTATAAGGGCGTACACCAGGCAGGACTTGAACCTACGATCTTCAGTATATAAGACTGATGCCTTAACCAGCTTGGCTACTGGTGCCTATTAATATATTATATTCGTAATGTGTCTGCCAGTCAAGTACATCTTTTTCATCATTTAGTAATGGTTGGCCCTTAATGTTTAGACTAGTATTCAGTAGAACTGGAACCCCAGTCTGCAAATAAAATTTATTTAATACTCTATATAGTCCAGGGTGTTGTTCTTTTGTAACGGTTTGGACTCTAGATGTTCCATCAGCATGAACCACAGAAGGTATCTTTTCTGGCTGTAAACATTTAACTGTGTATTGCATATAAGGGCTTTCAAAATCCATATTAAACCATTTAGATGCATACTCTGCCATTACCACAGGTGCAAAAGGTCTAAACATTTCTCTTTGTTTAATTAGATTTACTTTGTCTTTAATGTTTGGATCCCTTGGATCTGCAAGAATGCTTCTATTTCCTAATGCTCTGGGTCCATACTCTGCTCTTCCTGCTGCTACTGCAACAATTCCATCTTTTAATATACCGTCAACAATTTTTTGAACGGGATAATTACCACCTAAATCATAACCAAGATAAGGAGTATTCCAGTCAATATGCTTACCGTATAATGCTGCTGCAGCACCCAATGAACTTCCAGCATCCCCTGGGTTTGGCATGATCCAAACATCTTTAAAGATATTCCAAAGAAGGGTATTGGCTGAAGAATTAAGAGCACAACCACCCATAAATACTAAATTATTCTTTCCAGTAAGATGCTTTGCCATACGCATAAATTGGTTTAACCTTTGCTCATATACCATTTGTACTGCTGCTGCGATATCAAATTTATCTTGTTCTGAAACCCATCCCCAATCAGTAATTCCCTTATGAAAATTATATTTTTGCTCATCGTAATTTGGAAAATATGCGTCAACTTTTTTATAATATTTTGTCCAATCTCCGTAAGCAGCCATACCCATCATAATATATTCTTCTTGGTTTGGCATAAGGCCAATCAATTGTGTAAATGCAGAGTAAAACAATCCAAAACTAACTGGATAGTTTTGCTTATATTTTAACTTAATCTTATCGCCTTCTCCAACCCAAATTGTTGAGGTGTTGTATTCACCAATAGCATCCAAAACAACAATAACAGCATCGTTAAACAAACTTGTATAGTACCCCGCAGCTGCGTGAGAGTAGTGATGACTAAAGGATTTTCTAGGTATCCCATTGATTTCAAACTTTGGCTTCCATTCTCCAGCACCACCCCTTAAAAAGAGTCTGGAGGCCTTTATGAGGGGTTTTTCATAGTAGGCTATCTTATCTGGTGTACCATACTGCAAAGCATCTTTTATTAGACTATCATTGATGTACCAGTCATTTTTTTGCTTGCTATATCTTTCAGAATGCCCAGCAAAAAGTATCTTTCCATCTTTAATTAAAGATACAGAAGCATCATGTGAAGTTTCATTAATACCTAAAATTATCATTATTAAATTAAACCCTTTTCTTTAAGTGCTTTTTCAAATAACTCTTTTACATGTATCTGCCAGTGTAGTCCATAATGGTTGTTATCTTTTGCCATATACCATATTGATTGATCACTGCATAGTTCTTTATCATTTGAATGGCAATTGTGGTTAGATAAAACTTCATAGTTACCATTTTCAAATTTTGGTAAGTCTTTTTTAATATCTATAATATATCTATTTGAAAAACCATCAAGACCTCCGTGAAAATCAATACCATCCATGTTCCATTTAAACCAAACAAATGGAATATTATTGCTATTGCAGTATACTTCTAGCATTTTTATATACATAGAGTTTAACATGTAAGCAAACTCTAAAGACATTATGTCGCCAAGGTTTGTTGGCAATGATACAAATTTTAATGGTTTTTCATCATTGTTCTCTAAAACCCGATCATTAATAAATGTTTTGTTTTCCACAGACTCTAAACGTCCGCCACCTAATCTACGGCCAAACAATTTTGATGTATTTAAAATATTGCCGTCCATATATGTATAAACTCTACCAAAATCTGGAAAAAAAGCTAATAACATTTTTGGATGACCATATTGTTCAAAGTACTTAAATATATTAAAAATAATATCCATGCATGATCCACCAGGGATTCCTATTGAATTGTGAGAAAGGTTATTTTCTTTGGCAATCATATTGTTCCATGTAGCATCTTTTGGCAAGCCAACTCCAAAAGTAAATGAACATCCAGCAGACAATAGATCAATATTTTTTTCAAAATTAGAAGATCTAAACCCATCACTGTTAAATTTAATAGATACCTTAACATTTTTATCACTTTGACCACTTCTATTTGGAACCATTGAGGCAAACTGTTTCATCTCTTTTGAAACTAGCTCTGCAAATGCTTTTTGATCTTTCTCTCTTTTTTTATATTCTTCATTCATTTTACAAGAACCTTTCATTATATGCTTTTACAAACTTATCTGCAATATGTGAATGCCCATGCGTTCCTAAGTGCCAGGAGTCTGAACCATATATGTATAAACTTGGTGACTTATCATATATTTTTTTGTGACAACCAATATCTTCTAATTTAAAATCATTGGGTGTTAAATCAATAAAGTCCTTGTAGTATTTAGTTTTATTTTTATTTATAATGTTTGTCATTATATTTGTATCTTTATGCCAGCTACCCCATAAAAAATTAATTCCTGATTCTTTACAGTAAGACTCTAAATATGAGATTGCTTGAAAATTAAAAAAAATTGGTAAGGTTATTGGAATAACGTCTTCTTTTATAAAAGGCTTCTTTGAATATTTTATAGAAATATCTATTGTTTCGTAGTTATGGTGTGTATTTTGTAAAAATTTTCCAGCATATGGTCTTCTTGCTGTAAGAAAATTTTCTTGTGAAGGAGATGTAAATCTGTAAGGATCTGGGAAAACACAAAACAAGTTCTTTGAATTACCATATTTTTTAAAATGAGACATTAGTCTTTGTATTATCCTGTATGTGCTTTCACCACCTACACCTAAGTTAATTGAATCCATCTTTAATAAATCTGAAGCAACAAAACCCCAAATATTTTTATACATTTCTTCAGGGTCATAATCTTTTGCAATATAACTACCTTGAGTTTCTGAACAACCAGAAAAAACTAAATCCTGATTTGTTTTAAATTTTTGATTGATTGGCCTATGAAGCATGAGCTGCTGATCTACTACTGGATTCATAAAAAGCAGTTCTACTTCAAAATCTGTAAGGTTTTTTAATTCATTTAGATCTGGATTGCTTTGATTAAAAGTATCAAGTGAGTCATCATTAAAATAGCTATTCATTAATAAATAAATCCATCATCTTTTGGTTTCTTTATTGTTTTTTTAATTTTTAAAAAGGCAGCATAAATATAATAAGATATGATTAGTTTTATTTTTTTCATACAAATATTGTATCATATTTAGTCATGTGCACCAGGTAGGACTTGAACCTACGACGACCAAATTATGAGTTTGGGGCTCTAACCAACTGAGCTACTGGAGCTAAACAATTACTTATCTTGTTTAATGCCAAGTGTCATTACTAAATATGAAACGGTATATCCAAGAGCAAATGCCCCAATAGATAAAAGAACTAATTCAATCATGATTGTGCTCCTTCCAAATCATCTCTACGCCAATGTATAAATGATTTAATATATACTGCTGCATAAGCAATAGCAGAAAATATAAAACCATATTGTTTTGTAATTAATGCATATGTAATCCATAGGATCTCATTTGCACATAGTATAAGCCAGCCCCATATAGTCTTACGACCAACAAAATAAATGCCAGCTACACCTATTACAGCCAAAATCCAAGACCACATTTATGCACCTATTGATGGCATTATTTTATCACATGGGCATATAATGGATTCAGCTAAATCACCATTAGCTTCAATAGTAATCTTTGTGCCACACTCTGGATCTTCACATACATAAATACGTTTATTCATTATTTTCTGTTACCTTTTCATTTTGTCCTCTTGCAATAGCAGCACATACCTTAAATGCAGCCTTAGTTCTACGACTCTTCATAAAGCCTAAGCCCTGCCATACAGGAACAGTTGCCTCAATATCTTGAGCAATCTGCTCTCTGATTTCTTTTACAGTAGTAATTATGAGATCCATGACATATGTCTTCTGCTCATCGTCTAAGTCTTTAGTCCACCCATTTGTTTCCATATGTATATCATACCAGAAAATCAGCGGTATTGCAAGTGTGGTATGATTAATGTATGTATGAATGCGACCATTGGTTAATACCCATAGTATACGGATATATGTATGGAGAAGTCATTGATAAGGTAGATAACAATGAGGTTGTTTATGGTGGTGCTAGAAAGTCTGTAGGATCAGCTGAGTGGTTTTGTAACAGATGTCTTGAAGACATTTTTATTTAGTACCCACCCAAGCATTCATTTCTTGTATGAAATAATCTAATCTTTGTCATAATTTTGCGGGATGGAGCAGACATATTTTCCTTACAAGTTAAACACCTATAAGACCATTCTCCAGTAAAGAAATCATGCATGTACCCTTTGGCATTGGCATATTTTTTAGCTACAAAGGTTTGAAATGGATCTGGTATATCGTAATGCTTATTCAAAGTCTAGCTGCTGTTCAAACATGCTGGTCATATAGTTATCTTCTCCTCTTGCAACATTTGCTGCAAGGATACGCATACCAAGGGCATTGGTGATAGAGTCCTCAATTGGAAGAGCCTCAATAGCCCTTGCGATTTCTTCTCGTAATGTCATTTCGTCTATACTCATACTTTAAGTATACCCTAATGCCAATGATATGTCAAATATCTAATCTTTTTCCCAATATGATATACCATCTTCATCATAATCATCCCAGTTCTGACCTGACACATCTTTTCTAATTTGATCTAGCCAAGCACTGGTATCTATTAAATAATATGTGCCCCACCATTCGTAAGGCTTATTAAGATACTTCCACATTTTTGCGTGGTATTTATAACGAAATCCTAAATTACTATCTAAAGACTCATCTAAGTCAATAGCTTTAACTAGGTGATTACCAGCATAGCCTCCAAGAAAGTTTCCAATCCACCTAAGAGGAAGTATCTTTGTCTTGTTTATCTTCTGTGACATTCTGAGGAACCCATCTGAGTCGTCCATTTTTGTACTCTCTTTCATACCCTAAAGCTTTCCAGTCCATCTGCATAATCTTAGGTTCTTTCATTTATTCAGTATACCTTAAAGTTAGGGCTTAGTCAACTGCTGGTTTTTGTTTCCACTTGGTCTTTACCCAAGTGCCTATCTTATTAATGTTAACTTTTTCTCTTAACACTTCTGCAAAATCTGTGCTTATATCAGATCCAAGATACTCTTCGCCTGTCTCTAAATCCGTTAGTTTCCATTTTCCAGGGGCTTTGGTATGAATAATTAACTCAACTGGCTTATCAAAAGAGTCAACTTCTGAACCATCTTTTAGTATTCTTTTATTCACTTTACAGAGTATCCCACTTAAAATATTTTCTGTAGTCTTCTAAGGAAACAACATTAGGGTCTACCCACCAGTCTTCATGAATCTCTCTAACAACTAATGAATATCCAAGAGAATCAAGAATCTCTCTTTGCATATCTCTAATTGATGTATTCTTCCAATACATATTTGCATCATGCTCAAATGTTATAACTGAAAATCTATACTTATTTAGTGGAACAGAGATTAGTCCATGCAGGCTAGTATAAGCACTACCAACTGGTCTTCCTTTTTGATCATAGCCAGCGTCAATATCTACTTGAAGGTAATCAATTTGTTCTGGAAAATTATTTTCTTCAAAGTAATTTATATAGTTAAACTTGGTTGCATCACCAAGAATACATGGGTTCTTTCTATTTTCTGATACTTCTTTGTGAAGCTCTGGAACTATCTCAAATGACACACCAGACCAATCAAATTCATTTTCAAGTCTATAGGTATTGCTACCATTTTTTGAATGTGCAGCACCTAATTCAACATAGTGACCATTCTTTTTATTTTTGAGTACGTTTAGTACAAATTCTTCTTGAGAACTTCTATCATTCCATGTTTGTTCCATATATTAAACAACCCCCCCTTTGTGGATTTAAGAAATTAGTCCCATTGACAAATGATCTAGGCAAACATCTGCAACTATATAGTCAGAATGTTCTACCACAACATCGTAATGTGTTGCATCTTTTTCGCAAAAAAAGCATTCTGATTTATTCATATATATATCATACCACAAACAAGATTAAAATAAGCTGTGATCAAACAAGCATTTAGCAAAATGTTGTCCTCTAATCTCTATGTCTTCTTTAGATTTAAAATAATTACAATGGTGCACTGGCATTTTTGAAATGTGGACATCATTTATATTATCAATAATAACCTTATTATACATTTCTGGCCCTGTAGCTTTTATCCACATAGCATCTATTAATGTTGTGTCTGGCACTCCGTAAATCATATCTTTGCATTTTTGTACCATTGATTCAATTATTTTCAGTAAAACCTTGTTGTTTGGAGCAGCAACGATGCAGCAGTTATTGTATACGTTTGTACCTAAATTAGAGGCAGCATTTATTGATGCATTAAAGTTTATTAATTCTTTGCATTCATCACTATTAATATCCATCACTAATACAGCATCTAAATCTGAATAAATACCACCATACCTATAAAGAATTAGATATCTCCAAAAATCAGACTTATGTATACCAGGGACTATGTGATCATACAAATATAGATACTGAGGAAATTCTGTTTCTATAAAATTTCTTCTGTCTTTAGCAGAATGATACCTGTAGGTCCAGCCCACAGTATTTTTTTTCCATATACCTGATGCATACTTATAAATTTCTGGAAGATCTTTATACTCACATTCATGAGTCTGCCAAATTATTTTTGGTATTGACACGATATTTTATGCGTTTGGATTTATTAAAGACTTTTTCCCTGCAATAAGATCTTCAATAAGAGCACATACTACAGCGTACTCTTCTTCAAAAACCTTTAGAGATCTTCCTGGACCAACATCAATAGTACGTCCTTCTCTTGCTGCTGCTTCTTTAACACCTTTTTCAGAGTCATAGTTTAGAACTGTGCATTGAAACCACTTTGCAGCATACCCATCTCTATCAATAAGATATTTTTCAAAGTTTCCACCTTGTTCTGCTCCAGCAGTGTCCATGTTAAGCCAATATGAGTAGTATTCTTTTTTGTTTGTAATGCCTAATTCTTTTTCTTTACTTGCCATTGCGTTCATTTGTTCAGCAATTTCTTTGTATAGTTCATGAGGCTCTTGCTTAGCATGGCCCAGTCCATTTACGTTAGTGTCACCCTTATGCTCATTAAGCTCATTAACAGAAGCATTTGGATTTGATGCTACCATTTCTGAAAACTGAAAGGTAGTTCCATAAACATCTTTACCATAATTAGCTGAATCTGCACCACATGTAATACCTTGTGACCACTTACCGTGAGTAATTCCAGGACCGCAGTAGTCATTAGTAGGGATAGCAATAACCTGGAAGTCATCTCCACCGTACTTATCTTGAAGCCACTGTAGAACTTCCATTTGGTTTGCGTTACCGCAACCTACAGTAGTGTTTACTAGTAGACCAACCTTGCCTTTAAATTGATCTAAAAAGTTAGGGGCTTCATCAGCCGAAAGCAGCGGGATATCATAAATAGGTTTCATAGTTGTATTATATCACTAATTAGCAGAGCATGTTAAGCATACAAATGGCTCATCATTAGCCTTTACATATAGTTGATTACATTGGCTACAGGCTACCTTGTAAGAATCAATCTTCTTAGCATATAGGCTCCAAGAGGATTCAAACTTGTTCATAAATTACTTACAAACCAAGCAGTAGAATGGGGCACGGAGATTATTTTTATGTGTGTATATGGTTTGTGCACACTTATGGCAATTAATATTTATCATATTAGGATCTGAAGCAGGCATTGAGAGTTTAATGCTTCTAGTGTAGTAATATTTGGTGGCATACCAAGTAAGTAATATTAAAGTTATTGTTAGCATCATACTATTATATCAGAGCCATTACTCAAAGTCAACTTGGGCCTCAAACATATCTAATGTTATTGGAGTTGATGCGTCATCATCCATAGCCCCACAGACAGCACATGTTACTTGACCATCAAGGTCTAATTGGTAGTCGCACCCATACTTTGTACATGTCATATATACATCATACCATTCGGCGAAAAAATTGTCAAGTCCTTAAAGTTCGGCGGAAAATAGAGGTATCAAACCATCTCATGCTCCAAAGGAGCACTATTGGTTACTATCCTACCGTTGCCCACTTTATGATATTACACTTTCCGTGAGAAGGTCTGACATTTTCAAGGGTATCTAAACCGCCCCTTGATAAAGGATAGACATGATCTATATGAAGACCCTTCTCCCATCCATCCTGTCCTACTTGTCTTGGAGCATTTAAATCTATTGAGGTTTGACAGATATGACAGTCTAAACCATATGTTGAGAGCACATCAATATCTGAATAATTACCTGGCTCTGTATTATTTCTACGAAAATGCCTACTAGCATTAGGAGTGCGAAATCTCCAGTCTCTTCGTAATGTATTTATTTGATCCTTACGAATAACTCTTTGATTCTTCCAATAGGCTCTCTCAGCTTCTTGGCAGGGTAAACAAGGATCTTCTTTCTTATCTCGTCTATGCCAATCATAACCAGAGCGAGTACCATGTTCTGGCTCTGACTTATGCCTTAGAGACACACCAAATCCTACCATCAGTCATGGTTTGATGAGTCTCCCAGAAGAGTGGATCTTTATGTGATAAACCACATGTTTGGCATTCATTCTTAATAATTTCTATGTCTCCAATTTAGCAGGGAATATACTAAAGAACCATACCAAGTCTTACTACAACGCTTAATGCCATCTTCCCCATAGTGATCATACATAAACAGGATTAGCTTGGTTTTGTTCTTTGTTCTCAGGAACTTGCCACATGTAATACAAGACTCAAATATATACATAGGCAACGGTTTGTCAAAATCTACATTATTTTTATTCATAGGTTTAAGCATATCATATACCTATCCCAAAGTCAAGCTTCAGGTGCAGGAATCGGACCTGCATTATCAGTTTCGGAAACTGCTCTACGAGCCATTATAGGAACCTGAACTATATATTCAGTATAGCACACCGTATTTTTCAGGGGATTTAGAGAAGAGACACATTACCTCTATAGTAAATACACTATGTAATAACACCTGGCTTTGAGGATATGCCCATATAGCCAGAGAGCTGTACCGTTTTTTAAATAGCATGATAAAATGATGATATGAAACCAGAAGAATGTAACGCAAGCACACAAGGACTAGGACATGCAGGTGAGTATGGGAAGATAGGTTTTTCCCCATGTAGGGCATTTGTTGCTCACGAATCAAATAAGCCATGTGATGTTATTAACAACATTAAAGAAGATTTTACTCATGAGTGTGACTGTGCTGAAACTGGATATAAGAAAAATTCAAGATCAGGTTGCGTGGAAACGATATGTCCATGTGGGGATTTTTTATCCCATAAGGTTTTTAATACCTGTACCGCAACAATATAGTTATCCACAAGTAAATAAGCATAAAATATCATAGTTATCCACATGTTATCCACAAGTAAATCTTACTGATATTTTTAATATATGGTTTGGGTGGAGGGAAGTGGAGGATAGTGGAGTATTGAGCACTTTTACAGATGGCGTCGTAATGTCCACGGCTTTTAAAGGGGCCTGCCAAACCTCACATAACAAACCTTACAAACCTTCAAACCTTTCTTTGGGGCATGGATCATATCATACAAACCTCTATTTGTCAAACCTTTATAGCTTAAAAACCCTATAAAAAACCTATACAAAATTGCCCATAATGTCCAGAAATATAATAGAAAGGTTTGATAATATTTAATAACATATCCAAAACCAGGAGAAAAGGTTTGTTATTCTATAGGGGTTTATTGTTGTATGGTTTATATATATCCCCCGTCAAAAACGGGGACGCTAAAGCGTTGATCGTAATGTCTAACAGGATTATTTGATGCGTTATGGCGGGGGATTTAAAAAGCTAGAACTAAAGCATATAGAGTAATAAGCACAATAGCAGTACCCAAACATACAGATAAGATCAAAGCTCTTTCTGATCCATCATCTTCTGAATTATTATCATGATGATCATGGTGTTTAGAGAAACCATTATTAATGAAGTAAGGTCCCCCATGCTTTGAAAAATAGTTTCTTCCCATAGCATTATTATAACATGGTTTGACAAAGAAGGTTTGATATGCTATGAATCTGGAAAATATTTTGACTGGTCGTAATGTCTTTTATAAAATAAGGTTTGGTGGTTTGTCCATGAATCTGGAAAATTTTTAAGATCCTCGTAATGTCTGAAAATGGGAAAAATTTGGACATATCGTAATAAGGTTTGATGGTTTTGCTCGGGACCTCGGAGGCACAACGGCAGGCTTTTGTCAAGCCCACCGCTGCCATTACTACTAGAATAGTTTGTATTGGTTGTAGTGATTGTAACGCTCATGCATTGTGTGTTCCGCTGAGTCTGCAATAGTAATTAAACGATTGTAGATTACATTGGGTGATGACTCTGCAAGATACTGTCCCACCAAATCAAGGTCTAACCTTAAGTCTGATAGAACATTGGATAGTTGGATTGCTACCTTTTCTTCCTTTGTTACTATTTTTCGTCTCATGGTTCTCCTTCATTTCATTGTACCAAAAATAAGGGGGGAGCGCAACCCACCACAAATTACACTCCCCCGTTGCAGTATGATTATACTACTGCGTGCTCAGGTAAATATGCTTGTATAAACTTATCCCATTTGACAGGAACATTATCAGTAACTGTCTTGTTAACAAAATCAATGATTACGGTTTGTTCACCTAAATCATAGTTAGTACCATTAATGGCATAAATTCCAAATCCTGTTTCATCTAAAATATTGTGCTGCATTAGATAACTGATTATCATCCTGGTTCCATATGCAGCGTCATTCCAACGTGGCTTGGCATGCTCTAAAGCTTGGGCAATGTCAACTTCCCATTGGTCCTGGCCCCAGTGACTGTATAGGACAACAGATACAGATGGCTCTCCTACTGCAGGCTCTGAGTCTTTAAAAACAAAATTAATTCTTGCTCCCATTATTCTTCATCCCATTCAAATGACATTAAGTCAAGTATAAGTTGTGCAAGAGTGTCAATCTTTGTTTGCAACACAATCATTTTTTCTACATCTTCTTGTGTATTTGCAATTTCATCAAGTGGAACAAGGTCATTTTCAAGGTCATCAATAATGATTTCAATAAAGTCAATAACTTTTAGTAGTGAGTTTTTTTGCATTGTTTTTCCTTATCTATAGTGGTTAATTCCATTGTACCAAAATCTAGTGGCATTGTCAATTGCTCCCACATTATTCGTCATCCTCGTCTGACTCCTTAAAGTCATCCCTGCAGGAGGTACACCACTTACCCTCAAGATCCTCTTTAGGGTTCTCTTCACAGTTCTCACACTCAGTGCCGTCTAGTTTAGTATCTGCCTGTACCCTGACCCATTCGCAGATCTCTCCTTCGTATACCTCAGCGGTTAGCGTGCTAATGGCCTCATACCATTTTTCATCAACTTCTAGTTCAATAAGATAAGTAGTCTTCATGATGTTACCTTTCTGTATTCTGGTACCTTGGTTTCCAAGTATACCTTGTGGGTAGGACATTCTGCTACAGCCTCTAGGTCTGCCTCGCCAAGCCAGTTGCAGTTGCTACAGATTTCACCGCAGTCATTGTCGCAGTATTCCATTTGGTCAGTTGCATCACAATCACGGCACATGTTATCGTATTCTGATTCACTAATAATCTCACCACGCAAGATTTCTAACTCACCACCCCAACCAGTCTCTTCCTCATATGATAAGGTAAACAGTAATGTTGGATACTGTGCAGATAATTTTTGAAGGGCATTCATAGGACGAGACCAAGCAGTATTAAAGTTATAGTGAACAACATAGTTCTCACCATTCTCTGCTTCCTCAATGGTTGTATCAGGATACTGATTATCTAAAGATACAGCCACATCCCACTTAGTGCCCCATTCACGGACATTAAAGTTATACCAGTCATTGGTCTCAAACTTCATTGCCTCAGCAAAGTCAGTGGAGCGAGGAGGCTGACCATGATATACCTCATCAGTGATACCAGCATCTCTATAGTTATAGATATTATGAAAAGCAAATATAGGATTAACATACTTAGTCTGCTTGACCTCATATGCTAAATCACCATTAGCAATAACAGAATGAATAAATGGTTTATTTAATTGGTCACGCATCTTTTTTACTTGCTCAGGATTACCTTCTACAGTTAATCCATTGAATACCCAGTTTGGCATGGTGGTCTCTTTCTTTAGTGGTTTAGTATAATTCTACAGCAACGGTATTAGTTTGTCAATTTCATGCGGTCAGAGATAGCAAAGGACAAAGCATATGTTAGATTATATACTTCTACAAGGGCGTCTAGTCGTCCTGTTGCTTCTGTACGTACCATAGAGTCCATTGCCTCTCCTGATTCATCTTCTATCTCAGTTGCTTCTTCTAGCCATTGTTCAGCCATTAGCATAAGGTTCTTAAGCTCTCCGTGCAGGATGTCTGTTCCTGATACCCCTGCGTCTACCATACGTTGTAGGTGCGGCTCTAATGTTAAGTTATCCATTTATATACTCCAATAGGTGTTCACAGGTAGCAATGGCTCCCTCGTAATAGGCGTCTGATTCATAGTACTCATCATCACTGATAGGAATATCATTGTTAGCGTCTTCAACATCTTGCTCCAAAGAAATTCTGTGAATATTTATATACTCTCTTAATGTATTTAGGTCCATATATTAAGTATAAGGGTTGCTGTTGATTTTGACAAGTTTTGGAGGTGTGACTTCAATCACAGGTTCAAAGAGGGGAGCATTGCCGTCTGATACCCCAATGTTAATTATATTGGCAGATCCACAAGGACACCAGCCCCGCCACTGTTTGATATCTTGCAGGGTAGTTATCTCAATAAGAGCATCACAGTCAGTACATAGATAATCATACTTAGTCCAGTTCCAATTAGTCATGAATGTCCTTCAATCCTGTTTCTCTATTATGAATAGCCGTAACTCCGCAGGCACAGTAAAAGTATCCTGGTACATCATCACATTCCCAATAATGATTATGCATTAGTCAAAGTACCCTTCTGCCCATAGGCCCTGGAGAAAGTCTTGCGCTTTCCATAGGTTTGTATGTAGTTGTAGGTAAGTGTCTGTATCAATTGTTTTTAATACAGTTTGAATAGCCTCAACCATATCATCTATCTCAGATGCTTCGTAACCTAACATTACGCCACCATTTCTGTAAGAGTCAGCCAAGTAGTGCAATACTTACAGTGCTCAATTTTTAGAGGGGATACAACAGAATGAGTACTATCAATGATAGCCTCAATCTTGTCTAATACATCATCTAGTGTCATAGTAGAAAATCATCTCCCTCAATGTATCCATAGTATTCGTTATACTGTTGCTTTAATTCATCTGAGGCGTATTGCATAAATTTGTTTTCTGCATAGTCCTCACCTTCCTCTAAATTATTGTATGACCATTGGTCAAATAGTTCTTCTGCTATTTCTTGTTGGATAGCACCCGTAATGTGCTCTGCTAGTGTATCTATGAATTGTTCCATTATTCTTCTCCTGTGGTAGTCATAAATTAATTGTAGCAAAAAACTGGGAAAAAAGCAAGTCCACCTTAATAAAGTTTTTAATCAATCTTTATATTATGTAAAGTGCCCCGAGCCATTTTCCTGGCGATCCGTACGAGACTTGAACTCGTGACCTCTACCGTGACAGGGTAGCGCTCTAACCAACTGAGCTAACGGACCAAAAGGGTGAGCAGTTTTAAATCTTGCTCAGGATTTTTTGTTATGCTAACGACATAACATTTTGTACAACTTTTAGCAAACGATTTTTTTCTGCGTTAATTGCAGGGTCAAATCCTGATGCTGATGCAAGAATACTTTCGTTATTCCCACCTCTTGCAGAACGATACCAATCAAGGCGTTCTGTTAGTGCATTGAAAGCACCCCATGCGTTACCAGCAATCATGCCGTTAAACTCGCCTGTGTAAATGTCGTTAATAACATCTACCTTGTTTTCCCATTTCTTGAAAGCACCCTTAGAGTCTTTTTCAGGCTTAGGGTATGCAGAAAGAATTATGTCATTGAAAGACTTAGCATTGACTTCTTTTTCAATCATAGCCTTAGCCATAACATCAAACTCGTCCATGTAAGCATTAGCAAGACCAAGAGTCTGTCGTGCAATAGCAACCTTACCGCTTGCTGTCTGTGTGTGGCGTATCTTGAAAGATTGCTTGATACCCTTATTCTTTTTACGACCTACACCATTAAGTGCAAGATTAAGAGTGTTAGCGCATACAACACGAACAGGTGTAATACTTGCTTGAATAGCGATTGAGCCGTCATGTGATGTGTTGATAAGTAAATAAGTCTTTACCTTATCTGCAACACCGCTAGGGTCTAGAACAGTTTCACGCTCTAGTGCTAGTGCGCCAAATACTACACGCCCACCCTTGATTGAGCCAGCAGTTTCCCAACGACCTCCGCCGTCTAGAATGTTATCACCGAATGAGAATAAGTCCTCATTCTGCATAACATGGTAACGCTCACCAACGACACCAAGAATGTCTGTCTGAGAGTTGTCAGTAGGATTGGTACGCAAAACATACTGATAGTTTTTGTCGCTTGTTAAATGTGATGGGGTTTCCAAATCTTCCAGACGAACATTCCACCCATTAAGATTGGCAAGAGCCAACATTTCTGATGTGTTTTTTTCTTCTGTGAATACAGTACCCAATCCATGCCATGCAGGTTCGCGGAATGATGCGAATGATGCAACGCCGTTTTGTGTTTCTAGGTCATGTGCCATGAGTTTATTTTCCTTTTCTTTTTGTAGTTATTTTAAGTATAGCAGGATAGGCTGACAAATGCAAAGCGGGATAGTTAAAAATGGGAAAAAATGGGGATTATTTTAATGTGTCGTAAATCACAGTGTGAGCTTGATCACGCCCCCCGAGCCGTTTTTTTATGCAACGGCATAAATAAAAATAGTGAGCAGTTTTGCACAGACATGCTCAGGTCTTTTATTAGTAGCCCCCTACTAAATATCTACTCTCTCAACTGAAGAGGATAGGTATTGAATTGAGTCTGAGTTATAATCAACAGTATCAAAATCAATATCATGAATTAAGTTTTGTGCTTCTTCCTCATTGCGTGCATTAACAGTAATTGCATAAACAACAGTGGCTTCAACTTCAAACTCTTTTGTTAATTCAAAACCGCAAATGTCTGCAATTTCTTGTGCCTCTGACTCATTAAGCGTACCTGCTTCAATGGCTTCAAAAGTCCACTCTTGCATTTCGCTACGCATACGATTACGCTCTGCAGACTCGCCGTATGAGCGTTGTGTTACTACTTGAATATGCTTTTCTAGTTCATCTATGCGTGTTTTTTGTTGTGCAAGAGTAGTTTCCAAAAACTCTCTTGTCATGTAGTGCTTTGCTTGTTCTATTCCTGCGATTGGTTGGTCCATAAGGGCTACCTCTTTCTGTTTGTTGGTTTAATTTAATTATACTTGGTACCACTGACAAATTCCCTTGCGGGGAGCCTTTTTGGATCATGCTCAGGATGTGCACTTCTTGTGGGCTATGCCACCCAGCTCTATAGTATTTCTATTATCGCCCTAATCAGCCTGGCGAATACTGTGAGCAGTTTTGCAACCTACTCAGGTTGTTTGGGTTCAGGACTTTAATTGCCTCCCAAATTATTTAGAGATAACGAGCAACCGCATTGTAAGTGCTTGTGCTAACTACTTCCTCATCTGTCATCTTTAGAATACGAATAGCATTAGAGATTTCCTCTTTCTGCTCACGATAACTATGAACATGAATTGTCTCATAGTCCTTCTCAGGCTCTTTAGGAAAATCCTTTTCTGAAACTGTTAGGTCATAGTCAATGTTAAGTGTGTTGTTCCATGAACGATAGTTAGTGCGGAAGTTTTCTGCCTTCTTGATGTTAGCAACGGCAAAATCGCTAACTTCTTTCTGCCAAGCCTTACGCAACTTCTCGTACTTTGCTTCGTTTGCTTCTTGTGATGCGTAATCTGCCTCTAACTTTGCTAGTGCATTTTCTAGTGCCTTGATTACCTTTGGTGTTGCTATCTTTACTGAGATTGCTTTTTGTCGTGCCATGTGTTTTCTCTTTTCTTTTGGTGGTTTATTTATAGTATAGGGGTTGGGTCTGACATTTTTAGTGTGAGCAGTTTAAGCAGACTTACTCAGGTCTGAGTTACTATCTAACTGGCTTGTTAGATTACGATTGTGCTTTCCATGTTGTCCAGCGTGTGTTACCATTAACATCTAACTTAACACGAACTGTATCTTTTGCAGTAGGTGAGATTTCAAGAATTGTTCCTGTTACCTTTGACTTCTGTGATGTGTAGAGGTCGCCTACCTTGTATGTATTTGCTACTGTCATTTTGTTTCTCCTTTTTAGTTTGTTGTATGTATTAAGTATAACATTTCCTACTGACATTTTTCAACTCCATTTCTGTTATTTCTCACTATTTGAGACGCTTGCGGGTGTGATGTAGGTCACTTATTGGTAAATCAGGAACACTAATAAGGCTACTATGCATAGCGGAATTATGCTCTCCATTTATCTCCTTACTTTTTACTTGATGAGAATACTATGTCACTCTTTGAGTATACACACAATGAGCAAGAAACGCAAGCGCTTCCATTTGTTGAGATTAGGGGAATGGCTTTTTTATTCTCAGGACACTTAGCGCCTACTTTACCAATCATCTCTTTCATGTCTGCCTGTCCTACTAAGAAACTCTTAGCAAGGTATGCAAGCTTTATGCCATGATCTTTTTTCAGGGTAACGCCAATAGACTTATTCTCACTATCTGTAGAATAGTATAAAGATAGATTAGGGATGTCTTTAAGCATTACCGCTGCACTCATTACCCTTGTGTATACCCAAAATTGAATTTCAGGATGATTAAGAATGACATGCTTCCATGCGAATGTGTAAGTATCATTAAAGAAGTCTCCGTCCCAATGGATACGGAATAATTTAGGAGCGTCTTTCTTTTCACAATCAGCAATAAATTCAACAATCATTTCTTCAAGCAATGCTTCAATGGTGTCGTGGTCTGCGTCTTTGACTAACTCCCAATTGTGTAATAGGTTTTTCTTTACTGTTGGGAATACCTTTTCAAGTTTCCCAGCATAACAAACACTTTCGCATACGCTAGTCGCTCCAGGACATGAGTATGCTTTCCCTGCGGGTAAGCCAAAAGTGTTGGCGATACTTGCTTGTTTTCCATTAGGTGTGACGGCATTAGCGACCTTTCTGTCTTTGCTTCTGAGTAGTTTAGTCATGGTGGGTTACTCGCTTTCTTTCTTTAATTTTAGCATAAGGGACTGACATTTTTTTCTATCATACTTTTTTTTATTTGGAACAGCGGAGGCTGCATTAGAACGGCGTAATTCCATTAACCTTCTTAATTCCTCAGCATTTTTCTTCATGTAATAATCTTACCACAAATGGGAAAAAATATCAACTTACGTAATTGTGTTTTAGATCACAGGGCCCCCTCGGGCGTTTTTTCAATCTAAATAAACGTACCAATCAACTTCTTCATTAAATGAATACTGAACAATTTCTTTTTCACCAAAATCATTTGTTAATTCAATGTCATAGTTATCTCCTGTTGAATCACTTTCAATAAAAGTAATTTCAACAATCTCATCACCATAACCAATTAGATCCCCAATCTGTAGTGCATCTACAGTTAAAGAATCAGCTTTTACAAGTTCCATGTCAATCATTGTAGCACTCATTTATTCTGTTCCTCCATGTCTAAACACTCTGGGCAATCGCAATACTTTGAGTGTGGAATAAAAAAAGTACTCATTTATTCTAATCCCAATCCTGATTCATAGCCTGCATCTTCTTCCCAATAGTCTGCCTCATCTTGTGGCAACCATGGGTCTAGGTGGTGTTGTTCAATTATTGCAAACGCTGGTGCGGTGGTATTTCCCTTATAGGTAATTCCATCAGGCATTTCAATCTGACGCATGGCGTCATTTTCATGGTATGCGTCAATAGCCTCAATACAAGGCTTAACCATGCTTAGTGGTACTGGTGGATAGTGATTACCTTGTAAGTGATAACCAATAGCCTGTTCAAGGCTTATGTCTAAGTTTTCTGCTAAGTCAATCGCTGTATTGTGTCCCATTATCGTGTTACCACCAATCCTGTTTTGTAGAAAGTTTTTGTGTGCATTTTGCCTGAAGGTTCAGACAAGTTAATTGTTGAGTATTCCTTAGCAAGTCCATGGTCAATAAACTTTTGATAACTTTCAACGGCAGATAAAGCGTCACTATAACGCCCAACCCAAGTAGTGGAAGCGTCTGAGTCATAGGTACAAGTAACTGAGTATAGGTATTCGTTCATTAGTTATTCTCCTTATAGTTTTCGTTCATGATACTTTCAGCATACCATGCACAGTATTCATTTTCAAGCGACACGCCTTTAACGCAATCGCAAAACTCTGAGTCGTATTCCTCGCCACCATTACCAAAAAAGAGGACACCCTCATCATGGCAATCAACACAATCAACCAAAAAGTCTAGTAAGTTTCCCATTTATTTATTCTCCAACTCTTACAGATAGATAACGATAAGTATCCTTTAGATTAAATACTGAAGGATAGTGTGGGCGAACCTGAACACGATAACTTTCTAAGCCTGCGCCATAAAAGACATCAGACTTTTCTGCATCTATGATTTCGCCATTTAAGGTGCGTGAGTGATAAGTTTTTCCTACAAGTAGGTTTTCTATTGAATAGACATTTGCTGACATTTGCCAACCTCTTTCTTTGTTGTTATTTATTTATCTTACCATTAGGGTCTGACAAACTTTGATTATTTATTTTTCTTACTATGTAAGTTTAGCCTATTAGACAAAAGTTATCAACCTACTAGTGAGTAGTCTTAAATAATGAGACGCTCAACAAATGTGAGAAAAATCACAACCACGTAAAGTTATCCACAAGAACCTGTGGAAAAACCCCCGAGCTTTTTTATTTAGAAAGATCAAGCAGTTTTAAAACTTGCTTAGGTTTTTATTTTATTTTAGAAGTCGTTCAGTTCGCAAAGTGATTTGAAGTCTGCGAATTTCTTTTTCTAATTTAACATTGCGTTGCCAAAATGCTATCATCATAGAAAGCGATCCAGCCAAAGCAATTACAATTGCGATTAGTGTTCCATTATCTAAAATCATTTAGACATCTCCAATTCTTTAACGCAAGCATCCCAAAATCTGTTTTCATCAAATCTTGGATTGTCTGCACTAAACCATTCACTAAATTCAAAAATTAAATCTTGAAAAGTGTGTGAGTCAATTGTGTCTGCAAACTTATTTAGAATGCTTGCAGTTTCTACATAGTCTTTTCTTGTCATCATTACTCTGCCACCTTTAGGATTGCATAGGAACCACCTGCATTTATTTCATCAAGGATTGGCTGTAAGCGAGAGCCTACCAAATCCTTTAGCATTCCTTCAAGCATTGTTACACGCATTGACTCAGGAAGTGCAGACATCTGCATTGTTATAGGGTGTCCTTCTTTGAATTCTGTTACGAATTTTAAGTTGTGTTCAATTTTCATTTATTTTATTTCCTATTCTTTAGTTTGATTTAGTAAGTGTGCGAGTGCCACGAAGTGTGCCACTTAGTCCAATAGTATCGCAAGCGATTTTTACAGATACGCCAACAGGTAAAGCGTTAGGGTATTCATTTACGAATTGAGCAACCTGACCTCGTGATGAGAAGTTGATTTTTTTAGTAGAACCTGAAAAGGTTTCTAGTGTTACAGTGTAAGTCATTTATAGACTTCCTTTCGTTAAGTTGATAAGACTATCCTATCATGGGGGGCTGACAAATCTTGGCATTTATTCGCTAGGCTCACTGTGATACTCGTCACATTTATTTGCTAGGCTCACTGCCTGATTTATCTTTATTTAATTGTTATACCTACAAGGATACCAAATAAATCTAAAAAAGTCAAGACGACACGCCGTAAAATGGGAAAGATTTTGTGTGACCTTAAACACATAAGTTATACACAGCCTGTGGAAAACGCCCGAGCAAAAAATCACAGCTTTTTAGCTCTGTGATCTTTTTTTTATTATGCTCCGTTATGTATCCAAATTACAAAAGCAAATGAAGTGATAGCAATTAAAACAACTAACATTAGTCTAACTCCAATTCTGTATAATCAACAACAATAAAATCAAGTCGTTCCAGTGGAATAACTTTTAACCATGAAAGTGCAGACTCAAAGTTATCATCTTCAACAGTAACGGAAATGTCAAAATTAAATACTGGCATTAGTTATCTCCTTTTTGTTTTGCAAGTGTAAGAATTAACTCTAACTGTTGTGTAGTTAGTAGTGCTTGAGCGCAACCCCAAGTAAATGCAAGTGCAAGAGCGCTATCTCCATAGTGCTCATTAGCAAGAGTGTTTATCTCTTGCACTATCTCAAAATTAGTTTTCATTAGTTTTCTACTTTCTTTAATTCATGATTATTATTAAGGGGGCGATTGTTATTTGAGAACATGGACTCTATAACCGCTTTATCTTTTAGTGATTGAGCAATTCTTTTTTCTTGTTGCTCTTTTAGTATTCTATAAAAAGTGCTCATTTGTCTGAGCCTTTCTTTAGTATGGACATGGCTTGCAAGGTGCTTGCCTTGCGTTGCGCTTCTACAAGCGCCTTGTATTCATCTAGTGTCATTTATTTAACGACCTTTCTTTTTGTTTATACTAGCAATTCTAGCATGGGGGTCTGACAAATTGGGGACGTTCTTGGGCGTGTCGTAGAATTATTTTTGTGATGTTGGTCACAAACGCCCCGAGCAAAATTTGCAGCTGTTACACTGCAAATCTTTTTTTACTTATTGCCAAACATGTTAAAAATTTCATCAACCTGTTCATCAGTTAAGTGATCTAACTGAATTGCTTTTTCAAATTCAAATAAATCTTTTTCCATTATGCAATCTCCAAATCTTTTATGTCAGCGACATAGACATTATCTTTATTTATTCCGTATTTTAACTGGAATTGAAATACATCAATAGCCTCATCATAGGACTCAGCCTCTACATTTATGAAAGCGTTAAACTCAAATACAGCCATTACTTAACCAACCCTTCAAACCATTGGGAAAATCCACCTGTAAAAAATACTTCCTCACCTTTATGGTTAGTAAGTGTTGCAATTACTGATTGAGTTTCATCATTAACCTCAAGAATTTCTTTAACAAGAAAATTTTGATCGTTGGAAATAAACAGTTTTCCAACAGTGATTTTATTTATTAGTGTCATGCTCATTACTTATTCCCCTTATAAAGAAAGTCCCACGCCTTACGGCATAACAAAATGCTTTCGCAATTATCGCAACAGATAACACCATGAGGGTTTAATTCAAGGTCATACATGTCTATTGTGGTAGTAACCGCACCACATACAGACTTAACAGGTACATAGGTACTCATCTCTTTAGTCCTTCCGTTCCATAGGTATTTATAAAATCAGGGAGAGCCATAACGCCCTTGTAGTCCTTACATGCTGGGCAAAATCTATTCCACCCGTCAAATAGTGTTATGCAAAAAGCGCAGATGTTATCCATAGCGCATAAGCCTTGCTCATCTATGAATTGCATAGTGTCGTTCATTTAGTCACATACCAATCTGTCCATGTAGGAAATTGCTCAGGGTCACTATCATAGTAGTAACGCTCAATGTTATTTTCACAATCCATGCAGAAAGTAAATTGTTCATCTCCAATTTCAGAGATAGCGGAAAGCATAGGTTTATGCTCATGTGTTTTTGTTAATGTAGTCATTTTATGACCACCTTTCTTTAGTGGATTTCTTTACCACTTTTATTTTCTTATACTGCAAGTATAGCCTATAAGTCTGACATTTATCAACCTACTAGCCAGTAATTCCAGATAGTGAGACGCTCAAGTAATGTGATAAAGGACACACTCACTTAAAGTTATCCACAGAAGTTATCCACAGGCGCCCCGAGGCGATGTGAGGGACATCACATGCGACACGCCATGTTTAGACTTGCATTTGTCAGTCCTACCTGTTATACTTGCAGTATTAGATAGTTAAAGTATAACTACTAAACGAAAGGTCACTAACATGAACCCATTTACAGCACTAATTGATTGGCTAGACGAATACGCTGATGTAGCAGGTCCAATTGGAGCCTTCATAGGCGTAGCAGTAGCCGTTATCCTATGCTTTACGCTTGGAGCGTGACACACATCACACCACGCCAACGGCGTGTCGCCTTGACTTTTCAGGGTATCTATGGTAGTATTCTACTATAAGAAAAATTAAATAGTAACACAAATCCTAGTGAGCCCTACTAAGTAGGCAAATAACCTAGGTCAGCAAAAGGTTAGCAAATCGCTAACAGTTAAAAACGAAAGGTACTCATTCAATGAATACACTAGAAAGAATACAGAAAGAGCAAGCAGAAAAGCGTGCTATCCAATCTATCAAGGACAAGGCTATTGTTGCCTCAATGTTTGCTAATACAAATCGTCCCCTAAACAATTCCTACCTACTAATGAAAGAAGAAAACTAATTATGACTATCACCTACTCACTATGGGACGGCGCTCAACTACTAGGCGCAGGCTTTACCGCTACTAGCGCAGACGAAATGAATAAGGTTGTAGCAGACCTACAAAAGGTTTCTAAAAATGTAGTAGCACACATGCGAAAGGTAGAACAAAACTAAATGACTATTGAACTAAATGACTATGGCTTCATGCTTGACATGGGCGACTTTATCTATCTATCCCTATCATGGGCAATGCTATTGACTAGCGCAGTAATTTTTGCAGGGTATAAGTTTTATCAACGAAAGAAGGCTACTAAATGACATCAGCCATGTACGCACACACATGCGAGACCTGTGGAGATACAGGCATCATTATTTTTGATGAGGGTAGTACCCACATAGACCCTTGCAAATGTTAATAGGGTACTACACCTAAAACAAAAGGTGGTAGGAGATCCAGCTAGGTGGTGGGCATGCATTTTGTGTGCTCACTATTTTTTTTGTATTTATTTTATTTATGTATGTATCATACAAAGATAAGAAATATTCAGATTTTAGGGAAAATGAAAATATATTCAGATTAGTGGTATAATCATACCTATGACTATATACGTAGATGGCTTTGAACGCTCTGGAAACACATTTTTAGGAGAGGCTATGGGTTGGACTCTTGAGACCAACGTAGTCACACTTAGATCACATAAGATCTCTAACTTGCAGGACAAGCTTGCAGAAGACATATTTGTTGTCCCAGTAAGAGATGCACTACCCACTTTGGTTTCTGCCAAGGTATACAGAGATTACCTCTGGGATAATGACATACAGGTAAATGATCGCACTGGAGATCCTGCAGAGCTACTTGAAAGACTTACAGCATATGTTGATTACCTATTAACTGACGAAGAAGTGTTTATTGCTCCATTTGACAATTTTGTTGCAGACCATAATGCCGTTATTGATGTATTTGTAGCAAAGTATCCAACTTATTCAGTTGCTAGTAGATACACTGAAGACCAAGTTATTGCTAAAAATGAATTTACTCAAGAAGAAAAAGAAAATCCACATATTGGCAATTTCCCTAGAGCTCTGGCTACAGATGAAGTGTCAGATGCTCAAAGTATATTTTTAAACACATACGGAACACAGATACAGAGTCTTCAAAATAAAATTAATACTCTTTATCACAGATATGCTAACTACAACCAAGAATAGGATGTAATAAACTATGACTGAAACTACATACACAGGCAAGCTTTGCTGTGCAGGATGCACTTGCACAAATGCACATAGATCTGTTCCTTCTGAAGACGAAGAATAATACTTTAAATTAACAAGGGGTAATAAATGTCAATACTAGACAATCTTGAGTCCTATCTAGAATTTTACGATAAGGAACCAGTAAATCTGCAAACAAAAATTTTTTCAGAAACGGTATGCAAAGACTGTGAATCAAAACCAATGATTAACATTGACAACATGGGCAGAGACACATCAATGTACTCTTAAGGGTAATTAGATCCATCGTGTAGCTCAACATCTGCAAACAATTCTGGATTTAAAACAACTGGGTTCTCTACACTTCCTCTAATAAAGTCTGTTGAGAAATATCTAACTTTATCACCAATAACTTTTTTAGGTCCATGGAGTATATTTCCACCATGCATGACTAGTGATCTAGCTTTTGGCTTATACACAATACCAAGCTCTGGATACTCAATCTCTCCACCTTCGTACTCATCGTTGTAATATATAACGATTCCATAACGAATATAGTGATCTAAATCTTTTAGCCAGTAATCTCTATGCTGCTGCATAGGTTCATGGTCTAAGCATCTTTGTAAGGCTGCTCCAGGAATGTACTCAGAGCTAGTGTAAAGATTTTTTATGCTGCTGTCTATGTCTTCAAAGACTTTTGGCTTATCTCCACGATATTGTTTTCCATACCAGAACTCTAGTTTGTCTTGTTCAGACAAAATTTGCCACCATTGATCTTCTTCTAGCGAGTTACAAAAATCTAAGATTTCTTTTTGCTGTTCTAAAGTAACAAAATCTTCAATCTCATAAATATCTGGAGACAGACGATTAATCTTCAAATTTTTCTAGCTCCCACATACGGATATCAACAAAACCATACATCGCTGAAAAAGCTGCTTCTTCTGTTGGTGCTTCAACAACCATTCTTGCATTTTCTTCAATGTTTATTTCTGCGGTATATTCTTTTTTAGCATTGTCAAGATAAGTTTCTTTGATAACACTAAGAATTGGCTTATAGTAGTATTTAGGCAAGTAGGTTCGCCTCTTTCATTTTATCGTACATGTTTGAAAGCATGTAGGCCAAAGACTGTTGGCTTTGTTCAATGTTACGTTCAACTTCTTCTACAGCCATTCCATTTTGCAAACAAATATTTCTGTTATCTTCATTAAGGCTATTTAGCATAAAAACAACAGTCTCTGTCTTCTTTTCTTCTTGATTCATTTTTTCACCTTTTCTGTACGGGACTTTAGTTTGTTCCAAAGTCGTTATTAATTTCCAATTTGGACGGTATACCAATGATATCACAAGATACAGTAGTCCACAACTGATGAGACATAGTAGGACGTATAGTAGCTGACATCCCAGGTATCTCCATTACATATTTGTAGCCTTTTCCATGCTTAGATTCTTTCCTAGACCAATGCTCAAAACCATAATCAAGCTTTGTTGCTTCAAATACAAA